>ERZ772882.4479-NODE-4479-length-9847-cov-3.180760_pt1 | contig 9847 bp, 7 predicted proteins | sample MGYA00580576_ERZ772882 | MGnify/ENA primary metagenome ERZ772882 (study PRJEB29015, sample SAMEA2737658) | human gut metagenome | biome: human gut; feature: human-associated habitat; material: faeces | place: China | collected 2012 ... | reverse complement strand
GGCCCTGCGCACGCAGATATTCCACCGTGTCTTTGTAAGCGCGCAGGCCGTCCAGCCCCAGGGCCTCGTAATAGGCAATCTGCACCTTAAAGCATGCGGCGGCCTCCTTGGTGGCCTCAATTATCTCGCGGTTGAAGAAAAACACGTTTTCCCCCGCGGTGCGCCCCGGCTGTGCAAAGCCCTCGCAGACCTGCATCAGGCTGTCCAGCCCGTCGTGCCACTTTGCGCTGATGGGAATGACGTCCGTAAAGTCCAGCAGATCCTTATAGGCCGCGATGACCGGCAGCAGCGTTTCCTTTTCCACGGTATCGATCTTGTTGATGACCAGAATGCACGGCACGTCCGCCGCCTTGATCTGAGCGATCAGCTCCTTTTCCTGAATGCCGACGTTTGCGATCGGCTCGACCATCAAAATCACGGCGTCCACGTCCGCGATGGAGCTTTTGACGACGTTCACCATATAGTCTCCGAGCTTCGTCCGGGGCTTGTGGAAGCCCGGCGTATCGACGAAAACGAGCTGGCAGTCCTTGCGGTTGACGATGGCGCAGATGCGGTTGCGGGTCGTCTGCGGCTTATGGGAGACAATGGTGATCTTCTCGCCGACGATGGCGTTTGTCAGCGTGGATTTGCCGACGTTCGGACGGCCTGCAATGGTGATCATGGCGGATTTATTTTTCATAAGTGCATCCTCTCTATCTTGTAAGCTCGATCTCCGCGAGAATGGCTTCCTCCCTCTCGCGCATCTGCCGCTTCATCTCGCCCTCGTCCATGTGGTCGTAGCCCAGCAGGGAAATGACGGTATTAGTGGCGGTGTTGTCGCTGGAAACGATCATCCAGTACAGCATTTCCCAGAGGGAAGCGCCGTCCTGCCGGTAGCCGGGTTCAAAGACCTCGGTGTCGCTGCAAAAATCCCCCGGGGCAATGGCAAGGGGCTGGCCAAGAGACAGCTTCCCGTCCATCACGTCCTGAAGAGCGCAGCACAGAATGGATACCTTGATGGTGGAGGCGGAGACCACGCGGGTGTTCTCCCGAATGGCGGCGATGGGGGTGCCGGTGGTCAAGTCCACGCAGTATAACGCGGTTTTGGCGGGAAACGCATCCATGACGGCATTCAGCCGGGAAGCCAGATCGTTCATGGTCACGCCTCCAATGTGATGCTGCCCGCGTCCGCGTCCAGACGGCACATATGGCCCATGGGCAGCGCCAGGGTGGTGGCGCAGTGGCCGCAGGCCAAATCCATGACGGCGGGCTTTCCGGCGGGGACGATGAGCTGGGTGAAGATCTCGTCCAGCGTCAGGGTGCGCTCCGGCATTTCCGGCACGCAGTCCGTCCACGCGCCCAGAATGATGCCGGCGCAGTCCCGGAATTTCCCGGCATTGCGCAGCTGGGTGAGCATACTGTCCAGACGGTAGGTCTTTTCGCCGATGTCCTCCAGAAACAGGATTTTGCCCTTGGTATCGACCTCCCAAGGCGTGCCGAGAGACGCCGCCAGCAGGGACAGATTGCCGCCGCAGAGGACGCCTTCCGCCTTACCCGGAACCAACGTGCGGATGCTCTGGCCCTCCGGATTGGAAAGTGCGCCGTTCAGACCGCCGAACAGGGCCTTTTTCAGATAGTCGAGTGTGTATGTATTCGGGTTCGGCTCGGTAGATGGCATGGTGCAGTGGAAGGTGGCGAGACCGCAGACCTGATTCAGAAACAGGTGCAGGGCGGTGACGTCGGAATAGCCGCCGAACCACTTGGGGTTCTTCCGGATAGCGTCCGCGTCCAGCAGGGGAAGAATGCGGTGGCCGCCGTAGCCGCCGCGGATGCACCACACGCCGTCAATGGTTTTGTCGGCAAAGGCGCGGTTGACGTCCTCCGCCCTCTGGGCGTCCGTTGCGGCCAGATAGCCGTCCCGGTTGGCAAAATAGCAGGAGGGGTACAGCACCGGCTCCATGCCCAGCCGACGGACGAGGTCAAGAGCGCCGGGCAGTTTTTCCTCCGGCACGGCGGAGGCGGGGGCGACCAGCGCCACTCTGGCGCCGGGGAAAAGGGGCTTGGGATCGATCATGGCAGGCACCTCGAAAAGAAATATGGCGCAAGCAGAACACGGGTACGTGCTCTGCTTGCAGAATGTCAAAACTGTTTGCGGTATTCTTCCAGCTCAGGCTCACTTGCCAGAACAAAGTGGCCGGGGACGATCTCGCACCAGTCCGGCTGGTTCGTCTCGCTGTAGTGATGGCAGCTGGGGTCGTAGACGATGAGTTTTTTCTGCCGCTCCGCGATGGGGTCGGGCTGGGGGATGGCGGACAGCAGCGCACGGGTGTAGGGGTGCAGGGGATGGGCGAACAGCTCCTCGCTCTGCGCCAGCTCCACGATCTTGCCCTTGTGAATGACGGCGATGCGGTCGCAGATAAAGCGAACCACCGACAGGTCGTGGGCGATGAACAGGTAGGTCAGATTCCGCTCCTTCTGCAGCTTGGACAGCAGGTTCAGAACCTGCGCCCGGATGGAAACGTCCAGCGCGGAGATCGGCTCGTCGGCAATGATGAAGTCCGGTTCCATGATCAGTGCCCGGGCAATGCCGATTCGCTGACGCTGGCCGCCGGAGAACTCATGGGGGAAGCGGCTGGCAAATTCCGGCAGCAGACCCACGTCGGACAGGGCGCTTGCCACCTTGGCCTGACGCTCGCTTTCGGACAGATGGTGTCCGCCAGCGTAAAGTCCTTCGCTGACAATATAATCCACCTTTGCCCGTTCGTTCAGCGAGGACATGGGATCCTGAAAGATCATCTGGATACGCTGTGTGACCTCCCGGTCAAGAGCCTTGGAGATGCGCCCGTTGATCTGCTTGCCGTCAAAGAGGATTTTTCCCCCGGCAGTGGGGTGAATGCGGATGATGGCGCGGCCGATGGTGGTCTTTCCGGAGCCGGATTCGCCAACCAGACCGAAGGTCTCGCCCTGATAAATGTGGAAGGATACGTTATCCACCGCGGTAAAGGCGTGCCGCCGGGAGCCAAACCGGACGACAAGATCCTGAACCTCGATCAGCTTCTTTCTGTCTTCAGCCAACGCGGTTCACTCCCTTCTCCCGCAGGATGCGGACGTGCTCCGGCGGCTCCACCTTGGGAGCGCGGGGGTCCATCAGCCATGTGCGGGCATAGTGGGTAGGCGTGACCTCGAAGAAGGGAGGACGCTCTACAAAGTCGATTTTCAGTGCTTTGGGGTTTCGGGGGGCAAAGGCGTCGCCCTTGACCTCGTGGAACAGATTGGGCGGCGTACCCTGAATGGAGTACAGCGGCTCATCCTTGGTTCCCAGCTGGGGAAGGCTGGACAGCAGCGCCCAAGTGTAGGGATGGCGGGGGTCGTAGAACACCTCGTCACAGGTGCCAAGCTCTACGATGTCGCCCGCATACATGACGGCGATGCGGTCGGCCACGTTGGCCACCACGCCAAGGTCATGGGTGATGTAGATGGTAGTGAGGTCATACTTTTTCTGCATGGCCTTGATCAGCTCCAGAATCTGTGCCTGAATGGTCACGTCCAGAGCGGTGGTCGGCTCGTCGCAGATGAGGATTTTCGGCCGGCAGGCGACGGCGATGGCGATGACCACCCGCTGGCGCATACCGCCGGAAAATTCGTGGGGATACTGCTTGTAGCGCCGCTCGGGGTCGTCAATGCCCACGTCGCTCAGCACTTCCAGCACGGCCTTGTAGGCATCCTTGCCTTTCAGACCCTGATGCAGCTCCACGGCCTCCTGAATCTGTTTGCCGATGGTTTTCAGGGGGTTCAGGGAGGTCATGGGGTCCTGAAACACCATGGCGATCTCCTTGCCTCGGATTTTCAGCCAGTCCTTGTCGGTCTGGAATTTGGTCAGGTCCATGCCGTTATAGAGGATGGAACCGCCGTCGATGTAGCCGTTGGCGTCCAGAAGACCCATGGCGCATTTGACGAATACGGACTTACCGGAGCCGGATTCGCCCACGATGGCAAGGCTTTCGCCCTGATATACGTCCAGCGAAATGCCCCGGATGGCGTGAAGAATCTGACCGCGGAGGGTGAATTTCACGTTCAGATCTTTGACGGAGAGAACAACTTTTTTATCTTCCATTGTGATCTCTCCTTATCTGACATGATTCTTGGGGTCGGCGGCGTCTGCAAAGGCGTTGCCGATGATGTAGAAGGAAACGGTGATGACCACCAGCACGGCCACGGGGAAGAACAGCTGGTAGCGCAGAGACGCCACGGTCATCAGCGACCGTCCGGTCTGAATCAGATTGCCCAGAGACGGCGTGTCCACGGGAAGGCCGATGCCGATGTAGGTGACGAACACCTCATTGCCGATGGCGGAGGGAATGGCAAGCGCCATGCGCATGGTGATGACGGACACCATATAGGGCAGCAGGTTCTTGACGATGATACGCCCGGTGGAAATGCCCAGACACCGGGAGGCCAGATTGTAGTCCCGGTCGCGGATAATGATGATCTGGTTGCGGATGAACCGCGCCATGCCCAGCCAGCCCGTTAATGACAGGGCAAAAATGATGGTGGAAACGCCGGGCTTTAAGACGTAGGAAATCAGAATCAGCAGCAGTGTCTGGGGAATGTTGTCCAGAACGTTATACAGCTCGGTAAAGAAGAAGTCCAGCTTGCGGACATAGCCCCACAGCACGCCCACGAGGATGCCCACCACGGCCTCCACAAAAGCGACAGAGAAGCCGATGAACAGGGAAGTGCGGGTGCCCGCCCAGATACGCGCCCAGAGATCCTGACCGATGGAGTTGGTGCCGAACCAGAATTCTTTGCTGGGGGGAATATTGTTCAGAGGCAGACCCCACTGGTCGTTGTGAATGAGAATGGGATCCTTCTGACCGGGGAGGTAGGGCTGGATAAAGGTGAACAGCAGCACCGCAACCATGACGAAAAGGAAAAAGACCGCGATCTTATTCTGGAAAAACGCACGGAGGGTGGATTTCCAGTAGGAATAATCGGAATAGCCGCCCCGCTCCTCGTCCTCGGCGTTGAATTCGGCAAAGGAGAAGGCCTCCTCGTCGCTCATTTTCGGCGCGACATCCTCCTGAAGCTGCCGGGAGAGCTTGTCGCCCAGCGTGTCGGTGGCCTTGTCGCGCAGGGTGTGAAATCCAAGACGTTTCATCAGCGGGAACCCTCCTTCTTGGCAAAGCTGATCCGGGGATCGACGATTCCCATGAGAATGTCGCCGAAAAGCAGACCCAGAATGGAAATTACTGCGTAAATCAGCACCAGCGCCTGTACCAAGGTATTATCCTGACGCTTGATGGCCGTGACCAGCAGGCCGCCCATGCCGGGGACGGAGTACAGGGATTCCACATAGAGTGAACCCATCAGGGTAAACAGAATGGAGTTGGGGATGTACTGTACCAGCGGCACAAAGGCATTGCGGAACACGTGCCGGAAGGAGATTTTGCCGTTTGGCACGCCCTTCGCCCGGGCCAGACGGATATAGTCCTTGTTGGACTCGTCCACCATGTACCGCCGCAGCCACATGGCATAATAGGCGATGTTGCCGATGGACAGGGAGATGACAGGCAGAATATAGCTCTTGGGATTGGCGGCGTCAAACAGCATGGGAAGCCCCAGCACGTCCTTGCCGACATAGGTCTGGGAACCGAGGAACTGGATCAGAATGTGATACACCGCCGAGGGCATGGCCTGCACCAGCACGATGAACACCGTGCCCAGCCGGTCGCCGATCTTGAAGCGGGTACGGGTGCTTCGCGCCATGATGACACCCAGAGGAAGACCCAGCGCGAGAGCAATGCACAGGGAGATCAGTCCCAGCTCCAGAGAGATGGGGATCTTCTCGGCAATGATCTCGGTAATGGCGACGCCCTTGCGGTAGACGTTGGATTCTCCCAAGTCCCCGTGGAGCACCTGCTTGTAAAAGCGCACCAGCTGGGTGGGCAGGGGAGCAGTCACGCCAAGAGACTGAAGCTTGACCTGAATCTGGGTGGAGCTCATTTTATCGTAATTCTCGAAATACCCTTCCACGGGCATCAGCCGCAGCAGGGCAAAGAGGATCGTGATAATGATAAACATGGTGATGAGGGAGCGCAGAACGCGCTTGGTTATATATCTGGCCATATGATGTCCTCCTGGGGGTTTTCTCCCTTCATACGATTTCCCAATAAAATGGTAAAACCATTTTATTTATCCACTGATGTGGATGGCCGCCATAGGCGGCAGAAAATGTATGGACTTTCTTTTCTGCGGCTGCGCCGCTGGCCGTTTGGAAAACGGCCTGCTAAAACGGTTTTTAACCGTTTTAACAAAACTGGCATCAGAGCCGATACCGCTGCTGCTTTCGCCGTAGCAGCACCGGTACAGGCTCCGAAAAATTGCCTGTGGAGCAATACCGTATATATGCGGCTTTGAGAGAAGCCCCCAAATGAGGGCTTCTCTCGTGATAAACTGCCAAAATGAAAACTTAAATCTTAACCGGCCTTCTTGGACTGCCACTCGGCGTAAGCGGCCTGATATTCCTCCATACCCATGGAGGTGTCATACAGGTGCTGATCCTTGTAGCGCTGGTTGGCCAAGCCGAAGGAGGCGTACTGTCCTTCAAAGACGTTCAGATTGCACATCTGATAGCTGCGGTTGCTGATGGAGAAGGGGACGGCAAAGGCGTGATCCAGCAGGAACGCCTCGGCCTTGGCAAAGGCGGAATACCGGGCGTCCATGTCGTCGGTGATGGCCTTGGCGGCAGCTACCAGCTCGGTGTACTCGGCATACAGAGCCTGGGTTTCGGGGTCGGTGCTCTTGAAGATGAAGCTGTAGCTGGAATCCGTGGAGAAGGGATCGGTCCAGGTCTCGGGGTCGGCGTAGTCAGCGCCCCAGTTGCACTTCATGAAGGCGTAGTTGCCGGTGCGGCGGATAGCGCCAAGGAAACCGGTCTCAGGACCTGCCTGAATGATAATGTCCACATAGTCGGCGCCCAGAACGTTCTCGATCTGCTGCTCCACAACCTGGCACTCCTGCGCCCAGTTGGCGGAGGTGGGGTTGTAGCACATGAGCATCTTGATGGGGAAGGTGGCGCCGGCGGCGGTCAGCTCCTCAATGGCGGTCGTCTTGTATTCCTCGGCAAGAGCCTCGTCGAAGTTGTCGCCATCGGTGTAGGCGGCCAGACCTTCGTAGTAGGTGTAGTCCTTGGAAGCGGAGGCAAAGGCGTTGGGGGTGATGGTGTTGTTCTTCAGGGACTCGGGGTCGATGCGGTCGCTGGTGGCCAGCGCGGGCATCCGGTTGAAGGCGTGGACGATGGATTTCCGGAAGTTCTCATTGTTCACGGCCAGCTTCCAGTTTTCGGGTTCGTACTCGGCGTCGAAGTTGGGGTCAAAGTTGAACAGATACCAGTAAGCGTAGGAGGTATCGGCACGGGAGGGATGAATCAGATCCTTGGTGTTGGGGTCAGCCATCATGGCGGACAGCAGGTCGGAGGAGATATCCGCCTGATCAACCTCGCCGGACTGATACATGGTGGTGGCGATGGAGGAAGCCTCGGCGTTGTAGGTCATCTGGATGGCATCCAGGAACACATTGTCCTTATCCCAGTAGGTGGGGTTCTTGGTCAGAACGCGCTGCTGCTGAGGCTCGTAGGTGGACAGGATGAATGCGCCGCAGTACAGCAGGGTGCTGTTGTCGGTGCCGAACTTGCTGCCGCACTCAGCAAGGAAGGGGCCGTACACGGGCATATAGGGGCCGAAGGAAACCATGGACAGGAAGTAGGGGCGGGAGGACTCCAGGGTGAACTCCAGAGTATATTCGTCCAGCGCCTTGACGCCGATATCGTCAATGGAAGCCTCGGGGACTTCCTCCAGAATTTCCTGCTCGCCGTCCTCGTTGGTGATGAACTTCACGGCGTTGCCATCTTTATCGGTGCCGTCGGTGGCGTCGGGCAGAGCCATCTGGTAGGCGGTCCAGTCATAGTAGGCATCGGCGCCCGCGATGACGCCGCTCATGGTATAGAAGGTGTCGGAATCGTTGTTGGCGTCACAGGCGTAGTGGGCGGAAGAAACCCAGTCATTGGCGGTGACGGGGGCAACAACGTTGCCGTCCTTATCGACCCAGTTCACACCCTCACGGATGTGGAAGGTCCAGACGGTGGCGTCCTCATTCTGCTCCCAGCTGGTAGCCAGAGCAGGCTCTACATTGCCGTAGGAGTCGTATTCCACCAGGCAATCCACCACGTTGGCGGCGATGTTCAGCTCGTTGGTCTGGCCGGTGATCAGATAGTTCAGCGTAGTGACTTCAGAGGCGTACAGCGTTCTGTAAACCGCGTTCTCGGTCACGGCAGCCGCAGTGGGGGTGGTGCCGGCTGCCGCTGTGCTGTCGGTGGTGCCGGATTTGCCGCCGCAGGCTGCCAGCGCGAAGACCATGGTCAGAGCCAGGGCGAAGGCGAGAAGTCGTTTCATGGTTTGCATAGTGATCATTCCTTTCTTGTTCTCTGCTTTGATAAGGGAACCTCTGATTAAATCGGCAAGAGCTGTGAGCGAGAGATTTTTCGTCCAATCGAGGTATCGAAAGCGGCGGAATACTGTATGTATTTCCCGTTTTTGATACCGAAGAGTGGGCGGAAAAGATCCGCTCACGGCCGCAGACGATTTATTCAGAGGTTCCTAAGCGAGCCGGCCAAAAAGCAGCCGGTGGGCGACCCCCAAACGCTCTTTTCACCCGATGCTTCTTCCTTAACATCAGCGCGAAAACAACGCCGGGAGACAGCCTATAAAATGGCGGATGCCATATTACAGGAGACGGTGGGAGTATTTGCCTCAAAATGAAAGTTCCAAAACTGGAAAATTCAAAATTTAAAAGAATGGTAATAGTTTATCACATTTTCCGTCTCAAGTAAAGTAGCAGATTTCATGATATGTCTCGATAAATTCGCGAATTTTTGTAACAGAAACATAAAAAAGTGTTCATACAGCAAAAGCAAACGTCCTTGAGCGACATTACAAAAGGGCGCACGCCGATGTACCGGCGTGCGCGCAAAGCAGTTGCGGCAGGTGACTTTTTTCAATTAATTCCATTGCCCTGCATAGCCTGTGCAGTCCCGGAAGTCCTGCATGACCGCGTTCTGGATGGCGATGCGGACGGCAGGGTCCTTTCCGCCCACGCTCTGACCGTTCAGCGTATCGGCGGAAAGGCAGAACTTGGTGGTGGAGGTTACAAGAATTTCATCGGCGGATTTCAAAAAATCCATCGTGAAGGGCTTTTCCAGCACGGGGATATTCAGCCGGTAACAAACCCGGATCATGTGGCTCTTGGCGATGCCCCGGAGGATGAACTCGTCGTTGGGATGGGAGTACAGAACTCCGTCCTTCAGGACGGAAATGTTGGAGTGGGCGCATTCGGTGACGATCTCACCCCGGTGGAACACGGTCTCCGTGCATCCGGCGCGGTGCGCCCGCTGGGCGGTCATCACGTTGCAGAGCAGATTCAGGGATTTGATGTTGCAGTGGAAGAAACGGGTGTCCTCCTCGTCGTTCAGACGGATGGGGATATTGGGGTTGGGGATGACCTGAGGACGAACCAGCACCCACAGCTTGCCGGGCAGATTTTCGGCATAGGTGTGGCTCCGCGGCTCCACGCCCCGGCTCACCTGCCAGTACACGAAGCAGCTTTCGCCCTCCACCTGCCGTGCCAGCTGGGTGAGAAGCTCGCCCAGTGCCTGCTTTTCCATGGGAATATGGATATCCAGCAGCCGGGCGCTGGCGTAAAACCTGTCCAGATGGTCTTCCAGCAGGAAAATGGCGCCGTTTGCCGCCATGGCGGCGTCATAGCAGCCGTCGCCGAAGAAGTGGGCACGGTCATAGAAGGGGACTGTCAGTTC
>ERZ772882.4477-NODE-4477-length-9848-cov-3.016236_pt1 | contig 9848 bp, 4 predicted proteins | sample MGYA00580576_ERZ772882 | MGnify/ENA primary metagenome ERZ772882 (study PRJEB29015, sample SAMEA2737658) | human gut metagenome | biome: human gut; feature: human-associated habitat; material: faeces | place: China | collected 2012 ... | reverse complement strand
GGGGGACGGGATGTCTTCGGCAAGCCCGCCGAAGATGGCTTCTTCATCATCGCCATGAACCGCAATCCGTCGGCCCTGCGGACAATCAGTATCTATACGGACGGCCTGGCTTACGGGAAACTGACCAATGCCATCCATCCGCGCATGACGCCGGTCACGACGGTGAACAGCCGCCTGACTCTGACCCTGCCGCCCCTGAAAGTAGTCATCCTCCAGGGGAAGGAGGCCGGGACCAAGCGGGCCGGTGTCCTCCTGCATCCGACGTCCCTGCCGGCAGCCTGTGGCAACGGCGTCTTGGGACCGGTGGCATACCGCTTCGTCGATTTCCTCAAAGCCGCCGGCCAACGGGTCTGGCAGATCCTGCCCCTGACGCCGCCCCTCATGGGCGATTCGCCGTATTTGTCGGAATCGGCCTTTGCCGGCAACGAAGCCCTCATTTCCCTGGAAGTCCTGCGCGACTGGGGCTGGCTGCGGCAGGAAGCGCTGGACGATTTCCTGGCCCAGGGGCAAAAGACGGCGTCCTGGCACAGCCTGGCAGCTTATAAGGCCAAGATTCTCTGGGATATGTCTCATGATCCGGACCTGACCATTCCCTGGGAACCGTTCCGGGCTTTCTGTGAAAAGAACGCCTACTGGCTCGACGACTACGCCCTGTTCCGGGCTGTCCGCGACTTCTTCGGCGGCCGCTGCTGGACGGAGTGGCCCGAAGATATCCGCCATCACAGCCGGGAAGCCCTGGCTCAGTACGGCAGGGAACTGGCCGGCGCCGTATCGCATGTCAAATTCATGCAGTATATCTTCAGCCGCCAGTGGCACGATGTCCGGGCCTATGCCGTCAAAAACGGCGTGTCCGTCCTCGGCGATGTGCCCATGTTCGTCGCCCACAACAGTGCCGACTGCTGGGCCCACCAGGACCAGTTCGACCTCGACGAAATGGGGAATCCGTCATCTGTCGCCGGCGTCCCGCCCGATTACTTCAGTGCCGATGGCCAGCTCTGGGGCAATCCCCTTTACGATTACCAGGCCATGGCTGCGGACAACTACCAGTGGTGGACTGACCGTTTCCGCCGCATGATGGACCTCGTCGACGAAGTCCGGGTCGACCATTTCCGCGGCTTTGCCGCCTACTGGGCGGTGCCGGCCGGTTCGGAAACGGCTAAGAGCGGCGCCTGGAAAGAGGGCCCCGGACTCGACCTCTTCCGGGCGGTCTATCAGAAAATCGGCAGGCTCCGCCTCGTTGCCGAAGACCTGGGCGTCATTACCGACGACGTGTGCACCTTGAAAGATGCCCTGCACCTGCCGGGGATGAAAGTCATCCAGTTTCACCTCAAGGACCGGGCCGACGGCCGCCTGGCCTTCGATACGGAACCGGACTGCATCGCCTATACCGGGACCCATGACAACAACACCATCCGCGGCTGGTATGAAGACGACCTGACGCCGAGCCAGCAGCTCCACGTCCGCCAGATGCTGGGCCTGTCTGATGAAGCGGCTCCGCAGGAAATCGTCGGCGCCCTCATCGCCTATACCTGCCGCCGCCGGGCCGAAACGGTCATCATCCCCATGCAGGACCTCCTGGCCCTGCCGTCGTCGGGACGCATGAATACGCCAGGTGTAGCGGAAGGCAACTGGCACTGGCAGCTCCAAGACGGGCAGCTGACCTTCGATATCGCCCGCTGGCTGGCCAAAGTGTGCCGCGAAAGCGGACGTTGATCAAACGATGAATGATACATAAAAGGAATAACGCGCTGCTCTCAAAAAGAAGGGAGCAGCGCATTTTTTGTCGAATACGTATAGTAAAGAACGTTGTAAAGGATGTGATTTTGTGTATCTTACTTATATGCGTATTCAAAATTACCGGAATCTGCAAGATGTCGAAATGACTTTTCACGAAAAGGCCAACTATATCGTCGGGGAAAACGCCATCGGCAAGAGCGGCCTGCTGCGCCTCATTTCTTATATGAGCGATGGCCGCAACGTCGAAGAAGACGATTATGCCGACGTGACCCGGCCCATTATCATCACGATGGATCTGAACTTGCTGCAGAGTGAACGGGAACATTTCGCCGATACGCCGGACGAACGCCGCCAGAGTGTGCGCGTCCGCATGGAAATGCGCGTCAGCGACATGTATCCTCATCTCTACGATGACAACAGCGGCGAAGAACTGCCGTTAGAGCTCATCCGCCGCCTGCGCTACGTATCCTATTCGGCGGCTGTACCGGAAGAACAGCGCGTGCCGCCGCGCATTTACCGGGCCCTGGAACAGAAGCTGTCAAACTGGGGCGAGGCTCACTGGGATGGCCTGTCGGACGAAGCCAAGGCCTTCATCCATCACGAAGTCGCCGTCGGCACCATGGACTCGTCGTATTTCATCAACATTTTCCTCTTGTCCCGTCTCTTATGCCGCATGGACCGGCCCAGGGCGGACAATATGAAATTCATTTCCCTGGCCGCGTTATGCATCATCACCCAGGTCTACCTGATGTCCATTAGCCGCGCCGTGCCCTTGGAACACAATGTCATCGTCGACGAAGCAGGTAAGCGCTATCTGCCCCTGGTCATTTCCATCGATGAACCGGAAATGCACCTCCATCCCTATATGCAGCGGTCGGTCCTGCATTATTACCAGCAGCTTCTCAACAATGAAGACCCGCAGTTCTGCACGCTCCTCAAGGATTTGTTCGGCCTCGACGGTCTGCGGGGCCAGTTGTTCATCGTCACCCATTCGACAGATTCCCTCATCGACGACTACCGCCACATCATCCGCCTGTACCGCAATAAATATGGCCTGGTCAAAGCGGCCTGCGGTGCCGGCTTCCATTTCAGCGAAGAAATCGAGAAACACTTGATCATGCACTTCCCGGAAGTCAAAGAAGCCCTGTATTCGCGGAGCGTCCTCATCGTCGAAGGGGAAACGGAATACGGCTGCTTCCAGCATTTCGGCAAGACCCTGGACCTGCCTTTCGATTACTACGGCATCTGCCTCATCAATGCCCGTGGCGAAAGTTCCATTTCCAAAATCAAGAAGCTCCTGGAATACTTCAAGATTCCCGTCGTCGCCCTCTACGACGCCGACGTCAAGGGCAGCCACAAGAGCGAACGGGGCGTCTACTTCACCGATGAAATCTGCTTTGAAATGGACCTGGCCAAGACCATGATCGACCACGGCCAGCGCCGCGACCTGGACCGCATCATCAATACGGCCTGCGGCGAACACGCCCGGGCCACGACGGACATGATCAAGAAGGCCTGCCGCAAACTGGACGTCAACTTCCATGATTATCCGGCCCGCCTTCTGTGGCACGTCAATCCGCGCAATAAGAAAGCCCTGTACATCTATTATTTCGCCTGGCTCTACAGCAATAAAGGCGTCATCCTCGGCCGCCTCATCGGCCAGTCCCTGAAAAAAGAAGACATCCCGCCATCCTTCGTCCGCGCCATCGAAGCCGCCGGCCAGCTGGCAAAAGTCACAAAAGCCGTATAAACGCAGGCCGCCGCGGTCCCACGGACCACGAACCACAATCCACGATTCGACGGGATTCCCGCAACGGGCCGCCCTTTGGGACGGCCCCTACTAGCCACTAGCCACGAGCCATGGTATGATATAGGGTACAGTCTATTTCAGAAAGAGAGATGCCTTATGAAACTTTTTATTGCCGAAAAACCGAGCATGGCCCGGGAACTGGCGAAGTGCCTGCCGGAGCCGCACCAGCGGGGGAACGGCTGTATCCGTACGGGCGGCGGCATCGTGACCTGGGCTTATGGCCACGTTTTGCAGCAGGCTGAACCCCAGGATTATGATCCCAAGTACAAGCGTTGGAATGCCGATGACTTGCCGATCATCCCCCAAAAGTGGAAGCTCCTGGTCAGTCCGGCCAGCAAGGACCAGTTCAAGGTCATTACGGACCTCATCGCCAGTCCCGACGTCGATACCATCGTCAACGCCGGAGACCCGGACCGGGAAGGGCAGCTGCTCATCGACGAAATCCTCGACTACGTCGGCAATAAGAAGCCTGTCGAACGGATTCTCCTGAATGCCCTCGATGAAAAGAGCATCCACGAATCCCTCGACGATTTACGCAGCAACGGCGATTTCGTCCACCTCAAGGAATCAGCCCTGGCCCGCAGCCGCGCCGACTGGCTCATCGGCATGAACCTGTCCCGGGCGTATACCCTGGCTGCCCGCCGCCAGGGGCACCGCGTCGTCTTTCCCATTGGCCGCGTCAAGACGCCGACCTTGGCCCTCGTCGTTCGCCGCCAGCGGGAACTGGACAACTTCGTGCCCGTCACGTATTACGTCGTCAAAGCCGATTTCTTTCATAAGAACGGCGTCATCCGCGCCCAATGGCAGCCCCGCGATACCCAGGGCGGCCTCGATCCGGAAGGGCGCTGTGTCGATGAAAAGACGGCCCGGTCCATCCTCGAACGCCTCCAGGCTCGGCCTGACGGTACGATTGTCGAGAGCAAGAAGACCAAGAAGAAAGAGGCCCAGCGCCTGCCCCTGTCCCTGTCGTCCCTGCAGGTCCTGGCCGGCAAGCGGTATGGCTACACGCCGCAGCAGGTCCTCGATACGGCCCAGGAACTGTACGAACGGAAACTGACGACCTATCCCCGGTCGGACTGCGAATACCTGCCGGTGAACCAGCGCAAGGATGTACCGCGGATCTTGCAGAACATCGGTGCCTTGGAAGCGGGGAAGCTGGCGGAATGGGCGGCCGGTGCCGACGGCAAGATACGCAGCCGTGCCTGGAACGACAGCAAGATCACGGCCCATCACGCCATCATCCCGACGACCGTAGCCTGCCCCTTCGATAAATTGACGTCTATGCAGCAGCATATCTACTATCTCGTCGCCCAGGCCTATCTGGCCCAGTTCTATCCCATCCATGAATACGACCAGACGCGCATGGTCATCGAAGCCGCTGACGAAACCTTTATCGCCCACGGCAAGACCGTCACCGTGCCGGGCTGGAAAGTCCTCTATCAGAGCGATAAGCACGACGAGGAAGACGAAGAAAAGGGGACCCTGCCGGCGGTCCGCAAGGGCGACGGCGTCCACTACCAGAACGGCCAGGTCGACAAGAAAGCGACGAAGCCGCCGCCGCGGTTCACGCCGTCGACGCTCCTGGCAGCGATGAAGGAAATCTATAAGTACGTCAAGGATGAAAGCCTGAAGAAGAAATTGAAAGAAGTCCAGGGCATCGGCACCGAAGCGACGCGGGCGACGATCATCCAGGAACTCATCCAGCGCAAATTCCTGACGACAGAAGGGAAGAAGAAGTACCTCAAGCCCACAGATGACGCGTATCTCCTCGTCGATTCCCTGCCGGATGAAATGCTCTATCCCGACGAAACGGCGGTCTGGGAAGAACGGCTCTATCAGATGAGCCTGGGCAAGGATGACCTCAACCACTTCCTGCACGACCAGTTGTCCTTCCTGGATACCTTAGTCACGGCAGCCCGGAAAGTCGTCATGCACCTGGCCGGCATCAAGGTCTGTCCCGTCTGCGGCAGCGCCATGGTCAAGCGCCACGGCAAATACGGCGACTTCTACGGCTGCAGCAATTACCCGTCGTGCCGCCACACCGAGCCCGTCGAGGGAGAAAAGAAACGGCCCGACGCCAAGCCATCGCCCTATCCCTGCCCGCGCTGCCATAAAGGGACCTTCCAGAAACGGACTGGCCCGTATGGCCCGTTCTGGGTCTGCAGCCAGGAAGGCTGCAACACCAAATGCGCCGACGTCGACGGCGTGCCCAGCCTCTACGCTAAACATTAGCGTAGAGGCCGTAGGGGCGCCCATAACCGGGCGCCCGCGCGAATCCCGTGGATAACGCAAGCCGCATTGTAGGGGCTCCCGCGTGGGGAGCCCGCCGCGAATCCTGTGGATAACGCAGTCCGCATCCCGCGGGATTCCCACAAACGGGCCGCCCTTTGGGACGGCCCCTACGAGCCACGAGTCACGAGCCACGAACCACGAGTCACGAACCACGGGATTCCCACAACGGGCCGCCTTTACAGGACGGTCCCTACTAGCCACGAACACAGGCCTATGGTATTATAAATAATAGGCTATTTTTTATAGCTATTTTGTCAACTTTGGAGTCAGAATCATCAATGAAACGAATTTATTTAGATAATGCGGCTGCGACGCCTATGGACCCGCGCGTCCTGGACGTCATGATGCCCTATTTGACGACGGCTTACGGCAATCCGTCGAGCCTTCATTATTTCGGCCAGCAGGCCCGGGCTGCCGTTCAGACGGCGCGCAGCCAGGTGGCCCACTGCCTGGGCGTCAAGGGCGAAGACCTGGTCTTCACCAGTGGCGGCACGGAAGCGGACAATCTGGCCATCCTCGGCTTCCTGCGGGCCAATTTCCCCGACGGCGGCCATCTTATCACGACGGCTGTGGAACACCACGCCGTCCTGCGGACCTTCCAGGCCCTGGAACAAAAGGGGTACGATGTGACCTATGTCCCTGTCGAAGCCGACGGCCGGGTCACGGCAGACGCCGTGGCCCAGGCCCTGCGCGACGATACGGTCCTCATTTCTGTCATGTACGCCAATAATGAAATGGGCATGGTCCAGCCTGTCGACGCCATCGGCGCCCTGGCCCGGCAGAAGGGCATCGCCTTTCACGTCGATGCCGTCCAGGCCTTTGGCTACGTGCCCATCCGCCCTTTGGAACAGGGTATCGACATGCTGACCGTATGCAGCCATAAGATTTACGGTCCCAAAGGCGTCGGCGCCTTGTATATCCGCCACGGCCTGCAAGTCGCCGCCGAAGCTTACGGCGGCCCGCAGGAACACCGCCTGCGGGCGGGGACGGAGAACGTCGCAGCCATTGCCGGTTTCGGCAAGGCTGCCGAACTCCTGGAAGCCGAACGGGACGACCGCGTCCTGGCGGCGCGGCGCCTGACCGATGCCGTCTACGAGCGGCTCATCAAGGGCGACGTCCGGTTCCACCTCAATGGCCGGCGCAATCACGTCCTGCCCAACATCATCGACTTCAGCGTCGATGGGGTGGACAGCGCCATTTTGCTCATCGCCCTCGATCTCCAGGGACTGGCCGTATCTGCCGGTTCGGCCTGTGAATCTGGCGCCGTCGAGGCATCCCATGTCCTCCAGGCTATGGGAATCGAAGAGAAGTGGCTGCGCAGCAGTATCCGATTGTCCGTAGGCAAAGAGAATACGTTAGATGAAATAAAACGAGCCGTTGCCATCATTGGCGACGCTGTCCGTAAAAGCAGAGGAGAATCATTATGAAACGAGTTGCCGTAGCTATGAGCGGCGGCGTCGACAGTTCGGTCACAGCCGGTCTCTTGAAGCAGCAAGGGTATGATGTCATCGGCATTACCCTGCGCCTGTGGGAAGAAGATCCGGCTTGCACCATCGATAACGTCCACGCCTGCTGCTCCCTCAGTTCCGTCGACGATGCCAAAGCCGTCGCCTCGGTCCTGGGGATTCCCCATTATACCTTGGATTTCCGCGATATCTTCCGGCGCGACGTCATCGACTATTTCGTCGATTCCTACGTCCACGGCAAGACGCCTAATCCCTGTATTGCCTGCAATAAATTCATTAAGTTCGGCCTGCTCTGGGAGAAAGCCCGCCAGTTCGGCGCTGATTTCCTGGCGACCGGTCATTACGCCCGCATCGAAAAGAACGAAGCGACGGGAATCTATTCCTTGCTCCGCGGCACAGACCGCCGCAAGGACCAGTCCTATGTTCTCTATCAACTGACACAGGACTTGTTGCCGCATATTTTGTTCCCCATGGCCGACCTGGAAAAGGTCCATACGCGGGAACTGGCCAAGGAATGGGGCCTGCCGGTCTTCAATAAGCCCGAAAGCCAGGATATCTGCTTCATTCCGGACAACGATTATAAGGGCTTCTTGCAGCACGAACGGAAGGGCATCTTCAAGCCTGGCGACTTCGTCGATAAAGAAGGCCATGTCATCGGCCGCCATAAAGGCATTGCCGCCTATACCATCGGCCAGCGCCGGGGCCTGAACCTCGGCGGTCCCGGCGGTCCCTATTACGTGACGGCCCTGGACGTAGCCCGGAATAAAGTCATCGTCGGCTCGGAACAGGACTTGTTCTCGAAGACTGTCCATGCCAGTGAAGCGACCTGGGTCGAACAGACGCCGGACGCTCCCTTCCGGGCCCTGGGCAAGATACGCTATGCCGCCCGGGAAGCGGCCTGCACGGTCTATCCCGACGGCGACAGCCTGCGGGTCGAATTTGACGACGCCCAGCGCGCCGTCACGGCCGGCCAGGCCCTGGTGCTTTATGACGCCGGCACAGGCGAACGCGTCCTGGGCGGCGGCGTCATCCAATAAAAAAAGAGGAGGACTACCGTGTCTACAGATCATATCAGAAACTTTTCAATTATCGCGCATATCGACCATGGCAAATCGACGCTGGCCGACCGGATGCTGGAAATGACCGGCACCGTGCCCAAACGGGAAATGGAAGACCAGCTCCTCGATACGATGGATCTCGAACGGGAACGGGGCATCACCATCAAAGCCCAGTCAGCCCGTCTCATTTATGATGCCCAAGATGGTAAACAGTATACCCTGAATCTCATCGACACGCCGGGGCACGTCGACTTCAATTACGAAGTATCGCGCAGCCTGGCGGCCTGCGAAGGGGCCCTGCTCATCGTCGATGCCACGCAGGGCGTCGAAGCCCAGACCCTGGCCAATGTCTATTTAGCCTTGGAACACGATCTGGAAATCATTCCCATCATCAATAAGGTCGACCTGCCCAGTGCCGACCCCGACCGGGTCTGTAAGGAAATCGAAGACGTCATCGGCCTCGACGCGTCGGACGCCATCATGATCAGCGCCAAGACGGGCTACGGCGTCGACAAGGTCCTGGAAGCCATCGTCCAGCGCATCCCGGCACCGGCTGACGAAGGGGACAAGCCCTTGCGGGCCCTCATCTTCGACTCTCATTTCGATGCCTACAAAGGGGCTATCGCCAACATCCGCATCATGGAAGGCAGCATCAAGCCGGGCCAGCGCATCCGCATGATGGCGTCGGGCAAGGAATTTGAAGTTATCGAAACGGGCGTCTTCCTGCCCCAGATGCATCCCGTCCCGTCCCTGGAATGTGGCAGCGTCGGCTATCTGGCTGCCAGCATGAAGAACGTCCGCGACTGCCGCGTCGGCGATACGGTCACCCTGGCCGACAATCCGGCCAAAGAAGCCCTGCCGGGCTACCGCAAAGCCGTGCCGATGGTATACTGCGGCTTATATCCCGTTGAAACGAACGATTACGATAACCTGCGCGACGCCTTGGAAAAGCTTCACCTCAATGACGCGGCCCTGTTATTTGAACCGGAAACGTCGACGGCCTTGGGCTTTGGTTTCCGCTGCGGCTTTTTGGGCCTGCTGCACATGGAGATCATCATGGAGCGGCTCGAGCGCGAATACAACCTCGACCTCATCACCACCGCGCCCAACGTCGTCTACAAGATCACCAAGACCGACGGCACGCAGCTCGACGTCTATACCCCGCTCAACTACCCCGACCCCGCCGAGATCGCCGAGGCGCAGGAGCCCTATGCCAAGGCGAACCTCATCGCCCCGCCCGAATACGTCGGCGCGATCATGGATCTGTGCCAGAACCGGCGCGGCGAATTCAAGGATATGCAGTACCTCGACCCCACGCGTGTTGAGCTGCACTATTCCATGCCGCTCAACGAGATCATCTACGACTTCTTCGACGCGCTCAAGAGCCGCACGCGCGGCTACGGCTCGCTCGACTACGAGCTCGAGGGCTACCGCCCGTCGAAGCTCGTGAAGCTCGATATCCTGCTCAACGGCGAGATCGTCGAC
>ERZ772882.4472-NODE-4472-length-9863-cov-2.938010_pt1 | contig 9863 bp, 9 predicted proteins | sample MGYA00580576_ERZ772882 | MGnify/ENA primary metagenome ERZ772882 (study PRJEB29015, sample SAMEA2737658) | human gut metagenome | biome: human gut; feature: human-associated habitat; material: faeces | place: China | collected 2012 ... | reverse complement strand
GTGTGGTGGAGAAGGGTACGGTGGAGGAGATCTTCGCCAATCCCGCCCACCCCTACACCATCGGTCTGATGGCCTCCAAGCCCGTGGTGGGCAAGAAGGTGGATAAGCTGTACTCCATTCCCGGCAAGGTGCCTAACCCCATCAATATGCCGGACTACTGCTACTTCAAGGATCGCTGTGAGATGCAGGTGGAGAAGTGCTGCGGCGAGTATCCCCATATGATCCAGCTCTCCCCCACTCATATGGTCAGCTGCTATCGTTACTTTGACGGAAAGGTGGGTGAATAACCATGGCACACGAGAAGAAAGTCGTTGAAACGCCGGTGGAGTATGATCCCCAGTACATTCTGCAGGTCAAGGATCTGAAGAAGCACTTCCCCATCAAGGGCGGTATGATCAGCAAGACCGTAGGCCATGTGAAGGCCGTGGACGGCGTCACCTTTAACCTCAAGCGTGGCACTACCATGGGTCTGGTGGGCGAGTCCGGCTGCGGCAAGACCACCACCGGCCGTACCATTCTGCGTCTGGCCGGCGAAAAGACCGGCGGTCAGGTGCTGTTCAACGGCAAGGACGTGTATGCCCTCTCCGACAAGGAAATGCGGGATATGCGCACGAAGATGCAGATCATCTTTCAGGATCCCTTCTCCTCTCTGCAGCCCCGTATGCCTGTGGGCGAGATCATCGGCGAGGCGGTGCGTGAGCACGGTCTGGTGAGCAAGGAGGAGTTCGATGATTACATCGATCAGGTCATGGATAACTGCGGCCTGCAGCCCTTCCACAAGGACCGCTATCCTCACGAGTTTTCCGGCGGTCAGCGGCAGCGTATCTGCATTGCCCGTGCGCTGGCCCTGAACCCGGAGTTCATCGTCTGCGACGAGCCTGTGTCGGCTCTGGATGTGTCCATTCAGGCTCAGATCATCAACCTGCTGAAGAATCTACAGGAAAAGTACAACCTGACGTATCTCTTCATCTCCCACGATCTGTCCGTGGTGGAGTACATCTCCGACACGGTGGGTGTCATGTATCTGGGCAATCTGGTGGAGTACGGCGCTACGGAGGACATCTTCCGCAATCCGCTGCACCCCTACACCAAGGCCCTGTTCTCTGCCATCCCGGTGCCGGATCCCACGGTAAAGATGGATCGTATCGTGCTGGAGGGCTCCATTCCCTCCCCGGCAAATCCGCCGGCTGGCTGCAAGTTCCATACCCGCTGCGCCAACTGCATGGAGAAGTGCAAGACCGAGGTGCCTCAGCAGCGTGAGATCGAGCCGGGCCACTATGTGGTCTGCCATCTGTACGACGAGGCATGAGCGGCAAGCGCAAGGAGTGGGAGGACGACGGCCGCACGGTAGCGGATATGTCCGGTTTGGACCGACCGACCCTGTTCGGCCATAAAGAGGGGACCTCCCGGAAGAAGCAGCAGGAGTCGGAGCCGTCCGACGGCGACTATGTGCCGCCCTTGTCCCGAGGTGACCGATGGGCGTTCCTGCTGGGTACCATGAAGGCGTCCCTGCTGATCGCACTGGCGTTTCTGGGCGGCCTCGGCCTGTGTATCTGGCTGTTGACGCTGCTTCTGCACTGAACCACACCGTCCGAAAGGGTGTGCTGCTTCCGGCAGCGCACCCTTTTTCCATACCATACGCTGCTCTCCGGGAGAGCAGCCACCCATGATGAGAAAGGAAGAATAAGATGATCTCTGCAATGCTGCAATACATCCAGCGCAGCCCCGACTGCTTCCACGCCGTGGAGGAGCTGCGCCAGCGTCTGCTGCGGGAAGGATACACGGAGCTGCGGCCCGGCCGGTGGCAGCTGACGGCAGGAGGGAAGTACTTCACCACCAAGAACGGTTCCTCTCTGATGGCTTTCCGCATCCCGCAGGAGGCCCCTGCCGGCTTCCTGCTGACCGCCAGCCATTCTGACTCCCCCTGCTTCCGTCTGCGGGATCATGCGGAGCTGACGGGGGAGTATATCCGCCTGTCCGCCGAGCGCTATGGCGGCATGATCAATGACAGCTGGCTGGATCGGCCCCTCAGTGTGGCGGGTCGGGTACTGGTCCGCCGGGAGGGCGGACTGGAGGCCCGTCTGGTGGATTTGAAGCGGGATGTGGCCCTGATCCCCCGTGTGGCCATCCACCTGAACCGGGAGACCAACAATGGAGTCAAGTACGACCCGGCCCGTGATCTGGTGGCCCTGTACGCCGCCGGAACTGGCAGTGGCAGCTTCTATCGGGAGGTGGCCAGAACGGCGGACTGCGCCCCGGAGGACGTGGTAGCCGGGGATCTGGTGCTGTACAACAACCAGCCGGGGACCGTCTGGGGACCGGAGGGCGAGTTCGTATCGGCCCCCCGGCTGGACGATCTGGCCTGTGTGTTTGCCTGCACCGAGGGCTTTCTGACGGCGCAGGAGCGGGACATGGTGCCGGTGCTGTGCGTGTTTGACAACGAGGAGATCGGCTCCGAGACCAAGCAGGGGGCGGCCTCCGTATTCCTGCCGGAGACGCTGGCGGCCATCTCGGAGGCGCTGGGTCTCTCCGCCGCCGACCACCGGGCGCTGCTGGCGGACAGCATGATGCTCTCCTGTGACAACGGCCATGCCCGCCATCCCAACCACCCGGAGCTGGCGGACACCAACGAGGCCCCGGTGCCCAACGGCGGCGTGGTGGTGAAGCACTCCCCCCGCTACGCCACAGACGGCGTGTCTGCCGCCGTGTTTACGGAGCTCTGCCGCCGGGCAGAGGTGCCGGTGCAGCACTACGCCAACCGTCCCGATCAGATGGGCGGAGCCACGCTGGGGAACATCGCTGATACCAAGCTGCCCATCCCCACGGTGGACATCGGCATGGCCCAGCTGGCCATGCACTCCTGCTTCGAGACCATGGGCAGCCGGGACGTGGAGGCTTTTGTCCGGGCCGTGCGGGCCTGCTATGAGAGCAGCCTGCGCTTCACGCCGGAGGGTGTGGCGCTGCGGTAACGGGGCAGGGAAGCCCATACACCCCATGAGAAAACCATAAAACCCACAGGGCGGCGTAGAAGAACTCTGCGCCGCCCTGCCACATATAAAAACGGAGGCTTGCATCTTCGAAGCTTTCATGATAAAATATTTATGTCAATAGAATACGGATATTGCTACCGAGTAGTAGATGGGAAAGCATTCGTTTGCACATTGTCAGGTCTTAGAAGATGTGTATGCGGGTGCTGTTTTTTTGGAGGTCTGTCTATGCGGAGAAAGCTGCTTCGATACTTTTCCAGAGCCGAGAGGCTCCTGTGGGGCCTGTCGGTGGTGTTCATCGTCGGATCCTTCTGCGCCTTTGACCGGGAGAATTATCTGACGCTGGCCGCCTCGCTGATAGGCGTCACGTCGCTTATCTTCAATGCCAAGGGAAACCCCATCGGACAGGTGCTGATGGTGCTCTTTAGCCTGCTGTACGGCATCATCTCCTATACCTTTGGCCTACTACGGCGAGATGATCACCTATCTGGGCATGACCATGCCGATGGCGGTGCAGCCAGCAAAAACCGGCAGACGCCAGGCGTCTGCCGGTTTTTTCCTAAAGCTATATCCTGAAAAAGCTGCCCATCAGGGCGTGACGGCGCAGGTGTGTCCCAGCGCCTCATAGCTGTCGCCGCAGACCTGCCACGAGCCGTCCGTCTGCCGCCGGAGGGTCAGGGTATGATCTACGGAGGTCCGTGTGGCGGCGATGACGCCCTGCCGCAGGTGATCCACCCGTAGGATCTCCCGAAGGGTCACCTGCACCGTCTCGCCGCTCTGCTGTATGGGGGCAAAGTAGGCGGGGCGGCACTGTACATCGTAAATGACGGCGTACTCGTCCACGGCGGTCTCCGCCAGAGCCTGTGCATCCTCCCGCAGGGGAGCGGTGCAGCGATCCGGGGTAGCGGGGGTTCGCCCGGCCATGACGGCGGCCCGCAGGTCCAGATAATTCTGGATGGCGGCGAGGATATCCTCCGACGGGAGGGAGGCGGTGCCGCAGCCACTGAGGTAGCCGCACAGATCGGACTCCTCGCAGTCGTCGCCCACCACCTGCCAGCCTTGGGCGGTACGGTTCAGGGTCAGATGGTGCAGAGAGCCGTAGCCGAAGGTATCGCCGGTGGTCTGGGTGAGGTCGCTGGAATAATTGGCCTCCACCCGGAGAGAGGCCCACACCTCCACCGCATCCTCGCTGCGGTAAATAGGGTTCATGGGATACACCTGTACCCGCTGCTCCCCCCAGATATAGCTGGACCACAGGAAGCCACGGGTCAGTGCCTCCTGACGCAGGGTGTCCGTGGTATAGGGCTCCTCCGGCAGAGGATCATCGGGTCGGGCCAGAGCGGTGCAAAGCATGGTGGTATAGGAGAGGATGGCCTGCTGCTGTTCCTCCGTCAGGGTCTCCGCCTCCCCGGCCAGCTCACAGGTAATGACCGGCTGGAAGGGCGCACGGCGCAGGGCCTCGTCCTCCGCCGTGGGGGCCTGAGGTGTGGAGGGGCCAGAGGGAGCGGCAGGGGATGTACCGCAGCCGCTGAGAGCCGTTATCAGCAGCAGTAGGACGCACAGAAGAAGCGACAGGCGGCGGAACAAACGGTTCATGGGATACCTCCTTTTTTACACCAGATGACGACAAATTATGATTATAATGTATAATATAGAGCGCAATATGTCAAGAAAAAACAGAGAGTTTCACAAAAAGTGGGCGCTGCATAGCAGCGCCCATCGGCAGAGAAAGCTTTGGCAGCCTCACGCCTCCCGGCGAAAGACATGGATATCGAAGCTGATGGTGACCGCCAGCTCCTCCAGCGCCGCCAGACGCTGACAGCCGGACTTGGGAGTTTTCCAGTAGTAGGGGGTCATCTGGAACAGGGCGTGGAGGTCCTCCTGCCCCAGCACCCGGATGCGGTCCTCCACATGGCGGATCTCGGCGTAGGCGAAGCCTTCGTAGGGAGTCTCCTTCACCTCGTTGGGATAGGGGTGGTCATAGAGCACCTGCTTCAGCTCCCACAGGTGCTTTTCCGACGGCACCACATAGAGAAACGTGCCGCCGGGCCGGAGCGCCCGCCGAAATTCCTCCAGCGCCAGCGGAGAGAAGCAGTTGAGCAGCAGATCGATGGATCGGTCCGCCACCGGCAGGTGATAGGAGGAGGCTACGGCGAACTCCACATCCTTTTCCCGCTTGGCGGCCCGGCGGAGGATGGCCTTGGAGATGTCCGTCCCCGCCATGCACGGCATCCTTCCGGCATCCCGCAGCGCCCGGTAGACGGCGCTGGTGTAGTATCCCTCGCCACAGCCGGTGTCCAGCACCGCCGGATGCTCCGGGGCATAGTCCAGCGCCAGACGGCACAGGGCATCCCGCAGGGCGGCGTAGTAGTCCTTGCTGAGAAAGGCACTGCGGGCGGCGGCCATGCCCTTGTCGTCACCGGGCATTTTGGAATGCTTGCGGTTGGCGGGCAGCAGATGGGTGTAGCCCTCACGGGCCACGTCATAGCTGTGGCCCGCCGGACAGCGGTAGCGCCCCGGCTCCCGCTCCAACGCCGCCCCGCAGATGGGGCAGACGAACAGGCTCATTGCCCACGCTCCTTTCGGACGGTGACGTCGTGGATCCACTGTCCCGTGCGGATACGCAGGGCGCACAGCGGCACCTTCAGCAGGCTCTCCGACTGGATGGCGGCGGCGATCCACCAGTAGTCCGCCTTCAGCACCAGCGCCAGCAGCGCCGTCAGGGGCAGGGCCATGCACCACTGGGGCCCCACGTCCAGCAGGGTGGACCAGAACACGTCGCCGCCCGCCCGCAGCACGCCGGTGACGGCGGAGATGGAGTAGGCGTGGAGGGGGATGGACAGAAAGCCCGTCACCGCCAGCGCCGTGGCGATGGCGGCGGATTCTCCATAGAGCTTGAACAGCGGGAACACCACCGGCACGAACAGCGTCGGCACCAGCAGCAGAGACAGGGCCGTCAGCCCCGCACCCACCAGCGCCGTGAACACCAACAGTGTCCGGCTCAGGTCCATGACCTCCTGATGGCTGCGGCCCTCACCGATGGATTTGCCGATTATCACGGCGGTGGCGGCACCCAGACCGAAGCACACCACCAGGAACAGGCGGTTGAGGTTGCCCATCACGGCGTTGGCTGCCAGCATCTCTACGGAGTTGTCGGTGTAGCCCAAGATCACCGTCAGCATACTGTTGCCGAGGCCCCATGCCGTCTCATTGAGGACCACAGGGGAGGAGTACTTCACGAACCGCCGGAGCATCTCCCAGCCGGGGCGGAAGAAGGCCCGCCACTGGATGGGCAGGAGCCTGCTGCGGACGGCACAGAAGCTGCACACGGCGAACTCTGTGATGCGGGCCAACAGGGTGGCCACGGCGGCACCCTGAATGCCCAGCGCAGGCAGGCCGCACTTGCCGAAGATCAGCAGGTAGTTCAGCCCCGTGTTCAGCACCGTGGACATGGCAAACAGCTTCATGCCGAAGCCGGCGTCCTCGGCGCTGCGCCGGGCGCTGACATACAGGGACGAGAGCATATTGAACACATAGGAGATGCCGATGAGCTTCAGATACGGCGCACCCAGCACCGACAACTCATGGTTATTGGACAGCAGATCCATGATCTCCACCGGCCACAGGTACAGCACCGCCGCCAGCACCACCGTCAGGCCGGTACCCAGCATGGCCGCCACGCCGATGGCACGGCTGATGTGCTCCATATCCCGCTTGCCCCAGTACTGGCTCACCAAAATGCTCAGGCCGCTCTGCACGCCGAACACGATGGAGATCAGCAGGAACACCGGCACGTTGGCGGTGGTGACGGCGGCCATCTGGGTGTTGCCCAGCCAGCTGACCATCAGCGTGTCCATCAGGCCCAGTGTAAAGGTGATAAGGTTTTGCAGGGCGATGGGGCCGGTCAGACCCCACAGATACCGGTAAAAGCCCGGTTCACGTTTCAGACATTGCAGCATGGTTAACCTCACAGCATGGAAAATCTCGTATTTTTGTGGCGCAGCAGCGCCTCGTACAGGGCGTCGATGTCGCCCTCCGTGGTTTCCGGCCCGAAGCTGAGCCGCAGCACCCCGGCGGCGGTCCTTTTATCCAGCCCCAGAGCGGCATAGCCCCGGCTGGCCTTGCCCCGGTGACAGGCGGAGCCTGCGGACAGGCAGATGCCCTGACTGCCCAGATCGTTGATGACGTTGGCACTGGGATAGCCCACCAGAGATACCGCCAGAATGTGGGGGGCCTCGCCGCCGCCCACCGGCACCACGCCGGGGATGCTCAGCAGCCGCTCCCGGCAGTAGGCCTTGATGCGGGCCATGTGGGCAAGCTTTTCCTCCAGCCCCTCCTGCCGCAGCGCCACGGCCTTGGCAAAGCCCGCTATCTGAGCGGTGGCCTCCGTGCCGGAGCGCAGCCCCTCCTCCTGCCCGCCGCCGGCCAGCAGGGGCCGCAGGTTCCGCAGGTCCGGACGGACGTACAGAGCGCCGATGCCCTTGGGGCCGCCGATCTTGTGGGCGGACAGGCTCATCAGATCCACGCCCCACCCCGCCGGAGCGCAGGGAACCTTCAGAAAGCCCTGCACGGCGTCGCAGTGGAGGAGCGCACGGCTCCCCCGCTCCTTCAGCAGCCGGGCGATATCCGCCACGGGGAAGAGACACCCCGTCTCGTTGTTCACCAGCATCACGGACACCAGTACCGTGTCCTCCCGCAGGGCCTCCGCCACCTGCCCGGCGGAGATATGCCCCGTGCGGTCGGGCTTGAGGTAGGTGACCTCATACCCCTCCTGTTCCAGCTGGCGGCAGGGCTCCAGCACGGCGCTGTGCTCCACAGCAGTGGTGATGATGTGCCGCCCCGTGTGGCGGCCCTGCCATGCGGCGGCCCGGATGGCCCAGTTGTCCGACTCCGTGCCGCAGGAGGTGAAGTGCAGGGCCGATGGCTGGCACCCCAGCGCCCCGGCGATGGTGCGGCGTGCCTCCTCCACCAGCTCCTTGGCCTCCCGGCCCAGAGGATACTGGGCGGAGGGATTGCCGAACTGATGGCGCAGCACATCGTACATGGTATCCGCCACAGCCTCCGGCAGGGGCGTGGTGGCGGCGTGGTCCAGATAGATCATAGCGCAGACCTCCCGTTTTTTCAGAAAAACCGGCGCCGGACAGGGGGGAGGGGCAAAGACCCTCTTGCCACCGGCGGCCGGATACCGTATAATGTAGACAAATTCTTATTATATCGGAGAAAACCGCAAAGTGCAAGGAGAATCCCCATGCGAGTTGCTATTTACACCCTCGGCTGCAAGGTCAACCAATACGAGACGCAGGCCATGGAGCAGGAGCTTCAGCGGCGTGGCCACACGCTGGTGGACTTTGAGTCCCCGGCGGACGCCTACATCATCAACACCTGCTCCGTCACCGCCGTCAGCGATAAAAAATCCCGGCAGATGATCCGCAGGGCCAAGAGCCGCAATCCCCAGGCCGTGGTGGCTGCCTGCGGCTGCTATGTGCAGACCCACACCCCGGAGGCTCAGGAGCTGGGCATCGACCTCATCGGCGGCACCGGCGACCGGATGGAGTTTCTGACCCTGCTGGAGCAGGCGGCGGAGGACCACCGCAGCCGTGTGGCGGTGGATGAGGCCCTGCGCCGCCGCACCTTCGAGGTGCTGCCTGCCGGAGGCATGGCGGCCCGGACACGGGCCATGCTGAAGGTGGAGGACGGCTGCGTCAACTTCTGCACCTACTGCATCATCCCCTACGCACGGGGGCCGGTGCGGTCCCTACCGCTGGAGGAGGCGGTGCGCCAGACGGAGCAGCTGCGGCGGGAGGGCTACCGGGAGGTGGTCTTTACCGGCATTGAGATCTCCTCCTGGGGACAGGATTTCAAGGACGGCCGCAGCCTCATCGACCTGCTGGAGGCGGTGTCGCAGGCGGCGGGAGAGATGCGCCTGCGGCTGGGCAGTCTGGAGCCCCGCACCGTGACGGAGGATTTCTGCCGCCGGGCCGCCCGGCTCCCCAACCTCTGCCCCCAGTTCCACTTGTCTATGCAGTCCGGATGCGACGACACCCTGAAGCGAATGAACCGGAAATACGATACTACTCGATATGCGCAGTCCGTTGCACTTTTAAATCAATATTTTGACCACCCCGCTGTCACCACGGACCTCATCACCGGGTTTCCGGAGGAGACGGAGGAGGAATTTGCCCAGACGCTGGACTTCATCCGCCGGTGCGGCTTTGCCCAGATGCACATTTTCCCCTACTCCGTCCGGCCCGGCACCCCGGCGGCCAAGATGCGTCAGGTGCCGAAGGCCGTGAAGGAAGAGCGGGCCCGCCAGGCGGCGGCGGTGGCGGAGGCGCTCCACCGGAACTATCTCGCGGCCTGTGTGGGAGCGGTGTATCCCGTCCTCTTTGAACAGCCCAAGGACGGCAGGTATTTCGGCCACGCACCCAACTATATGGAGGTGCTGGCGGACGGGACGGACCTGCATAACCAGGTGCGGAATGTGAAAGTCACCGGCACTGACGGAGCATCCCTGCTGGGTGAGCTTTTGGAGGACTGACATGAAGAGCCATTTCTTTGCCTACATCTCCCGGATGCGGTTCATCCAGCGGTGGGCCCTGATGCGCAACACCGCGCCGGAGAACGTCCAGGAGCACAGTCATCAGGTGGCCGTCCTGGCCCACGCTCTGGCGGTGATCCGCAACGAGAAGTTCGGCGGCCGCCTGGACCCCGGCGCCGTGGCGGTGGCGGCGCTGTACCATGACGCCAGCGAGATCCTGACCGGCGACATGCCCACCCCCATCAAGTACGACAACCCGGCTATCCGAAACGCCTACAAGGACGTGGAGGCGGTGGCGGAGGGCAAGCTGCTCCACATGCTGCCGCCGGAGCTTCAGG
>ERZ772882.4459-NODE-4459-length-9893-cov-9.809717_pt1 | contig 9893 bp, 7 predicted proteins | sample MGYA00580576_ERZ772882 | MGnify/ENA primary metagenome ERZ772882 (study PRJEB29015, sample SAMEA2737658) | human gut metagenome | biome: human gut; feature: human-associated habitat; material: faeces | place: China | collected 2012 ... | reverse complement strand
TGGATGTCGGTTCTGACCGATCTTAAGGCTCGCGGAGTAGAGGATATTCTGATTATCGTCACAGATAATCTGAACGGCTTCACCGATACTATCCGCGCCGTATTCCAGCACCCATCCAAAACTGGGGGGGTAATGAACCAGTTTATAGCTATATTGAAAACAGAATCGGGATTTAGCAATCCTCTAAACCCCGACCCGAATTATCGTTTACACAAAATATTGGACAGTCCCCAGCTAAAGTTTTTTCATACAAATCACGTGCAACGGGAGCCTATGCAGAACCGTCGAGTCTTCTTTAGTCCCTTTCACGATCCGGGAAATAGTTCCTTTATTTCCTCCCGGATAAAGTAGTTTACGCCTGCCGACTGAATCGTCCCACCGCTTGTGCGAGGTCGAGAATCCCGCTGCGATAAGTGTATATCAAAAAAACCGAGTACTCGAACCCGTTGGCTCCGGCTTTCGCCGAGAGCTTTTCTCCGTCCGAACCGCGGGTGAACAGCACCTTAGGCGCTCCGGAGACGGTTTTGGCCGTCTGCATCAAATTTAAACAATCATAACTGAATTTCAAACGATTCCAGACTGGATTTCACCAAACTTCCGTTCGGATCATAGCGGATTCCCTGCTTCGTGTAACTGACGAAGCACAGTCCCGTCAGTCGTAAAAAATAAAGGCTGTCTAACATAAAAGATAGACAGCCTGTTAACTAATATTTAAGGATATACTATTTCATCTCCATATGTTTCTCCAGATTCTCGTTCTAAATATTCACTAATTGCTTTTGAATACTGAATAACCTGATTGTCTGTTAGCCTTAATGAATCAATCACTTGTGAGAACTCATGAACTACCCCTTGGGGATCAAAATATCCTTCACTTTCAAAGATAAACAGTCTTCCTTTATCGAATATAAATATTCTTCTGGGGAAATGGGGGCCCATGCCTCTGAAAGAATATATCCCATCCTTAAAATCATAGTTGAATCTATCGATAAGATTGTAAACGTTAGCTTCAGCATTACATCGAAGTTCGGTCGTCGATTTATATGCTTCCCTTAGTTTTACGGCAATACTGTCGGGTACGGCCACGCGGGGAAATGGATTTCCTTTTCCATTCTGTGCAGAAGCATTCCACACTGCCATAGCTAAAATTAGCATTATAAACCTATCCACCATAACGGGTTATTTAATGTTTTTGACTCGTTAATAATTTGTTGCTCGATCCGATTGGGCACTGTTTCTCTGTCATCGCGTAATCGATCTCGCATTTCAGCCTTTATGTCTTTATGTATTTCGGATTTATCTGTCGCATGAACTCCCTCATGACCGACCACTGCTCCGATCGCTTGTTCCAAAGTCAAACCGCGATGTTTCCCGTTTCCTTGTTCCAATTGTTCTTTTATCGTTCCTTCATATACGACTATGGAAGCTTCCTTGATACCATACGTACCGTCCGGGTTCATTATTTTACCGTAGTTGTCACTTTCGTTATAGTTCCCTTGGGCAGCTTCAATAAAGTTGATCATTAAAAGTTAATCTCGAACGGAGTCGGAAGTTTAATATCTAAATACCGAGGCATGAAAAGTGTATCAGCACGGTTACTAACGATTGCATTCATCATCAAAATAGAAATAAATCGCTCTCATCATTATATAAATATAAATTGATTGGAATTGATAACTTCCATTTGGATGTTTATACCATTCCGTCCCATCCGAATTGACGGATTTGAAACAGAAGGCGGCCCGGTATGGCCGCCTTCTGTTTCAAATCTATTAAATACCTTGCCAACGAATATCAATAATAACATAGGTTTTCTTCTCTCGATCATACAAAAAATCAACGATCAAGGCACTCCCTGTACCTGTAAAAAGCCTCTTCCCTCTAAATGACAAAGTTATTTGATCGACATGAACACTTAATGTGTCACCAAAGGTTTTTACCGGAGAGAGTGAGATGGCCTGGGCATAATCTTTATGTCCTTCTTGTTTCAGTTTATTCACTTTCTTTTTCAAATCAGGTTGCTGCATATCGATAAATGTAACTTCGTCAATAGTTACAGGTAATTCAGATGCAATCCTAACCGGTGCTTCAGTTAATATTTCTCCTGCCGGTTTAACAAAACATCGATTCACGTAGGCTTGTAAGGCTTTATAGTAAGGACTATTTTCATTCAAGTAATCATCTTGTCCCCAACAGCCCCCCGTGCCGAATAACAATAATATCCATAGAAACAAAATACTTTTTCTCATTTGTCGAAATTTATAAAGTTTTTGTAATTAATGACAGCCTGTACCCCTTGAGCATTGTAAATATAAACCATCCCGTCAGCCCGTCCAAATACGTAATTCGTAATCGACCCTGCGTTGATGATATCATCCGGAGACGGAGATTGCGTAAAGAAAAAAGTATTGATTGTAGTGCCTATGCCTGAACGAGTTATTTCATTTCTGGTTCCACTCGGATGACTGTGAAATTTAGCGGATGTGTTCTGTTGGGTCGACAGCGTGATCGTCGCTAAACCATTCTTTTTAGGATTACTTACAGGACCAGGGGGAGCGGCTTCAACAATGCCTCCGTTAACACTTCCGCCATATTCCCTATTGTTCTGATCAGAAGTCCCTCCTCGACTGTTATCTTGTTCAATAATGTCTATCATGGCTCTTCGAACGGTTGCCGAACCTTCGATTTCAATACTGTTATCATAGGCGATGCTGTTCGACCGAAATTCCGATGCATTACCTGAATTCTTTTTGATGAACTTTACCGTTGCATCTAAAGCTTCCCGTGAAAGGCCGGCGCCAGCAACATCGTTTGCAAATTTTGATTCGGTCGTTTTAAGAGCATACACCCGACTGTCGTCTATTCCGTCATTCCCGACGACTTTCCCGTTTTGCCCAACGAAGATTCCATACATCTTGCCATCCGGATCGACATATTTCAACGGATTGTTCGCGCAGAAAGAGTACGGACTTTGCGAGTAATATTTTCCGATTTAGGGTCCGGAACGCTCCAGCGGCACAGACCCGAATTATACATTCGGGCGCCGTAGTTCAGCATATCAAGATCGACAAAACTCTGTAGCTCCTTGCCGTTAAACCGATAACGATCGTTCCCGGTCAGACTCATACTCAGCGAGGCCCCGCTTCCGAACGGAGTGTAATCATGCGTCGCCCTGACTTTCCCCTGATCGTCAACGATGCTGCGCACACTGCCCAAATGATCGGTTACATGGTAATTCACTTCTTGTCCTCCGGATGTCGGTTTGATACGTCCTTCCGAGAACGGCGCGCTTTCCAGCGTCAGTACGTTCCCATTACGAATATAGATTAAAGAACCGAGATATTCAAGTCCTTTGTCCGAACCGTCTACCACTCATTTCAATTCTCCGTCGGCCGCGTAGCAATAGAGAGCTCGCGTTGCACCGGGGACGGCTATCTCTGGAAGGTTGCCGTTCGAGACGCTCCGAGCTGCACTTCGGGGCGCATTCGCAAATCTGGCAGGAAGATTCAATTTGTTGTATGACACCGTCACTTTTTGCATGCCGTCTTCGACCATATTACCGTTCGCGTCATAAGCGAATCCGCAGAGGGAACCTGAGCCTACGATCGCTTGCAGTTGATTGGAACCCGGAGTATACAGATATTTGAGCTTTTCCGACGATATTGGCGAATATCGGTCCAAACGGGTGATATTGCCGTTCTTATCGTACTGGACATTCGTCTCGCCGAACCGGTTGTCGAGTACACCATTGGCATAGCGATTCGTTCCTGAAAGCCGACAGAGAGCATCGTAACACAGCAGGTAAGCCACCGAATTCGAGCTGTCGCGTTGCCATTCTACCGCGGAAATATTACCCGAATAGCTGACCGGATGAGTCGGATCGAGAGACGAACGATCTTGATAGTATAGCCTTTGATCGAATACCGAGCTTGTTTGTCGCGTGAGCCAGCCGCGAATATTATATGCAAAGCTTTCGGTCAGAATACCCGTGCCAGAACCGTAGCATTTCACGCTTCGACGGCCCAGTTCATCGTATGCATAGGTAACTACGGCAGGTGTTCCGTTGTTCAACACCGTACTGTCGCCGATCAAACGGCGCGCGTGATCGTATCGGTAGGTGCGGTCGAGCACGTCCTCCCGCGAATTCGCTGCGGTCTGATGTATCTCCCGTTCGGCAAGTATATTGCCTGCGAAATCGTATTTATAGAGATGCCGACTGATACCTCCCAGATGATTTCGCCGAACGGACTGCACGATACGTTTACGGCTGTCATAGTATATCTGTTCACAGGTCTCCTGAATCGCATCGTCCAAGGGGAAGACTACCTTGCCGGTCAATAGTCCTTTCTGGTTTGCCGTCGCGTTTCTGGTATCGAAACCAATGATAGCAGAATACCGGACACCGGAAAAATTTTGCCCGACGACAGGGTCCGTTATGAAATCATAACTGTCGTAATAATCCACAGACAGCAGTTTGGTCCCGCCCAATGTAAAATTCGCCAGTTCATAACCCATGTAATCCGGCGTACTCGCAGACTCTTCGTATGAAGCGGTTACGACCGCCTCGTCCAAGCATCCCGGCGCAATCGGCTTCCCGTTATACGTCTCGCACGTTCCGGTCAGGACGGTACGTCCCATCGCATCGGGAATCGAGAATGTCCATTCGTTCGGGTTGGAAGCACGCTGATTGCCATCCTGCGTAAAAATCAGCCGGTCGGCTTTATCGTATACGTAATAGATCCAGTCGGCGCCCGGAAGTTTCTTTTGGGTACACCGTTGACGTTTATCATAGCGGTAGAGATAGGCGTATCCGTCGATGAATTTGGAAGTCGTCTCATCCCACAAAACATCCGTAGCATCCAGCGAGTCCGAGGCCATCGGAGGCAAAACAAAACGCAAATTAGACATATCGTCGTAAACGTAGTAGGTATCGAATCGAGCGCCTCCGCTCACTTGTCGGGACAAAACCAGACGCCCTTGCTTGTCCTTAAACTCGAACGAATAGTTGCCGTCCTCATCCGTATATTTGGCTACATATAGATCTCTGTTGGGGTAATAGCCTTTTTTCCTCAGTTTGTTCGATTCTTCCACATAGAGACAGCACATCAGTTCCCGCTGTTGATCCGTAATGATCTCGAAGTCTTCATCAAATAGACTGGAATTCATGTAATTAGTCGTATAATCGGTCTTCATATACTTGCCTACCCAGCTCGATCCGGGTCCATGGTTCCCGGTCACTCTGCTCAATGGATTTTTCTCGTACTCGGTTTCCTTATAGGCATAATTATCGTCGTAAAAGCCCACCGATAACAGATGGTAGGACACCGGATTCGGGAAAGAACCGTTGCCGGTAGTTATAATGGGAAGCCAGCTTTTCGATTCGTTACCCGCTCCGTTATATTCTTGCAAGGATATTAAATCGAAATAATTCGGTGTAATGCCTACTTGATTTTTCCCCAACGAACGCCCTAAGCCGTCAAAGTACTGGATAGTCGTAAGGCATTCTTTCACGGAGAGGCTCGCCGTCTTGCTCGCTTCGACATACGGGGTTTTCGTCATAACATAACTTTTATCTGTACTCGCAGTGATCGTTCCGGGAACTACTTTTATGCATACGACGTTGGAATAAGCGTATTTGCCATCCGAAGGACGGCTGACTTTCCTTCTGAAGTACTGTGTGCGACTCAGTACGTCCGGCTGATAAGTAAGTCCGGTAGCCTGACTGATAGGCGTCCAACCTCCGTTAGCTGAACTGCCTTGTTCCCATGAAATATTGTAACTCATTCCTTCCCCGACTTGCGGGGGAGTCGTGCTTCGGATCTCAGCGGGACGGCTTCCGGACACGATTTCCTGATTTCCTTCGATACTTCCCGGTATAATAACGCCATTATCGATCGTAATACAGACTACATTCGAATAGGCTTTCTGGGATGAAGCCGTATGGGTCACTACGCGCCTGTAATAAACAGGTGTCGTCGTCGACTCGGGTTGAAGGGATTCTCCATTTCCGGGAATTGCTTGCCATAGGCCAGGTAAAATAATCGACTTTTGCCAACTATAAGTAAAAGTTTCTGCTGGCGATTTTGTCGGTTCGACATTCCGTATCATGTCCGGTTTTGCTCCGGAAGCGATAGCCTGATCTCCGGATATCTTGCCCCCGTATAATGGTTGCACCTTGACACACACGATATTGCTGTAATATGCCAGGTTGAGGTTCATCTTGACCATGCGCCGATAGTAAGTTGTTTGAGTCAAAGCTCCCGGCTGATACGATAGCCCGGTTGCTCCGGCTATAGGTGTCCAGCTTACGCTGTCGGTCGACGATTGCCATTGTTGAGTCCATTTGCCTAACGGAGGCGCAGGGGCATCCAAATTGGTCAGGACAGTAGGTGTGCAGCCGAATTCGATCGTCTGATTTCCTCCGATCGTGCCCGTTATCGACGATGAGGCCCGTGATATTCCGGTATTGAGCCAAATGAATAGCAAACATAACCATATCGTTGCGACTGTATTAGGATATTTTTTCATAATTTACTGTTTGTTGAAATGTTTAAAACCTATTTATTGCTTTCAAAAGTCCGGTTTTGATTATTGATGTACCAAATTGTACTCGTACGATTCGATTATTTTCTTGACCCCGTTTTCGATCAAATAGATCTCTTTGAGCCGGTTTGAACTATCGTAATCGTAATAGGTCGATATTCCTTGAGGATCAGTTATTCGTTCAATACCTACCCCCGGTTTGTATTTGTATGTCGTGATGTGAGCATTTTTCAGATTTACGTTGGTTCGCAGTCCGTCGAGAAGGACCTCGCTGACGGAATTTTGCAATGAGAAAGCCTCAGGCGGGATTCCTCCGAGAGCAGCTTTCACCTCATCATAGGTTGCATTCTGAATTTCGGCTATAGGATACCGTCCGTAATCGTACCAGAGATAAACGACATTTTTTTCTCCCTTTTGCGTGAGATAGATCGGATTGAAAAACTTATCGTAATTGTGGTATTTCTCTTGTACCTTCATAGCCGCGTTGAACTCTTGCGAATTAGGCTCCAAAGGAGTTTCTGTTTCGAGTCTTTTTATCGCTGCAACGAGAGGGACGCCGTTGAATTCCTGAAATTCACTCAACAAGGCATCAATTGCCAAATCGGTCGATAAATCGCCCCTTCGAACCGTCTTTATTATGGATACGGGAAAAGAAATCATATTTTTATTTTTCAATTTCTTATGTATTGCAGACAAGGAGGTTGACGGGAAATCAGTTACATAGGTATTAATTTGTCCGTAATACACGCTATCGCTACCTAATTCATACAGACGAACCAATTGATTTTGCTGATTGTAAGAAAAGAATTTAGCGCGACGAATACCCAAAGAATCGATACTTGACTCTTTAACCGGCAGGCAAGAGCTCATGTAAATCTTATATGTCGTATTTCCGTATTCTGTTGAAGTCATCGAAACGTTGTATTTCGAGCAAGCGTTTTCAATATTGTATTCGTAAATTGTTTCCTCAATTTTATTATCCGATGAAGAATACAGCGCCTTTGACAGCAATTTTCCCCGAAATCGGGACATGTCGTTGAGAATGTACATCTGAGTTTTTTCGCATAGCAGGTAATCAGTAATACTGGTATTATTTTTATAGATGATGTTTTTTGTAACATCCGTTTTGTCCGGCGTATCATCCCATGATGAATAATGATAGTGAGTGTATCCGCCGGTTCCGGTTCTTTCTATCACGTCGGAGTAGCCGATAAAATATTCGTCCGTTTCAATATTGAATCCGTAATTATTGGCACAAACCAAACTGTTCTGGCTGAAATTACGGAGATGGAAATAGTACCATTTTTCCCCATCAAATAAGGGAGTACCTTCCTCTTCCCATGAACGCGTATCATAAATTTTATATTTGGGTTTCAGCAAAAGTATGCCGCTTCCCACCGCACTTCCCGGTTTCCTATATTCAAAAGTTCTGGTACTGACCGACAAAATGGAACTCAGGTCTTTATTTGTAATCGATCGGACGCGTGCACCCCCGGCATGTATTCCCTTCGTGCCTGTCTTAAAAGATAAGTGATTGAAATTTAGGCTGTCTCTTCGATGATACACATTGTAAACATTAGGTTCATATTTGATCTCCGAGTATCCGCCTGTTGGATAAACCACTTTTTGGAGCAGTGCTGTGTTGAAGTATGCCGTATCGACGGCCCTGTTCGCTTCAATATTATAACAATAGCTGCCCAGTTGACTATCGTTCATTTGGGTGATATCTCCGCCCTTCCAGAATCCCCAATGGTCTGTTGAAAAAGTCAACGGATTCGGGAGGACATCTGGCATATAATAGTCGAAAGTGTGTTTCCCTTGCTCGCTGTCGCTTAATGATTGCAGAAAGAAATAGCCTTTTTTATCGAGATATGAAAAGGTGACCGATCGGATTTCAGTATCGTAATGATAGTACTTGATTCCAATAAGGCATTTGGACAGAGCATCACTGTCGCCATAAAAACGAAATCGGTCGCTTACCAAAAATTTTATGGCCATATTGCCGTCTACATTGACCTGACTGATGATAGGAATATGAATGTCATCAATCATTTCATATCGTTTGGATTCACCCACTCCCTTTCTGCTTATTGTTGATTTTGACGGATCTGTTATACACATGCTATTTGTTTCTATATCACTGTGAAAATAAGTGAAATAGTTATAACGATTCGGTTGTAAAACTGAAACATATTCGAAATCTATACGTCTTTGATTAGGTGCTACGATGCTTTTTAGATGCCATGATGTAATATATCGAGGTCTTACGGTTATGCCTTCCGGATTGTTGGGAATAAAATATTCCAGATAGGACACGTCTCCGCCAAATTCATATACAAATCCATCCGGTGCCGTAATTTTGATAAAGGATGGCTTAGGCGCTTCCGTAGTACTGTACTCCTGAACGGCGAGGCCGCCTAAATCAATTTTATAACGGTCATCTCCTGATAACAATTTGATATTTCCTTGGTTATCAATTAAAAAGCTCCCTTTGTGTTTTCCGAAATTAAATGTGAATATATCTGGTTCCAGGTCATATTTGATATCTCCTTTGCAATACGGATTGGATGTTCCTGCATTGTTTCTATCCACGTTGAAGTGCATCAGATCGGATGCCGAGTAGTAGTCAAACTTCATACTCTGAATAGTTGCCCAAAGACCATCTTTCAGGTATGTATTTTTATCGTGTTTCGTATAGCAACCTTTCACGTCGTCGGGACTCCCGTTTACTTTACGGGAAATCACGCCTCCGAAATTGAGAAACCAGTTGAGCCCGACGAGGCTCGGGCGTTTTGACGGAATAAATCCCGAAGAGACATATTTGATCGACATCGAAAGATCGAAATCCTTATCCTTGTATCCGGGAAGGGCAATGTCCATATCCAACAAGCCGTTATAATAATTTATCCCCAGATTTCCGTATTTGACAAAATCAGATACTTGAGGTGCAGACAAACCGATGTTCTTCGGAGAGAAAAAATGAGCATTGATGTCAAGAGATGGCGGTTCGTTTTGAGCCTGCACTAATTGTCCGGAAAGAAAAATGCAGGTCATCGTCCATATGAGTTTCAAGTGCACATGTTTATTAATCGTTTTCATAGGTTTAGTGATTTTAGGATAAATGCGTATTGAGTAAAGATCAAATTATTCGTATCGTTCTTGACGATACGTTCAATGTGAAACAATAAGTTTTTTTACATAGGCAGAATGATTTACACACGCTTAATCATAGAGATTACCAATCCGTTACCCAATGATTTCTCCGAGACGGAACATGGGCAGGTACATGGCGACGAGTATGACGGCCACGAGCAGGCCGACCAGCAGGATCAGCACGGGTTCGAGCAAGT
>ERZ772882.4455-NODE-4455-length-9906-cov-2.787636_pt1 | contig 9906 bp, 8 predicted proteins | sample MGYA00580576_ERZ772882 | MGnify/ENA primary metagenome ERZ772882 (study PRJEB29015, sample SAMEA2737658) | human gut metagenome | biome: human gut; feature: human-associated habitat; material: faeces | place: China | collected 2012 ... | reverse complement strand
GTTTATTGATTTCATCCATGTAATGCTGTACGACGCCGGGGATGGAAGCGATTTTTTCATTCGCCCCTTCCTTGCACTGGAAGAAGATATCCGGATTGACCGTCGTGCCGCGTTCATAGGGATGTTCAGGATTCAAGGCGTTTTTGCGGAAGGCGTTCAGCTGATCGTAGTCGACGAGCTTTTTCAATTCGTCGTAGTCCAGCGCTTCGATACGCTGCATTTCGTGAGATGTACGGAAGCCGTCGAACACGTGCATGAAGGCATAGCGTCCGCCGATTGCCGCTAAGTGCGATACGGCGCCCAAATCCATGACTTCCTGCGGCGACGAAGACATGATCATGCCGAAGCCGGTGGAACGGCAGGCCATGACGTCGGAGTGATCGCCGAAAATAGAAAGAGCGTGAGCGCTGACCGTACGGGCGGCAATGTGGAATACGCCCGGCAGGAATTCGCCGCCGATTTTGAACATCGGCGGAATCATGAGCAGCAAGCCCTGAGAAGCCGTGTAGGGCGTCGTCAGAGCGCCGGCCTGCAGCGAGCCGTGGCATGTGCCGGCCGCGCCTGCTTCGGACTGCATTTGAATGACGTCAACGGTGTTGCCAAAGATATTTTTCTTTCCCTTAGCGGCCCATTCGTCAACCTTTTCAGCCATGACCGAAGACGGCGTAATGGGGAATATAGCGGCAACTTCTGTAAAGGCGTACGAAGCGTACGCGGCAGCAGTATTGCCATCCATTACAACATAGTTTTTCTTCATGATGTAGTAGTTCCTCCTTTTTCTAAATGACATGTAAAAACAAGTTCCGCATACAAAAACTTTAGTAAACTACTTCCTATTCAAGGCAATATATTTCATAAATAAGCATGTCTCTTTCGCCTCATTTTGTTCGTGTATACGTCTTTATTCTTATATTCGTTATTTTATCATTTTACGAGAAAAAATTCAATGCTTATAAATAATAAAACCTCTATGATGATAAAAAAATATTGAAATCAATATAGACATATACTATTATCAGAGATAGTACCGATAGTACATATTCGAATTAATAAAATAATTCATAAAATTTTAAATAAAAAAAATCTCACTAAATCTAAGGATTCCTCCAAAATCTAGTGAGACTTGCAATATTAAAGATATATTTTATATCTAAATTTTCTTCTGAATGCTAAAAAGATGATTTATGTCTTTTTTATTAATAATAGTGGCAGAAAGGACAATGAGCTTACGACTTACGCAATATCCTTTATGGATGGAATCATATTCAATATATTCTTTATACACCAACTCCTTTAATAAATTAGATAATGAACTCTTAGGAATTCCCATTTCCTTTTGGATAGTTGTAAATGAGGGTGCCTGGTCCGCATTTGCAATAAAATCAATGATATCTAGTGCACGAGCAACTGAGCGGACAATCGTTTTCATTCCTTCTCCATCCATAGCACACCCTCTTTTCCTAATTACGTTCAAGTTCTTATATTAGTACTAATTATATGATAACATTGCTATTTTTGAATGTCAATTTGTAAATAATCTACGATACCTTGTATACTAATATTTAATTCTAGATACATATGATAAAGTTTTCATTAAAATAATTGTTCCAATATATGGACGAAAAATTCATAATACTATATAATGTATATGTATAAAGTATTGTTTGCATTGAATAAATAAGGAAGAGGATTATATACTCTTCAACATATATGAGGAAAGAAGTGATACGTTATGGCATATTCTCAGCACAAGCCAACATTGCGAGTTTTAGATATCATGCAGTCGCTTGCATCTGCAAACGACGAAGGCCTGACATTAACAGAAATAGCTACCAAAATTCAAGTTCCCAAAAGTACTATTGTACCAATCATTCACACATTACGCGACAGAGACTTTATTGAGCAAAAAAGCAACGGCAGATATGTCATAGGTATCAGTATGTTCCTCATCGGCTCCGCATCTCTTCAAAACATCGGTTTATTAGACGTGTTTAAGAAAGAAATGAAAGAAATTGTTTATAAAACATCTGAAACTTGCCAATTAGGCATTTTAGTAAATGGCGATGTCTTATATCTTGCAAAAGAAGATTCGGCTGAACCAATTCGCCTCGTTTCATTCGTCGGAAAACGCCTGCCAGCATATAGCACCTCTTTAGGCAAAGCGTTGCTTAGTTGCTATTCCCTTCAAGAGTTGGAATCAATTTATAAAGGCCCGTTAAAACCAGTAACAGAAAAAACATGCCAAACGATAGAACAATTATATGATGAATGTCTCCGGTCTAAATCCGAAGGCTATTTTCAAGAATCAGGAGAAATTTCTCCTGATTTAAGTTGCTTTGCAGTACCAATCCATCATAATGGCAAAATCATTGCAGCTGTCAGTGTAAGTATGCCTACGTTCAGATTGACAAAAGAAAAAAAAGAAACTGTAGTCAAGGCATTATTAACTGGGCAAAATGTACTAGAACGCAATCTGCAGCGGCTTGGAATTTCTGACAGCAACTTATTTCTAGATTCCTTTGTTTCTCAAATACCAAGCATCTCAAATTATTAAAACCAAATGGGAGTAGCTGCAGGATCAATACACTGGTAGCCACTCCTATTTTATTTATAAGTCATTTTACGCTAGTCTTTCTTCGGCATAAAATCATATAAAATAACAAAAAGCTCTTTCTTAAATATGCAAGTTTTGTAATTTAACCTGCGTTCTGAAGAAAGAGCCCTTTATTTTTATATAGAAGCTATCTTAATCTAACTTGAATAACCTCATCTTATTGGTATGCAGCATTTAAAATATTGACGCAGTCCTCTTCCTTCAGTTCCATGCGGTCTCCTTCAAAGAGAAAAGCCATTGCCGATTTCGCATTAGCAGCCATTTTAGGAAATTCATCCGGAACAATGCCATAATCAGACATTTTAAGGTCAGATACATCACATTTTTCCTTTAGTTCTTCTAGCGCTATAATAAATTCCTCCGGCTTTTCCGCATCAGTTCTCCCCATTTTTTTTGCCAAAGCAACAAAACGTTCATCACACACATGGCGCTCAATCATATATGTGAAGTATGCCTTACTCAGCATAATTAAGCCCGCACCATGCGGCAATTCCTGATGATACGCCGTTAAGGCATGTTCCAAAGAATGCTCACTCATATTAGAACTTGTGCACATTTCCAAGCCTCCCAAATAATTGCCAAAGGCAACTCGTTCTCGCGCCTCTATATTAGAGCCATCTTGAACAGCCACAGGAAGCCAGGTACTAATTTGGTCAACGGCTTCAAGAGCAATCATTTCGCTCATGAGATTTGCTTTACATGACAAATATCCTTCAATATTGTGAAATAATGCATCAAATCCTTGGTAAGCAGTATATTTCGGAGTAACTGTCAACATCAATTCCGGGTCGATAATAGCCAATTTCGGAAATAGAAGCGGGCTTTTTATCGGAGTTTTTTCATTCGTTTCCGTATTCGTAATAACACCTCCAGCATCCGTTTCCGAACCCGTTCCAGCAGTCGTCGTAATCGCAATAATCGGCAAAGGGTTAACGGCAATAGGCTGCCGTTTTCCAGTACCATTCTGAATATAATCCCATAAATCACCTTTGTTTGTAGCCATAACGGCAATTGCTTTGGAAGCATCAATACAGCTGCCGCCACCTAAAGCAACAAGAAAATCACATTTTTCCTGCCGAGCAACAGCTGCCCCCATCATAACTGTTGTTTTAGTAGGATTGGGTTCGATTTGATCAAAAAGAACGGTCTCAACGCCAGCCAAGTGTAATTCTTTTTCCGTACGATTTAAATACCCATATTTCTTTGCCGAAATTCCATTAGAAAGAATCAGCAACGCCTTTTTACCTGGCATCATTTGCTCATGCAAATGATTGAGTTGGCCAACACCAAATAATGTTTTTGTAGGAATTCCAAATTGAAAAATCATAAAACATCCTCCATTTCACTAAGGGGAATATATAAGAGAATATAAAAAAACTAAAGGTTTGCCACGCATGGTAAATATATACGTGACAAACCCTTCGTATTATGGCCTCAATTCATTAACTAGCCGTCCATCCGCCGTCAATTGCAATATCTGCTCCAGTAATATAACTTGCCTTATCCGATGCTAAAAAAAGAATAACGTTTGCAACTTCATCAGGAGTGCCGACACGCTTCATAGGCGTACGCGAATCTATAATCGTAGTATAAGAAGGATCTTGCAGTACCTTCTCTACTAACGGAGTAGCTATAAATGCAGGCGACACACAATTTACACGAACACCTTTTGTAGCCCATTCATTTGCCAAACCCTTAGTAAAATTGCGTATCCCAGCTTTACTTGCTCCATAGATCGATAATCTTTGCATGTTGATGTGACTTTGCAAGGATGACAAGCTAATAATAGCCCCCTTCTGTTGTTTTAACATTTCCTTACCCACTTCAACCGTGCAGAAATACGCCCCTTTCAGATTGATATTCATAATATAATCCCAATCTTCTTCTACGTAATCTACTGCATATTTTCTATTATTAACTCCAGCAGAATTAACTAACACATCAATTTTGCCAAATTGATCTATAACATCGCCGACCATTTGCTTGATCTCAGCTACTTTACTTACATCCACCGCCAAGGCGCTTGCAGAAAATCCCGCTTGCTGCAATTCATCAGCAAAAGACTGACACTCTTCCAGATGGCGGCTGGCAATAATACAATGTGCGCCTTCTTCACAAAAACGCCTTACCGTAGCAGCGCCAATTCCTTTGCTGCCCCCTGTAACTAGTACGATTTTCCCGGAAAATTCACCCATTATCATCCACACCCCTTCTCAAAAGGATACGCGCATACAGTTTCATCAATGTTCTTTAAAGTAGTCAGCGTTTTCCTTAAAACGAGTAAACAATTCACCTACGTCGCTCGAGAAGGAAACGTACTGTACGCCTCGTTTTTTCCATTCTACGGCTTTCTTCACGTCGTCGACGAAGAAGCCTACGGCTACGCCGACTTCTTTCGCCTGGGCCATGATTTCATTCATCTGTTCGATGACCTTCGGATGATCTACCTGGCCGGGGATGCCCAAGGAAGCCGAGAGATCGTAGGGGCCGACGAACAAGACGTCTACGCCTTTGACCTTCAAGATTTCCGGCAGGGCGTTGACGCCGTCCTGGCCTTCTACCTGAAGGATAACGGCCGTTTCTTCATTGGCCTTGCCGAAGAAATCGGCTTTATCGATGCTGCCGTAGCGGCCGGCGCGAACGAAGCGGTTGCAGCCGCGGCTGCCTTCCGGCGCGAATTTAGCGGCCTGTACGGCAATTTCAGCAGCTTCCTTAGAGCCGATATTCGGAATCTGAACGCCGTCGGCGCCCAAGTCCAGGGCTTTGTCGATCAATTCGGGATTGCCTTCGTATACGCGGACGATAGCCGGAATATCCGTCAATTTCGCAGCGCGGATCAAGTCGACGGTGCTTTCCAAGGAAATTTCGCCGTGCTCGTTGTCGATGATGACAAAGTCAAAGCCTGCCAAGCCAGCGATTTCTACGACGGCCGGGTAATTCATGTTGAGGAACGGCCCAAATAACCGTTCGCCATTTTTCAATCTTTCTTTAAACTTACTCATAACAACTCCTATATAATATGTAATATATGTATGTAATAAATTTATTCAACCTCAATAACTTTAGATGGGTTCATAATATTATTAGGATCCCAAGCTTTCTTCAATAAACGCATAAGTTTTAATTCACCTTCAGGAGTAAATTTTTCAAATTCCTCTTTTTTCTTATAGCCAATGCCGTGTTCGCCAGACATCTTTCCGCCCAGGCTATATACCAATGCAAAAATATCATCATCATATGCATGCAAGGTATTCGCCCATTCTTCTGGACCTTGATTATGTATATTCAAAATATTCACATGAATATTGCCATCACCAATATGAGCTACAATACCGCCATCAATATCGTGTTTCTTCATGATATTCGGAAGTTCTGTTGTGACATTGATAATTTTATCAAGAGGAACGACATAGTCCGAACTAGCCCAAGTCAAGCAAATTTCGCGGCAAGCATCGGCAAATTGTTTTCTGGCTTCCCAAATTCGGTCATCAGCCATCAGTACCTCGACGGCACCAGCCTCATCGCATAAATCGCCTAATTTTTCCATTTTTTTATCGAGCTCATCTTGATCGTATGATTCAACAGTAATAATATCATACACGCCATTTTTCTTAGCATACGGCAAATCGCATTTAATAAAATCGCCGCTAATAACAATAGCCCGGTTATCCATATATTCAATGCTTGTCGGCTCAATACCTGCCTTCAAAATCTTTCTCGGCAAAGCTAACGCTTTTGCAGGATCATCAAAAATAGCTACAATATCGAAAGAATACGGCGGCAACATCCGTAATTTCAATGTTGCTTCTGTAATAATTCCTAATGTTCCTTCAGAACCGCAAATCAACTGCTCTAAACAGTATCCCGTGCTGCATTTTTCTAACCGGGCACCAACTTTTACAATGTCGCCAAGCGGGGTTACAACAGTAAGGTCATAGATTTGATGGCGTGTTGTCCCATAACGAACAGCTTTGTTCCCCCCAGCGTTGGTTGCTAAATTTCCGCCTATCTGACAACTTTCAGCACTGCACGGATCGCCGGCATACAATAATCCTTTTGCTTTTGCAGCTTGCTGCAAATCAACAGTACGGACGCCTGGCTGAACCACGCAGTACAAGTTTTCAGCATCCATTTCAAGAATCTGATTCATTCGTTCTAATTCTATAACAATTCCATGATGCACAGGAATCGCCCCGCAAGATAGCCCTGTTCCAGCCGAACGCGGCGTAATTGGAACTAAGTATTTATTAGCTAACTTAACAACTTCGGCAACTTCTTCAGTAGAAGCCGGAAATACAACAACTTCAGGATAACTGAAATAAATAGAATTACCTTCTTCGTCAGTCTTATAAATCTCTAATTTGTCAGGATCTGTCGTTGCATATTTATCGCCAACAATGTTCTTTAATTCACTAATAATTTCATTTGTGATGGGATTATACTCCATGACCATTTCACCCTTTCCTTTATAGAAAAATATATTTTTCATATGTGTATAGAAAGATTTAATTTTCTCAAAAAATACTCATGCTTTTGTTCTTTAATAAAGCTCAAAAACTTGTAAATTTTTAAATAAGATTCTGTATCTTTTCTAATTATACCTTTAAAATATCAGAACCAACTTTTTTATTTAAATTCATCGCTAATGGGAAAATACTAATACCTAAAGCAAATGCTAAGAACAAAATAATTGCCCAGTAATAACTACCTGTTGCCATAACAATAACACCAACCAGAACAGGAACAATTGCTCCTCCAACATTTCCTAACATGTTCATAAAACCAGCCACAATGCCAACATCATCACGTTGTGATATAGTTGCCGGCAAACTCCAGAAAGTACAACCAACCCATCTTTCGCAAAACATAGCAAAAGATAAGTAAACAATAGCCATTGTAATGCTTGTAGCATTACTCAAGAAATACATTGCAATCGCCATTAAGACACCAAGAACGCCAAAGGACCACTTGACAATTTTATTTGGATCGATACCCTTTTCTTTTAGATGGTCAATCAGAAATCCTCCAAATAATTCACCAATAACACCAACACCAAAAACAATAAAAATAGAGGTGCCAATAGTCATGATATTAACATTGAAAACCTGAGATAAATACATAGGTCCCCATGTCATTAACCCATACCAAAAACAATCATAACAAATGAAGCCCAATGTCATTCCCCAGAAAGTAAAATTTCTTAAATATCTAGACAATCCAACTGACAATTTTTGATTAGCATCACCAGATATTTTATACTCTTCTTTCAGAGCATTATCAATATAATCGCGTTCAGCTGCATTAATTTTTGAACTTGTATCCGGAGTAGCTTTACAAAAAGGATAACACATTAAAACAACTAATATGGTTAATACGCCAGCCCCCATTAATGCACCTCGCCAACCACCAAACCAAGCAAGAAAAGCTACGATTAACGGCCCACCAATTGCAGTTCCTAAGGGCGACCCAGCATCAACAATAGCAGCTCCACGAGTCCGTTCATTTTTTGTCAACCATACAGACTGCAGTTTACTACTTGCCGGATAAATAGGCGCTTCCGAAGCACCTAACAGGGCTCGTATGACCATAAAAGCAGTACTGCTATGTAGACAACCTGTAATCATTTGAAAAACACCCCAGAGAATGCCTGACCCCAAAATAGTTTTTCCTGGACCAAACTTATCAGCAAACCATCCTGCAGGAATTTGCATTACTGTATATCCCCAAAAAAATGCACTCAAAATAACTCCAACCAGTTCTGGACCAAAATGAAGTTCCTCTTCGATTGCAGGCATACACACTGATATCACCGCACGATCAATATAGTTAACTGTACATAACGCAAATAAAGAAGCAAATACCATCCATCTCACTTTTGTAGGTTTTTCATTAATCATGACAATACCTCCATTTTTTGTTTTTTAATGCGAATCGATTCGTATTTACGTTTTATATTTATATGATTACACGTCATTCAAATATTGTCAATATTTTATCATGAGTATATCGCATTTATATTATCCAGTAGTTCTGAATGCTTTTTATTCATACAACTAAATATTTCCCTGTATCCATTTAACTATATTAACCAAAGTAATCTCGCTAAACACAAAATAAAACAACGCTAGGATAAACTATGGTTTACCCTAGCGTTGTTTTATTTTACATTTTTCATGATGTACTAAATATCCTCCTCATGAGCTATGCGCTTCGATCCATGTTTTTTTGCCGTATAGTTTTTCCATACGACCCACAGGGACGTGTCTACGCAGATGGACGAGTAAGCGCCGCTGATGAAGCCGATGAGCATGACCAGGGAGAAGTTCTTCGTCGATTCGCCGCCGAAGAAATGGAGGGCCCCGCAGGCAAAGAGTACCGTCGTCAGCGTGTAGATGCTGCGGTGGATACTCTGGGAAATGCTGTCGTGAGCCAGTTTTTCATACGTATCCGTGCGGCGGTGGGTCCTCGTGTTTTCGCGGACGCGGTCGAAGATGACGACGGCTTCGTTCATGGAGTAGCCGACGACCGTCAGGATAGCCGCCAGGAAGGAGGCGTCGATTTCCAGCTGGAAGAAGGAGAAAAAGCCCAATACCATGATCAAGTCATGGAGGATGGATACGATAGCCGAAATGGCGATCTTATATTCAAAGCGGAAGGAAATATAGGCCGCCAGGGCGATAAAGGCCACGGCCAGGCTGGTCACGGCATTTTTCGTGACTTCCGAGCCGATGACGGCGCCGACCGATTCGATACGCTTCACTTCCGCTCCGCCCAGCTTTTCGTTGAGCTGATCGGAAATGGCCTTGCTTTCGTTGCTTTCCAGATTGCGCATGCGGATCATCACTTCCTGAGACGATTCCTGATCCGTTACGCCCGACAGCTGGATAACGCTGTTTTCCAAATTCATATTGGAGTCGTCGATGACTTCGCGCACTTGGGCTACCGTAACGGGCTGCTTGAACTGCAAGTCCAAAATCGTGCCGCCCGTATAGTCGATGCCGAAGTTAAAGCCGTTGATAAAGATGGAGATGACGCTCAGGACGACCAGGACGGACGACAGGGTAAACCACCATTTCTTATGGGCTACAATATCAAAACTCATTTCCGTCCCCCCTTTTTGAGCATGTGTTCCGGCACCTTGCGGTTCAATCCATAGAACCACGGATTGGTGAGGAGATTCGTGTTAATAAACCAGGTCAGCAGGGAACGGCTGACGATAATAGCCGTAAACATGCTGACGATGAGGCCCAGGGCCAGGTTGACGGCAAAGCCTTTGACCGTGCCGGCCCCCA
>ERZ772882.4454-NODE-4454-length-9908-cov-3.610372_pt1 | contig 9908 bp, 14 predicted proteins | sample MGYA00580576_ERZ772882 | MGnify/ENA primary metagenome ERZ772882 (study PRJEB29015, sample SAMEA2737658) | human gut metagenome | biome: human gut; feature: human-associated habitat; material: faeces | place: China | collected 2012 ... | reverse complement strand
CGTTCGTATCCAGCCGCAGCTTAAGCGTTAGGGGGTCTTGGGGCACAGCCCCAAGCGTATTTTGGTTCCTTTTGTACGCACAAAAGGAACGCCCCGGCGGCGAGCCGTACAGGCTTTGCACCCTGCAAAATCAATGCCCCGCCGCTAGGCGACCACAATCTTGGCCTAATATTTCTTTTACCTACTTTTCATCACAGAAAAGTAGCCTACGCCCTCCCCACATCTTGTACCCATCCGGCAGGGCGGCCACTATTTACGCCGCAGGGCAATAAAATCCCGCAAAAACAGTAGCTTTTTCTTGACAGAGGGACAAGAATTAAGGTATAATTCAAAATTGCAGGGTCATCTCTACCAATAGCGCGTTGGTACAGGTGGCCGACCACATCAGGCAGGCTCCCGCGCCGGGGCCGCCGCCAAGACCCGGAAGGAGGGGAAGAACGATGCTCAGAACCTATCAGCCTAAAAAGAGACAGAGAAGCAAAGTCCATGGGTTCAGAAAGAGAATGGCTACCGCCAACGGCCGCAAGGTCCTGGCCCGTAGACGCGCCAAGGGCAGAGCCAGACTGACCCACTAAGAAAGATGCCCACAGCGCCTATGCCGTGGGCATTGTTTTTAGTCTTACCGCACATACCACAGGGAACTGAAAACGCGAAGGCAGCGGTGTGAAAGGGACGCCCTCTCCTCTTTCTTCTCAGTCCGGCACGCCGCACTACTGCCCGCTTCTCCCGCGGCGCAGGGAAGGGACCCAAACCATGAAAACCACCGTCATCATCAAGAAAAACCGCGACTTTACCCGCATGTACCGCCGGGCAAAGACAAAAACCGGCCCGCTGCTGGTCACCTACTGTGCCCGCAACCGGCTGGGACATAACCGCATCGGCATCACCGCCAGCAAGCGCGTGGGCGATGCCGTCCGCCGCAACCGCGCCAAGCGCGTCATCCGTGCCGCCTATACCGGTTTGGAGCAGCAGCTGCCCCAGGGCTATGATTTCATTTTTGTGGCCCGCAGCCGTACCGCCCACTGCAAAATGCAGCCGGTACAGCAGGCTATGCTGCAGCAGATCACCGCATTAACGGCGGCGCCATCCGCGGTGCGGGAGGCGGGACAGACATGAAGCGGCTGTGGCAATTCCTAAAAAAAATATGCAGCGAGCTATTGATCCTGCCCATCAGGTTCTACCAGAAGTGCATCTCCCCCCTTATTCCTCCCAGATGCCGATTCTCCCCCACCTGCTCCTGCTACGCGGTCACGGCGCTGCGGCGCTTTGGCCCCATCCGGGGGAGCCTGCTGACCCTGTGCCGTGTGGCACGGTGCCAGCCCTTTGGCCGCCCGGGGTACGATCCGGTGCCCCAGCGCTTTTCCCTGCGCCCCTTTGCCGGCGCCGAGCAGGAAAAGCAGCAGGCGGCGCACCCTTCCCAGCCCCCTGTCGGAGAAAATACCGGCGAGGAAACTATTCCCCATGAAAATGGGAACGGAGGACCATCCTTATGAATTTTATTATGACAGTTTTCGGCTACCCCTTTGGGTGGCTGATGTATGGCCTGTACCACCTGGTAAGCAATTACGGCGTGGCGCTGGTGCTCTTTACCCTCATCGTTAAGCTGCTCCTGTTCCCTCTGGGCCTCAAGCAGCAGAAATCCACCGTAAAGATGCAGATCATCCAGCCCAAGATCCAGGAGATCCAGGCCAAGTACAAGAATAATCAGGCCAAAATGAATGAGGAGCTGCAGGCTCTGTACGCCAAGGAAAACTACAACCCCATGAGCGGCTGCGGCACCCTACTCATTCAGTTCCCGGTCATCTTTGGTCTGTTGGATGTAGTGTACAAGCCCCTGACCCACCTGCTGCGCTTCTCCAAGGAGACCATCGCCGCCCTTACCGAGGTCGCGGGCACCCTGGGCATCGCCACCACTGGTTATGCCCCCCAGATCAGCATTTACCAGAGCGTTATGCAGAATCCCGCCGCTTATTCCAGCGTCGGCGCTGATGTCATCGCCAAGATCCAGTCTCTTGACATGGGTTTCCTTGGTATGGATCTTTCCGGCACCCCCAACCTGCCCTGGCAGGGCGGCTGGAACTGGCTGGTCATCATCCCGCTGCTCTCCGGTCTTACCGCGCTGCTTTCTTCCGTTATTTCCATGAAGAGCAGCCCCAATATGGGTCAGGCCGGCGCCAGCATGAAGATGATGATGTATATCATGCCCCTCATCTCCATTTGGTTCACCTTCATGGTGCCCATCGGCGTAGGTATCTACTGGACCCTTTCCAATGTGTTCGGCTGTGTCCAGTCCCTTGTGCTCAATAAGATCTACAACCCCAAGGAAGTAGCCGAAAAGCTGCAGGCCGAGGCCAAGGAGCGTGCCGAGCGGGAGCGCCAGGAGCGCATCGAGGCCAAGAAACGGGCCAAGGAAGCCCTGAAGAACGGCGAAAAGGTGGAGGATACCACCTATCTTTCCGATAAGGAAAAGATAAAGGAAGCCCGCCGCCGCTATGCCGAAAAGTACGGCGATGAATACATCGATGATTGATGCCGCCGAATAACGAGGTAACTGAATATGATAAAAGAGATCATTGCTACCGGCGTGGATGCCAATGCCGCGATCGAAAGCGGTGCGCTGCTGCTGGGCCTGCCCCGCGATGAGGTGCAGTTTGAGATCATTGACCTGCCCCGTAAGGGCGGGTTCCTGGGCTTGAAGAAGCTGCCCGCCAAGGTGCGCGTATGGGTGGAGTTGCCCGATGAAAAGCCCGCCCGGAGCGAAAAGCCCCGCCGGCAGGAGGCTCCCCGCAGGGAGAATAAGCCCCCCAAGGCCGAGCGTGCCGAAAAGCCCGTAAAGGCTGAAAAGCCCGTAAAGGCTGAAAAGCCCGCAAAGACCGAAAAACCCGAAAAATCCGAAAAGCCCCGCGCCATCGAGGAGGAAAAGGTCGCCCCGGTGGAGATCGAACCGACCGAGGAGGTACGCGCCAAGGTAGAAAAGGCCGCCGCCTATGTCACCGAGATCCTAAAGGCCATGGGCCTAACCGACTTTACCCTGACTCCCCGCTACTACGAGGAAAATGTCCGCCTGCAGCTGGCAGGTGAGCAAATCGGCGGCGTCATCGGCCGCCGGGGCGAGACCCTGGACGCCATCCAGCAGCTCACCGGCTACGCCGTCAACCACGGCCAGTCCAAGCGGGTCCGTATTCATGTGGACGCCGAGGGCTACCGGGCCAAGCGGGAGGAGTCCCTGGTCCGCCTGGCCCAGAAGGTGGCCGGTAAGGTGGTCAAATACCGCCGCAACGTCACCCTGGAGCCCATGAACGCCTATGAGCGCCATGTGATCCACACCGCCCTCCAGGAGACCCCGGACATCACCACCTACTCCATCGGCACTGAGCCCAACCGCCGCACGGTGGTGGCGTACAGCCGGGGCGAGCACCGCTGACTCAGAGAGAGCGGCGCTTTGCGGAGACAGTTATGACAAATGGAAAGGGCGCCCGTCGGGGCGCCCTTTTTCCACAAGCGAGGAAGTATGTGTGAATAAAACGGAACTGCTGAATAAGCTGGCCCGGGACAACGGGGAGCGGCTGCTCCTGGCCCGGGCGCTGGACAAGCTGGAGCTGGCCCGGCAGCGGAACATACCGGCCTGCACCGGCTTTTTATCCCCACAGGAGCGGGTGAGTGTGGAAAACCTGCTCAACGCCTGCGGTCATCCCCGCCACCTCTTCTTCGGCGGGTACGAGGGAGCGGAGCGCACCGTATGCGCCTTCCTGCCCGACTGGCAAGAGGCGGAGGACTGGCAGGGGGACGGGGAGAGCTGTCCCGTCCGCGCCCTGCGGTGCACCTGGAGCGGCGGCCAAAAGCTCACCCACCGGGATTTCCTTGGCTCCATCCTTGGCATGGGCCTGGACCGGGAGAAGGTGGGCGATCTGCTGGTGGCCGATGGGTGCTGCGACGTGCTGGCGCTGGAGGAGGTCGCCGACTTTCTGGTGTTCCACATGGAGCAGGCGGGGCGTGTAAAACTCAAGTGCTCCCCTCTGCCTCTGGACCGGCTGGAGCCCCCGGCGGTGGAGACCAGAACCATCCGGGACACCGTAAGCTCCCTGCGGCTGGACGCGATGGCCGCCTCCGGCTTCTCCCTGTCCCGGGGCAAGGCCGCCGACCTGATCGCCTCCGGCCGGGTGCAGCTCAACCACCGGGAATGTGTCAAGCCCGACCACGCCGTGGCCCAGGGGGACGTGCTGAGCTGCCGGGGGCTGGGCAAGTGCGTGCTCACAGAGGTGGGCGGCCCGTCCAAAAAGGGACGTATTCTCATCGTATTGGAGCGGTATGTATAATGGAACAGGCAAAAATCGACCGGATCAATGCCCTGGCCAAAAAGGCCAAAAGCCCTGAGGGCCTCACCCCGGAGGAGACGGCGGAGCGGGACCGGCTGCGGCAGGAGTATATCGCCGCCTACCGGGCCAGCCTGGTGAGCCAGTTGGAAAACACCTATATCGTGGAGCCCGACGGCACCAAGCATAAGCTGGGGAAAAAGCCGTGAAAAAAGGCCGCCCCTCCCAACGGAGGGGCGGCCTTTCCGGCACATCGGAGGTCAAAAAACACGTACCGCAATCCACGTGCCCAGGGCGAGCTGCACCAGCAGCAGGGCGGGCAGGCCGTACCTGAAATACCAGTGGCGGGTCTTGTGCCGGAAGGTCCACATGCCCAGGAGGGCCCCCGGCGTGCCGCCCAGCAGGGCTACGCAGAAGAAGGCCCTCTCGGGCACCCGCCAGCGGTCGTGCCTGGCCTTCCACTTGTCCACACCCATGAGGGCAAAGTCCAGGAGGCTGGCGCACAGCACACAGAGCAGAAAATACTTCATGCCGGGTCCCCCAGGGCGGCCACAAAGCCGCCCCGCCGCCTGGTGGTCTCGTACCAGAGCCTTAGATCGATGCGCAGTGCGCTGCCGCTGTCCAGAATGACCGCCGTGGTGTCCTCCAGAGCGGTGATGGTGACCCAGTGCCAGTAATCCAGCTCCTTCACCCTGCCGTTGTGGAGGTTGAGGAAGGCCACAGGGCAGTCCCGCTCCAGGGCGCGGCGGACAAATGACTCGGCCTGCTCATAGGGCGGGCGCTTGGTACGGGCGGAGGGGAATACGAACAGGCCGGGGGTCAGGGTGAGGCCCCGGGCGGCGGCAAAGGAGGCCATGCCCTCCGCCATCTGCTCCGGCCGGTTGAGACCGTGGGAAACAGGGGTCACGTGCTCCCACACCCGGCACATCAGGCCGGTGAAGGAGGCGCGGTCCATGGCCCCCTCCGGGTAGAGGGGGGCCAGCTCCGGCCGGGTCCGGGCCAGATAGGAGAGGATGACGGCGGCGGCGGTGGGGCCGCAGCCCGCCCGCTGCTGCCACAGATCGGGAAACCAGTCCTGATCCGCCCCGTGGGTCACGGCCCCGTCAGGGCCGGTGATATCCATCCACGCGGGATGGGCGATGGAAACATGCGCGCTCAAGGTCACATCTGCCTTTCTTTTTGGGTTGACTGTGCCCAGTATAACACCCGCCGCCCGGCCCGTCAAAGGTTGTCTTTCCGCCGGGGGCGTGCTATACTGTCCGGGTACGAAACAAAAAGGAGTGTACCGCCATGTCCCAGCTCTCTCTCACCGAGGGAAATGTCAGGCGGGCGTTAAGCCGCTTTGCCATCCCCTTCCTCGGTGCTTCCCTGCTGCAATTTCTGTACGGCGCGGTGGACCTGATCGTGGTGGGACAGTTTGCCGACCAGGCGGGCATCGCTGCCGTGTCCACCGGCAGCCAGGTCATGCAGGCGGTGACCAATTTTATTATCGGCCTGTCCACCGGCGGTACGGTGCTGGTGGGGCAGTACCTGGGCGCCCGGCGGGGGGAGGACGTAAACCGGGCCATCGGCACCCTGTTTTCCCTCTTTGCCCTCATCGCCGTGGTCCTGGCGGCCGCCTTCGCCCTGTCCACCAACACCATCGTGGCGCTGATGCAGGTGCCCGCCGCGGCGGCGCCCGCCCGGCAGTACCTGTTTATCTGCGCCTGCGGCCTGGTGTTCATCACCGGCTACAATATGGTCAGCGGCGTGCTCCGGGGCCTGGGGGACTCCAAGCGGCCCATGTACTTCGTGCTGGTGGCCTGCATCATCAACATCGTGGGGGATCTTCTGCTGGTGGGAGTGTTCGGCCTGGGGGCGGCGGGGGCCGCCCTCGCCACCGTGGCTGCCCAGGGGGTGAGCCTGGCCCTGGCCCTGGCGGTACTCCGCCACCGGGACTTCCCCTTTGATTTTAAGCGGCGTTCCTTTCGGATTCAGGGGGACAAGGCGGCCCGCATCCTCCGCCTGGGCCTGCCTGTGGCGGTGCAGAATGTGCTGGTTACCCTCTCTTTTCTTATCATCACCGCCATTGTAAACCACATGGATGTTCTGGCCCAATCCGCCGCTGTGGGCCTGGTAGAGCGCATCACCGGCTTTATCATGCTCTTCCCCATCGCCTTCCAGTCGGCTATTTCCGCCATGACCGCCCAGAATATGGGTGCGGGCCGCCCCGACCGGGCCCGGCAGGGGCTGAAATACGGTATCCTGTTTTGTCTGGCGGCCGACATCGCCATGTTTGTCCTGGTTCAGCTTGTCCCGGGGCTGGCCATGCGGCTGTTCACCCCCGATGCCGAGGTGATCTACCACGGGGTGCTCTACCTGCGCACCTACAGCATCGACTGCATTCTGGTCACCTTTGTGTTCACCCTCAACGGTTTTTACAGCGGCTGCGGCCGCACCGGCTTCACCCTGTTCAACAGTTTGGCATCCACCTTCCTGGTACGGGTACCGGCGGTATTTTTCATCAGCCTGCTCCCCGGTGTCACTCTGCTGCACATCGGTGTGGCCGCGCCGGCGGCCTCCGCCATCCAGGTGCTCCTCCAGCTCCTCTACTTCCGCACCGGCCGGTGGAACCACTCGGTTCTGGGGGAGGCGCAGACATGACCGCCGAAGTGCTGGCCTTCCTGGGAGGCGCTCCGGGCCCCATTTCCCTCTTTGAGGCATGGGAGGAGGCCGTCCTGGCCTGCGGGGAGAGCACCATGAAGGTGTCCAAAACCCAGATTTCCTGGGGAAACCCCCTTTAGTTTGCCGTTCTCTCCCAGCCCCGGCGGGCCGCCCAGCGGCGGACCGGGGCTCTGCTGGCCACCCTGGGGCTGGGCCGCCGGGTGGAGCACCCCCGCATCCTCCAGGCCGTGGAGCCCTATCCCGGCCGCTGGACCCACCATCTGCTCCTGACCGCACCGGAGGATGTGGACGGGCTGCTGGCGGCCTGGCTGGCCGAGGCCTACCGCTTTGCCAGGGAAAAACAGAGGCGCGCCTGATCTCAGGCGCGCCTCTGTTTGGATGTGTCAGGGACGCAGACCGCTGCCGCCCTGCATGGTGATGGTCTCACCGGAGATATACTTGGCATCCTCTGAGCACAGGAACACAGCGGTGCGGCCGATGTCCTTCTCCGGGTCGCCGAAGCGACCGGCGGGGATACCCTTGATGGTCTGCTCGTATACCGCCGGATACTCCTCCCGCCACTTCTTGAGGGCGTCGGTCATCACCAGGGGGCAAATGAGGTTGCAGTTGATGCCGTCGGGGCCCCACTCGGTGGCGGCCACACGGGTCATGCCCCGGATGCCCTCCTTGGCTGCGGCGTAGGAGGACTGGCCGGGCTTGCCGAACAGGCCCGCGCCGGAGGCGAAGTTGACCACGGAGCCCTTCGTCTCCTTCAGGTAGGGGTAGCAGTGCTTCATATAGAAGAAGGCGGCGTACAGGCCGGAGTAGATGGCCTGGTCAAACTGCTCCTTGGTGTGCTCGGCCAGGGGGACGCCGGAGGCCGAGTTCTGGGCGTTGTTGATCAAAAAGTCGATGCGGCCCAAGGTGTCCGCCGCCTGCTTCACCAAGGCCGCCACCTGCTCCTCCACGCCGCCATCGGCCTGGCAGGCCAGCACCTTCACGCCGTAGAGCCGCTCCAGCTCCTCCTTGGCGTCGTCCAGCTTCTTGGTGTTCCGGCCGGTGATGACCAGATTGCAGCCCTCCTTGGCGAAGGCGGTGGACAGGCCGTAGCCGATGCCGCCGCCCTTGCCGCCGCCGGTGATAATCGCTACTCTGCCGTCAAACTTACCCATATCGTCTCCTCCTTGAACTTTTTAGTTTTATTTTGATACTATTTGTATCATACTCCTTTCGACGGCGGATTGCAAGAGAAAACTACCTCTATACGGCGGTTTTAGGGAACATATGTTTGCATTTTAACCCAGGCTATGCTATACTGGCTTGGGAGTATACCAATAAGGAGGGTCTGCCATGAAAACGCTCTCGCCCAAGCAACAGCAGATCTATGACTATATCGTTTCCTTCTCCGGCCTCCACGGCTATCCCCCCTCGGTGCGGGAGATCGGGGAGTATGTGGGGCTCAAGTCCCCCTCCACTGTCCACTTCCACCTGAAGGGGCTGGAGGCGGCGGGGCTGATCACCAAGGCCGAGGGAAAGACCCGTGCCATTACCATCAGCGGCCCACACCCGGGCGCGCCGGAGCCGGCGGGAGAGGAGCCCGACCAGGTGCCTGTGGTGGGCAGTGTGGCCGCCGGAGCCCCCATTCTGGCCCAGGAGTGCATTGAGGACTATCTGACCTTTGACACCGGAGGACTGACAGGGGAGCACTTCGCCCTGCGGGTACGGGGGGAGTCCATGAGGTACGCGGGCATCCTCCCTGGCGACCTGGTGGTGGTACACCAGCAGCAGGACGCCCGCAGCGGGGAGATCGTGGTGGCCCTCTTTGAGGATGAGGCCACGGTCAAAACCCTGCGCCGCAGGGACGGACACACCTGGCTTATGCCGGAAAACCCGGACTATGAGCCCATTGACGGCGACGGCTGTACCATTCTGGGCAAGGTGGTGGCCGTGGTGCGGAGGTACTGAGGTTGAGTCCTGTGCCGAAGCCCAGTTGGATGAAACAATGAATAAGGGATTATACTGCTCATGTCCGCCCGCAGGCGGAAGAAAGGAGCCTGACCGATGGGAAAGAACGACCGCTTTCAGATCATCTATACCCAGGGGATCACGGATATCACCCGTATCCTGCTGGACACCCGGACGGGGGTGCTCTACCTCCAGACGGTGAGCGGCTATGCCGGCGGCCTCACTCCCCTGCTGGACAGCGAGGGCAGGCCCATGAAATGGCTGCCGGAGGAGGGAGAGGCATGAGACTGGTTACCTGGAACGTCAACGGCCTGCGTGCATGCCTGGGCAAGGGCTTTCTGGACTTCTTCCAGCGGGTGGACGCCGACGTGGTCTGCCTCCAGGAGACCAAGCTCCAGCCCGACCAGATCGCGCTGGAGCTGCCCGGCTACCGGCTCTTCTGGAACAGCGCGGAAAAGAAGGGCTACTCGGGCACGGCGGTGTTCACCCGGGTGGAGCCCCTGTCCGTCACCTGCGGCATCGGTCTGGACGCGCACGACCACGAGGGCCGGGTCATCACCGCGGAGTTCGACGGCTTCTTCCTGGTCTGCTGCTACACCCCCAACGCCCAGAACGAGCTGGCCCGCATCGACTACCGGATGCAGTGGGAGGACGACTTCCGGGCCTACCTCATAGAGCTGGACAAAAAGAAGCCGGTGGTGCTGTGCGGCGATCTCAACGTGGCCCATGAGGAGATCGACCTGAAGAACCCCAAGAGCAACCGGGGCAACGCGGGCTTCTCCGACCAGGAGCGGGGCAAGATGACCGAGCTGCTCTCCAGCGGCTTTACCGACACCTTCCGCGCCCTCTACCCCGACCGGACGGGGGCGTACACCTGGTGGAGCTACCGCTTCAACGCCCGGAAGAACAACGCGGGGTGGCGCATCGACTACTTTGTGGTGTCCCGGCGGCTGGCCGACCGGATCACCCGGGCGGAGATCCTGCCCC
>ERZ772882.4452-NODE-4452-length-9911-cov-10.130986_pt1 | contig 9911 bp, 9 predicted proteins | sample MGYA00580576_ERZ772882 | MGnify/ENA primary metagenome ERZ772882 (study PRJEB29015, sample SAMEA2737658) | human gut metagenome | biome: human gut; feature: human-associated habitat; material: faeces | place: China | collected 2012 ... | reverse complement strand
CTATCGCTACATAACGAACCCGAACCAAGGCCATCCCGGAAGGGATGGTCAGGTTCAGGTTGTTGTGTGGCGATTTTTTATTGCCAAATCCAGCACCGCACCTTGAAAACCGCATGACCGTCTGCATGGGATACCCGGCGATGACCCCCAAGTGGGAGAGCCGGAAAACGCCGCTGGAAAGGGGCAGGAACACCATGTAGAGAGAACGGCGTAAGAACAATGATATTCTATTTCATTTCAGAAAGGATGGTTTGCCTATGACAAAACTGAGCCAGCTTAAAATCGATCCGGAGTTCCAGAATCAAATCAACCCTCCGTCGTTTGAGGAAACCCACCAACTGGAAATGAACATCCTAAAAGAAGAACGTGTACTGAATCCGATCATCACGTGGAACGGCTATATTGTGGATGGACATACACGCTATCAAATTCTTCGGAAATATCCATTTATTCCATTTGAAGTCATCGAAAAAGAATTTTCCAGCCGCTATGAAGCACTCGCATGGATCTGTAAAAATCAGCTTGGGCGGCGAAACCTGACCCCAGAACAGAAAAAGTTCCTGATCGGAAAGCAGGCAGAAGCGGAAAAGCAAATCAAATCGTTTCACGGCAATCAGTACACCTTGGCACCCGAAAGTGGTCTGGTTCAAAATGAACCAAACCACCAAAAGCATGGTTCGCGTTCAAAAGTTGCAGCAGAGAATGGAACATCTGAAAGTTATGTTTACCGTGCAGAACAATTTGCAAAAGGTGTGGAAGCGGCGGAGGAAGCAGTACCCGGTGTGCAAGAAGAAATCCTGAGCGGAAAGATTCGTGCAACTGACCGTGAAATTTCCTCGATTGCAAAGATTCCAAAGAAAAAGCGTCCCGAAGTTGTGGCAGAGTTGCGTAAGCCTAAAGCCGAACGGAATTCCAGTATCACGGATTCTTATTCTTCGCCTTCAAAGGACAATGAGTTTATAACGACCTTCAAGCAAGACATTCAGGGGCATAAGAAAGGACTCAACAAGGAAGAAAAACAGAATCTCAAGGATGTCGTCAAGAGTATCTATTCGCCTCGCCGTTTGGCAGATGGCGAAGCCATGATGTGTGAGATTCAGGGCGCACAGGAGGATTTTGTGCGGCGGTGGGAAATGTGTTTTCGTGAATACCCCGATATTCTTACCGAACCAAAGAACAATGAGAAACTGCTGGTGCTTATCGACCGCGCCAGCCGGTATCTTCAGACCGTAAAAGACCGCTTGAACAGTGATGGAAACCATCAATCTCAATGCTAACGCTGACTTCTCCGAAGATCACTGCCTGCACATTTATCAGGGCAAGATTCGCCCGGAGTAACTCAAAATCCCATTTGGGCTTTTCATACCGGGCATCTTGATGGGGATTCTGCTCCCCATGCCCTCATACAGAACCGTCCGTTTCTGATGGTTGGCTTGATGAAAATTCATCTCGCAGCCACAATGCTCCCGCCTCGTGGGTGGATGAAATTTTGAAAATTTCAAAAAATTGTATATGAAACTGCCCTTGCGGATTCCTATTTGTGAGACAGCAAAAAATCTGTAAAGATTTTGAAAGTACCTTGCGAAACGGGCTTTCTCCAATTCTAAGATTGAAAACCAGTGTTCCTTGACAACAGAATCGTCGGCTGCAAGCCAATATAACTTTCCGGTGAAGTGCCGCCAGGACAAGAGCGCACCAAGGAAAGCCAGAACGCCGGAGTGAATCGGGCAGGAATAGCTTGCGGAGAGACCGACAGCAAAAAAACGGACAAGCAGACAGCAGGGATTCGCAAATCTCTGTTGAATGGTTGTTCGGTGCAGGGTGTGGGATGCAGTCCCACACGTCCCCGATGATGCCCTACATCTCGGCTGCTCACCATTTTTATGGGGAGCCAAAATCTGAAAATTGCAGATTTTCAGATTTCATCGAGGGACTGGGGAGTGAAATCTCCAGCAAGTTCGCCGTCGGCCAAAATTACGAAAGTGAGTTTTGAGGCGACACGGGCGAATCTTGCGCTTACAATTCTCAGCCCCCTAAAGCACCATGATAGAACGTAAGAATTGGAGGTGAAGATTATTTCAGACTACTTGAAAGCCAATATGCCACTGCCGCAGTATCTGCCCTATGCCCGGTTTCTTCTCGACGCTGACCTGAGCCACACGTCAAAGCTGCTCTACACGCTCCTGCTCGACCGTGCCACTCTCTCGCAGAAAAATAACTGGGTGGACAATCAGGGGCGTATTTATGTGATCTATCCGCTTTCCAATCTGGCGAAAGATTTGGGGTGCTGCGTTTCCAGTGTGACACGCTCTTTTGCTGAACTGGAAAAAGCGGAACTTGCCGAGCGGGTGCGCAGCGGATTTTCCAAACCCAGCCATATTCTGCTTAAAGTTCCGCATACTGTGCAGAATTGCGCAGTCACAGTATGCACCAGTGCGCAGTCTGATCGAGCAGTTGTCCTTTTATATCCAGTCCACCGGAAAGAAGTATACTGACCATGCCGCTACACTTCGTATCTGGGCGAAACGGCAAAAGTCAGAGAAAAAGACAATACCGGGCATCCCGGACTACACCTTTGCGGAAGGAGAAAGCCTATAAAGACGATTGAGAAAATTTTGGAAAACCCCGTTTCAAGTATGCCCAGAAACGCAGCGGACTATCACGGAGACAACGGTCTGCTTTATTGCAGCAAGTGCCAAACGCCCAAAGAAGCCTTCTTTCCCAAAGGTCTTGTTCTGATGGGAAGGAACAAGCATCCGGTAGAATGTGCCTGTCACAAGGCCGAACGGGAGCGGCAGGAGACAACTGTTAAGGAGCAGAAGCACCTCGACCTTGTGCGGCGGCTGAAAGCAGATGGCTTTTCGGATTCTGCGATGCTGAACTGGATATTTGCAAACGACAATGGGCGTAGCCCGCAGATGCACCATGCACACCGTTATGTGGAGCAGTGGCAGACCATGCACTCAGAGAACATTGGGCTGCTGCTCTGGGGCGGTGTTGGCACCGGCAAGAGTTTCCTTGCCGGGTGCATTGCAAACGCTCTGATGGAGCAGGAAGTGCCTGTGTGCATGACAAACTTTGCTCATGTCCTGAACGAATTGAATAATAGTTTCTCCGGGCGCAATGAGGTCGTAGACCGGCTGTGCCGCTATCCGCTTCTCATCATTGACGACTTCGGGATGGAGCGCGGCACAGAGTATGCGCTGGAACAAATCTACAACATTGTAGACAGTCGCTACCGCAGCCGAAAGCCTCTGATCGTCACGACCAATCTGACACTGGATGAGATCCGGCACCCACAGGATACTGCTCACGCCCGCATCTATGACCGCCTGTTGGAGATGTGCGTTCCCATCTCCTGTATTGGTGTCAGCTTACGGAGAGAAAACGCACAAGAAAAGCTGGAACGGCTGAAAGCATTGATTGGATAATCCGAGATAGATACCTGAAAAAGAACTGCTGGATATGCAATATTGCATCCGGCTATAAGGATACGGAGGTCTGCCTATGAAAGAAATCCCGATTTGGGAAAAGAGCAATCTGACGCTGGAAGAAGCTGCGGCTTACTCTGGCATTGGCATCAACAAGCTGCGTTCATTATCGGATAACGAACATTGCCAGTTCGTGTTGTGGGTGGGTTCCAAGCGGCTCATCAAGCGGCGCAAGCTGGATGAATACACGGAGCGAATGTACTCGCTTTGAAAATGTCCCGGATATTTTTCAAAACGTCTTGCAGAGAATGGCGTATCTGTGGTACTATGAACACAGAACAACGCTCTTTTCTGTACCGTAATGTAGAAAGGAGCGACGCTCATGGCAATAACTCAGAATACGAAACGCAAAGACAAGGCGCGTGTGGTTCTCCGCAAAGGGGAATCCCAGCGCAAAGATGGCAAGTACGATTTCCGTTGGACTTCCCCGGATGGCAAGCGACATTCTATTTATGCCGCGACCTTGGAGGAGCTTCGGGAAAAGGAAAAAGACATCCAGCGAGATTCGCTGGAAGGCATCAAGGCAGAAGCGCGGTATGTCACCCTGAACGATGTGTTCACCCTGTGGGCAAAGGTGAAGCGTGGTCTGAAGGACAACACTTTCCAGAACTATCTGTACCTTTATCGGCAGTTCGTGGAGCCGGATTTCGGCAAATCGAAGGTGTCTGCGCTCAAAAAGTCGGATGTGAAGCAGTTTTACAATACGCTGGCAGACGAGCGAGGCTTGCAGATCTCCACGATTGACAGCGTACACACGGTTCTGCATCAGGTGCTGGACATGGCGGTGGATGACTGCTATCTGCGGAGCAATCCCTCGGACAATGTTCTACGGGAGCTGAAAAAGGCACACCAGTTTGAAACCAACCGCCGTAAGGCGCTGACCGTGGCAGAGCAGAATCTGCTGCTGTCCTACCTCTCCAAAACGCCGAAGTACCAGCACTGGTATCCGATTTTCGCGGTCATGCTGGGAACTGGTTTGCGCGTAGGAGAAGCCACCGGTCTGCGCTGGTGCGATGTGGATTTAGAAGAAGGCACGATCTCCGTCAACCACACGCTGGTCAACTACGACCACCGTGAGAACAACGGCGGCAAGAAGGGCTGCTACTTCAACTGCCACTCGCCCAAAACAAAGGCCGGTGTCCGCACTGTTCCGATGATGGACTTCGTGAAAGAAGCCTTTGAAAAGGAACGTGCCTATCAGGAAGAAGCAGAGATCCATTGTACGGTAACGGTGGACGGTTACACGGACTTTATCTTTGTCAACCGCTTTGGTGAGTGCCAGCATCAGGGAACGCTGAATAAGGCCATCCGACGCATCATCCGGGACTGCAACGATGAAGTGCTGGCGAAGAATCCGAACAGCACCGTACTCCTGCCGCGTTTCAGCTGCCACACCCTGCGGCATACCTTCACGACCCGGATGTGCGAAGCGGGCGTGAACATCAAGGTGATTCAGGATGCGCTGGGACATTCGGATATTTCTACGACCTTGAACATCTATGCGGATGTGACCAAGGAATTGCGGAAGTCCGAATTTGAAAATCTTGACCGTCAGTTCGCACAGTGGAAAGACCCTGAAGAATAAAATAAAGCATACGCCAAATACGCCATACGCCATTTACGCCAATTCATACGCCAAACGATACAGTTCGGATAAAGGCTTGTGTAGAGATGTAAATGGAATGGCAAAATTCAACCCTTGCGGTGTAGAGTAGTATCAAGAAATAAAGGCTTATAACTGCTCGTCGATGACATCCCCACGATGAAGCCGATTGAGCAGTAAAACGTAAAATTGAAACGCAGGTACGATGGATTTCCAAACGAAATTCGGGCGATATCTGCGGTACTACACCACAACTACACCAATTTTGGGACGTTTTCCCGAAAAGGAGCCTTACAAAGCGGTGTGGTGTAAGAAATGAATAGGCGGATTGGTGTAGTAGGTACACTGAACCCGTAAAGACGAAAAAGGCAGGTACACTATGGAAACATGGTGTGCCTGCCTTTGTGCTTATTATTGAAAGATAATACGAGAAAGTTGTGGAAAGAATGTTAGACCACGCATCAAATGTACATCAACAACTATGATTCATGGCAGGGAGCTTAGGACACAAAAGTTCATCCGATGCAGTTTTCTATGCATCCGATGAACTTTTTTCAGTAGCGTTTCCTTTTAAGCCACCTTGGTCTTTCGCAGATACCCCCATGCTGCCAATCCAACGAGCAGAACGATCTTGATCGGTGCCGATGCCAGCAGTACATCTGCCTGAAAGAAGGCATGCCCGCCTGCATAGAGAAAATCAAAGCTGATCATTTTATACAGCAATGCATTGGAAAGCCCAATGCCCCCTGCCGGAATCAGGGTGGACAGCCATTCTCCAAAGGAGCCCGGCACGACCATATAAACAATCAGCGGTGCCACCACACTGATCAGCGCCACAGACAAAGCGGTCAGGTTGTTCTTGGCCCATACGGATGCCATCAGCACAAAGGCCACCTCCGCAAAGAAGATCAGGAAGTTTGCCACCAGCATGACCCACTCCATCTGGCCAACGGTATACGGCAGCAGGCTGGTCACAGAAAACAGCCATTGCACGGAAGTTTGGGTACTTTCCCAGCCAAATAGAGCATTCGTGACTATGATCCACACCACGCCGCAGAGCAGATACGCCGCCCCTGTGATACTGAACGCCGCCGCCAGCTTTGCCGCTGCTAGCCGCAGACCGCCGTTTTTTGTGCACAGTTGGATGTCCTGCGCCCCGGTCTGTGCATCCGATGCAAACACCGGGGCCGCAATCACCGCGCACAGCAGGGTGAGCAGCAAGCTCAACAGGGTCTGGTAATCCATTGCGTCTGAACTGACCCCAAATGAATAGGTGAACGGTTTTTGTACAGCATCGAACTTTTTCTGTGCAATGGCCTGCGCCTGCTCATAGCCGGGCTTTCCGCTTTGTTCCAGCCAGATCACCGATTCCAGCCGTTTGGGGAGCTGGCTGTAAAAGTTCTGCATATCCTCTGCGGTCAGCCCCATCACGCCCGGTGCCATGCCGGTTTTCGGGTCGGCAAAGGCTTCCTTTGCGTTGTTCACAAGAGGCTGATACCGGGCAAGTTCTTTATAAAATACCTCGACCGGGATATCGTTGATGGAGCTTGCATCATACTGCCGGTACACCCGCTGATAGGCTTCCAGTGCTTCCTGCATGACATCCGGCGTGATGGTACCGGATACCTGCTGCTCCTGCCGTTTCCGAATTGCTTTCAGACCCGTGTAACGCACTTCGTTTCCGCTGGCATCCAGTTCCGTCCAGCCGATAAAGGTCACCGGCAGATATGCCATAACCACGGCCAGCACCAGTGCAATGGCCAGCAGAATAGCTGTCATACGAGTTTTGCACACACGTTTCAATTCCAAACGATACAGGTTCATTTTGCTTCCTCCATTTCCTCCGGGAACAGCCACAGATACAGATCTTCCAGCCGGGGCTGTGCCGGGACGCTGTCCGGCAGCTGCGGTGCATCCGCCAGATACCGCAATGTTACCGTTCCGTCCGGCTCGTTGCGCAGGTTCACTACCCGCAGCCGGTATTCCCACCGGGAAAGCTGTTCCATCGGGATGTTCCCCTGCCAGACCTTGGCTTCGATCTGCTTTACCAGCCCTTCGGTGGTGTCCTGTGCAATGATTTTGCCAGCCTTCATCACGGCATTTTCGGCCGCAATGTATTCCACATCCGAAACGATATGCGTTGAAATAAGAACGATTCGTTCCTGTGCAAACTCCGACAGCAGATTGCGGAACCGCACCCGTTCCCCAGGGTCCAGCCCTGCCGTGGGCTCATCTAGAATTAAAAATTCCGGGTCGTTGAGCAGCGCCTGTGCGATGCCTACCCGGCGCTTCATACCGCCGGAAAGCTTCACGATCTTTTTGCGGCGCACCTCAGTCAGGCTTACCCGCTCCAGCAGTGCGTCGATCTGCCGGGCAGCCTCTGTGCGCGGCAGACCCTTGAGTGCCGCCATATATTCCAGATAGTCCTGTACCGTGAATTCCGGGTAAAACCCGAATTCCTGCGGCAGATACCCCAGCTTTTCCCGGTAGGCCGCACCAAGCGTCCCAATCTCCACCCCATCGCACAAAATCCGGCCACTGCTGGGCCGCAGAATGCCCGCCAGCATCCGCATTAAAGTTGTTTTGCCTGCACCATTCGCCCCCAGCAGCCCCCACACACCCGGCGTGAGAGTGATGGACACATCATCCACCGCCGTTTTATCCCGGTATCGCTTTGTAATATTCTGAATTTTCAGTTCCATGACTTGTTCCTTTCAAGCTTCTGCAATATATTCTGACCGGGCGGCAAGCCGGATGCACTGCAACACCATACAGAGCACCAGCACGCCCGCCGCCAGCGGCAGACCTTTCGGCAGTTCCGATAATTGCACGAACCGCAGCAAACACAGCTGCCCTGCAAACAGCGGTACAGCCCCGGTCATCATCCATTCCGGGCGCACCCAGCGCAGCAGCAGAAGCAGCTCATTGTTTGCGGTCAGAAATGGCACGGTCAGCACCGCCAGCAGTTGCCCGATGCTCCATGGCACGGCTGCCCGCACATTGAGTACCAGCACTCCCAGCAGGATCGTTTCCCCCGCCAGCAGCAGCAAAAACCGCATCACCAGTGGACGACCGATTCCTGCATATGTGGCTTGTTCCAGTTCAAGCATCTTATATTGACTTGCCCGGTATAAAAACGGCAGACCGAGCAGGGCTGTCAGCATGGCAAGTGTGCTCAGACCAAACAGTGCATTGCGTAATGTCCATGCCTTCTCCCACAGGGCAAGTTCCCGACCCACACTGTACAACGCCAGTGCCGCCATTGCTTCCAGCGCCCAGACCTTCCAGCCCAGCAATTTGAACTGGCAGTGCAGCAAATCACGCCAATCACTCCGTTGTTTTACAACATGTTCCGCCCGGCAGCGGCGCAGCAGCGTTTTCGGTGCGGCTGTGTCAAGCTCTGTCGCCAGTGCTCTGGACAGTTCTTTTTCAAAGGCTCGATTCATCTCCAGTCCTCCTTTTCCAATTGCATTTTCAAGGTTTTCAATGCGGCACGCAGGCGGGACTGCACTGTGCGCAGGGGCAGACCTGTGATCTGCGCGATCTCCCGCAATTTAAGCTGTTGTGCGAACCGCAGCAATACCAGTTCCCGCTGTTCCGGCTCCAGCTGGGCCGTCAGCGCTCGCAGGTTTGCTTTCTCCTCTGCCGCAGCAAAGCCGCTTTCCTGATAGGCGGGTTCGCCCGGCAAGCTCTCCAGCGATACCTCCGTCCGCTCCATCGTACGGTTCAGATCGATGCAAATGTTTTTTGCGATTTTGTACAGAAAGGGACGGAATGCCCCCTGAAATCCACCACAGGAATCCAGCCAGCGCACCGCTTTCAAAAAGGTTTCCTGTGCTGCATCCTGCGCCTGCTGCTCGTCCGCTGTATGCCAACGGCAATAGTTCAGAATTTGTGGATAGTACGCTGTAATCAGAGTGTCCAGCGCACCCGTATCTCCGCTCTGCGCTTTCCGCAGCAATAATTCTGTCTGGATACGGTTCACCCCCTTCCTGTCTATTAAAACGTTCCACATCATCAAAATGATTTCTGTTTTTTCAAAAATTTCAAATAATTGCCTTTATTATGTTCTTACCAGTTCTTGCAGTCGGGTGGCGACCTCAAGTCGGTGCAGGGTAACATCGGCCATGCGACTGCCGCCGTTTTAATGGATACCTACGCCCACACACAGGACAAGCCCCGGCTGGAGCTGACCGAGAAGATCGAGGCAAACTTCTATTCCCAAAATATGTCCCCGGCAGCACCCCAACCCCGGCAAAACGAAAAGCCGGCGGCAACAAAAATCTCCGGCAAGGAGATTCTTCAAGCCATCCGGCTGATGGACGCAGACGAACGCAGAGAGTTGACGAGAGCCTTGTTCGCCTAACTTTTCTTCCTTTTATGCAAAGGAAAGCAGGCTGTGCGCATCTTGCGCAGAAAGACCTGATATTCGGGAAATGTGCAACTGGTATGCAGAAAGTGTGCAGCCACTTTCCTACATAAAGAAAGAACGCCAAATCTTACGATTTGACGTTTAGAATTTGGCGCAGTAAAGCAATCCAAATCCGAACCATTTCTCTTTAATGCGACTTCTGCCGCTTCCTCAAATGTGATGGTCTGTGTATCGTTGATGATTACACCTATCTGTATTATACATCGTCTGTTTTTCCTTTGCAAAACGATTCTAAGAAAGGACACCCTATGTTGAAATTCTACCACATCCTGCTTTTACCCCTCGTTGCCGTTTTTATTGCAAGTGCCGCAGGTATTGCCCGCTATGCCACCGACTCCTGTACGCAAAGCCGAATGTATCGGCAGCTTGCCGCGCAGACAGAGAA
>ERZ772882.4420-NODE-4420-length-9987-cov-2.739327_pt1 | contig 9987 bp, 9 predicted proteins | sample MGYA00580576_ERZ772882 | MGnify/ENA primary metagenome ERZ772882 (study PRJEB29015, sample SAMEA2737658) | human gut metagenome | biome: human gut; feature: human-associated habitat; material: faeces | place: China | collected 2012 ... | reverse complement strand
GCTCGAACTCGCTACCTCCACCTTGGCAAGGTGGCGCTCTACCAGATGAGCTACATCCGCAGTTCCTTACCGCGATGACTATTATATTACAGCTTAAAAAAAATGTCAACTACTTTTCCCATAATTTTTTGGAATTCTTTTTCCATTTGATTTCTCACTCATTTTACAATATGATAGAAAGAATGATGATGTGCATATTACTTTAAAATTGCTTTGCTATTTTGAATGTGATATAATTTTGACGAGGTGTTTCGATGAAATTTTCAATTAATTTAGGGGCGTGGAATTCTGTTTTTGCGGTTCCTGCACAAGTGGTGGATCAACATTTAAAATTAGCGGGTGGAGTTCATTTAAAAGTGCTGCTATGGCTATTGCGCCATGCGGGTACGGAAATTGATATTGCCGATATTTCAAAAGCGCTTGGTATTGGAACTGCCGATATTAAAGATGCAATGCAATATTGGGCGGCAGCCGGTCTGATTACGGATTTTTCCTGCGATTGTGACCGCGCCACCCTTACACCCGCTATGTCTGAGGTCATGCAACCGGAAAATACTGTGGAACAGCCGTCAGTTTCTTTACAGGCGGATATTTTAGAAGAGACGTCCCATTCCGAAATCATCGAACATACGGTTTCCGTACATACACTGACACAGACAGAGGACAAAAAGACGGCAGAAAAGTCGATAAAAACTCCGCCACGCATGAAAAAGCCGGACGGGGTTTACATTGCACAACGCATTTCCCAATGTGCGGAAGTTGGCTTTTTAATGCAGGAAGCACAGCAAATTTTGGGACGTGCCATCTCCCCTGCTTTGTCCTCCACTTTGCTTATGATTCATGACGACTACGGCCTGCCTGTTGAAGTGATTATTATGCTGTTGATGTATGTCAAAAGTATTCACAAAGACAACACCAGCTATATTGAAGCGGTTGCAAAAAACTGGGCAGAAGAAGAAATTAATACCCATGAAAAAGCAGATGTGAAATTAAACCAGCTATCATTAATTGCAAAATCCTGGCGTTGCATTGAACAAGTGTTGGGTATTAACCATCGCTCACCCAGTGCAAAAGAAGAGCAATATACCCACCGTTGGATGCATGAATGGAACTTTACAACCGATATGATACGTGAAGCTTACGAACGCTGTGTAAACGCCACAGGAAAACTGAGCTTGCATTATATGAATAAAATTCTGGAACGTTGGCATAAATCAGGCATTACCACGCCAAAACAAGCTGCGTTGGAAGCCGGTGAGAAAGCCGCAAAAGAACAAGAAAAGCACAAACCTACCTATGATTTGGAAGAATATGAAAAAATAGATCTAAGCGAATTTATGTAAGGAGGGACTCTTTTGGGATACAGCCGTGAGATTTACGATGAAGCCATGGCAATGGTAAATGCAAACCGTACCAGAGCAATCGAAGAATGTAATCTGCACAAAGCAGCATTCTATGAACAATATCCCCGTGCAGCAGAAATTGAAACAGAACTGGCCGCAACAGCAATTCAGGCTGCAAGGGCAGTATTAAACGGTGCACACGCAAAAGAACAATTGACATTATTGAAACAAAAAAATCTTTCCTTACAGAATGAACGCATTCAGCTGTTACAAAAAGCAGGACTCCCTGAAACCTATTTGGAGCCTTCCTTTGCTTGTGATGCTTGTAAAGATGAAGGCTTTATTGACGGCAGAATGTGCAGTTGTTTAAAAAAGTTAATGCGTATACAAGCATGTAACCAATTAAACGCTTCTACTCCCCTTGCTCTTTGTACCTTTGATAATTTCTCTTTGTCCTACTATCCAAACCAGCCTTCTGACAGCGGCATTTCCGCCTATCAGCAAATGGAACAGATTTTGCGTTACTGTAAAACGTATGCAGCCCAATTTTCTATGGAGTCACCCAATTTGTTAATGCAGGGCGGAACCGGCTTGGGAAAAACACACCTATCCTTGGCCATTGCACATGAAGCCATTGAAAAGGGATACGGCGTTATTTATGGTTCTGCACAAAATATGGTTACCAATTTGGAAAAAGAACGTTTTCAAAAAGATAATGAACAACAGGACACCAACCAACTCATGCTGCAATGTGATTTATTAATTATAGATGACCTTGGAACGGAATTTTCCACTTCATTTGTAACTGCTGCAATCTATAACATTGTAAATACAAGGCTCATGACACATAAGCCAACCATTATCAGTACCAATTTATCTATGAAAGAATTGGAAGAACGTTACACTGAGCGTTTTGCTTCCCGTATTTTGGGCAGTTATATTCCCCTGTTTTTCCGCGGCAAAGATATCAGGCAACAGAAAAGACGTAAAAAATAAATGCAGGCAGTCTGAGAGGCTGCCTGTTTTCATATCAAAAAAGAAAAAGAAATTACCTATTTACATCCCCATGAAATAGGTAATTCCTTTTTATTAAATTGCTGTTCTCTTTTTTGCCAAGTCCACAATTTTAGAAATCCCCACTAAAATTGAGACAGTTGCCACAGCTAACATAATGAAAACGGCATAACGCTGTGTTTGAGAGAAGCAGCAAAGAATTGCAAATATGATGCTGTACAAGCTAAGAATAACTTTTACCTTTGCCTTACATTTTTTCACTTCAGGTTCTGATAATGGTTTATTCTTGTCTTCAACCGGAGCTATAAACAACACGGCCAAAGTGCAACATGTAAATAGGATTGTAATAATAAGTAATTGTAGTATGGTGCTGATATAAACACCCAGAAAAACACTAAATCCAAATAAAAGGACTGAGCTAATGTAACATTTCAAGTGACTGCCAGCATGAAAGCCACCCGAAAACGTACGTAAGGGAATAAAGAATAAGAGATAGATGATACTTTCAATTATACATTGAAAAATTGCTCCGATAATTAAACATGTTGCGATACCGAACGCTTGTGACAGCATCAAGCCAAATGCAAAAGTGAAGAAAGCTGATTCATCTTCGGGAATAATTTTCCCTTTTACGGATGCAGCTACACACTTCTCAGCAAGCCTTGTAATCAAGTTTGAAACCGATTTGGGATTACTGGAATTTTAGGTTGGTGCAGCATAAAACTACAAACCGAGTTTACATTGCACATTGCAACTTTAGCAGCTGTATCTGTAGCTATTTTTACAATCTTCTCAAAAAGTTTACGATTCGTTTTCATATTTTCATACCTCCACAAAAGTTTAACATCCTTATTGATGCCAAACATTTTATGAATACCAAAGAGATTGCTATATCAATACTTTGGACGTTCCGCCTACACTATTTGTAAGAGGAGAATACATAATTTTCATATTTTCAAATATGAAAAGAAATTATTTTTGGAATCTTTTTGGAAGTGCTGGTACTTTTGGTTGATGCAACATAAATGTGCATGCAGAGTTAACGTTGGACACTGCTACTTTTGCTGCTGCATCTGTTGCTGCTTTCATAACTTTGTTTGTGATTTTGTTTGTGATTTTCATTCTCGTTTCCTCCAAATATTTTATTAAGTAATTGGCCTTTTCTTCAGCCTACATAAATTATAAAAGCAAAATGCGACATTTGGGAGAAAAAGTCGCATTTTGCTTTTTAGTGTGACTGAACTTCACGTTCGTTCATATTCTGTTCACAAACCTTGCAAATTATTTGCTTATTTTTGTTCATTAAGTAATGGAATGGAAATAGCAAGCGTGAATATTGTGTCAGTATAATCAATACTTACAATTCCATTATATTTTTCAACAGCCATTTTAATATTCTCTACTCCAAAACCATGATTATGTTTATCTAATTTAGAAGAAACGAATTTTTCATTTTCATAAACAACATGGTTCTGTTTTGTATTTTCTATAATAATGCTTAAAATATCATTGGTACGTTTCACTTCCAACGTAATTTTCTTTTCTCCATTTTGTATTTCGCTGCATGCCTTTACGGCATTATCTAAAGCATTTGCAAAAATGGTACAGGTATCAATATATTTTAAGATAGATAAATCATTATACAAAATTTGTTTTTCAAATGTAATGTCCTGCTCTTTGCAAGCTTTTTCTTGTTCATATAAAATGACATCAAACGCAGTATTATTGACACGGAAGCTGGCTGCAGCCATTTGTTGGCTCATCTGAGCCTGCAATTCATGCATATAATTTAACGCTTTATCTTTACTGTCTGTATGATATAAGCGTTCCAAAGTTGTTATATGATTCTTAAAATCATGTAATTGTTTTCTACTTTCATTAAGGCCCTTTTCAATTTGCTTATAATAACTTGCTTGGATGCGCTGCATTTCTTCGGCCTCTCGCAGTTGATTTTCTAATTCATATTTCCTTAAGTTTCTATCGTAAATAAAGAAAACAGCAATATTACAAAGGATTAAGCCAAAACAAACCAAAGCCATCAGAATTTTATGACTCTCTTGTTGCGGTACATAAGTTTCTAATTTTACCATTAACACAATATTTGCAATGGTAACAATCGGTAATGTAAATAAAAACAATACCTCTTTTCCACTTTTGGCATATTTTCGCTCTTTTGTAAAAACAAAAATAATACGTATTATAATAAACAGCATTACTTTACTAATAACAGTCATAGCCAGTTTTGCTGTCGTCTGTTCTATTACCATCGTTAAATTTTCGCCTAAATACCAAGACGCTAAAATAATGATAAAAAATTCAAAGAACGTTGACAGCGTAGCAATTAAAACAGAGAGAAAAAATCGAACTAAAATTTTTCCTTTATAAAAACAAGAAGCAAGTATAAAATTCAGAACGACTGTTGCAATTACATTTAACCAGAAGATTCCAAAAAAATTAATGCAAGCGAGCACAGTTCCGCTTAACAGAACACTTGCTGTTTTAACTGCAATATTTCCTACAGTCACATTCCATTTCTCTAACAGAAAATGATGAAATAACATAAATCCTATTAGAAAATCACAACAACATAATAATGACTGTATTATAATTTCATACATAATATTTTTATTACTCCTTCAAATAATAGCATGTTTTCTAAAATCTAATCTGGGATAGGTAGTACTATGGCTAAAGTAAACTTATCTTTTGTATGTTCAATACTAACTAAACCATCATATTTTGCAACTGCCATTTTTATATTGTCGACTCCAAAGCCATGCTGTTCTTTATTAGGTTTTGTAGAAAATAATCGATTCTCTTTTTCTACTATCTCATTCTGCTTGGTATTCTCAATTACTATACTAATCATATCTTTTTTCCTCTTTAAAGTTAAATCAATTCTCCTTTCTTGTATATCTACATGGCTACATGCTGTAACCGCATTATCCAATGCATTTGCAAATATGGTACAGGTGTCCATATAAGATAAAAATGATAAATCATTGTATAAAATTTGTTTATGAAACTCAATACCCAAATCGTTGCAACGTTTAGTTTGTTCATATAGTATAACATCAAATGCCGCATTTTTCACCTTGAAACTGGCTAAATCCATTTGCTTTTTCATCTGTTGTTGTAATTCTTTCATATAGGATACAGCCTTTACATTTTCGTTATCCTCATGCAAATGTTCCAATGTTGTAATATGATTTTTAAAATCATGCATTTGTTTTCTGCTCTCATTCAAACTTTTTTCCAGTTGCATATAATAACTAGCTTGCAGTCTTTGCATTTCTTGAGCTTGTCTTAATTGATTTTCAAGTTCATATTTTTTCAAATTTTTATCATAGATAAAAAATACTGCGATATTGCAAAAAATAAGACCAATACATACAAAAGCCATTAATACTTTATGGCTTTCCTTTGCTGGAACATAATATTCCAATTGAACCATAAGAGTAATGTTTGCTACCGTTACAATAGGCAATGCATACAGCAGCAGAGATTCTTTTCCCATTCTAGTATACTTGGTTCCTTTTTTGAACAGAAAAATAATTCTGACTAACGTAAATAATAAAACTTTGCTAATAATAGTCATTGGAATATGGGCAGTTGGTAGCGTTACGATAATAGTGAGATTCTCACCAAAAACTGCTGAAAATAAAACCATAGTAATAAATTCTGAGACTATAGACAATGTAGACGCAACTGCTGAAAGAAAAATTTTGATTAACCATTTTCCTTTAAAGAATATATATGCCAAAAGAAAAGTTAATGTAAAAACAGTTAACACATTCCAAAGAGAATTTTGGAACGTGTTAATAAAAGTCAATGTAATTGCACAAGTGATAACTGCAGTTATTTTACTAATTAAAATCGTAAATGACTTTCCCCATCTATCTTTTAAGTAGTGATGCAGAAACATAAAATGGATACTGTACTCCACCAAACATATCAGTGCGCTAAACAGCAACTCAAGCATAACTATCCCCTTATGTATTTTTGAAACTTCATATTAAAATTGGTCATTCTGTCTCTTGCCAATTTAATTTCTGTAGAATAATCTAAAATTACTTTTGTTTTCGTTATGCTGGTAATGTGGTCAAAATTCACAATATAACTCTTTTGGGGCATTTCAAATTGTTCTACAGGCAGTAATGACAATAAATCATTTAATGAAGCGCCAGTTTCATACACTTGCTCTTTAGTATAAATAATTCTCTTTCTTTGATAAGATTCAATATAAAGAATTTTGTTAATAGAAATAAAGCAATTTTCATAAGCACATTTTACTGCTATTTTTCTGTTAAGCTTTTTAAACTCCTGAATACAAGAAAGAATTGCTTCATTAAATTTTTCTTGAGCAATTGGTTTTACCAAATATCTATGAGCGTGCAAATGATACCCTTCTGCAGCATATTGCTCAAAAGAGGTCGTCAAAATAATGGTAGCATCCAGTCCATCTTTTACCAGTTGTTTACCAATTTCTATACTGTTTACTCCGTTTTCCAGTTGCACATCTAAAAACAGAATGTCATAGATATTTTTGATTTTTAATAGTTCCTCTGATGTACAAAATTCATCCAGCTCATAATCTACATCATTGGAAATCGCAAATTTGTCCAGTTTATCACGAATAATTAAGCGATGGATTGCTTCGTCATCGCAAACGGCTATTTTTAGTAACAATTTCCGTCAACACCTTTACAAAAACCTCTCAAGTACTTGTGAAACTTCATATTAAAGTCGTCAATACGATCTCTTGCCAGTTTTATTTCAATTGTATGGTCCAGCATCACTTTTGTTTTGGTTAAACTGGTAATACAGTCTAAATTCACAATATAACTTTTTTGCGGCATTTCAAATTGCGCGGTAGGTAATTGCTCTAATAATTCTTGAAGTGATGCGCCCGTTTCATAAACCTGTTCCTTTGTATGAATCATTCTTTTTCTATGATAAGACTCTATGTAGACAATACTGTTAATAGAAATAAAACAATTTTCATAAGCGCACTTAACTTCTATTTTTCTATTAGACTTCTTAAAATCTTTGATACAGGATACAATAGCTTCATTAAAATTAGACTGCTGTATCGGCTTAATTAAATAACGATGTGCCTTCAAATGATAGCCTTCCGATGCATACTGCTCAAAAGAGGTTGTAATGATAATAGTGGCATCAATTCCTTTTTGCAGCAAACGCTTTCCCACTTCAATGCCATTCATACCATCTTCCAGTTGCACGTCTAAAAATAGAATATCATAAATATTTTCCATCAATTCTTTTGAATTGGTGAACTCATCAAGTTCATAATCAATATCATTTGAAATCGCATAGGCATCTAACTTGTCACGAATAATCAATCGATGAATCGCTTCATCGTCACAAACAGCAATTCTTAGCAACATATTTTCAACACCTTTTTCATCATATTGAAACATTTATTATATACTTGATTCAATTTTGATTGCATTTACTTCTATAACTTGAAATAAAACCCAAATATGGATGATTCCCATTATATGTGTAAATACTTAACATGTCAAAAAAATTAACATCTTTTACCGAAATATAAACAAAAAACACCAAATATATCAAAAAATGTCGTTAAACTATATTTGAAATTGCAGCAGTCTTTTATAACTGCTGCGCAATACAAACATATAATAATATCATATTTTACTATATGTCTGTTAATTCACCAAGACTTTTTGCTTTTAAATATGCATTGATAAAGCCGTCAATATCTCCGTCCATAACCGCGTTGATATTGCCCATTTCATAATTGGTTCTGTGGTCTTTTACAAGTGTATAAGGCATAAATACATAAGAACGAATTTGACTGCCCCAGCCAATTTCTTTTTGCTCGCCTTTGATATCTTCAATTTTATCCAAATGTTCACGCTCTTTGATTTCCATTAATTTAGAAATAAGCATTTTCATTGCAGTATCGCGGTTTTGATGCTGGCTGCGTTCTACTTGGCACGCCACAACGATATTGGTTGGTATGTGGGTAATGCGAACCGCCGAAGACGTTTTATTTACCTTTTGACCACCGGCACCGCTGGCACGATAAACATCAATGCGCAAGTCATCCGGATTAATATCCACTTGAATATTGTCATCAATTTCCGGCATAACCTCCAGTGAGGCAAAAGAAGTATGCCGTCTTCCGGAAGAGTCAAACGGAGAAACACGTACCAAACGGTGCACACCCGCTTCACTTTTTAAAAAACCGTATGCGTTGGTTCCTTCTATTAATACAGATGCACTTTTTAAACCGGCCTCTTCTCCGTCCAGGTAGTCCAATGTTTTCACTTGGTAACCATGACGCTCACCCCAGCGACAGTACATGCGATATAACATTTCTGCCCAATCCTGCGCTTCCGTTCCGCCCGCACCAGCATGAAATGTCAGTATCGCATTGTTTCCGTCGTACTCTCCTTGCAGCAAAGTAGAAAGTCTCTGTACTTCCAGCTCAGACTTAAACTGTTCAAATTCCGCCTGTGCTTCTTCCAATATAGAAACATCTTCAGCCTCATTTCCCAATTCTATTAATGTTTGAATATCATCAAACTTTTGTTTTAAAGCATTATATTTTGATACCTTATTTTTTAAAGTACTGGTACGCTGTAATATCTTTTGAGAATGACTCATGTCATTCCAAAATTCCGGCTCTGCTGCCTGAGCCTCCAATTTCTCAATTTCTTCTCCTGCCGCTTTTAAATCCAAAGCTTCTTCTAAATCAGACAAATCCGGTTTTAATTCATCCAAAGCCAATTTTAATTCTTCAAATTGAAGCATTCCCATCATCCCTTTATTTCATCTCAAATAACTACATTGTAATAAATCAATTTATCTGTTTTAATTTCAAAAAATTTCCTGTATTAGTAACTGTTATATTATAGTAGAATTGCCCTAGAAAGTAAAGTATATTCCAGGGATAATATATGATTCAAAGGAAATTTGAATCAAAACATTGCAGTTTGTAAAATAATTAGGTACAATAAGAAAGAAAATGAACAATAGGTATGGTACAAATTTACTTGATTTGTACTATGGATATATTTCAGAAAGGCATGGTATCTATTATGTCAAAATATACGGGTTTAGAATGTCCTGTCTGCAAAAATACATTCAAAGAAGATGATGACATTGTGGTTTGCCCCGAGTGCGGTGCACCGTATCACAGAACGTGCTACCAAAAAGAAGGCCACTGTATTTATGAGGATAAACATGGCACTGACCAAGCTTGGCAAGCAGAAGAACGTGCACATCAGGAGGCGGGAGATAAAAAATGCCCTCGCTGTGGTACCGTGAATCCTTCCGATTCCTTATTCTGTTCCAAATGCGGACAATCGCTGAGCTATGACAAGCACCGACAGATTCGGAACAGTCTTATACTCCTCCAACCCCTCCGCCGGGAGCCGGACCGAATGTTGGACCAACAGGTATGCCATATCCCTTTGACCCAATGGGAGGCGTAAATCCCAAAGACCACATTGAAGGTATTGAGGCAGGAGACATGGCAAAGTTTGTACAGGCAAACACACCATATTATATGGGAAGATTTTTAAATCTTTCTGCTTATTTTTTCGGCTTTTTCCTGATTTCACTGTATTTCCCGCAA
>ERZ772882.4412-NODE-4412-length-9999-cov-5.472144_pt1 | contig 9999 bp, 6 predicted proteins | sample MGYA00580576_ERZ772882 | MGnify/ENA primary metagenome ERZ772882 (study PRJEB29015, sample SAMEA2737658) | human gut metagenome | biome: human gut; feature: human-associated habitat; material: faeces | place: China | collected 2012 ... | reverse complement strand
TTATATTTCATAAAAAACACCCCAAAAGTGTCCAACTTTTGGGGTGCAGTACATTCGAGAGGCCGCTTTTTATCGTTCCGGCATCCGGCCGGGATTAGCGCAGTTCGAGTTTGAAGGGATAATACATGACGATCCCCTGCTGCGAAGCAGCTTCCTGCACCTGTTTGTATTCCTTCATCATGACTCCCAGTTCCGAGCGGGTCATGGCCTCGCGGATGCTGACGTTGAGCGACGAGATGAACGCCGCGAAACCCGTCGGCTGCTCGATCACCTCCGTCACCCGGAAATTGTCACCCAACCCGGCTTTGTCCGCAGCGATGGCGATGGCCGTCTTCAGGCCTCCGTACGTGTCGATCAGGCCGATGCCGAGGGCGTTGTCGCCCGACCATACACGGCCGCCGGCAATGTCGAGCACCTTCTCGAGCGACAGGTTGCGCCCCTGCGCCACGTTGTTGGTGAACGTCGTGTAAACCTTATCCACGCCGCGCATGATCGAAGCCCTTTCGGCTGGCGTAAGGGCCGAAGTCATGCCCATGCCTGCCGAGGTATTGCTCTTCACGGCGTCGAACGTAATGCCCAGCTTGTTCTTCAGGGCGTCGATGGTATTGAGGTACATGCCGAAGACGCCGATGGAACCCGTCAGGGTCAGTTTGTCGGCCACAATGACATCGGCCGGGCACGAGATATAGTATCCGCCGCTGGCCGCATAGGAACCCATCGAGACGATGACGGGTTTCTCGGCCTTGAGCAGCTCCATTTCGCGCCAGATGACATCCGAAGCCAATGCGCTGCCGCCCGGGGAATTCACGCGCAGCACCACGGCTTTGACCTTTTCGTCGGCACGCACACCGGCCAGCGTCGCAGCCAGCGTATTGCCGTAAATCTCGCGGCCGAAGCCCTCGCCGTCGACGATCGCACCGTCGGCATATACGATAGCAACCTGGTCGGCCGAAATATTCTTGAGGTCGGCACTGACCTGCGACGCATATTCGCCCAGGGTGACGAAATTGTATTGGCCGTCGGAATCGGACTGCACGCCCAGCTCGGCAAAGACGTCGTTCATCTGATCTTCGTAGAGCAGGCTATCCACGAACCCGTGTTCGAGGGCGTCCTCGGGCAGCGAGACCTCCAGTTTATCGGTGATCCGGTTCAGGGTTTCCAGGTCGATGCCGCGTGCCTCGGCCACCGAACCGGCGATGGTATTCCACATCGAATTGACCAGTTCCTGCATCTGTTCGCGGTTAGCGTCCGACATTTTGGGAAGTATATAGGGCTCGACGGCGCTCTTGTACTTGCAGGCCGTGGGGCGGAAAACCTCGGCCTTGACGTCGAGCTTGTCGAGCAACCCCTTGTAGAACGCCAAATTGAACGAAAGGCCCGACCAGTCCATCCCTCCTTCGGGCTGCATGTAAATCTTGTCGGCCGCCGAAGCGAGGTAATACTGCCCCTGCGAGTAGGTTTCGTTATAGGCGACGACGAACTTGCCGCTCTGCTTGAAATCGACGATCGCCTCACGCAGCTCTTCGAGCAGGGCCGAACCCGCCACTCCGCCGTTGCCGTTCATACGCAGGTAAATACCCTTGATCCGCGGATCGTCCTTCGCCGCCTCAAGCGCACGCAGCGCCTTCATCAGCGGAAGCATACGCGTGGACTGGAGCGTCGCGAAATCGAAGCCGGCGAAAGGATCGCTCGACGGGGCATCGGTCAACACCTCCGAAAAGTCGAGCTTGAGGATCGACTCGGGGTGTACGGCCACGCTTTTCTCCATCGAACCGGCAATGCCGAGCAGGATGAAAATCCAAAGGAAGACTACCAGTACCGACCCCACGACAAACGCGAGGATGGCAGCCAGGAAAGTTTTGATAAAATTCATAACGAAGTTATTTTTTGTTTGTCCTAATTTTGTTCCGATTCCGGTTTTCTTTCGCAAATATACAGAAATTATATGAAAAACAAATAAAATTTATCGTTTTTCGATAAAAAAGAAGGGTAACCTATATTTATTCTGTAAAATATACGTTATCTTTGCAAGGAAAGTCACTACACAAATATGGAAGAAAAAATCAGACATCTGCTCGCGTCGCTCGTTCATCCCGAAACGGGGCAGGATATCGTCAGCAGCGGTTTTATCGAGCATATCGCCTCGGCAGCCGGAAAAATCACCGTCGTACTCCGCTTCGCCAAGGCCCGCGACCCGTTCGCAGTGAAAATCAAAAACCAGGCCGAGGAACTGCTCAAACGCGAATTCCCCGGGGAAACGGTACTGGTAGTCATCAAGGAGGGCGGTGCCGCCCCGCGTCCCGAACCCAAGCTGAAGACGACCACGGGCGGCATCGCCAAGGTCATTGCCGTCGCATCGGGAAAGGGCGGGGTAGGCAAATCGACCGTCACGGCCAACCTCGCGGTCGCCCTGCGGAACATGGGATTCCGCGTAGGCATCCTCGACGCCGATATATACGGGCCTTCGCAGCCCAAGATGTTCGGAGTGGAAGGCTACCTGCCCGACGCCGTGCAGGAAGAGGGCGCAGACCACATCGTCCCTGCGGAGCCGATGGACATCCGGCTGATGTCGATCGGGTTCTTCATCAAACCTACCGACGCCCTGCTGTGGCGCGGCGCCATGGCCGTCAGCGCCCTGAAACAGATGATCCACCAGACCAAATGGGGGACGCTCGACTTCCTGCTGGCCGACCTGCCCCCCGGAACGGGCGACGTACACCTCTCGATCATCGGGGAGCTGAAGATCGATTCCGCAGTGATCGTCTCGACGCCCCAGCAGGTCGCCGTGGCCGACGTCGTGCGCGGCGTAGAGATGTTCCGCAACGAAAACGTCAACATCCCCGTGGCGGGAATCATCGAAAACATGGCCTGGTTCACGCCCGAAGAATTGCCCGAAAACCGCTACTACCTCTTCGGCAAAGGCGGTGCACGCCGGTTCGCCGAAGAAAAAGGTGTGGATTTCCTCGGTGAAATACCTATCGTACAGTCGATTATGGAAGGATCCGACGAAGGAAAGCCTGCTGTGGGGATAGATCCGCGCGTCGAAAAATGGTACCGCGGAATCGCGGAAAAGATTGTCGAAAAGGTGATGAAATCGTGTTAGGAAGCGTGTTGATAAACGGCGATAACTAATGATAACTTTCCGGCCGGAAGAGTTGCAAATTCCGGAAAGGGCGGGCATATACAAGATTTTCCGGAAACCAAAAAAAGTTATGGGAAATTATAGTCAGCCCCGAACCCCGGAAAACGGAACAGATTGTTCACAACAAACGGCTGTCGAAATGTTGACAACGGTTTTTGACAATTGTTGATTATAATTTCATACCTTTGAATACGAACCGGTTGTAACGAAGAATAGGTAAAAGCACGGGAATAAAATGTTGAAAGATATTTTCCAGGGAAACTTGTGAACAGTATCAACAGCTATTATTTCTATTCTTATTTCTTATTAAAATTAAATTATAAAGTAAAAATAAAAAATGAAGGTTGATAACTCCGTGCAAATCCGGAATCGGATCGAGGAACTGAAACGCGAGAAACGTGCCGTCATACTGGCCCATTACTATACGCTGCCCGAAGTACAGGATGTGGCCGACTTCCTGGGCGATTCGCTCGCGCTGTCGCTCAGGGCGCAGTCGGTCGATGCGGAAATCATCCTGTTCGCCGGCGTGCATTTCATGGCCGAGACCGCCAAGGTGCTCTGCCCCGGCAAAAAAGTGCTCATACCCTGTCCCGAGGCGGGGTGCTCGCTGGCCGAATCGTGCGACGCCCGCGACTTTGCGGCCTTCAAGGCCAGGTACCCGGGGCATACGGTGGTTTCGTATGTCAACACGACCGTCGGGGTCAAGGCGCTGACCGATATCTGCTGCACTTCGTCGAATGCCCTGAAAGTCGTGGAGTCGATCCCGGCCGACCGCCCCGTCATCTTCGCGCCCGACCGCAACTTGGGCGCTTACATCAAGAAGCTGACCGGCCGCGAGAATATGGTGATCTGGGACGGGGCGTGCCATGTTCACGAGGAGTTTTCGCTCGAAAAACTGCTCCGGCTCAAAAAGGAGCACCCCGCAGCCCGCATCGTCGTGCATCCCGAATGCCGGGCCTATATCATCGAGGTGGCCGATTTCGTGGGGTCGACGGCTGCGATCCTCGACTATTGCGGCCGCAGCGGAGCTGACGAGTTCATCGTCGTCACCGAATCGGGCATCCTCGCCGAGATGAAGAGGCGCTATCCGGACAAGACCTTTATCCCGGCGCCCCCGGACGACGAGACATGCGGCTGCAACAACTGCAAGTACATGAAGATGGTGACGCTGGAAAACATCTGCGAATGCCTCGAGCGGGAGGCCCCGGAGATCGTGCTCGACGAAGAGGTGCGCCGCAAGGCCGAGCGTTCGATCCTGAACATGATCAACATCAAATAATCGTTTATATATATGAAGAAACTGTTTTTACTGATTACAGCGGCGTGCATGTCGCTGACTGCTGTGGCCGACGAAGGCATGTGGATGCTGCCTTATCTGCAGAAAATGAATATCCGGGACATGAAGGCGCGCGGATGCAAACTTTCGGCCGAGGATATTTACAGCATCAATAAATCTTCGCTCAAGGATGCGATCGTCATTTTCGGCGGCGGCTGCACGGGCGAGATCGTTTCGCCCGACGGCCTGCTGTTCACCAACCACCACTGCGGCTACGGGTCGATACAATCCCTGTCGTCGGTCGAACACGACTACCTGAAGAACGGCTTTTGGGCCATGTCGCGGCAGGAGGAGATTCCTGCCCCGGGGCTCAAGGTGCGTTTCATCCGTTCGATCAGCGATGTGACTGCGGATATTCTGGGCAACGTGCCTTCCACGGCCGGGCAGCAGGAGTACGAACGGATCACCTCGGAGAATATCGCCGGCCTGACCGCTTCGCTGCAGGAGGCCAACCCCGGCATGGTGGTCGAGGTCAAGCCCTTCTTCGAAGGGAACCAGTATTTTGCCTTCGTAATCGAGGTCTATACCGACGTGCGCCTGGTGGGAACGCCCCCTACGTCGATCGGCAAGTTCGGCGGAGACACCGATAATTGGATGTGGCCGCGCCATACAGGCGATTTCTCGGTGTTTCGCGTCTATGCCGGACAGGATAATAGGCCGGCGGATTATTCGCCCGAAAACCGTCCTTACAAGGCCGAGAAGTTCCTTAAGATTTCGCTCGACGGTTACAAGGAGGGGGATTTCGCCATGATCATGGGGTTCCCGGGTTCCACGCAGCGTTATATGACTTCGTATGAGATCGACGACATGCTGAACGTTTCGAATCCCAACCGGATCTTTATCCGCGGCGAGCGCCAGGCGATCCTGAAGGAGGACATGGCTGCCAGCGACAAGGTACGTATCCAGTATGCTTCGAAATACGCCACGTCGTCGAACTACTGGAAGAATTCGATCGGCAAGTCTCGCGGCATCCTCAAACTGGGTGTTAAGGAGCGCAAGCAGCAGCAGGAAGCTGCCTTCCAGGCGTGGGCCGAGAAGAATACGCTGCCCGAGGAAGGGTATATCGACGCGCTGCCGAAAATCCGAGAAGCGATCGAGGGGCTGGCCGGCATCGACGATAACCGTCAGTATCTGGAAGAGGCTTTCCTGCGTGCGGTCGAAATACTGACCCCCGCAAAAATGTTCGACGGGCGGACGGAGATAAAGGATTCCGAAGAGGCCCGAAAGGCGATGGCCGGTTGGTATAAGGATTACAACGCCCCGACCGACCGGAAGGTGGCCAAGCGCATGCTGAAGATCGCCCGCGAGCACATGACCGACCTGCCGTCGTTCTATACGGAGATCGTGGATAAGGAATTCAACGGCGATACGGATGCCTATGTGGATTATATTTTCGATAATTCGCTCTTTACCTCGCAGGAAAAGGTCGATGAGCTGATTGGTTCGTTTTCTGCCGATAAATATGCCGCCGACCCCATTGCCCCGTTTGTGAAATCGGTGTGGGAGAAGTATAATGCGCTTTCTCAGGCACGCAAGCCGATCGTGGAGAAATATTACGAGGGAAGCCGTAAATACGTGGCGGGGCTGATGCTCCAAAACCCGAAAAAGGCGTGGGCTTCGGATGCCAACTTCACGCTGCGCCTGACCTATGGCCGCGTGCTGCCCTATTCGCCTGCCGACGGCATCGAATACAACTACTATACGACGCTCAAGGGCGTAATGGAGAAGGAAAATCCGCAGAACCCCACGGAGTTTACCGTGCCCGAAAAACTCAAGGAACTTTATGCGGCGCGCGATTTCGGCCGTTATGCCAATGCCGAAGGCGAACTTCCGGTGGCGTTCCTTGCCGACTGCGATATTACGGGCGGCAATTCGGGTTCGCCCGTGATGAATGCCAGGGGTGCACTGCTCGGGCTGGCTTTCGACGGCAACTGGGAAGCCATGTCGGGCGATGTGGCTTTCGAGCCCGATCTGCAGCGCACGATATCGGTCGACATCCGCTACGTGCTGTTCATCATCGACAAGTACGCGGGCGCAGGATGGCTGCTCGACGAGCTGGTGTTCGAATAACGATTCCGACCGCCGATAATTAAGAAATATGCCCCGGCACAGTCCGGGGTATATTTTTTACCCCGCTGTCTGATCCAGTCCGATTTTCTCCCGCGGTTTTTGTTTTGCTCTCTTATGGCGGGGCCCCCTTGTAGTTTGTAAACAAATAATGGGGCTTTGCTTTTTCTTTCCCTAAAAATTACTAATTTTGACAGAAATTAGTAATACTGTATATCTCAATATGGCAAAAGAGTTCAAGCGTTACCTCGTTACATCGGCTCTCCCCTATGCCAACGGCCCGGTGCATATCGGCCATCTGGCGGGAGTTTATATACCTTCGGATATTTACACGCGTTACCTGCGGCTGAAGGGCTGCGACGTGATTTCGGTCTGCGGATCGGACGAGCACGGCGTACCCATCACCATCAAGGCCCGCAAGGAGGGTGTGACCCCGCAGCAGATCGTGGATCGTTACCATAACCTGATCAAAAAGTCGTTCGAGGGGTTGGGAATGTCGTTCGATATCTATTCGCGGACATCGTCGGCGACCCATGCCGCGACCGCATCGGAATTTTTCCGCAAACTCTACGACGAAGGGAAATTCATCGAGAAAACCTCCATGCAGTATTACGACGAGGAGGCGCAGACGTTCCTTGCCGACCGTTATATCGTCGGCACTTGTCCCAAATGCGGGAACGAGCGTGCCTACGGCGACCAGTGCGAGAAATGCGGGTCTACCCTCTCGCCCGACGAGCTGATCGACCCGCATAGCGCCGTGTCGGGTTCGGTTCCGGTCAAAAGGGAGACGAAGCATTGGTATCTCCCGCTGGATCAATACGAAGGCTTCCTCCGCGAGTGGATACTCGATGGGCATAAGGAGTGGAAGACGAATGTCTACGGACAGTGCAAGAGCTGGCTCGACGGCGGATTGCAGCCCCGTGCCGTGAGCCGTGACCTCGACTGGGGCATCCCCGTGCCCGTGGAGGGTGCCGAAGGGAAGGTGCTCTATGTGTGGTTCGACGCTCCGATCGGTTACATATCCGCCACGAAAGACCTTACGCCCGATTGGGAAAAGTACTGGAAATCGGAAGACACCAAGATGGTGCATTTCATCGGCAAGGATAATATCGTGTTCCACTGCATCGTCTTCCCCTCGATGCTCAAGGCGCACGGGGGGTATATACTGCCTGAGAACGTGCCGGCCAACGAGTTCCTGAACCTCGAGGGCGATAAGATTTCGACCTCGCGCAACTGGGCGGTGTGGCTGCATGAATACCTGGAGGAGTTCCCCGGAAAGGAGGATGTATTGCGCTATGTGCTGTGTGCCAATGCCCCCGAAACCAAGGATAACGACTTTACATGGAAGGATTTCCAGGCCCGCAACAACAACGAGCTGGTCGCTGTGCTGGGAAATTTCGTCAACCGTGCGCTGGTGCTTACGCAGAAATATTACGGCGGCGAGGTTCCTGCCTGCGGAGAGATGAATGATTATGACCGTCAGACAGTTGCGGAGGTAGCTGCCGTGAAGGGTTCGCTCGAGGCCAATATCGAGAACTACCGTTTCCGCGAAGCCCTGAAGGATGCCATGAACATAGCGCGTATCGGCAACAAGTATCTGGCGGACACCGAGCCGTGGAAAGTCATCAAGACCGATCCCGGGCGCGTGAAAACGATTCTCAACATCGCGTTGCAGATTACGGCCAATACGGCGATTGCCATCGAGCCTTTCATGCCTTTCTCGGCGTCGAAGATCCTGAAGATGCTCGCCGTGGAGAAATTCGGATGGGAGCGCCTCGGGGCGATGGATCTGATTGCTGCCGGGCATAAGATCGGTGAGGCGTCGTTGCTCTTCGAGAAGATCGAGGACGACGTGATCCAGCGCCAGTTGGACAAGCTTGCGGCGACGAAAGAGGCCAACCTTGCTGCTGAAAATTCGCAAAATATTGAGCCTCAGAAAGATACGATACAGTTCGACGATTTCCAGAAAATGGATATCCGTGTTTCTACGATCCTTGCGGCGGAAAAGGTCGCCAAGACGAAGAAATTGCTTAAATTGACGGTGGACACGGGGATCGACCAGCGGACGATCGTTTCGGGAATAGCGGAATATTTTACTCCCGAAGAGCTGGTCGGGCGCAGGGTGCTGGTTCTTGTAAACCTCGCTCCCCGCGAACTGAAAGGGATCGTGTCGCAGGGCATGATCCTGATGGCCGAAGATGCTTCGGGGAAACTGCTGCTGCTGGGCCCCGACGGAAATACGAATAACGGTGCTATCGTAGGATAATGCGAGGAAAGGATCGGTTCAAGGTTTGTTTTTGCCCGGTTTACTTTGCTGTGGGGATAATTTAGAAAAACCTTTAAATTTTACTATAATGGAAAATATAGATTGGAGCGCCTTGGGGTTCGACTATCACAAGACCGACGTCAACGTCCGTTATTATTTTACGGATGGTAAATGGAGTGATATGGAGGTTACGAGCGACGAGTACATCAAGATGCACATGTCGGCTTCGTGCCTGCATTATGGCATCGAACTTTTCGAGGGTCTCAAGGCTTTTCGTGGAGTCGATGGAAAAGTCCGCCTGTTCCGTGTCGAGGACAATGCCCGCCGCCTCCGGTCTTCGGCCGAACGTCTTTGCCTTCCGCTGCCGACCGTCGAAATGGTCGTCAATGCCTGCGTCGAGGTCGTTCGGAGGAATGAAGCCTATATTCCCCCCTACGGAACAGGGGCCTCGCTCTATCTGCGTCCGGTGATGTTCGGAACGACGGCCGGCCTGGGGGTCAAACCTGCAAAGGATGCTTTGCTGATTGTCTACTGTTCGCCTGTGGGTGCGTATTTCAAGGAGGGAATCAAGCCGATCCTGGTTGCCATCGACCGAGAGCAGGATCGTGCTGCTCCACGTGGAACAGGCGATGTGAAAGTCGGCGGAAATTATGCGGCCAGCCTTTTGTCGGGTGAAAAAGGGCATAAAATGGGCTATTCGAATATCATGTATCTCGACGCTGCGGAGCATAAATACATCGAAGAGTGCGGTGCATGCAATTTCTTCGGCATCAAGGATGGCAAATATATCACTCCGAAATCCCCTTCGGTGCTTCCGTCGATCACCAATATGAGCCTCCGCCAGCTGGCCCGCGATATGGGGCTTGAGGTCGAAGACCGAAAAATCCCGGTCGAAGAACTTGCCTCTTTCGAGGAGTGCGGCGGCTGCGGAACGGCTGCCGTGATCTCCCCTATCGGCACTATCTATGACATGCAGACGGAGAAAACCTACTCTTATGGTGATAAGGTTGGTAAGATTTCTCTGGAATTATATACCCGATTGCAGGATATTCAGTACGGACGAGCTGAGGATAAATACAATTGGTGTACGATTGTTTTGTAGAATACGAATATATTGTTAAGAGGCCGCTATACTGAAGTGCACCCCAAATATTGGACGGATTAGTATTTGTTTAGATGGCATGAGTT
>ERZ772882.4411-NODE-4411-length-9999-cov-23.389582_pt1 | contig 9999 bp, 16 predicted proteins | sample MGYA00580576_ERZ772882 | MGnify/ENA primary metagenome ERZ772882 (study PRJEB29015, sample SAMEA2737658) | human gut metagenome | biome: human gut; feature: human-associated habitat; material: faeces | place: China | collected 2012 ... | reverse complement strand
CGCCTGAAGCCTGTTTCTACTTATGCGGGCTTCCATCTGCTCCGGACACTGGGCAAAAGAAGCTTTGTTGTTGATACGCCGGAAGGGAAAAGGAAGCTCTCCCCGGTGGAATGGATGCTGGACTGCATGTTCCGTCCGGAACTGGCGGAACAATACCCTGTTTTTCTGGTCAATCGGGAAGAGGTGGTCAGGCGCCTGCACCTGCCGGACCAGAAAGACAAGCGTAAAAAATACTCCTACGCGCAGCTTGCGGAACGCTGGGAGGAAATGACCCGTGCCGTCCGGGAAATCCGTTTGTTGGGAGAAACGAATCTGACGGAAGCCCAGAAGGAAATTTTGTCCCTTTCCCGCAACTTTGACGTAATGCGGGGATGGATGCTTGTCTCCCGGATCATGCTGGAAAACCCTGCCGCCATGGAACGGATGGAATTCCCACGCTGGTTTCCTTCTGCCGACCGCGATGGAGAACGCCTGTGGACGGCTGCCCCGGATAAAGCTGCCGGAGCCTTTTTGGCAATGGCGTCCCTACTGGAACGCAAAGCTATCGGCATGGAAGGGGCGGAGGCTTCCGCACTGCGGATGAAAGCGGAAGGCCTGCTGCTGGAAAAGCTGGCGCAACCCAATGAAGCTGCCTCCGCCGGAGAGCGGCACAGCCTGGAAAGAGAAATTTTCTACTACCGTCTGGATCCGCTTTATATTTCCCTGGCCGTTTTTGTGGCGGCGTTCGTGTGCCTGCTGCTCTGTGCGCTTTTCCGCCCTGCCGCCAACGCTCCCCTCTGGCGGCGTTTTCTTCGGCCCGGAGGTTTCAGCCTGGCGTGGCTGACAGGCGCGGGCGGAACCGTAGTACTGGCCGCGGCGCTGGTCATCCGCATGCTCATCACCATGAGGTCCCCGGTGGGCAACACGTATGAAACCATTGCCTTCATCGCCTGCATGGGAGTGCTCTGCGCTCTTGTGGTGGAACTTTTCAGTAAAAAGGGAATCGTACTGGCGGCGGGGCTTTTGCTTGGGGCTTTCTCCTGTCAGATGGGTATTCTGTATGAAGCCTCCCAGGCTGTGGACCATATGGATCCCCTGGTGGCCATCCTGCGCTCCAACTTCCTGCTTTCCACCCATGTCATTACCATTGTGCTGGGGTACGCGGCCGGGTTGCTGGCGGCGGTGCTCTCCCATATATACCTGCTGGCTTCCCCCTTGCGCCTGATTGGCGGAAAAACGGAACAATCCCTGGACCGCATGGCTTACGGCATCTTGTGTTTTTCCCTGGTGTTTACGCTGGTGGGAACGGTTTTTGGGGGGATTTGGGGCAATGAATCCTGGGGGCGCTTCTGGGGCTGGGATCCCAAGGAAAACGGAGCGTTGATGATTGTACTGTGGCAATTGACCGTATTGCATGCCCGGAAAGCCGGATGGCTGTCTTCCTGGCTGCTCCACTTCAGCAATGTAGTGGGCGGCGTTATCATTGCCTTTGCCTGGTGGGGCGTCAATATGCTGGGAGTGGGGCTGCACTCCTACGGTTTCACTTCCGGTCGGGATGCGTTAGACATGTTCTATTGGTCCGAAGCCGTATTGTGCGTTCTCTTCATTATCCTGCATTACCGCGCGCTCCGGCGCGTAGATGTCAGGTAGGGGAGCAGGTTCCGGAAATAATACGGAAACATATTCCCGGAAAGGGACAGGAAATCCTTGTCTGCCTTCTTTCCATTTTCTGGAATTTGTGGTGTCCGGATTTTACAGTCATGGAGAACAGGGAAATGAGGACGCATTTTTTTTCATTTTCTCCTTGCCGGGCCTGCTTTCCCGGTATATATTCCTTCCACCTCATGCACGGATAGCTCAGTGGTAGAGCGGCTGTCTTACACACAGTTGGTCGGGGGTTCGAATCCCTCTCCGTGTACCAAAAGCTTTCTTTTTGAATAAAAAGCCCGCACAATGAAAGTGCGGGCTTTTTCGTTGTTTTTTAGAGGGTTAATTAATAAATAGTTTGTTAGGTGACAGGGTATGACAGGATATGAATAGTTGCTTTTTGATGCTAGTTATGATGCTATATCAGGCATGGCGTTTTTGAGGTGCAGAAAGGGATCTCGGTTTTGGCATGCTTGTTTTTATGTGCCCACCGCATCCGGCAAGTGGAAACTTGTCACTCATAGTACCAAGATTGAAGTTGCTCCGGCGGGTGCTATATCTGAGAAGGATGCTCAGAGGCTTTTAAACAGCGGTATGGAGCGGGAGAAGGTGGAGGCTCTAAAGGAGGCGGGGATGTCCGCGACGGATGCGCGGAAGCTGGCTCAAAAGGTGGCTGATGCGTGGGAGTCCGCCGCAAAGAAGGGATGGACTGTTTTCCATATACGGAAGGTGATTGGGGAGTTGGCTGTAGAGGTGACAGGAGAGGAGGTTTCTGCTCCTACTGTGCGTGCTTGGTTTGGCGATTTTATTGCCGGGTTGGGCAGAAAGGGGAAGTCTGTTGCGACTGTCCGGAATTATCGGAATGCCGCAAACAGGTTTTATACATTTTTGGAAGACAGGGTTGATTGGTCAATGGAGCGTATTACTCCCCGCATGATGAATGATTTTATGCTGGAACTGGCCGGAATGTTTGCCGTCAAGACGGTGAAGAAGGAGTTTGGGATGGTTTGCGCTGTTTTTAATGCTGCTGTTAAGTTGGGTGTGATTGAGAGGAATCCCGGAATGGGAGTGGAGCTGCCGAGGGATAAAAAGACGGATTCTGGAAGAACTGCCCGGCGCGGTTTTACGCTGGAAGAGTTGCGGAGAGTGTTGGAGCGATGTGATGAGGAGTGGAGGAGTATGGTGTTGTGTTCTCTTTATCTTGGCGGCCAGAGGTTGGGGGATGTGGCGATGCTGAGGTGGGATGCTGTGGATTGGGAAAAGGGAGTGGTGAAATTGGTGACTCAGAAGACGGGCCGGGAGATGGTGGTGCCGATGGTTCCGGCTTTGGCCGGAGTGTTGCGCGAGCGGCAAACTGTCTGTGGAGAGGATGCTGTGTTTGTTCATCCGTCCCGTGCCGGGATGTATGAGCGGTCAGGGAGCGGCAGGTTGTCAGCGGAGTTTTCCGGGATGTTGTTTGATGCCGGTTTGATTGACCGTGATCCACGATTGGCCGGGAAAAGATACAGGAAATTAACTCCGGCCAGAGACGGAAAGAGGAGGGTGAAGAATGAGCTGTCTTTCCACTCTTTGCGTTATACTGTAGCAACGATGCTGCATGATGCAGGAGTGGTTCCGGCGATGGTGCAGGAGATTGTAGGGCACTCTTCCGCCGCCGTGCATGCCGGGTATATTAAGTTTGGAGCGGAGGCGACGGAGAAGGCGTTGGAGAAGTTGCCGGAGTTGTAAAGTTTTTTCTTTATCTGATTTAAATTATAATTATTGTAACGATATGTGTGCAATGCGATTGGTAAGTAAGAAGGAGAATCCTGTTAGTGCGCTTTTGGCTTCTGAAAGTAGAGAACGCGCAAAAAAGTTTATAGATATACGGGTATTGTCTACCGAAGGGATAGAGGATGAAATAGATGTTTTGAGAAAATTGGCCAAAGATTATTATGAGGTCTGTGATGAAAATGTAAAACTTAAGAAAAATATATATGATATTAACAATGAATTGAATAAATTAAATTCTATAAGAGAAAAAGAGGTTGAATTATTAGGGGTTTTAAGGGGGGAATTATATTCTTGTTGGGTGAATTCTAATTGTTTTATTCAAGGGACAATTTTCTTTTTCGCTGTAATTTTAAGTGTCATAGGATTTATATACGATGGTTCTTTTATTGGTCCTTTCGTGTTGTTTTTAATTGGGAGTCTGTTATCTCTTTTGAAGGGGTGGGATAGAAATGAACATTATGATTCTATGATGTATATTTGTTCAAAATTGTTGCTTGATAATAAGGTTGTGGATAGCAATGGAGATGATTGCCCTTTAACAATGAAAGAGCGTCTTGGTGTGGTAATGGTTGTTGTGCTAGTGACAATTTTTTTGAGTTTCATTACTGTGGATTGGTCAGTTATTTTTTGATGGAAGGAGTTTGAGCGCGTGTTTTGTTAGAAAAATGCAGATTCTAACAAATATTTCTTGAAGAGAAGGTGTAATTGTGGCAAGGAGTGGCTTAGTTTATTGGGGACAGTTTTTCCCAAATATCCAAGTCAAAATCACAATTAGAGAAGTAATAACCGATGATGTTACGCAGAGCCTGATTTTCTCTTTGCGCCCGGATTAGTTCCGATGCGCAGTATGCCGAGAGTTTCTTCGGTTGTGCGTTTCCGGGTGGCGGGATCGGAAGATTCCGTATGGGAGGGGAGGCCTTGTTTGGCTGTCTCCTGTTTTTCAGTGCCTTGTTGTTGAGAGGCCAGCCGGGCAGCAAGGCGTTCTCCTATATCTTCTTGTTCACTGCACCACTCCACCGCCATTGTACAGTAAGCGGAGAGTTCCATGCGGAGGCGTAGAGCTTCTTTTTCCACCCGTCTTTGAGTGTCGTAGTCCAAGCGCAATTCCATTTTCCCGCGATTGTCCTGATTCGGCAAATTAGAAGGTTGTATAGAAGATTGATATTGTGTTTGAAGCATCAATTCATTAATTTTCAAAATGGCCTTAGCAGGGACAATACCTTTAGTTTCAAACCATTTTTCTACAGTTCTTTTAGATTTGGCTCCACATTGTTTAGCGAGCCATTCTCGGTCTTTTCCTATTGTTTTGAGCCAAGATTTTATTTGTTCTTTGCTAGGCGTCATGCGCTAACAATACGGTCTTTTTGCGTATTGGCAAGATGATTTTATTTCTTGTTTACGAAAAAAAACCGTGTTTTGTTGTTGACGAACACGGTGTTTTTTCGTATTTGGGTGACATGCGAAAGACAGAGCGACCGGAAATAGATTGGTTGGGCCTGAGTCCGCGAGCAATGGCGCGGGTGATGGAGCTGAGTGAGCAATTAAAAATTACTCCTAAAAAGGCGTTTGAGTTGATGGTGGCGGAAGCTGCCACACAGGGAGCCGATGTGAAAGAAGCATCCGCAAGCAGGAAGAAGCTGAGAGCGGGGACTGTGGCATGATGGATTTGATGGAGGAGGTTGAAGGATTGGAGGAGTTGGAAGAGGCGATGTTAGAGGAGTTGATGTTGCTGGGGTGGGATTACAGTCACAGTCCTTTTTATTGAAAAGATTTTATCTCCCGGCTCCAAGGTGGAGGCCAAGAACAACAACCAACAACTGAATGATATGGGTGTAATTGAAGATGATGGCTGGCATGGGGTTAATCCCTGTCCGGGAGGCCATTTTCTGGCGCAGGATGAGGAGAGCATCAAGCCCAGCCTGCGGAGGGATGAGAGGGCATGGTGTCCTTTGGTTCCCTCCGCAGGAAGGGTGCTCCCGGTGAGGATGGGTGATTTGCCTTGGGGAGGCAGGCCTTGCATGCAGGCGTATGGTACTCCGGGGAGGTGCTGCCGGGTGAGAGGGTGGTTGTGGGGGATTGGGGTAGTGGCGTGTTTTGTGTTGATTGGAGGTGTTTATGTCTGCGGCTGATGATTTTAACAAGATTTTGTTTGCGGATGCCGTGCTGGATTTGCTGGCCGCGAAAGTAGTGGAACGGTTGGCTGCAACGGGAGGCGGGCAGGATAAGGCTGCCGGGGTACAGGTGAAGGTGGAGAGTGGGCAGGATTGGGTGAGTGCTAAGGTGGCCCGTGCGGTGCTGGGGCGTAGTGATTCATGGCTTCACCGGACGGCCCAGCAGCATCCAGAGATTAAGCGATCCATGAAGCAACCGCACCAGAAGGTGGGGCGTCCGCTGTACAGTCTGCGAAGGATTTACCGAATTTTGGAAGATTCCGAAACAACCAAGAACCAAGACCATGAATAACAATGTGAAAGAACGGCCCATTCTGTTCAGCGAGGACATGATCAGGGCGTTACTACAGGAATACAGCATGCCCGGCCAGTACAAGAATCAGACGCGCCGCACGCGCGGCCTGAACCGGTTTAATAATTTCCCGGAGCACCTGAAAGAAAGAGGCTGGGAGATTCAGGAGTTCATTGAAGTAGAACCCGGTTTATGGCTTGCCGTCTCTAAAGACGATGAAGGAGATTTCCCGGATGATGATTTTAATCCGTGGGTAAGATGCCCCTACGGGAAAGCGGGTGATCGACTGTGGGTGAAAGAAAACGGCCAGATGCCCCGGAAAGCGGCGCGGATTTTGTTGGAAATTACAGAAGTAAGAATTGAGCGGCTGTTAGACATTACACCGCAGGATGCCCGGATGGAGGGCATTGAAAGCGTCTGGCACGACGAAGAAACGGATGTCTGTTTGTGGAAGGACTATTCAGGGAAATCCAATGGATTGGCTTTTGCCCGGATGTCTTACTTTTCCCTGTGGGATAAATTAAAGGGAACCGGATCGTCTAAAATGAATCCGTGGGTATGGGTTATTAAGTTCAAGGTTTTAACGATTAACGGAGAATTGAAATGAAAACGCATCAATGTCCTATCTGCGGGAGTAAAAGAACATTCCTCGATATAATACCTCAAGGATACCAATATATTTGTACTCAATGTGGCTTGTGTGCCCTGCGGCAATTCACGCCCCAAGAAGCCGCAGAGGCTTGGAATGAGCTTGTCTTCAAGTTCCCGCCCATCATGCGGGTACATCAGGGAAACAATCTCAAACTGGATTTTAACGACGATATTTTAACCGTCATTGGCAAAGATACTGACAGAGGGAAACTATATCTAGAAAACTGCCGTGGAGATGTAGAAATAGCCACGCCGGATGACGTGGATCAATGGCCCTGGGAGCTTAACAGGAAGGAGGGCCAGCAATGATGCAGAACACATTTTATTGGGAGGCCGCCCGGTACATATCCGTGGCGATCATACCCGGTGCGGGGGCAAGGTATTTCACTTACGCCAACGAATCTGACGCCCGCCGCCATGAAACCAGCATGAGGGAGTGGCACGGCTCCCAGGGCAGTTTCACATATTACACCATCCGAGATGCCGGGAACATCCTGCGGGCGGCGGAACATTGGACCATGTGCCGGGATTGTAAACGATGCCGCCCCTCCCGGCCCCATCTCCGCCAACCGGGGAAGCAGCATGAATGCGACCTCCTGGGAACGGATGGGCACTGGTACGTGGACCCGGAGAAGGACGGCTGCACCTGGGGAACCAGAAGGGAGGAAGAACACAAACCGGAAACCAACAGCAATGATTAACATCCTCTTATCCATCAAAAAGCTTTTTTCTGTTTCTAAGAAAAAACTCCCTCAAACAAAAAAGAATGAAAAGGAATTTGTTTTCAAGCCGTGTTGCAGAAATTGCATTAACAATGAAGGAGATTTTTTTTGCTACACATACGGATTGTTTAACACTCCTGAAAGCTTAAATGATTATTGTCAAGACTGGGAGCTAGCAGACGACTGTGAAGAACAGTAAAAACGATTAACAACCATCAAGAAAAAACATGAATAAACAACGCCGCAAAAAGTTGGAAGACCTGCATGACGACCTCCAAAACCTTCATGAAACGCTGGAAACGATCATGGAGGAAGAAGAAGAGTATAAAGATAACCTCCCGGAAAACATGATCAACCGCATAGAACAATCATACAATGCCATTTACTCCATGCAGGAAGCCTGTGAATGCATAACAAGTGCCATAAACAACCTTGAAGAAATCGAATAATCCCCATGAACAAGACAAGACAATTTGACGACATTAAAAACGGCGAACTGATACGCTTCCTTGTTGAGCCTTCATCATCTCCTTACGAAAAGGAGGGAAAAGCACATTGGGATTTTGGCATTGTCGTGTGCGACTATATGAAAAATTTTTTCGCTGTTACCACTACAGGGAAATGGAGTGCTTTTTACACTTTCAATATCCGCAAGGACGGCATGGATAAATCCGGGAAAGGGGCCAAACAGATTGCCTTCCGCATCTCGCCGCAAGAAGCGGAAAATAATGTTGCTATTCAGCTGTTTTTAAGAATCCGTGAACAAATAAAAGCACTCGAAAAGGAAGCAAGGTGCCTAAATAAACAAATAGATGAAGGGGAAATAATCATGTTTCCGGAATATCCGTTGCCTGAGGATTAAACGCTTGATTTATGTCAGCATGAAGTCTGGAACGATAAAGAAGAAAAAGTCCGTAAGAAGGAAAACGGCGGCACCGAAGACGGTTGTCCGGCAAAGTTACATCTTGCGCAAGCGGCGCCTGCTGGCCATGCTTTGGAATCGCGTGAATGAGATTGAAAAGCGCGTGCCGAAGTCTCTGGATGAAGCCGTGGAGTTATCCCGGCAGTCCCGAAGATGGAGGAAGAGACTGGCAAGGTTTACCAAATTGAAAACGACGGCATTTCCGGCTTATGCCCTGCTTGTGGATTGCTGGGGTAAGTCACTACTGCTTGGAGCCGGCACCCGGAAGAAGATGGAGGATCTGATCAACAGCTCCGAATCAGTCAGGAATGCCGGGTATAAACTGGTTTGCCTGAGCGAACTGATGACAGGTTCACCGCAGATCGACAAGATGGCATTTGCACAGGGGAAGGAGGGCCTATGAAGCTGACGCCTGAACAGAAAGCCTTTTTTGAGTACGGGAAAGCTCTTGGGAAATTGGAAAAATTTAGAGACGACCATAAAGGATGGAAGTGTGTTAATTTCCTCTCTAGGCGTCACTATTGGAGAAGCGGAAACTATGTTTGCTGCGAGACCCAAGATGTTACTGAACAGCACGCCCTGCTTATCCGTGACGCTTGGCAGAAGCGAGCCGCGTGCAGGGCGTGGATACCAATGGAAAAACGGTATTGCGGTAATTGCCTACATTTCAAATCACTTGCATCAAATTCCCCCTGCGCGGAATGTTCTCAATGGGCTGATCCTGTCAACTGGGAGCCAAGAAAGGAGGCACTATGAAGGACTGGACAGGCAACAAAAGGACATTAGGAGCCTTGCTGGGCGCATCCAATCACACCTCCGAAGAACGACAACGGGAAGACTACTATGCAACAGACCCGGCTATGGTTAGGGATCTACTCAATGCCGGCGCACCACTACGGAAACGTGTATGGGAACCGGCCTGTGGGACTGGTCATATCGTCAACGTCCTGCGTGAACGTGGGCACGAAGTGTACGCAACCGATATTGTTGACCGGGGATGCCCTGATTCCAGCGTGCTAGATTTTTTGTGGGAGTTTGCCGGCGCACCTATGGGTGACGTGGACATCATGACCAATCCGCCCTATGCCACAGCCCGTGAATTCGTCGAGAGGGCTCTACAGGTTGTCAAGCCGGGGGCTAATGTCTGGATGTTGCTGAAATTATCATTTTTAGAGGGGCAAAGCCGTAAGAGGTTATTTAACGATACCCCACCCGCGGATGTGTGGGTGTTTTCAGAGCGGCGGATTTGTGCGAAAAATGGCGATTTCGACCGTTACAAGGCGGGAGCTATGGCTTACGCATGGTTCCACTGGGTCAAAAGCCGCAACACAGTCTGCACCATCAAGTGGTTATGAATTACAACTCCAACTGACTTTGCCGATGCCGCGCAGGGAAATAAGAGACTGGTGCCAAGAGGTGGAGATGGATGAGTTAAGCTCTACCGGGGAACGTGTGTATGTCCGGCTGAGGATGGCTGCGGATAGCGCAGGGAGGTTTTACGGGGACGCTGAGTGGGTGCTGAGCAAGTGTTTTTCCTGCCGGGTGCATTTATCCGTGGATGAGGTGGAACAGGCCCTGTGTGAGCTGGAGGCTGCCGGGATGGTCGTGAGGTATGAGGTAGAGGGTGGACGGTATCTGGCGATTACGGAGTGGGGCGTGAGACAGAGGAGCGAGCCTAAGTTTCCGGCTCCTCCTGTGAGGGTTGCGAGGCCCGGAGATGCCGTGTCAGACGGTTGTCCGTCAGCTGTCAGTCAGTTGTCAGACAAGCGTCAGTCAGTTGTCGGACATATGTCAGACAGTTGTCAGACAGTCCCCCTCTCCCCCTCTTTCCCCCCCACACCC
>ERZ772882.4404-NODE-4404-length-10030-cov-2.285414_pt1 | contig 10030 bp, 9 predicted proteins | sample MGYA00580576_ERZ772882 | MGnify/ENA primary metagenome ERZ772882 (study PRJEB29015, sample SAMEA2737658) | human gut metagenome | biome: human gut; feature: human-associated habitat; material: faeces | place: China | collected 2012 ... | reverse complement strand
CCGGTTGTAAAACATGTATAGGATTTCGGCAGTCGCTTCATCCGGGTCTTTGGACTGCACGATGCTGTTGCCGCATTGCATGAAATACGCCCGCGCTGTCTGCTCGGCGGTCTGGAGCATGCCGTAGATCTTTGCATAGTCGTCGCTTTCGTTGCGGCCTACCGCCTCGTACTGGAAAATCAGAAAGAAGCGCCTCGTCAGCGCTTCCCGATTTCCCACATCCTTGATGAGTCCGATATAATCTTCGCCAAGTTCCTTACATTGCGGATTCTCCTCGTGTTCCAATTCCTCGCAGATCATGGATATGTGCTTATCTGAGTCCGCGCGGCGCGTAATGGACTTGAACTGCAGCCGCATGGGGGATATCTTCAGCCAGCTGGCAAAGGACGATAGGATGTTGTACTGCTCCTCGGAAGACCGGAGCATAAAGTTGATGGGTTCGATTTCAAGAATTTTTACATACCGGCCATCGGTTGTTTCCACGATGCCGTTGCGGATATCCTTGACCGGGATGAAAGGCTGAACAAACTCAAGCTTTTCCGGCTTCTTTCTTCTTGCCTTTGCGCCCGGGCTTTTTGAGCTGTTTTGGGTCATACTTGTATCCGATCCTCCTGAAGTGTAATTTCCTGCGGTGTGTCCAGAAATGGATGATATGGCCGATGTACTGAAACAGCGACCCGCCATCCACGCCCATTGCAGACACCACCGCCAGCGGCAGCAGCGTGACCGTCATGACCACGATGCGGATGGTGCCGGGCATGGGGATCAGAATCAGCTCCGGATAGCCCAAAGCCAGCACCAGAATCACCGTTTCAATTGCGTTCCGGGTATCGATCATCCCTCCCAGCAGTTTGCCGCTGTCCGTATAGTTTGCGGGGATTGCGTACACGTTGTTGTGTTCTCTTTCGTCCAAGTTTTTCACCTGCCTAATCTGTAAATTGTTGCGGTTGTGGTATACCGTCCCATCCGCAGCGCCTGCTGATGGGACGGCACATAGATATCCACGCGATGGATATTGTTCTCTATGCCCGAGCCGCCCCGATCTTCCACGGTGTACATGGTACCGTTTATCATGATTTGCGTGCCGAAGGGATAATGGCTGGACATAGCGACCATACCGACCGCTGCCTGTTTGCCGCTGGCGGTAAGCCCCTGTGCATTGCTGCCGCAGCACTTTGCGCAGGCGCAGTAATGCGTCACCTCTACCTCCAGCGTATAAAGCGCCTCGCCGGTCGGGGCGTTTACCACCGGCGCATCGTAATCCACGATGCTGAGGCGGCGATAGGAAAGCCTTCCTTCATAGCTTGGCGTATTCAGGATAACGCCGATGCCGCCGGAGGAATGCACCCACATACGAGTCCCTTCCGCATCATATCCGGCAAAAACAAGCACATGGCCCCAGCCGTCATCATCCGCAAGGAATCCCAGATCACCCGGCAGCAGCTCCGCTGCGGAGATGCCGTAGGTATTCGGGTACTGTCCGTTGCAGCCGGCGCCGATTTCAACGCCTACTGCCGTATTGAATACCCATGTGGTGAATCCGCTGCAATCAAGACCAAAGGGCCGAATCGTGCCGGTCGTCGGAGAACCGGCTGACGTCACCAGCCGCGGCGTGTTCCAAGCATCGTTCCAACCGGGCGCCGACTTGCCACCCCAGAAATATGGGACCTTGCCCACCAGCGACAATGCCGTTGTGAGGATATGCTTCCGCATGGGGCTGCAGTTCTGCGCGTTGACAAAGGCGATCAGCTCCGCATCGGTCAAGGGAACCATCTGTCCATTGCCTAATGTCCCATACAGCGTCATTTTCAAGGCGTTGGCCATCTTCTGAATGGCCTCGCCATAGGTTATTTTGAATTGGTCATAGGTGGCGGAGGGATCGATCCCGAAGGCTCGGATGATGACACTGTTATCAAATGGCTGTATGGTGCATTCCACATACTTTACGACCTCCGTTTCCGGAGTGAGCGTCTCGTTGCCGCCCTGCTCATAATAGGTTTCGCTTCGTGTGCCGGTGATTCTGCCTCCGCTGTATATGGGAACGGAAACTACCACAGGCGTATAGGCTGCCACATTGACCGGTTCCGATGTTGTTATCGTTTCGTCCGGCTCATAGTAGGTGCGACGGGCTGTGGTATAACGGTACTGCGGAACGCCATTGATGGTTCCCGTCTGCGTCTTCGATGTGACGACCGTCACGGTAACGGGCCTGTATGTAGCGTAGGTAAAGGGGACGATTTGCTCCGATTCCTTCTCCACGAAAGCTACCGGAAACATACTGTCGGCAACGCTGCGAAGCTTTGCCAGCATATCCTCCTTGCCGGTATTGCGTTGTTGAAGAGATGCGGAGTAGGCCGCAAGGATATAGCTTACATCGTACCCGGCGGAACCCTGTGCGTAATTGATAAGTGCATCCATAGACAGATCGTAGTCGTATCCGCCGTCCTCAATGATCTGCTCGACTTTTGCGAGGGCTGCGTCATACCCTTCCTCCACAACTGCGGAAATATCTGTGGCAAGGTCGTTATAGGATTCCAGCAGCGTTGTGGGGTTTTCCATGTCCACCATCGACCCATCCAGCCCAAACACGCTGTTTGTGACAACGCTGGGCAGTGAAACGATCAAGACGATAATGACAAGGAAAAACAGACAGATGCAGACAAGTATCTTAAACAGTGTATGACGCATGGCCCATGCCGCCGATAAAATTGCGCCCCACGGTCCGCCCGCAGCGGTTCCTGCGGCTATCTCGGCAACCGCCTTGCCGCCCTCCACGCCTGCCTGCACCGTCGCGGCTGCTGCATTGGCGCCGGCTTCAGCGCCTTTCACGGCGGCTTGCTTCGCCGTCTCTTTTCCTGCTTCCTTTGCGGCTTTGGCCATCTGCTTGGCAGCTTCGCCGTAATTATCGCTGCCGTCGCCTATCTGCCGTTTATCCGGCTCAGCCATTTTCTTTTACACCTCCCCGGTGAGTATCCGAAGCCGCGCGTGGCGGCTGCTTTCTTCATTCGCAGGCAGGCAAAACAGCCGGAGGGATATCATCCGCTCCGGCTGTTGCCCGCTGCATTTATTTCCTGCGTTTCGGCGCCTTTATGCCGCTGTCCGGACGCTTTTCCGGCTCCTTAAAGCGGCTGGGCATGTTCTTGTATCGGACCGACTCCACGGACACCGTGCGGACGTTTTCACCGTCGTAGACGGGCTTTCCGTCCTCGAACACCGGCTTGCGTTCCACGGCGGGGTCTCCATGGATGGCGATCCATTGCTGCCCTCTGACGTCCTCATACACCTGATAATCCCCGCGCGGTGCGGCGAATCTGGCGGTGTCGTAAAAGGCCGTCCCGGAGCCATCGGTATGGCGGACCTCGAAGTGTCCGTCCTCCCGATGCGTGCCGTCCACATGTGCCACCTGCTGCTCAAAGCCGGGCATGAAGTTACGGAAGGCCGCCTGATTATATGCGTCTGCGGCCTCTCCCTGTTCAAAGGCAGGCGCTTCCGCGTGCTGCTGCATAGCGTACCAGTCTACGCCGTTTGCCGCCTGCATGACAGTGTGCGGTGCGTCGGGCTCATTGTAATACGCGCTGTTGTACCACAGGCTGTTTCCGCTCTCGCTGCCGGCTTCCATGATGCCGTCGCCCGTGTTGCGAAGGACTGTACCTTCAGCAGCGCCGGGGAAGGCTGCTGCAACCTGTTCGGATTCGGCGGGGCTGCCGGTAAACCCGGGCGCATCGTAGAATGCGTTTCGGCCCTCGCCGCTGGCCATCTGATACCAGGTGCTGCCGTCAGTGGCAGTTACAACGGAGTGCGGAGCGGCGGGTTTTTCAAACTGCGCCGTATTGAACATCTCCACACTGCTGACCTTGCCGTCTGTGCCGGTCGCCGTCGTGCTGATGTGTCCGCCGCTAATCTGGGTTCCCTTGAGTGTATGGCCCGCAAGCTGAGGCATATAGTTGCCAATGCTTCGGTCAGCGATATCGCCGGCAATGGTGCCGGCGGCTTCTGCGGGACGCGCTGCTACGGAGGAGATGGATTCTCCCGTAAGCATCGCGCCGTTTCTGGCAGCTACACCGCCAAAAACGCGCCCGACAAAGCCGACGCCGCCGCCCATGCCCATGCGCGTGCCGCCATCAACGACGGCGTCACGGACATAGCTGTTCCCCTTGAATCTGCTGGCAAAGCCGGATGCAAAGCCGCTGGCCGCGGCGCCGGTTCCGGTTGCAGTCGAACCGCCCCTGCCGAACACGCTGCCTGCGCTCTTTGCGCTGTGTCCCACGCCGCTGATCACCCTTGCAGCCATCAGCAGTTCCATGCCCATGCTGGAACCGGTCTGCGCCACATTCAGTCCCATGGCGGCCATATAGCTGTCGAATTTCTGTGCGGTCTTTAGGAATGCCAGTGCGCAGAACAGCCATAGAAAGATAGATCCCTGCCCTGTACTCAGCGCGCCCCCATTTCCGATATACTGGCCTACCGAGGAATTAAAGCCCCGGATAAACCACACGTTCATGACCAGCAGGAGAAGCTGCGAGCCTACCATCCTGCACCAGCTTTTAAAGACCTGATTAGTCGCCTTGGAGCCGCCCATGCAGAATGCCAGCGGGGAGGTATAGCACAGCACACCGACCACGATATACCGTTCGACCGCCTCCAGCAGCAGCTTGAAGTAATTCCATCCGAGCGCGATCAGCAGGATCAGAACCAGTATAGGCCCGACAACCGTCACGGTTGAAACGATTGTCAGCAGTCCGTTGCTCAGTACCTGCTCCACACCGGCAAAGGTGAATTCCTCCGCCGTCATGCTTACATCCATCAGTGCCGTATACGGCGCTCTGGCAATGTCGAGCGCCAGCATGAAAATTGGTTTTGCGTATCCGATCAGCAGCGCGAAAATCGCGCCACGCACAACTAATTGCCATGGGTTTTCGGCTTCGGTAATGGGTCCTCCGAACGCCCGGAACAGCTGCCAGACCACAATGAGAAAAAGGACTGCCCAGGCTGTGTACTGCATGACGTCAAAGGCCTTGGTGATGAAGGGGAAATACTCCTCCATGGTCACCATGTCTGTTCCCAACGCATTGAGAAAGAGGCCGGAAACCGCGTCCATGATCTGCGAGGCAATGCTGGAGATCCATGTCACGATCCCTTCAAAAATCCAGTCTAAGATAGTCGTTCACCTCCCGTCTGATCCCGAACTGTTGATCATTAGCCTGTGTACTGCCCGCCGGCGATCAACGGCTGCAGGTATGCTACGATAAAGCCGAGTGTGTTAAGAATAATCCAGGTCACAACGACGCGCTTGAGCCAGCTGGTAGCCTCGTCCACCGCACGCTGGTTCCGGCTGACCATCCGCACCAACAACGCAATGGCCGCCACGGTTACGGCGACAATGGTACTGATCCCGACCAGCTGTCCGTAGATATCCCGCATGATCGTGGAAAAGCGATCCCAGATCGTTTCAGCCATTACGGGCTGGACGGAGAGGATCATTGCCGACGCGGCGCCCACTAACGACCAGTAGGTATTTCTGAGCCGATGCTTACCTGATACAAGTTGCTTTAACATGCTTTTACCTCCTGTTTTTCAATTCGGCACATAAAAAGGCACCGCTCTCGGAGGCTGAACTGCCTCGCAGAAACGGTGCCTTTATGGTGTGCTCCTACTATCGGACGCTAACAGTATAGCATGTTTGCATTTACATGTCATCGGCGCGAACCGTGCCATTTTCTCCGCCTTTTTCTGTGCCATCCACTATGCCAAAAGGGAAGTGGCGTTTACTCTGTTGCGGAGAAACCGGCGACTTTACAACCGGTAAGGCAGTCAGCGTCGTGAATTATGAAGCTGCTACAGCAAATGGATACCTCTTTCCAGATTTCTGAGTGCATCCATCACTGTGTAAAAAGAAGGAACATCACCATAGAGCATATCCTTCATTGCTTCGTAATCTGCGGCCAATGCTGCAAAGCGATAATCCGGGGGAACCAGCTTCAAGGTGCCTGGGACAGCCTCCTGATACTTTGCCCAAGATCTCGGATAGAACTTCATTTTGAAGTCTACTACCGTTTTCAGCAGGGCCACCCGCGCAAAAGCGGCCTCTTTCACAGGCGTCATAGACATCCGATACAGGTCATAGTAATGCCGGGAATAACGCTGCGGCATTTCCGAACTCTCGGGTCTGTTCGCCTCGTGGTGTAGGATCGTTGCCTTTTCCCAGAAAGTCCGCTCCGGCGCAACGGTCAGAATTGCCGTATCCTTTTGTGAAAAAACTTTTGGATAATAGGTTGCTGCATAAGGCTCGATCTGCGCAATTTTTGCAGGCGTCCAAGCAGCCAACGCCCCGATCTCCAAACGAATGACCTGCAGGGTGGCAGGGTTTGTGAACAGGTGCGGATAGGCAAAGATGACGGTCTGTTTGTCCTTTTCGTCTATGTAAATGTTCGCCTCACAGCCAAGCTCCCGAGAGAACTCTGCCTGAACGGTGGGGCAAAACTGTTCTGCGAGGAAAACTTCTGCCCGCGCATTGGCTTCTTTGTTGAATGCATCCTGCTTGGTGTTGGAGCGCTTTTCCCATGGCTCGTCTTTACCATATCCCAACACCCGCCAATCCAAAATCAGATCAATATCCTCGGAAAAGCGGCTGATCAGGTTGAATGCTTTGGAAAGGCTGGTACCGCCTTTGAAGGTAATAGCATCTTTCCAGGGGCATCGGTGGAACAGATGGTCAAGCGTAAAGCATACCCAAAAATCTTTTTCTACGATGGCATCATTCAAGCCCATCTTATCTGCTGTATTTCGGAACAGTTCGCCACGGTCACTGTCCGGCAATCGTGCTACATTTCTCATTGTGTGTCGCCCCCACAAATTTTCCTTATCGTATCGTAAACCCAATCCGTAGATTCCGTCGCCTCTTTCAGGCAGGCTCGCTTTTCGTCCTCGGTCAGCTTTTCAGAAAGCGTCTGTATGATCTTCGCCGTCACATTGATCCTTCCCAAAGTTTTCAGTGCCTGGATCACCAAGCTCGTCATGTAAGACAGACCGGTGATTTCCTTGTTGGTCCTATGCTTAAATTCCAGCTTTGTGGAGTTCCACTCATAGGTCTTATACGGGCCGTCGCTGATATAGGACCAGACCGCCGTTACCTGTGTGGAGAGCCCCAGAAGGTTCAGGGCTGTATTCCCACACGGGACGATGGTCCAATGGTAACTTCGCGCCAATGCTTTTGCAACTGCGTCCGGGTCAGCCGCTACGTATTCATCAAGCAGCTTGCTGTACTTCGGCTTTTCGTAAACACCCTTTAATATCCGGCGAAGCACACCGATTTGTGTCAATCTGTTCAGATTGCGCCTGGTTGTTTCCGAATCAGCAATATCCGCGAAATCCGAGTTCACGAAGATTGTGCCGTCGTCCGCACCGTTGATTCGCTCCTGTATCTGCTTGGAATATCCTGTTTTCATCCTGTCTCCCTCCTCCATCATGTCCCGAATATTATATAATATTCGGGACAGAATTTCAACCGGATTTGCGTTCCTTATCTACAGTATCTCCAAACAATCTGCACATAATCAAACAGCTGCTATGTCGATGCATCTGCGTGGTATCATTTGTCCCGCTCCTGTAGAAGCAATGTAATAATCGAGACCTTTAACCTTACCAGTTTTCCAAAATAGAAAGAACCTCCAGCCAGGAATCCACCTCGCCGGCAGGGGCAGACCATAGACGCAGGGCGATGATATTGATTGCCTGCGTGCGGATAGTGCCGGGCAGAGATGTCCAGACGGTACAGAAGCTCCTCGTGCATCAGCTTGTCCGGCCCGAGAAAGGTCATGTAGATGATGTCGTACATCTTGTTCCCGTTGACCGGTTTGGATTTCAATATGCTGACCGCATCGTTGAGCCGGTCAACCAGCAGGCGAGAGCGGCGTACACTCTCCATCCGGCCTTCCAGCTTTCGATTGTTCATCCCAAGTTCCAGGTCGATCCGATCCAGCAGCGTATCCAGATCCTTCAGCGGGCGATCCAGCTCCTCTGCTATGCTGGACGGGAAGCATTCCAGCGTCCAGAGAATGGTTCGGTAGTGCTGCAACAGGAGAAGCGTGTTATGATACATGCTTTTCTTTTTCTCCTTTTTAGCTTGGCGGACTCTGTCATCATCGATAGACGAATCTCCCAGAATGCCGCGCTTTGTTAAAAGTTCAATAAATGCGGCGGACTGCTGCGACAGCTTGGTTTCCTGCTGTTCATAAAGCGCCTTTCCGGCACTGCTTTCGATTTTGCTCATGTCGATTCTCCTTTCCGGTTTCGTGAGTGTAAGAAAAAATCCGCGTAAGCACATGGCCCGCGGATGTGGTTCGCATCTATGCGGCGTAGTCTACTACTTACACCTCTGCAGTCATAGATACAGTTCTGACAATTCCAACATAGAGAAATATACGCGCGTATTATAGGGGACGAAAGTGCAACGCGATTTTTTGATACCTGTTCGGCATAATCAGTGGTTCTCATGATAATGATCCTGCGGCTATACCAAAGGATCATCTTGTTCAGGCGTGCATTGTCCGAGCCTCCAATATGCGCATTTCCGGCGCAAATACGCATTTTCTCAATAATGCGTTCAATTTCTGCGCCGGTGGGCAGCGAAGCCTCTGTATCCAGCGGATACAGTCTATTGAAAATGAGGCAGCCGTAGGAGCCCGGCAGACGGTGCAGAACGAAGGCATCCCCATTCTTCTGAAAAAATCTCCACACCTTTGTCTTTTCCCAGCCCCAACGCCGTCCCAAGGCTTCCAATGTCAAAGCGGCGCCAAGTCTCCCGAATTGAACGGCAGGCGCCAGACAGGAAAACGCATTGCCGGTCTCCTGCCAAACCGTGTGGCACCAGAGGTCCAGCCATGCATCTGATTCGCCGAATGTATAATGCTGATCCGCAAGGCGCTGCGTGATGTTGCGGGGAAGGCAGAGAAATCCATAGCCGTCTGTTGCGTAGACTGCTCCACTCATGCATTCGGCGCCGGAGCATTTTACAACCCAATCGGTGACGACATATTCCAGCTTCTTTGTTTTCTCGTCAAGCGTGTAACGGATATACCCGAACCGGCTGAGCATATTCATGATTTCCAGAGCCTCCGTGCGGCTTTTGACGCCCAGAATGCTCTTTAAGCCGACCACGCCACCGGACCACATCCCGGGCATTACATCGTTTGTGTATCCGCGGTATTTTGCCCGACCCTTGCGAAATGCCGCCCGCGAGGCCAGCTTCGCCCAATAACCCATGATTCCCTTGCCGACCGGCAAATGAGCCCTGGGCAGCTTAACCCATTGGTATCTGAACAGGCATTTCGGCATGACGGGTTCCTCCTTTCTGCGATTGGATATAAAAACAGGGCAGCCCCTTAATCAAGAGACTGCCCTTGCAGCATGTGTTTACTATATTCTTACTTGAAGTCCGGGTAACGATTCCTTCTGCACCCCTACGAGATACCAGTCGTTTCCGTACTCAATGCGAGTGGGTATCCATTCGTCATTTATCAAGACCTCCATTGCAGTTCCGCAGTGCAGGCCGCCATAACTGTTTCCTTCCTCATACAAAACGTCAAAGCGATTTATGGAGGAGTCATATATAAGCATCCCTTTTTTCATGTGGCCTTACCTCCTGACAAAGAATTTAAAATCATTTTCCCATAGTCATATTTTATGAAATTAGTACAAACCGCATCAGCGTCAATGCAGTTCATTTTTACTTAGGGGTGTTCATGAAAAAACCTCCGCAAATTCACCTTGTGTTGACCCTTCAGTTAACCCATTTACTCACCCATTTACTCACCCATTTGTCCCGGTTAACCCATTTTTAGCCCTTACAAAATGGGTTAACCGAGGTCACATACGGTCAAAAACAGCGAAAAGCTCCAAAAGCTATCAGACGAAAAAGGCATAAGAAAACCCCGGAAAATGCCGATTTTCCGGGGTTTTTGAGCTTTTGAGTTGTGAATTTGCGTCCGATCAGCGCTTGCTGAACTGAGGTGCGCGACGGGCGGCTTTGAGG
>ERZ772882.4400-NODE-4400-length-10041-cov-2.931504_pt1 | contig 10041 bp, 12 predicted proteins | sample MGYA00580576_ERZ772882 | MGnify/ENA primary metagenome ERZ772882 (study PRJEB29015, sample SAMEA2737658) | human gut metagenome | biome: human gut; feature: human-associated habitat; material: faeces | place: China | collected 2012 ... | reverse complement strand
CCCCGCCGTTACCGTCAATGTCGTCTGCGGTTCCGGTCTGAACTGTGTCAATATGGCCGCTCAGATGATCGAAGCCGGCGATGCCGATATCGTAGTAGCCGGCGGTATGGAGAGCATGTCTCTCGCCCCCTACGCCATGATGAAGGGCCGTTACGGCTACCGCATGGGCAATGCTACCCTGGTAGATACCATGGTAAATGACGCCCTGTGGGATGCTTTCAATAACTATCACATGGGCATCACTGCCGAAAATGTTGCCGAGCAGTGGGGCTTGACCCGCGATATGCTGGACGAATTTGCCGCCTGCAGCCAGCAGAAGTGCGAAAAGGCCATGGCCGAGGGCAAGTTCAAGGACGAGATCGTTCCCGTAGAGGTCAAAGGCAAGAAGGGCTCTGTGATCGTTGATACCGATGAGGGTCCCCGTCCCGGCACCACTGTGGAGACCCTGGCCCGCCTGAAGCCCGCCTTCAAGAAGGACGGCATCGTCACCGCCGGCAACGCTTCCGGTATCAATGACGGCGCTGCCGCCATCGTAGTAATGAGCGAAGAGAAGGCCAAGGAGCTGGGCGTAAAGCCGATGGCTACCTGGGTTGGCGGCGCTCTGGGCGGCGTAGATCCCTCCATCATGGGCGTAGGCCCCGTTGCCGCTGTCAATAAGCTGATGAAGAAGCTGGATATGAAGGTTGCCGATATGGACCTCATCGAGGCCAACGAGGCCTTTGCCGCGCAGTCCCTGGCTGTCGGCCATGATCTGGAATTCAATCCCGCCAAGCTGAATGTCAATGGCGGCGCCATCGCTCTGGGTCACCCCGTAGGCGCTTCCGGCTGCCGTATCCTGGTCACCCTGCTGCACGAGATGCAGCGCCGTGACGCCAAGACCGGTCTCGCCACCCTGTGCATCGGTGGCGGCATGGGCTGCGCCACCGTTGTTAAGCGCGACTAATCTTTTTCACAAATCAATAGAGCACCGGAGAGCCACGGCTCTCCGGTGCTCCGCAAAATAAGTCAAGGAGAGTGACATTCCATGGAGTTTATCACCTATGAAGTGGAAGGCCAGATCGGTATTATCACCATCAACCGTCCCAAGGCCCTCAATGCGCTGAACAGCGCCGTGCTGGATGAGCTGGATAAGACCCTCGACGCGGTCGATCAGGAAGCCATCCGTTGCCTCATCCTCACCGGAGCGGGTGAAAAGAGCTTTGTGGCCGGCGCCGATATCGGCGAGATGAGCACCCTGACCAAGGCCGAGGGCGAAGCCTTTGGCAAAAAGGGCAACGATGTGTTCCGCAAGCTGGAGACCTTCCCCATCCCCGTTATTGCGGCCGTCAATGGCTTTGCGCTGGGCGGCGGCTGTGAGATCAGCATGAGCTGCGATATCCGCATCTGCAGCGAAAACGCCGTGTTCGGTCAGCCCGAGGTCGGCCTGGGTATCACCCCCGGTTTCGGCGGCACCCAGCGTCTGGCCCGCATCGTCGGCACCGGCAAGGCCAAAGAGATGATCTACGGCGCCCGCAATATTAAAGCGGAAGAAGCCTATCGCATCGGCCTGGTGAACAATGTTTACCCTGCCGAAGAACTGATGCCCGCCGCCAAAAAGCTGGCCTCCACCATCGCCCGCAATGCTCCCATTGCTGTGCGCAACTGCAAGCGCGCTATCAATGAAGGCATACAGGTCGATATGGACCAGGCCATCGTCATCGAAGAAAAGCTGTTTGGTAGCTGCTTTGAGACCTGCGACCAGAAAGAAGGCATGAACGCTTTCTTGGAAAAGCGCAAGGTCGACGCATTCCTCAATAAATAATTAAAGCCCCAAAAACTATACTTACGGAGGTAACTGAAAATGAAAGTTGGTATTATTGGCGCTGGTACTATGGGTTCCGGCATCGCTCAGGCCTTTGCTCAGTCCAATGGCTACGAGGTTCTCCTGTGCGATATCAACGAAGAGTTTGCCGCTAACGGCAAAAACAAGATCGCCAAGGGCCTGAACGGCCGCGTGGCCAAGGGCAAGATGGAGCAGGCTGCTGCCGATGCCATCCTTGCCAAGATCACCACCGGCACCAAGGAGATCTGCAAGGATTGTGACCTCGTCATCGAGGCTGCCATTGAGAATATGGAGGTCAAGAAGCAGACTTTCCAGGAGCTCTCCCAGATCTGCAAACCCGAGTGCATGTTCGCCACCAATACTTCCTCCCTCTCCATCACCGAAATCGGCGCTAAGCTCGATCGTCCCATCATCGGCATGCATTTCTTCAATCCCGCTCCTGTTATGAAGCTGGTCGAAGTCATCGCCGGCCTGAATACCCCCGCTGAGATGGTAGAAACCATCAAGAAGATCGCGGAAGACATCGGCAAAACCCCCGTACAGGTCGAAGAAGCTGCCGGTTTCGTTGTTAACCGCATCCTCATCCCCATGATTAACGAAGCTGTCGGCATCTATGCCGAAGGCGTTGCTTCAGTTGAGGGCATTGATAATGCCATGATGCTGGGCGCCAACCACCCCATGGGTCCTCTCGCTTTGGGCGATCTGATCGGTCTGGATGTATGCCTCGCCATTATGGAAGTTCTGCAGGCCGAGACCGGCGACGATAAGTATCGTCCTCACCCCCTGCTGCGCAAGATGGTTCGCGGCGGCAAGCTGGGCAGAAAGACCGGCGTTGGTTTCTACGATTACAGAAAGTAAGCGATAAGGAGGATCTGTTATGGATTTCAAACTCACCAGAGAGCAGGCCATGGTGCAGAAGATGTACCGTGAGTTTGCCGAGAATGAAGTAAAGCCCCTGGCTGCCGAGGTAGATGAGGAAGAGCGCTTCCCCGAAGAAACCGTCAAAAAGATGGCTAAGCTCGGTATGATGGGTATCTACTTCCCCAAAGAGTACGGCGGCGCCGGCGGCGATGTCCTCTCCTATGTCATGGCTGTCGAAGAGCTCTCCAAGGTCTGCGGCACCACCGGCGTTATTCTTTCCGCCCATACCTCCCTATGCTGCGCTCCTATCTATGAGAACGGCACCGAGGAGCAGAAGAAATATTACCTGCCCAAGCTGTGCAGCGGCGAGTGGATTGGTGCTTTCGGTCTGACTGAGCCGGGCGCCGGCACCGACGCACAGGGTCAGCAGACCTTTGCCGTGCTGGATGGCGACCACTGGGTCCTCAATGGCTCCAAGATCTTCATCACCAATGCCGGCTATGCCAATGTGTTCATCATCATTGCCGTTACCGGCATCATCCCCGATAAGAAGAACCCCAAAAAGACCCGCAAGGAGATCTCCGCTTTCATTGTAGAGCGTACCGATCCCGGCTTCAGTGTTGGTAAGCACGAAAAGAAGATGGGTATCCGCGGTTCCTCCACCTGCGAGCTGATCATGGAAGACTGCCGCATCCCTGCCGACCGTCTGCTGGGCAAGAAGGGTAAGGGCTTCAATATCGCTATGGCTACCCTCGATGGCGGCCGTATCGGTATCGCCGCTCAGGCACTGGGCCTTGGCGAAGGCGCTGTGGAAGAGGTCATCAAGTACACCCACGAGCGTGTTCAGTTCGGCCGCCGCATTTCCCAGTTCCAGAACACCCAGTTCCAGATCGCTGATATGCACACCCGCATGGAAGCTGCCAAGTATCTGGTTTACTCCGCTGCCTGCAAGAAGAACGCCCACGAGCCTTACAGCGTGGATGCCGCCATGGCCAAGCTCTTTGCCGCCGAGGCTGCCAGCGATGTCACCCGCCGCGCGGTACAGCTCTTTGGTGGTTACGGCTACACCCGTGAGTATCCCGTGGAGCGCATGATGCGTGATGCCAAGATCACTGAAATCTACGAGGGTACCTCCGAGGTTCAGCGCATGGTCATCGCCGCCAATCTTAAGGTCAACTGATAGGAGGAGTATGCCGTTATGAAATGTATCGTATGTGTAAAGCAGGTACCGGATACCTCCGGTAAGGTTGCTGTAAAAGAAGACGGTACCATGGATCGTGCCTCCATGGATACCATCACCAATCCCGATGACCTCAATGCCATCGAGGCTGCCCTGACCCTCAAGGACGAAACCGGCTGCGAGGTCGTGGTCGTTTCCATGGGCCCCCCTCCCGCCGAGGGGATGCTGCGTGAGCTGCTGGCCCGCGGCGCCGACCGTGCCGTTCTGGTTTCCGCTCGTGAATTCGGCGGCTCCGATACCTTTGCCACCAGCCAGATTCTCGCCGCCGCCATCAAGAAGATCGGCGTGGAAAAGGGTGACATCGTATTCTGCGGCCGTCAGGCCATCGATGGCGATACCGCTCAGGTCGGCCCCCAGATCGCCGAAAAGCTGGGGATGCCCCAGATCACCTATGTTTCCGAGATCAAGGTCGATGGGGAGCATGTCATCTGCCGGCGTATGCTGGAGGATGGCTACATGACCATCAAGACCCACACCCCCTGCCTGCTCACCTGCATCAAGGAGCTGAATACTCCCCGCTACATGAGCGTCGGCGGTATCTTCGAGTGCTACAATAAGCCTCTGGAGATCTACAACTTTGAGACCCTGAAGGATGATCCGCTTATCGAGCTGGATACCATCGGCCTCAAGGGCTCTCCCACCAATGTTTACAAGTCTTTCTCTCCCCCTCAGAAGGGTGCCGGCATGATGCTGGAGGGCGCTGATAAGGCGACCTGCGAAAAGCTGGTTTCTCTGCTGGCAGAGAAGCACATCATCTGATAGAAAGGAGAAAATGACTATGTCTACTTTTGTGAATACCGATCCCACCGCCTTCAAGGGCGTATGGGTATTCTGCGAGCAGCGCGAGGGCAAACTGATGCCCACCGATTTTGAGCTCATCAGCGAAGGCCGCAAGCTGGCCGATGACCTGGGTGTCGAGCTGTGCGGTCTGCTGCTGGGCGATAAGGTAGAGGGGCTGGCCAAAGAGTTGGGCGGCTACGGCGCCGACCGTATCATCGTCTGCGAGCACCCTCTCCTGAAGGACTACACCACCGATGCCTACACCAAGGTCATCTGCGATGTGGTAATGGAAAAGAAGCCCGAGATCATGCTCATCGGCGCCACCAATATCGGCCGTGACCTGGGCCCCCGCTGCGCGGCGACTCTGCACACCGGCCTGACCGCCGACTGCACCCACCTGGATGTGGATGTGGAGAAGTACAAGGCCTTCCTAAAGACCACCTCCACCATGGATGTGGATAACATGAAGTTTGATGAAGGCACCCACCTCAAGATGCATTCGGCGGCCACCTGATGGCGACCATCATCTGCCCCCGCTTCCGTCCCCAGATGTCTACCGTTCGTCCCGGCGTTATGCAGCGCGCCCCCTTCGACCAGGCCAAGGCTGATAAGGTCATTGTCGAGAAGCATCCCGTCGAGCTGGCGGCTTCCGACCTGCAGACCGAGGTCCTGGAGATCGTCAAGGCGGCCAAGGATCTGGTCGATCTGACCGGCGCCGAGGTCATCGTTTCGGTCGGCCGCGGCATCAGTAAGGATGTTCCCACTGGCATCAAGCTGGCCGAGGAGTTGGCCGAGGCCCTGGGCGGCGGCGTAGTAGGCGGCAGCCGTGCCGCTGTGGATGCTGGTTGGCTCTCTGCTGATCATCAGGTCGGCCAGACCGGTAAGACCGTTCGTCCAAAGATCTATGTCGCTCTGGGTATCTCCGGTGCCATCCAGCACCTGGCCGGTATGCAGGACTCCGAGTGCATCATCGCCGTGAACAAGAACGAGACCGCTCCTATCTTCGAGGCTGCCGATTACGGCATCTGCGGGGATCTCTTTAAGGTCGTTCCCATGATGATCGAGGCCCTGAAAGCCGAGAAAAAATAAGGCCTGACATGAAAGCCCTCACCCTTTCGCGGGTGGGGGCTTTTGCATTTTGCCGATAAAAGAAGCCGGTACCCTGTGCGGATACCGGCGGCCTGTCATTTTTATTTTAACCGAAGAAGCGCTTGATCTCGATCTCGGCATTCTCTACACTGTCGGAGCCGTGGATGAGGTTTTCGCTGGTGCAGCAGGCATAGTCGCCGCGGATAGTACCGGCAGTCGCTTCCTCAAACTTGGTGGCGCCCATGATGATGCGCATGCCCTTTACGGCGTTGTCACCCTCTACGATCATCGCGAGGACGGGACCGCTCGTCATGTAGGTGACGATCTCCGGGAAGAAAGGCTTATCCGCGATGTGGGCATAGTGCTCGCGCAGAATCGGCTCATCCAGCATCATCATTTTGGCGTCAATGATCTTGTAGTTCTTGCGCTCAATGCGGGAAATGACCTCGCCCATCAGGCCCCGCTTTACACAGTCGGGCTTCAGCATGATATAAGTTCTTTCCATAGCCATAGTTTTTACACTCCTTATTCTTCTGCAAAATTCTCCGTTTGCAAATTGCCTATATAGTATAGCAGAAAAAAATGGCCTTGGCTATCCCTTTTTGCCCCCTTTTTCGGAAAACTTCGCTGCTTGCTTCCCTTTTGTTTGACTGCTGTCCCGCAAAATGCTACAATACCCACAGTTAATGGGCCGCTGCTCTTGGCCGTAGCCCGCGGCAGCCGTCAGGCCGCGCCGCTCCTTCCCATTCCTACAAACCATACAGGAGGTTCCCTGCCATGATCAAATCCCTGGGAGAAAAGCACCCCGATACCAAGAAAGCCTCTTTTATCGCACCCGATTCCGCCATCCTCGGCGATGTTACCCTGGCCGAAGGCACCAGCGTGTGGTACGGCGCCGTCATCCGCGGCGACCTGGATACCATCACCATCGGAAAAAACAGCAATGTGCAGGATAACTGTACTTTGCACGGCGATCGCGGCTACCCCATCACTCTTGGGGAAAGTGTTTCCATCGGCCATAATGCCGTGGTGCACGGTGCCACTGTCGGCGATAATACCGTCATCGGCATGGGCTCGGTCCTGCTCAATGGCTGCGTCATCGGCAAAAACAGCATTGTCGGGGCAGGGGCCGTCGTCTCCGGCGGCGCTCATTTTCCGGATGGTTCCCTCATCGTTGGCATCCCTGCCAAAGCCATTTCGGAACTGCACCCCGTGCAGATTGAGCATAACCGTGAAAACGCCGAAACCTATTGCAAGCTGGCGCTCGAGCACGCAAAGGAGGCAGAATAATGTCCATCTCCGCCGGGTTTTCCACATTCCTTGCCCGCAAAAATATCAAACCCTCCGCTAAGCTCTATTTTGTCGATGCCATGAGTGCCATGGCCATGGGTCTGTTCGCCTCCCTGCTCATCGGCACCATACTGGATACGCTTGGCGATCAGTTCCACTGGGATTGGCTTGTCACCGCCGCAGGCTACGCCAGCAGCGCCACCGGTATTGCCATTGCCGTTGCCATCGGTGTTTCCCTTTCCGCTCCTCCGCTGGTCCTGTATTCTCTCTGCGCCGTGGGACTCGGCTCCTACTCAGTCGGCGGCCCGCTGGGGTCATTCTTTGCTGTCATTGTCGCCACGGAACTTGGCAAAGCCGTCAGCCGCGAAACTAAAGTTGATATTCTCGTCACCCCTACCATCACCATTCTTTCCGGACTTGGCATTGGCACCCTCATCGGTCCCGGCGTCAGCCTTCTCATGAATGGCTTTGGTCAGCTTATCGAACATGCCACCCAGCTCCAGCCCTTCTGGATGGGGATCCTGGTCTCGGTGCTGGTCGGTATCGTTCTTACCCTGCCCATCAGTTCCGCCGCCATCTGCTTTACTCTCAGCCTTACCGGCCTGGCCGGCGGCGCTGCCACGGCAGGCTGCTGCGCCCAAATGATCGGCTTCGCCGTCATGAGCTTTGCCGAAAACGGCTGGGGCGGCCTGGTCGCGCAGGGGCTGGGCACCTCCATGCTGCAAATGGGCAATATCGTCAAAAATCCCCGCATCTGGCTGCCGCCCACCCTGGCCGCCGCTATTACCGGTCCGGTTGCTACCTGCATCTTCCGCCTGGAAAATGGCATTGCCATTGCCAGCGGCATGGGCACCTGCGGTCTGGTCGGCCCCATCGGCATTCTCAGCTGGGATGGCTTTGGCGGCGCGTTCCACTGGCTTGGACTCATCCTCGTCTGCTTTGTGCTGCCGGCTGTCCTTACTCCACTCATTGCCCTGCCTATGCGCCGCCTCGGCTGGATCAAACCCGGCGACTGCAAACTGGATCTGTAATTAACGAAAGGTACCCTTCGCGGGTGCCTTTTTATTGCCTCCACCTATTACTGCGGTATCTCGGTTCACGGCGGAGCCGCACGCCCCCACACATTTCTGTCTCTGCGGGCTCCCTTCGGTCGCCACGCAGCAAAAAAGACACCCCACCGGGTGTCTTTCCTTATCGCTTTTTCTCCCCGCTTCCCGGGAACATCTCATCCAACAGTGCCGCGCACCCCGCCTCAATATCCCGGTACGCCGTTACAAAATCCCCCGTGTACCATGGGTCGTCAATATCCCGCGGGTGCCGTGTAAAGTCCAGCAGCCGGCGCATCTTCCCCTCTGGGTCGCCGCCCAGCTGCCGCTCCATCGCCGCCACATGGCTGCGTTCCATCCCCAGCAGGTAGTCAAACTTCCCATAATCCGACGCGGTAACATTGCGGGAGCCCCGCTGGTAATAGGGAATGTTCTCCCGGCGCAGCTGCCGCACCGTGCCATTATGTACTGGGCTGTTGGGCGCAAATACATTCGTCCCTGCGCTTTCACAGTCCACCGCATCGGTCAATCTCCGCCGTCGGGCCATCTCCCGGAACACAAACTCTGCCATGGGGCTGCGGCAGATGTTCCCACTGCATACAAAAAGTACTCTTTTCATGTGTCTATCCTTTTAGTATAAACATTTTGATTCGTTATTATACCACACTTTCGCCCATCCGCCAATCACAAGATCATGTGCAGCTCCACTTCCTTCCCATCACTAATCCCCCAAAAGACCTCCTCCGCAGAAGCGATCCCCTGCCGCTGCAGCTGGGCTCGCAGCCAGCGGTCGTCCCGGCCCAGTCGGTTTAGGCTCTCCTTTATGATCTCCCCTTCCGCAATTACGGTGCAGCATTCCGTAAATTCCTTCATACTCATCCCCTCCTTTTCCCGGTAGTATTCCCTCTCCGCCACATTTCAGTCAAATTTATTTTTAATTTTCTCTTGATTTTAGGAACTATTCCTGTTATAATAACATCGTAAACCAAAACCAACTGCGTGAAAGGAGCTATTACCATGGAACTGAAAGGTACAAAAACCGAAAAGAACCTGTGGACCGCTTTTGCTGGGGAATCCCAGGCCCGCAATAAATACACCTACTTTGCCAGCGTCGCCAAAAAAGAGGGCTATGAGCAGATCGCCGAGATCTTTACCAAAACCGCCGAGAATGAAAAGGAACACGCCAAGATGTGGTTCAAGGCCCTGGGCGAGCTGGGCGATACCGCCCAAAACCTGCTGCACGCCGCCGAGGGTGAAAACTACGAGTGGACCGATATGTACGATACCTTCGCCAAGGAGGCCGAGGAAGAAGGCTTTACCGAGCTGGCCTGCAAATTCCGCGGCGTCGCCGCCATCGAAAAGGCCCATGAGGAGCGCTACCGCGCCCTGCTGAACAATGTCGAGATGCAGAGGGTTTTTGAAAAGAGCGAGGAAACCATGTGGGAGTGCCGCAACTGCGGACACCTCGTCATCGGCAAAAAGGCCCCCGCCGTCTGCCCCGTCTGCGCCCATCCCCAAGCTTATTTTGAGCGGCGCTGCGTCAATTACTGATTGGATTGTTGCTGCAACAGGAGAAGATGCCGCCGCCCCCCTCTTCTGTTGCTCTATACCACTCGAAATTCAGTATAAAAATTATCTGAACCGATTCCCTGCCGGAAATCGGTTCAGATGATCATTTTGCATAAAGCTAAAAAAAGACACGTCTACTGCGTGTCTTTTTTTACGTTTGGCGATAGACGGTTCAAATCGATAGTTTGAAATTCTCAGCAAGGGGAAACCGCCCTTCGGGAGGCAGAATCTATAAAGAAAGACATCTGCTAAAAGCAGATGTCTTTCTTTATGGTGCGCGAGGCGGGAGTTGAACCCGCACGTGCGTAATGCACACTAGAACCTGAATCTAGCGAGTCTGCCAA
>ERZ772882.4369-NODE-4369-length-10091-cov-2.896572_pt1 | contig 10091 bp, 7 predicted proteins | sample MGYA00580576_ERZ772882 | MGnify/ENA primary metagenome ERZ772882 (study PRJEB29015, sample SAMEA2737658) | human gut metagenome | biome: human gut; feature: human-associated habitat; material: faeces | place: China | collected 2012 ... | reverse complement strand
CTATCAAAAATATATATCGCCGATGAAGAGAACAAAATGTCCTTATATTCCCACATGTTCTCAATATGGTTTGGAAGCAATCGAAAAATATGGCGCATTTAAGGGCAGTCTTCTTGCGGTATGGAGGATATTGCGATGCAATCCTTTTTCCCACGGAGGCTATGACCCTGTACCGTAAAGACAGGAATGTACTTGAAAATTGAATATTGATCGATCGAAGGAACCTCCTGTCATTTATGGATTCTAGGAGGAAATGAACTTGGAAATGATTTTAGCGACAAAGAGCAGCACTCCTATCATTGGTCAGCTTGCGACCGTTATGGGATGGATCATGGATGGTATTTACAGATTGCTGAATATCTTTGGAATTCAGAATATCGGTCTTTGTATTGTCATCTTCAGTATCCTTATTTATGCTCTTATGACCCCACTGCAGATCAAACAGCAGAAATTCTCTAAGCTGAGTGCAATCATGCAGCCGGAACTTCAGAAAATTCAAAAGAAGTACAAGGGAAAAAACAACGATACTGCTGCAATGCAGAAAATGCAGGAGGAAACACAGGCTGTATATCAGAAATACGGCGTATCTCCTACAGGAAGCTGTGTACAGCTTGCAATCCAGTTCCCTATTTTGATGGCCTTATATCAGGTAATTTATAAAATTCCGGCATATGTAGGAAGTGTAAGGGATATCCTTGCATCTGCAGTTACCAGTATTACAGGTGTAAACGGATATACAGATATCCTTCAGCAGTTTATCACAGATAATAAGATGACAAGAGTTCAGCTTATTATGGATGGAAGTAAAGCTACAAGTAATTCAGTCACAGACTTTTTGTATGCATTATCACCTTCCCAGTGGAAAACACTTGCTGAGACAAGCCAGTTTGCAGGATTTACTGATACGCTGAACAGCACTGCAAAAGAGATTTCACATGTGCAGAATTTCTTTGGTCTGAATATCGCTGATCAGCCACTGACTTATATTAAAGCAGCTTTTGTAGGTGGATCTGCTCTTCTTGCTATCGTTGCGATTCTTATCCCGATTCTTGCGTGGGCTACACAGATGATCAACTTAAAACTGATGCCTCAGGCAGCACAGCAGAGCGGCGATTCACAGCAGGATGCAATGATGAACTCCATGAAGACAATGAATATGGTAATGCCGTTGATGTCAGCAGTATTCTGTTTCACATTCCCTGTAGGTCTTGGTATTTACTGGGTAGCAAGTGCTGCAGTAAGAAGTGTGCAGCAGGTTGTTATCAATAAAAAGATGGATAAGATCCAGATTGAAGACCTGATCAGTGAGAATATGAAGAAGATGGAAAAGAAGCGTGAGAAAGCGGGACTTCCACCTCAGAAGATTACAAATCAGGCCCATCAGAGCGCCAAGAATATCAATAAGATTGAAAAAGGCAGCAGCAATACAAATGTTGAGACAAGAGCCAAGAAGGTTGAAGAAGCTTACAAAGACGCTGCGAATGCAAAACCTGGCAGCATTACTGCAAAGGCCAATCTGGTAAAAGCATTTGATGAGCGTAATAAGAAGAAGTAGTCAGGAACGGAGGGGTTGGCATGGAGGATTATATCCAGTTTTCAGCGAAAACAAAGAGTGAAGCAATTACAAAAGCATGTATCGAGCTTGGCGTATCCAGTGACCAGCTTGAGATTCAGGTAATAAGTGAAGGCAGCAACGGATTTTTCGGAATCGGAAGCAAGCCTGCAGTAATTAAGGTTCGTAAGATTGAGTCGGTTTCTGAGGAAGAAGAAATGAAGGAGATCGTAGAGACAGTGAAACTCGATTCCTTCAAAGAGGAAGCCCCGGTTCAGGAAGAAAAGAAAACGGAAGCTATAAAACCGGTAAAGAAAGAAATCAAAGAGCCGAAAGCTGTTTCTGAGAAACCAAGACAGCCAAAACCTGTAAAGGAAAGGGCTGCAAAAGAAAAACAGCCGAGAGAATTCAGAGAGCCAAAAGAGAAACAAGTCAGAGAAAAGACGACTAAACCGGTAAAGCCTGTTGAGATCCTTACAGATCCGGAAGAGATTAAAGAAGTAGAAAACAGAGCAAAGGTATTCCTTCGTGATGTATTTGCGTCCATGAATCTTGGAGAAGTAGAGATTACATCTGAATATAACACAACGGACGGAAGTCTGGAAGTTGACTTTGAAGGCGAAGATATGGGAATCCTTATCGGCAAGAGAGGCCAGACTCTGGATTCTCTTCAGTATCTGACGAGTCTTGTGGTAAATAAAGGTAAATCAAATTACATTCGTGTAAAACTTGATACAGAAGATTACCGCAAGCGCCGTAAAGAAACTCTTGAGAACCTTGCAAGAGGTATTGCTTATAAAGTAAGAAAAACCCGCAAGCCGGTTATTCTTGAGCCAATGAATCCTTATGAGAGAAGAATTATCCATTCTGCTCTTCAGGGAAATAAATTCGTTGAGACAGTCAGTGAGGGTGAAGAGCCTTACCGTCATGTAGTGGTAAAATTAAAAAGAAATTAATAATATGACTGCTTCATTGCAGATATGAAAAAAGAATGTTATTCTAGGTGAAAGCGTGAATAGCACGTAACTTTGCGTGTGTACTTTTGCCTGGAGTAACATTTTTATTTTACGGAAAGTCTTGTATATATACCAGAGAGATTACACACTTGCAGAAAAAAATAACAGTAGTCAGTGTGATTTTCCTGTTATGTATATAAGATGACAGAATTATTGTAACAGTCTACTGTTCCGCAGGGGCGGAACTATTATAGAACAGGCAAGTGAGGAGAAAAAAATGGAAACAACAATCGCAGCAATTTCCACAGCCATGAGTGCGTCCGGAATCGGAATCATCCGTATCAGCGGCGAGAATGCCATGGATGTGATTTCCCGTATCTACAGATCAAAAGGCGGGAAGAAAAAAATAAAAGAAGTTCCGACTCATACCATTCATTATGGATATATTTATGATGGAGAGGAACTGATTGATGAGGTTCTGGTAATGATCATGCATGCACCGAGGACTTTTACAGGAGAAGATACAGTAGAAATAGACTGTCATGGTGGTGTATATGCTATGCAGAGGGTTTTGGATACAGTGCTGAAAAATGGTGCCGAAATTGCAGAACCAGGAGAATTTACCAAACGTGCCTTCCTGAACGGACGGATGGATCTATCCCAGGCAGAGGCTGTTATGGATGTTATACAGGCGAAAAATGAATATGCGCTTCGCAGTTCCATGGATCAGTTAAGAGGTTCTGTGCAGAAAGCAATCCGAGATATCAGAGAAAAGCTGATTTATCACATTGCATATATAGAATCGGCACTGGATGATCCGGAACATATCAGTCTGGATGGATATCCCCAGGAACTTCTGGAAGTTGTGGATAATGAACAGAAAGAAGTGAAGCGCCTGTTGAAAACTTCTTCTGACGGAAAGATGATCCAGGAGGGAATCCAGACAGTTATCCTTGGAAAACCAAATGCCGGAAAATCCTCACTGTTAAATCTTCTGATCGGAGAAAACCGGGCTATTGTGACAGATATTGCAGGAACGACCAGAGACATTCTGGAGGAATATATCACACTTCATGGAATATCTCTGAAGATTATTGATACAGCCGGAATCCGGGAAACAAAGGATATTGTGGAAAAAATAGGGGTAGACAGAGCCAGAGAAATGGCACAGAAAGCAGATCTGATTCTTTATGTAGTGGATTCTTCTGTTCCGCTTGACGAAAATGATGAAGAAATCATGGAAATGCTTACTGGAAAAAAGGCGATTATCCTGTATAATAAAACTGATCTTCAGCCGGAAATCCAGCCGGAAATCCTGGAAGAAAAAACAGGACATCCGGTAATTCCGATTTCTGCAAAAGAAGAAAAAGGCATTACAGAACTGGAAGAACAGATTAAAGATATGTTTTTTGGAGGAGAGATTTCCTTTAATGATGAGGTATATATTACAAATGCCCGTCATAAAGCAGCACTGGAAGAGGCTGACAGAAGCCTTGATCTGGTCAGAAACAGTATCGAAATGGGAATGCCGGAAGATTTCTTTTCTATAGATCTTATGAATGCATATGAAAATCTGGGTAAAATCCTCGGAGAGTCTGTTGGTGAAGATCTGGTAAATGAGATATTTAGCAAGTTTTGCATGGGTAAATAAAAATCAAAAAATCGCCTTCGGCGATTTTTGAAAGAATAGGATGAACAGTTGTAAAATAAAAGGAGACAAAATGAGAACGTTAGTAGAAGATTATGATATTGTTGTAGTCGGTGCCGGTCATGCCGGATGTGAAGCAGCACTTGCGGGCGCGCGCCTGGGCCTGAATACAGTGATGTTTACTGTAAGTGTAGACAGTATCGCATTAATGCCATGTAACCCGAACGTAGGCGGCAGTTCCAAAGGCCATCTGGTAAGAGAGCTTGATGCCCTGGGCGGTGAAATGGGAAAAAATATTGACAAGACCTTTATCCAGTCCAAAATGCTTAACTGTTCCAAAGGACCTGCAGTGCACTCCTTACGCGCGCAGGCTGACAAACAGGCATACAGCAATGAAATGAGAAAAACGCTTGAAAATACACCTAATCTGACTATTAAACAGGGAGAAGTAACAAAACTTCTGGTCGAGGACGGAAAGATTACAGGGGTAAAAACATATTCCGGTGCAACTTATAACTGTAAAGCAGTGGTCCTCTGTACAGGAACTTATTTAAAAGCAAGATGTATTTACGGTGATGTAAGTAATTATACAGGACCAAACGGACTGCAGGCAGCCAACTATCTGACTGATTCTCTGAAAGAGCTGGGAATTGAAATGTTCCGTTTTAAAACAGGAACACCTGCCCGTATTGCCGGAAATACAATTGACTACAGCAAAATGGAGGAACAGTTTGGAGATGAGAGAGTTGTACCATTTTCATTCTCAACTAATCCGGAAGATGTTCAGATAGAGCAGAAATCCTGCTGGCTGACATATACAAATGAGAAAACTCATGAGATCATTCGTGCAAACCTTGACCGTTCTCCGTTGTATTCCGGTATGATCGAAGGAACCGGTCCGCGTTATTGCCCGTCAATTGAAGATAAAGTAGTCCGTTTTGCAGATAAGAACCGTCATCAGGTATTTATTGAGCCGGAAGGTCTCTATACAAATGAGATGTATATTGGTGGAATGTCCAGTTCTCTGCCGGAAGATGTGCAGGAAGAAATGTATCATTCCGTACCGGGACTGGAACATGCAAAAATCGTAAAAAATGCATATGCCATCGAATATGACTGTATTAATCCACGTCAGTTATATCCTACACTGGAATTTAAGAAAATCAAAGGACTGTTCAGCGGCGGTCAGTTTAACGGAAGCTCAGGGTATGAAGAAGCAGCGGCGCAGGGACTGATCGCAGGAATTAATGCTGCTCTGGAAGTTAAAGGTCAGGAACAGCTGATTCTTGACCGTTCTGAGGCTTATATTGGTGTTCTTATTGATGATCTGGTAACAAAAGAAAACCATGAGCCATACAGAATGATGACCAGCAGAGCGGAGTACAGATTACTTCTCCGACAGGATAATGCGGATCTGAGACTTCGTAAAAAGGGATATCAGGCAGGGCTCATCAGTGAAGAGGATTATCAGAAAATCCTTACGAAAGAAGAACAGATAAAAACAGAGATCAGCAGAGTAGAACATACAAATATCGGAGCAAACAAAGAGGTTCAGACCCTTCTGGAAAGCTATAACAGCACACCGCTGAAATCCGGAACCACTCTGGCAGAACTGATCCGCCGTCCGGAACTTTCTTATGAAGCAATCAAACCACTTGATAAAGAACGTCCGGAGCTGCCATGGGATGTACAGGAACAGGTTGACATTAACATCAAGTATGATGGATATATCCGCAGACAGTTAAAACAGGTAGAACAGTTTAAGAAACTGGAAGCAAAGAAAATCCCGACAGATCTTGATTATGAGAAAGTTGGAAGCCTGAGAATCGAAGCACGTCAGAAACTGGAAGCATACAGACCGATTTCAATCGGACAGGCTTCCCGAATTTCAGGAGTTTCTCCTGCTGATATATCAGTTTTACTGGTGTATCTTTCCAGTACGAAATAATTAATATAATACGCTTTAATGTGCTTATAAAAACAAGAAATTGGCAAAAAATATTAAAATAGTACATAAAAGAGTAAAATAACGGACTATAAATAACAGATAAAATCATAAAAGCACATAAAACAACCCTGTAAAATATACAAAAATAATAAATAAAGGTAGAAAAAGGAGAATAATACATGCCGTATAATCTGACGACATTGGAAAATGGATGCAGAGAACTGGGTATAGAGCTGAGCCAGAAGCAGAAAAATCAGTTTATCCAGTTTTATGAATTTCTGGTAGAAAAAAATAAGGTTATGAATCTGACAGGTATTACTGAGTTTGAGGAAGTACTTACAAAGCACTTTCTTGACAGTCTTGCCTGTGTAAAAGCCATTGATATGACAAAAGTAAAAACAATTATGGACATCGGTACAGGTGCCGGATTTCCAGGTGTGCCTTTGAAAATTGCTTTTCCACATCTGGAGGCATGTCTGCTGGATTCTCTGAAAAAGAGGGTAAACTTCCTTGAGGAAAGTTTTGAGCTTCTTGGATTAGAAGGGATTAAGGCGATTCATGGAAGAGCAGAAGATTATGCCAAAGATGCAGCATATAGAGAGAAGTATGATCTGTGTGTATCCAGAGCAGTTGCAAATCTGGCGACATTGAGTGAATATTGCCTTCCTTATGTAAAAGTAGGCGGTATGTTTATACCTTATAAATCAGGTGAGATTGATAAAGAGGTAAAAGGATCGAAAAAAGCGGTGAAAGTGCTTGGAGGAGAGATAGAAGATGTAGTGAAATTCGAATTGCCGGGAACGGATATCGGAAGATCCTTTGTAAAGATCCACAAAGTGAAGAATACGGCTAAGAAGTATCCGAGAAAGGCAGGGATGCCTTCAAGGGAGCCGATTGTTTAATCGTTTGGGAAATGGCTTACCCCGGGATGGAATGAAAATGAGATAGGGATTCCTGTGCTGATTCGGTTATGGGGAAATTCTAAAGCAAATAAATTGGCCTAAAAGCAGCCATCAAAAATCCAAAACTCGCGTTCGCTCAGACAATGGATTTTTGATGACTAACGGCCAATTTATTTACTTAAGAATTTCCAACCATGACCTCATATGCACAGGAATCCCTATCTCATTTTCATTCCATCTGGTTTTCGCGGGCGGCTATGATTAAATAATGAGAGCGTAGGGGTGGTGTGGATATGAGGATAGGTGTTGGAAGCAGGGAAGAAAAATTGGTAAAAGGGAGGATGTTTCACGTGAAACATCCTCCCTTTGTACGTGTGTGTAGGTTACTGATGGATGGAATGTATAATAATAACTGCGTTTGTTTATGAATGTTAATGATAGTCTTTGAAATAGTAATTGGCTTATACTATATTAGTGCAAATCCTTGAATTAGCAGTTGTCACTTAATAGTAGGTCTAGTTGCTCCAAGAATGCATTGGCGTTTTCGCGTTGTGGAAGTAATCCGCTGCCTGGGACTTCGAGGTGTTCGATAGATGGAAGTATGTGGCAGTATTCGGTGGCTTTTTGTGATGTTTCTGGTGCGTTTTTACCTGTGATTACTGCGATTGAGGTTGTAAGTCCTTCGAGACAGTGGGCAACATTTACAGTTGTGTAATGTCCTAAAATGCTGGCGTAGAGATATTTACACTCTGCTGAGTCGGAAAGAGCGGTGTTGCGTGCGCCTACATTATAAATAAATGTTCCGTATATAGGGATATTTATTATCTTTGCAAGTAGTTTTGATTTGTGATTTGGAGCTTTTGCAAGTGCATGTGTGCTTTCCGGACAAACCAGAATAATATGGTCAATCTGGTCGGCTATATTCTGACAGGCAGCTGTTACAAAGGAGGCTGAAGCCCCGGTAGCTACGATATCTGTCTTTTCGCCTATAATATCACGAATAAAATCAGTAAGCAGTTGAACATACAGATAGCAGGTATATGTAATTGCGGGCTTGTCGGATTTGCCGCATCCGAGAAGGTCTATCGTATATACTGTGTGTTCTTTGGAAAGAGTACCGATTACTTTATCCCATTCCATAGAAGAACTGTAATGATTCAGATCATGAATAAGAAGAACCGGAGAACCAGTTCCTTCTTTTTTATAATATATATTTCCAAATTTCCAATTATAGTAATTGGATTCATCTTCTTCTGAATGTTCATCGGAGGCGTTGAATATGAATTTATTTATTACATGGAATGCTAAGGTTGTCGTTCCAATTGCTGTTGAGATGAATAATAATGTCTTTTTCCAGTTCATGCTGATACCTCACTTTCTTTTCCTAATTATACTATATTTACTTATGAATTGGAAGATTGCCTTTACAAAATGAGCATAAAATGAACAAAGTGAAGGAAATAGGACATTTTACTTGGAATATATGAAAAGAAGGGACACGAATAATAAAGCAAGTGGTAAAAACAAATGTTTCACGTGAAACATTCACAAAAATCGTATGTCACACAAAGATAACGAAAATAATATATAGAACAGTTTTATATTTATGGAAAAGGGAAAATCTATGTTTCACGTGAAACATTTTCTGGATAAGTATTCTGAAAAGTGATATACTAGAATCATGTGAAATAAGGGAAGGTGATAATTAAATGGGACGAGTTATAGCCGTTGCGAACCAAAAAGGTGGCGTTGGAAAAACAACGACAGCTATTAATCTGTCGGCATGTCTTGCTGAAAAAGGACAAAAGGTTCTTGCTATTGATATGGATCCGCAGGGCAATATGACGAGTGGATTAGGAATAGACAAAGATGAAGTTGAAAAGAATATCTATGATCTTATGATTGGTCAGGCTGGTGTAGATGAAGTTCTGCAAAAGGAAGCAATTGAAAATCTGGATGTGATACCGACAAGCATTGACCTCTCGGCTGCTGAAATTGAACTGATCGGTGTGGATGATAAAGAATTTATTATAAGAAATGCAGTTCAGCCGATCAAAGATGATTATGATTATATCATTATTGATTGTCCGCCATCGTTAAGTATGCTGACGATCAATGCAATGACAACAGCAGATTCTGTACTGGTTCCGATTCAGTGTGAGTATTACGCACTTGAAGGGTTGAGCCAGTTAATACATACAGTGGAGCTTGTAAAAGAAAGGCTGAATCCTGTTCTGGAGATTGAAGGAGTTGTATTTACTATGTATGATGCACGAACCAATCTTTCACTCCAGGTAGTGGAAAATGTAAAGGAAAACCTGCAACAGAACATCTATAAGACGATTATTCCTAGAAATATCCGATTGGCTGAAGCACCAAGTTATGGTATGCCGATTAATCTGTATGATCCAAAGTCTACAGGAGCAAGCGCATATCAGAGACTGGCGGATGAAGTTATGAATAGAGAGTAAATGAAAGATGTAATGTAGGAGGAAACGAATGCCAATAAAGAAAAAAGGATTGGGGAAAGGACTGGACAGTCTGATTCCTGATAATAAGAGCATGAAGTCTGTTACATCGGAAAAAACTGTGGAATCAAAAGAAGATGCAGCAGCTAAATCCGGTGTACAGGTAATGAAAATTAATGAGGTTGAGCCAAACAGAGACCAGCCGAGAAAGAATTTTGATGAAGATGCTCTCCTTGAACTTTCGGATTCGATTAAGCAATTTGGTGTGTTACAGCCATTGCTTGTTCGAAAAAGAAAAGATTACTATGAGATCATTGCGGGCGAAAGAAGATGGAGAGCTGCAAAACTTGCCGGAGTAAAAGAGGTTCCTGTGATTGAAAAGGAATATACAGATCAGGAAATTCTTGAGATAGGTTTGATTGAGAACATTCAGAGAGAAAACTTGAATCCGATTGAAGAAGCAATTGCATACAAGAGACTTCTGGAGGAATTCAATCTGAAACAAGATGAAGTCGCAGAGAGAGTATCGAAGAGCAGAACAGCCGTAACGAACTCTATGCGTTTGCTGAAACTTAGTGATAAAGTTCAACAGATGATCATTGACGATATGATTTCAA
>ERZ772882.4364-NODE-4364-length-10107-cov-7.108138_pt1 | contig 10107 bp, 7 predicted proteins | sample MGYA00580576_ERZ772882 | MGnify/ENA primary metagenome ERZ772882 (study PRJEB29015, sample SAMEA2737658) | human gut metagenome | biome: human gut; feature: human-associated habitat; material: faeces | place: China | collected 2012 ... | reverse complement strand
CCTCGTCGATGATGAACACCGAGTAACGGCCCACCTGCGGGATGATGCGCACCTGCTCGATCAGCGTGCGGATGTCCTCCACCGAGTTGTTCGATGCGGCGTCCAGCTCGTGGATGTTCAGCGAGCGGCCCTCGTTGAACGAGCGGCACGATTCGCACTCGTTGCAGGCTTCTGCGCCGTTGGGGCTCAGGCAGTTGATGGCCTTTGCAAAGATGCGGGCGCAGGTGGTCTTTCCCACGCCGCGGGGACCGCAGAAGAGGTAGGCATGGGCCAGCTGGGCGCGCTCGATGGCGTTTTTGAGCGTCGAGGTAATATGTTTCTGCCCGACGACCGAGGCGAAGGTCGCGGGGCGGTATTTGCGTGCGCTGACGATAAAATCACTCATAGTTCCGCAAAGATAAGAAATATGAGCGAAGATTTGAAAATTCGGGATTAAAAATTGTCCCCTCCGCCGTCCCTGCGCGCCCGTCCGCCGTTGCGCCAAATTGGCGCATTTTGACAGCGTGTTGTGACAAAAGATGACACAATGACCGAAAAATGAGGTTGGCAGGTGTTTTGCGGATGTTGATGACGAATGGTTTGCGTCTGCGATCCGGTCGCAATGCGACGAGTCCCCGCCGGGCGGGGATTTGAGGGGGAGTCGGACTTGCATGCGCGGCGGTAAGCCGCGGGTTGCGGCCCCGGACGCGAACCATCGGACCGTGTGAAATTTAACTTTGCGATTATGAATATAAACACATTGACCATCAAGGCGCAGGAGGCGTTGCAGGCAGCGCTCAACCTTGCGCGGGAGCGCGGACAGCAGGCTGTCGAGCCGCTCCATCTGCTCGCGGTGCTGATCCGCGAGGACGATTCGCTGGCCACGTTCCTGCTGGGACGCGTCGGCGTGAACGTGCGCGGACTGCGCGACGAAACCCAGCGCGCCGTCGGCTCCCTGCCGCGGGTCGAGGGCGGCGGCGAGCAGTTCTTTGCGCAGGAAACCTCGAAGGTGATCCAGCGCGCCGTGGACTTCACCAAGAACTTCGGCGACAAATACGCTTCGGTCGAACACCTTCTGCTGGGTCTCGTGGCCGAACGCGGACAGGCGGCCGACATCCTCAAGCGCAGCGGCGCCACCGAGAAGGAGCTTCTCGAAGCGATCCGTATCTTCCGCAAGGGTGCGACGGTCGATTCGCAGACCTCCGAGCAGCAGTTCGACGCGCTGGGCAAGTACGCCGTCAACCTCAACGAACAGGCCCGTTCGGGCAAGCTCGACCCGGTGATCGGCCGCGACGAGGAGATCCGGCGCGTGTTGCAGATTCTCTCGCGCCGCACCAAGAACAACCCGATTCTGGTCGGCGAAGCCGGCGTGGGCAAGACTGCCATCGCCGAGGGCATCGCCCACCGTATCGTGGACGGCGACGTGCCCGAAAACCTGAAATCGAAGGTGATCTACTCGCTCGACATGGGCGCCCTTATCGCGGGCGCCAAGTATCAGGGCGAGTTCGAGGAGCGACTCAAGGCCGTCGTGCAGGAGGTCGTCGCCAGCGAAGGCGAAATACTGCTGTTCATCGACGAGATCCACACCCTCGTCGGCGCCGGCAAGTCGTCGGGCGCGATGGACGCCGCCAATATCCTCAAACCCGCGCTTGCGCGCGGCGACCTGCGGACCATCGGCGCCACGACGCTCGACGAGTATCAGAAATACTTCGAGCAGGACAAGGCCCTCGAACGCCGTTTCCAGAAGGTGATGGTCGACGAGCCGACGCAGGAGGACGCCATTTCGATCCTCCGCGGACTGAAAGACCGTTACGAGAACCACCATCAGGTCCGCATCAAGGACGAGGCGATCGTCGCCGCCGTCGAACTTTCGACGCGCTACATCACCTCGCGTTTCCTGCCCGACAAGGCGATCGACCTCGTGGACGAGGCGGCTTCGCGCCTGCGTCTGGAGATGAACTCCGTGCCTGAGGAGATCGACACCCTCGATCGGCGTGTGCGCCAGCTCGAAATCGAGCGTGAGGCGATCCGCCGCGAGAAGGACAGGGAGCGTGTGGAGCAGCTCACCAAGGAGATCGAGGAACTGAAGTCCAGAGACGCCGAGATGCGTGCCAAATGGCAGGGCCAGCGCGATCTGCTGAAGAGGATTCAGGAGAACAAGGACCGGATCGAGCAGCTGAAGATCGAGGCCCAGCAGGCCGAGCGGCAGGGCGACTACGGCAAGGTGGCCGAAATCCGCTACGGCAAGATTCAGGAGGCCGAGAAGGAGATCGCCGCTTTCCAGGAGGAGTACCGCCTCGCTTCGGCCAGCGGTTCGATGATCAAGGAGGAGGTCGACGCGCAGGACGTTGCCGAGGTGGTGTCGCGCTGGACGGGCATTCCCGTGACGCGCATGCTGGCCTCGGAGCGCGAGAAACTGCTCCACATGGAGGACGAACTCCACAAGCGCGTCATCGGGCAGGAGCAGGCCATCGCGGCCATTTCCGACGCCGTGCGCCGTTCGCGCGCCGGGCTGAACGATCCCCGCAAGCCGATCGGTTCGTTCATCTTCCTCGGTACGACGGGCGTCGGCAAGACCGAGCTGGCCAAGGCGCTGGCCGAGTTCCTGTTCAACGACGACCAGATGATGACGCGTATCGACATGAGCGAGTACCAGGAGCGGCACGCCGTGTCGCGGCTCGTCGGGGCGCCTCCGGGATACGTCGGTTACGACGAGGGCGGCCAATTGACCGAGGCCGTGCGGCGCAAGCCCTATTCCGTGGTGCTGCTCGACGAGATCGAGAAGGCGCATCCCGACGTCTTCAACATCCTGTTGCAGGTGCTCGACGACGGCCGGCTGACCGACAACAAGGGCCGTACGGTGGATTTCCGCAACACGATCATCATTATGACCTCGAACATGGGTTCGCAGGTGATCCAGGATAACTTCGCCGAGGCCTTCGACGGCAGGAAGCTGCCCGAAGAGGTTGTCGAGCGGACGCGCCTCGCGGTGATCGACCTGCTGAAACAGCAGCTCAAACCGGAGTTCCTGAACCGTATCGACGAGATCGTGATGTTCGAGCCGCTGACGCACAAGGACATCGAACGCATCGTCGACATCCAGTTGGGCATCGTGCGCAGGATGCTTTCGGAGAACGGCATCCGGCTGGAGTACAGCGACAAGGCGCGCGAATGGATCGCCTCGGCGGGTTACGATCCGCTCTATGGCGCACGTCCCGTGAAGCGGGTCATCCAGCGCTATGTGGTCAACGACCTTTCGAAGCGGATTCTTGCCGGCGAGGTCGACCGCTCGAAGCCGATCGCGATTGACGCCGGGCAGGACGGGCTGACGTTCTCGAACTGACGCCGCCCGGCAGAGTGAAAAAGGGTTCCGACGATTCGGAACCCTTTTTCGTTTACCGGACGTATCTGCTGAAAAACTTCCACAGCTCTTCGCCCGTGTCTACGCCCGTCTCTTTCCAGGAGTGCTTTCCGCCGACGGTCTCGTAGAGCCAGACCTCGTTTCCGTCCGTGCCCTCCGTGTAGCGGTGGGCGATGACCTGCAAGCCGCCGGGGCGGGAGGGCAGGGTGTCGATCCGCTCTGCGAGGCATTTGTTCTTGGCGGCCCAGTAGCCGACCGCGGTCGGGACGGAGACATAGGCGCCCCAGCCCCCTTCGTTGCCGAGGTCGCCTTCCCAGCGGGTCGTCCGGTCTTCGGTGCCGTGGATTTCGAACAGCGGAATCGGATGCGGATTGCGGTCCGAACGGAGGATTTCGACGGACATGAACCCGGCGACCGGTCCGAGGGCCGCATAGGTCTCCGGACAGCGCGAGGCCAGCAGGTAACACATGTCCCCGCCGTTCGACATACCCGTGCAGAAGACGTTGCGGCGGCTCAAACCATGTTTTTTCTGAAGGTGCCGGATCAGTTCGGAGAGGAACCGCACGTCGTCGACGGCCATATCGGCCTGAAAGGGGTAACCCACGTTCCAGCATGTTTTGCCGCGGCCGTCGCGTTCGCCCTGCGGGTAGCAGACGGCGAAACCGTGGCGGTCGGCAACGCGGTTCATGTCGAACCGTTCCGGGTCGCCCTGTCCTCCGTAGCCGTGGAGGACAATGACCAGCGGCGCGCCGTCGGGCAGCCCTTCGGGCAGGTGGAGGCGGTAGGTGCGGTCGATGCCGCCCGAACGCAGCGTGTGGCCGGGCGTCTGCGCGAGGCAGGTTTCCGCTGCGAAAAGCAGCAGGCAGGAAAGGGTGTGCAGGAGGTATTTCATCATTTTGAGTATTAGAGTCCTTTGCGGGCGAGGCGCCAGGCCAGCGCGTTGTAAAGCCGGATCACGGGACCGCGCCAGCCGGCGGGCAGGGCGTTCAGGGCGCGGACCTTGCGCAGCGTGCGGCGGTAGGTTCGCGTCCAAGCGAAGAACCGGGCGGCGCGGGCGGCCTCCTTCGTGCCGCCTTTGGCGCTGATGATAAGCGCTTTTCCCAGTGCGGCGCGGGCCACGAACTCCCGGTCCTCCTCGGGGGCCAGCGGGTCGTACAGCTCCTCGAACGAATGGACGGTCTTCTCGGGCGTGTAGCTTGCCGCCGAGCGGTTCGAAGCCACCCGCGAGTAGCGGACCAGCCGTTCGGGCGAGAAGCAGACTTCGTAGCGGCGGGCAATCCTAATCCACATGTAGAGGTCTTCGGCGATCTTCATGCCCTCGGGAAACAGCCCCACGGTGTCGAACACGCGCCGCGGGATGCAGCTGGCCGACGGGATGGCGATGTAGCGGTGGGCCGATTCGCGGAAGAAATTCGCCACGACGCCCCGCTCGGAGGGTGTCGGGGCCGGATAGGTCCCGTCGTGGCTTATTATTGAAAACGCCGTGCAGTAGAGTCCGCAGCCGGGGAACTCGCGGATCATGGCGGCGATTTCGGCCAGAAACCCCGGCTCCCAGGCGTCGTCGGCGTCCAGCAGGGCGATGTATTCGCCCGTCGACTCTGCGATGCCGCGGTTGCGCGCGGCGCAGACCCCGGCGTTGGACTGCCGGACGAGCCTTACGAGCGGCGAGCCGATCGCACGCACGATCTCCGCGCCGCCGTCGGTCGAACCGTCGTCCACGACGATGATCTCCTGCGGGGGGCGGGTCTGCGCCAGGGCCGAGCGTACGGCCGCGCCGATTTCCAGCTGCTTGTTGTAGAGGGGTATGACGACCGAAATGGTGGGTTCTGACATCTGTTCTGCCGGGTTTTGTTGCGAAGATATTGATCTTTTGCTACTTTTGCAAATAAAACCGTACCATGACCGTATTCGAAAAAACCGACCGATTCCTGCGCAACCTCTATGAGACGGCGTTTTACTTTGCAGTGATGGCCGTGAAGGAGAATTTCCGCAACTACGTCGGCCGAGCCGGAACGGTCGGCGCGCCGAAGCCGTCGGTCCTGATCCTCGGCAACGGCCCTTCGCTGGCCGAAGACCTGCCGCGGCTGATCGCCCGGGGCGAACACACGGCAAAGGACGTCATGGCGGTCAACTACTTTGCGCTGGACGAACGTTTTACGACGGTCCGGCCGGCTTATTACGTGCTTTCCGATCCGATGTTTTTCCGCGACAGCGTCTGCCGCGACCGCGTGGCGGAACTCTACCGCACGCTTGCCGAAAAGGTGACGTGGCCGATGAACCTCTACGTGCAGTACTACAACCCCGAGCGGTTCGACTACCGTGCCGCGCTGCCCAACCCCAATATCCGCATCGTGCGGTTCCACACGCAGGTCTACCGCGGGTTCCGGGGCGTGGAGTTCTGGCTCTACCGCCACGGTCTGGGAAGCGCCAACTTCGGGACTGTGGTGCAGGTGTGCGAGTACGTCGCCCTGCTGCTGGGTTACAAGACGCTGGAACTCTATGGGGTGGATCATACGCTGCTCGACGGACTGTCTGTCGACGACGAGAACCGTCTCTGCCGGGCCGACAGGCACTATTACGACGACGCTCCGGCCGTTCCGAAGCCGATCTTCCAGAAGGTTCCGCACCGTCCCTATACGATGGCCGTTTATCTGGCCGAGGTCGCCGAACTGTTCCGCGGCCACGAGGCGCTGCGCGATTACGCCCGATCGCTCGGGGCGCGGATCATAAACCGGACCGAGGGGTCGATGATCGACGCCTACGAGCGGGAACGAAAATAGAAAAAGGGCGGTTTTGAAAATTCGCAGGGTCGGAAGACTCATTTTTCAGCAATTCGGCTCTGTTTTCAGGCAGCTGCTCGCGGTGGCCTGCTATGGAGCGTGCGGAATAGCAGGCTTCCGCAAGGCGGAGCTGCGGCCTGCCGATTCGCCTCCGGCAAATCGAAAATCTTCCGAGCCTGCGAGTTCGCAGGATCGGCTTTTATTTATCCCGGCAGGTTCCGGCTCGCCGCGATGATTTCGGCCATGGCGAAGTCCTCGGGGTAGTCGATGTCCAAACCCTCGATGCGGTCCACGACGGCCATGTAGGGACGATCGCCGATGCGGCGGCCGCGGCCGCACCACAACTCCCGCGAAAAGATGAAGAAGGCGCTGGTCTCGATGTAAACCGGCTCGATGGTCTGCGTGCGGGGGATGTTGTCGAGAGCGTAGTTGAGCGGACGGCCTTCGAACCAGGCGAAAGTCTGGACTTTTTCGGCGCTGAACGCCGAGTCGTATTCGCCCGAACGCACTTTGCCGAGCGCATCGGCAAGGGTCGCGGCGCGGATGAACGGCGAGGTGGCGTGGGCGAGGATGTAGAGGTCGGCCCCGACCCGGGCGGTGAAGCTGTCGTAAATCTCCCGTCCGAGCGTCGTGTCGCTGTCGAGCGACGGGTCGCGGAGCAGCAGCCGGACCCCCTCGGGCAGCAGCGCGCGGATGCCTTCGTCGCTGCAAAAGACGTAGACCTCGTCGATGCCCTCCACTTCAGTCAGGGTTTTCAGGATATGACACATCAGCGGCGATCCGTCCAGCGGGCGGAGGTTCTTGCCTGCGACGCGCTGGCTGTTGAGCCGGATGGGAACGAATGCTACGGTTTTCATGGAGTCTGATAATTTGTAAAGGGGTTCGTCGCGACACGCTGCCGCTTGCGGCGTTCAACTTCCCGCCCCGGGCGGGTAGTCAGGGGTGGGGCGGATTTGCAAACACGGCGGAACGCCGTGGAAACGGCATTCTGCGCTGCGATGCATTGCCGATATTTCAACCGGCATTTCATTGTACCAGAAGATTGCAGCCCCGGATGTCCGAATGGTCGATACGGCCTTCGATGACGAACGCGCCGTCCGCGCCGACGCGCCCCACGTCCTGTGTCTGGATAAAGGCGCACGACCACCAGGAAGCCAGGTCCGCGATGTTCAGCCCGCCGCGTGCGCCTGCCGGGAGCGGGTCGAACGGGTCGTTGACGTCGCGTGCCGTGACGCGCATCCAGCCCGGGCAGCGGAACACGTTGCCTCCCTGCGAATAGGCCTGCGAGGTGAGTTCGGCCATGCCGTATTCCGAATGAATCTCCCCGACCCCGAAGGCGTCGCAGAGGATTCGGTGGAACTCCTCTTTGGGAATCTCCTCGCGGTAACCCTTCATGCCGCCCGTCTCCATCACCACCGTATCGCGGAGCTTCGGAGCGTACCGCTCCGCGAGGTCCCACAGCGCATAGCTTACGCCCAGCAGGATTTTCGGCTTCGGGTCGCGCTCCATCGCCGCCAGCAGTCCTTCGCAGTCATCCAGATAGAATCCGCCCGATCCGCAGTCGGCGATCAGCCGGTCGGCCATGTAGACCAGCGACGAACCTTTGCGCCGCAGGTAATTGGGCAGCAGGGCGTAGAGGCTCAATCCGGCGGGGTCGCCGTAGAAGTTGCGGAATGCCGTGCGGAATGCCTGCTCGTAGAGCGCCAGCGAGCGCATCGGGTGGCGCGAGGGCGTCATTCCGGTCGTGGCCGACGAAGTGAAGACCGCCTCGGGCGGAGTCTCCCCGCAATAGACCGTATGCGTCTTGAACAGTTCGATGGGCAGGTACGGAATCTTTTCAGGCGTGTCGACATGCTCCGTCCGGACGCCGATCCGGGCGAGGTATTCGCGGTAGGGGGCGCATTCGCGGGCCTGGCGGCGGAATATTTCCAGCGCCGCGGCGTCGAAGGCCGCTCCGTCCGCAATGCGGAATATGTCGTCGGGGGTGATCATTACATGCAAAGTTACCAAAAAAACGGACGATTCCAAAACCGAATCGTGTCCGGTTCGGCAAAAGGTTTCGACTTCTGAAAGGGGCGTAACGCCCCCAAAGGTAATGAAAAAATTGAAACGAGACTCTTCCCGAAGCGTCGGTTCCGTCGCCTGTAAACGCAAAAACAACAACCCGCGGTCCGGATACATCCGCCCCGCAGTCGTTGTTTTCGCATTTATGCCTTCGGCATTCGCTTTGCCCTCGCCTTGTCGCTATTTCTTGACTTTGGGCGCGAGCATCATGTTCATCTTCTTGCCGTCGAGCTTCGGCATCATCTCCACCTTGGCGAACTCTTCGAGGTCCGTGGCAAAGCGCAGCAGCAGGATTTCGCCCTGCTCCTTGAAGACGATCGAACGTCCGCGGAAGAAGACGTAGGCCTTGACCTTGGCCCCCTCCTTGAGGAAGTTCTGCGCGTGCTTGAGCTTGAAGTTGTAGTCGTGGTCGTCGGTCTGCGGGCCGAAGCGGATCTCCTTCACGACGACTTTCGTCTGGTTCGCCTTCAGTTCCTTGGCCTTCTTTTTCTGCTGGTAGAGGAACTTCTGGTAATCGGCGATGCGGCATACGGGCGGCTCGGCCTTGGGCGAGATCTCGATCAGGTCGAGTTCCATCTCGTCCGCCAGACGCAGTGCGTCGCGGATCGACATCACCTGCGGCTGGGGAATGTTGTCCCCCACCAGACGCACCTCGGGAACCGTGATCTGTTCGTTGATGCGGTGGGGATTCTCCTTTTCGGGCGGCCTGCGTCCGAAGCGGGGATTGTTGCCTGTTGCCGGTCTTGGTCTGTTATTCCCGGGGGTAAACGGCCTCGGCGGGAATGGTTTCGGTGCTGCGATAGTTGTACGTATTAGTTAAGTTAATAATGTGTTCTTTTATTTCTTTTCCAGTTTGTTGGCGTCGATCTCCTCTTTGACCAGCCCGGTGATCAGGTCGCGGAACGCTTCCATCGTCATCTGGCCCTTGTCGCCCTCGCCTTGTGCACGGACGGATACGAGGCCCTCGGCCTCTTCCTTCTCGCCGACGATCAGCAGGTAGGGGATGCGTTTCAGCTCGTTGTCGCGGATCTTGCGGCCGATCTTCTCGTTGCGGTCGTCGACTTCGGTGCGGACGTCGTTGCGGTTCAGGTATTCGGCCACTTTCTGCGCATAATCGTTGAACTTCTCCGAGATCGGGAGTACCACGACCTGCTGGGGCGAGAGCCACAGCGGGAATTTGCCGCCCGTGTGCTCGAGCAGTACGGCCACGAAACGCTCCATCGAGCCGAACGGCGCGCGGTGGATCATGATCGGGCGGTGCAGTTTGTCGTCGGCGCCCTTGTACGTCAGGTCGAAACGCTCCGGCAGGTTGTAGTCCACCTGGATGGTGCCCAGCTGCCATTTGCGGCCGATGGCGTCCTTGACCATGAAGTCCAGCTTCGGGCCGTAGAATGCGGCTTCGCCCAGCTCCACGACGGTCGTGAGCCCTTTCTCCCTGGCTGCCTGCATGATGGCGCTTTCAGCCTTCTCCCAGTTCTCGTCCGAACCGATGTACTTCTCCTTGTTATTGGGGTCGCGGAGCGAAATCTGTGCCGTATAGTTGTCGAACTTCAGCGTCTTGAAGATGTAAAGCACGATGTCGATCACGCGCTCGAACTCTTCGAGCAGCTGGTCGGGACGTACGAACAGGTGCGCGTCGTCCTGCGTGAACCCGCGCACGCGCGTCAGCCCGTGCAGCTCGCCCGACTGCTCGTAGCGGTAGACGGTCCCGAACTCCGCCAGGCGGACGGGCAGCTCCTTGTACGAGCGGGGCTTCGAACGGTAGATCTCGCAGTGGTGCGGGCAGTTCATCGGCTTGAGCAGGTATTCCTCGCCTTCGATCGGGGTGTGGATCGGCTGGAACGAGTCCTTGCCGTACTTGGCGTAGTGGCCCGAGGTCACGTACAATTTCTTGTTGCCGATATGGGGAGTAATCACCTGCTG
>ERZ772882.4348-NODE-4348-length-10140-cov-2.884680_pt1 | contig 10140 bp, 8 predicted proteins | sample MGYA00580576_ERZ772882 | MGnify/ENA primary metagenome ERZ772882 (study PRJEB29015, sample SAMEA2737658) | human gut metagenome | biome: human gut; feature: human-associated habitat; material: faeces | place: China | collected 2012 ... | reverse complement strand
CCTGACGGAACTGAAAGGGTATCAGGCCACTGTCGGCGAGCCAGTCATCCAGCCCCGTCGTCCAAACAGCCGTTTGGATAAGGTGCGCCATATGTTCAGTAAGATTCCTTGATACGCCACAGCAAGGATGGTTATTGCATTTCCCTGCCTTTCGTGGTAAAATGTAGTTGTAAACCACCAGAGAAAACAACAACCCTGCTACCCCCCGTTATCACCACCGATAACAATTTGATAACAGCCCATCGTATAGGCTGGATAATATGGACACATCAAATAATCAAAAAAATGAGGTATCAAATTTATGAAGCAAAATCCGTCACCCACTCCCTGCAACAACCCAACCAAACCAGCGGCGTTACAGGCGGTATGCCGCAACTGATTGAAACCATAGCAAAGGCAGGCATCGCAGTAGGCGCAGACGGTTTGTTCATCGAAACACACGAAAATCCTGCCGTAGCCAAAAGTGACGGTGCCAATATGCTGAAACTGGATTTACTGGAAGGACTTTTAACCAGATTAGTACGTATCCGGGAAGCAATCAAATAAAAAACAAGACTCTTTTGTGATTTATTATTTATCACTTCGACAGATAAGGCAAAAACATTTTAAAATCAAATAATGATGAAACATTTATTACGTAACTTATGGATTGCCGCATTAATCGTATGCTGCAACTTCCAACAGATATCTGCGCAACAACTGCCGCCTATTCCTATCGATCAGGATGTACGTATCGGTAAGCTGGACAACGGGTTGACCTATTACATCCGTAAAAACAGTCTTCCGGCTAACCGCGCCGACTTCTACATTGCCCAAAAAGTAGGCTCCATACAAGAAGAGGACAACCAGCGCGGTCTTGCCCATTTCCTGGAACACATGTGTTTCAACGGAACGACTCACTTCCCCGGAAAGTCCCTGATACAATACCTGGAACGCATCGGCGTGAAATTCGGTGAAAACCTGAATGCCTACACGTCCATAGACGAAACGGTTTATAACATTTCCAATGTACCGGTCAATACTCCGGGTGCCATCGACTCTTGTCTGCTGATTCTTCACGACTGGAGCAACGACCTTACTCTGGATCCCAAAGAAATAGACAAGGAACGCGGCGTTATCAATGAAGAATGGCGTACCCGCATGAGTGCCATGCAACGTTTTCAGGAGAAAATGCTTCCCGCCATGTTTGCCGGAACAAAATACGCCAACTGCTTCCCTATCGGAACCATGGACGTTGTAATGAACTTCAAGCCCCAGACTTTACGAGACTACTATGAAAAATGGTACCGTCCCGACTTACAAGGTATCATGGTGGTAGGTGACATTGACGTAGATGCCACTGAAGCCCTGATTAAGAAGATGTTTGCAGATATTCCCGCCCAGCCCAATGCTGCCATACTACCCGGTAAACGATAATAAAGAACCTATCATATTGGTTGCACGTGACAAGGAACAGCCTTATGTGCAAACCTTTATTTTCAATAAGCACGAAACAACTCCCAGAGAGGAGAAAAGCAACGTGGGTTATCTGATGCAAGACTATGCAGCAACACTGATTACCAACATGTTGAATGCACGTCTGAACGAATTGCTCCAGGCAGCTAACCCGCCTTATATCTATGCCGCAACCTATGACGATGACTTCTTCGTAGCCAAGACCAAGGATGCTTTTACCGGAATTGTAGTCTGCAAGGAAGATGCCATTGAAAACGGTATCTCAACCGTTCTCCGCGAAATCGAGCGTGCACGCCAATTCGGCTTTACCGAAACCGAGTACAGCCGTGCCCGTGCAGAATATCTGCGCCATCTGGAATCGGCTTTCCAGGAACGCGACAAGCGTAAGAATGAAAGCTATGTAAAGGAATATGTCCGTCACTTCCTCGACAACGAACCTATTCCGGGCATTGCCAACGAATATACCATCATCAACCAGATAGCACCGGCTATTCCCGTAACCGCCCTGAACCAGATGATGCAGCAAATGGTGACAGACAGCAACCAGGTGGTAGCCCTGTTCGGCCCTGAGAAAAAAGGCTTAAAGCTCCCCACAGAGGACGCTATCAAGAACCTTCTGAAAGCGGTAAAATCAGAGAAACTTACTCCGTATGTAGATAAAGTTTCCAACGAGCCCTTGATGAAAGAAGCCCCGAAAGGCGGTAAAATCGTATCTGAAAAGAAAGACGATATTTTCGGAACTACTATGCTGACACTGTCCAACGGAGTTAAGGTTATCATCAAAAAGACAGATTTCAAAGCCGATGAAATTCGTATGAAAGGTGTAAGTATGGGTGGTAGCTCACTCTTCCCCGACTCGGAAATCATCAATATCAACGGATTGGATGCAGTAGCATTAGGCGGTCTTGGCAATTTCAGCGCTATTGAACTGGAAAAAGTGCTGGCCGGTAAAAAAGCTTCCGTAAACTACGGAATCGGTGATAAGACAGAAGCCGTAACGGGCAGTTGCTCTCCCAAAGACTTTGAGACAATGATGCAGCTCACCTATCTGACTTTCACAGCTCCAAGACGTGACGACAATGCTTTTGCATCTTATAAAAACCGCAGCAAGGCCGAATTGCAGAACATGGACCTGAACCCGAATTCTTCGTTCAGCGACTCCATCACGTCCACTCTTTATATGAAGCACCCCAGAACTCTGAGAATGAAAGCCGATATGGTAGACAAGATGGATTATGACAAGATTCTTTCCATGTATCAGGACCGTTTCAAGGACGCCAGCGACTTTACCTTTATTTTAGTAGGAAACGTCGATGTGGAAGCCGTGAAACCTCTGATTGAATCTTATCTGGGTGCATTACCCTCTATCAACCGCAAAGAAACATTCAAGGACAACCACATCGAAATGCGCAAAGGAATCTATAAGAACGAGTTTATCCGTCAGCAAGAGACTCCGAAGGTTAATAACTTCATCTCTTACAGCGGTACTTGCGCATACACGCTCCGCAACGATATCCTCATGAGTATGACCGACCAGCTCCTGAACTTAATCTATACGGAGAAAGTACGTGAAGATGAAGGTGGTACTTATGGTGTATATCCTATGGGACAGCTTGTTAAATATCCTACGGAAAGAGCCGTTCTGCAAATCTTCTTCAATACAGCTCCCGACAAGCAGGACAAACTGATGAAGATTATCTATGCCGAAGCGGAAGCTTTCGCCAAAAACGGTCCCGATGAGGCCAGCCTGAACAAAGTGAAAGAGTACATGCTGAAGAAGCATAACGAAAATCTGAAAGAAAACGGTTACTGGCTGAACAGCATAGACGAATATCTCTATACCGGTATCAATCCGATAAAGGATTACGAGCAGATTGTCAATGGAATCACAGCAAAAGATATCCAGAAATTTGCCAACGAACTCCTGAAGCAGAAGAACCAAATCACTGTTTCAATGATCAGCCCCGAAAAGAAATAGGGGTCTGCATCAGGAGTCGTAAAGTAGACCTTTAGCGTTGCAGAGTTGACCTTTAGAGGCGTAAAGTAGCTCTTTACAAACCGTACTATCAGCAGTCTGATTTTTCAACTCACAACCAAAGTCACAGTTTTCAAAAGGCTGCGTTGTTCGTGAAGCAGCGCAGCCTTTTTCATATACATTAACCATCTATCCATTATGAACCTCTTTATAGAATTACGCAAGCACGGAAAGTTGGCAGCCAAGCGAAACCCGATGTACGAGAAGAATAAATTCGGAAAATTCTGGATGTACTTCATGGCTGTATTCTGGGCCGGTTATCTGGTATTCTTCGGAACGAGTTTCGCCTTTGCTTTCAACGACGGGGCAACCGAAGCATATCATGTCCTGAATAGCGGGCTCATATTTATCCTCTGCCTGGATTTCCTGATGCGTTTTCCATTTCAGAAAACGCCTGCCCAAGAGGTAAAGCCCTATCTGCTGTTACCGGTAAAACGCAACCGTCTTATCGACTCCCTGCTGATACGTTCCGGATTGAACGGCTTCAACCTGATATGGCTGTTCTTCTTCGTTCCGTTCGCCATCATCAGCATCACCAGATTTTACGGCATAACGGGTGTACTGACCTATAGTATCGGAATATGGTTATTGATGGTGCTCAACAATTACTGGTTCCTGCTATGCCGGACATTGATGAACGAACGCGTCTGGTGGATAATCCTGCCTATACTGGCATACGGGAGTATCGCTGCCGGAATGTTCGTACCGGACAACAGTCCGCTATTCGACTGGTCCGTCGACTTAGGAGAAGGCTTTATCCTCGGACATCTTCTCACCTTCACCGGAGTATTTGCAGCTATCGTAGTGCTGTGGTTCATCAATCGCGGACTGATGATAAAATTGATTTATAATGAAATCAATAAAGTAGAAGACACCAAGGTAAAGCATGTATCCGAATACAAATTCCTGGACCGCTACGGAGAGATTGGCGAATACATGCGGCTGGAACTGAAAATGTTATTGCGCAATAAAGTCTGCAAAACGGCCCTGCGTACAGTATTTCTGGTAGTGATTGCATTTACCTGCATTCTGAGCTTTACCGAAGCATACGACGGGCAAGGTATGAAAAGCTTTATCCTGGTTTACAACTTTGTGATTTTCGGCATTCTTTTTTTATCAAGCCTGATGAGTTACGAAGGCAACTACATCGACGGGCTGATGAGCCGCAAGGAGTCCATCTACACACTGTTGCGTGCCAAATATATTCTGTACAGCATCGCCATACTCATCCCCCTGTTCCTGATGATACCGGCTATGGCAACCGGCAAACTGGCTGTACTGAGCTGCATCGGTTGGGCTGTATTTGTTGCAGGCTGTGTATATTTCTGCCTGTTCCAATTGGCCGTATACAATAACAGGACAGTGGATTTGAACGCCAAAATGACCAACCGCCAGAACATGGGAACCGGATTGCAGAATCTGATTTCCGGAGCAGCATTCGGCGTACCTCTGCTTATGAATTTTATGCTGACAACCTTTTTCGGTCCCACAGTTACAGCCTGGATATTGATTGCCATCGGTGCGGGTTTTATATTGACGTCCCGCTTCTGGTTGAAGAATGTATACCACCGCTTTATGAAGCGGCGCTATAAGAACATGGAAGGATTTAGAGACAGCAGACAGTAAGATTTACAATTTAAGATTTATGGCTATGATTCAGATAAGTAATTTGCAAAAGAAGTTCGGCGAAAAGACCGCCGTAAATATCGACAACTACCTCATCAATCAAGGTGATATGCTGGGCTTGGTAGGAAACAACGGAGCCGGAAAGACCACCCTTTTCCGGCTGATATTGGATTTGCTGCAAGCCGACCGCGGAAAGGTCACCATCAATGATATAGACGTATGCAAAAGCGAAGACTGGAAAAACTTTACCGGCGCTTTCATAGACGACGGTTTCCTGATAGACTACCTCACGCCGGAAGAATACTTCTACTTCATCGGCAAGATGTACGGACTTAAAAAAGAAGAAGTAGACGGACGCATCGCTCCTTTCGAACGTTTCATGAACGGTGAAGTCATGGGACAAAAGAAATTCATACGCAACTTCTCCGCCGGAAACAAGCAAAAGATAGGCATCATCTCCGCCATGCTGCATCATCCGCAACTACTGATACTTGACGAACCTTTCAACTTCCTCGACCCCAGTTCGCAGTCCATCATTAAACAACTGCTGAAAAAATATAACGAGGAACACAAAGCAACCGTCATCATTTCCAGCCACAACCTCAATCATACGGTAGATGTATGTCCGCGTATCGCCCTGTTGGAACACGGAGTCATTATCCGTGATATACAGAACGAAAACAATTCGGCCGAAAAGGAATTGGAAGCTTATTTCAATGTCAGTGTCGAAGAAAACATTGAAACTGAAACTAATACTGAAGAAGAAACACTTACAGAGGAATAAATATGAAACACTCCTTTTCCTGTATAATTGCCTTGACCGGGTTAATATTCTGTTTAAGTTCCTGCCATACTGCCTCTCCCCGTCTCGACTATAAAGCATTGGCACAAGCCTCTGTACGCCTGGGTATGGATATCGGACTGACAGACAACCACAAGCTGTACGTCAATGCCGCCGAGTGGATAGGCACTCCCTACCGTGCCGGCGGCGACAGTAAACATGGAACGGACTGTTCCGGCCTGGTATCCCAACTTTATAAGAAAACCTACCGCATACGCCTGTCGCGCAGCACGGACGGCCAGTTGAAAGAAAGCAACAGGATAGCCCGCCGCAACCTGCGCGAAGGCGACTTGGTATTCTTTACCAGCCGGGCGTCACGCAAGAAAGTGGCACATGTAGGCATCTACCTGAAAGACGGCAAATTCGTTCATGCCAGTACCGGACAAGGAGTCATCGTGAGCAGCCTCAAGGAAGATTACTATACAAAGCACTGGCTCTGCGGCGGAAGAGTGAAATAAGACTCCATCCAACATTAAAAAGAGGGTATGCCAATATGAAAGTTCACTTATTATTTGTTTCCTTTAGGCACGGATTACACGGATTTCACAGAAGAAGAATAAAGTAAATCTGTGAAATCCGGTTACGTATCATCCGATTCGTCAACGTAACACAAACCGCAACTTTCCGCCCTCTACCAGCTCCTGGTGGCTGATTCGGAAACGTGACAGTCTTTTTCCTCCTAACTCCATTTCACGGATATAAAGCGAATCGTCCGAAGGACGCTCCGTTTCTATCACCAACTGCTCACGTCCCCACACTTCGGTATCAAGACGGATGGTCACTTTGTCGAACACCGGTGTGGAAAGCGTGTAAGACGGTTCGCCCGGACAATCCGGATAGAAGCCCATCATATTGAAGATGGCCCATGCAGACATCGTTCCGGTATCATCATTGCCGGGAATGCCATCGGGGGCATTCTTGAAATACTTCTGCAAAAGACGGTGTAACTCCTTCTGGGTACGCCACTCCTCTCCCTTGAAATAAGAGAACAGATGCGCATAAGCGATGTCCGGCTCATTGGCAGGGTCGTAAAGCCCCTCATCGAAAACACGTTGCAACTTGTCTACGAAAGCCTTCTTCCCGCCCATAAGTTGCGCCAGCCCCTTTACATCGTGGGGAACATAGAAAGTATAGTTCCATGCACACCCCTCATGAAAGCCCGGATTAGGTTCAAAGTTTTCGCCCTGCCTCGGGTCAAACGGAGCATAAAACTCACCATTCGGCAAGATAGGACGGAATGTGCCGTACTCCTTGCTATAATAATGCTTATATCCCAAAGAACGGTTATAGAAAAGACGGGCATCCTCCTTGTAGCGGCGTGCTTTTTCCTTCTGTCCTTTCACCTCGGCATCCTTGGCAAGCGCCTCTGCCATGCGCGAAAGGGCGTTATCGGCTATGTAGTACTCCAAAGCATGCGATACGGAGTTGTCGTACTGCTCGCGCAAAGGTACATACCCCAATGAAAGATAATCGTCATTATCCGGTCGCAGGAGATTTTCCGCTCCCGGCAATACAGCCCCTTTACGCATCGCCTCATAAGCCAGCTCCACATCGAAGCTGCGCAAACCTTTCAGCCAGGTATCCACAATGACCGGTATAGAAGGGTCGCCCTCCATCGTCAATGTCTCGCGTCCATAGAGTTCCCACTTGGGCAACCAGCCATGCTCACGGTACATGTCGAGCATGGAACGCACCATTTGCAGTTGCCGTTCGGGATATACCAGCGTAAGAAGCTGGTGCACATTACGGTAAGTATCCCAAAGGGAGAATACGGTATACCGGTCGCCCTTTGCCGTAAGAATCCGGTTGCTTTCCATTGCCGGATATTGCCCGTTGACGTCCTGCAAAAGGTTGGGATGTATCAGCGCATGATAAAGCGCCGTATAGAAAACAATCTTCTGCTCGTCCGTCCCGCCTTCCACAATGATACGCGACAAATCGTCGTGCCAGCGTTTACGGCTTTCCGCCAATACCTTGTCGAAGTCCTTGCCGGACTGCTCTTTGTCCAGATTGAGACGGGCATTCTCGATACTGACGAAAGAAACACCCATCTGCACTTCTATCTGCTCGCTCTCCCCGGTATCGAATGTCAGAAAAGCGCCGATATCATCGCCCGCCAGTTCCTTGCGATAACCGGTATACAATTTATACTTGCCATTGTCCGGATCCCATTCGGCCTCCACGCCTGTCATGGAGCGCTGTTTTTTCCAATAACCGGTTTTGAGGGGAGTTTTGTTGACACGCATCACGAAGTAAATAGGAAATACTGCCTGCGGATTATAGCAGAAAGTACCGAGCAACTTCATTCCCTCAAATTCACACTCTCCGGTTTGCCGCAGGAAAGCTCCGGTTTCATTGGTCAGTCCCTCTCCCAAGTTCAGCAGAATATGACTCCGGCCTTTTGGAAAAGTGAAGCGCGCCACACCGGTGCGTGGCGTGGCAGTCACTTCGGTCTTTACATTATAACGGGTAAGGAAATTAGTGTAATACCCCGGAGAGGCCTGTTCGTCTTCATAACGGCTGCCATACTCCTTGTAGTCTACGGAAAGCTCGCCCGTAGTGGGCATCAGCAGCAACGAACCAAGTTCGGGACATCCCACTCCACTGAGATTGACATGCGAATACCCGGTAAAGAAGCAGTTGTGATACTCATAGGGAGTGGACCACCAACGGGCATCCTTATCGTATTTGTTGTCCGCCGACCCCATCACGTTGAAAGGAACAACAGACATCATCCCGTTGGGGCAGACAGCTCCCGGATTGGTTGTGCCGAAGTTAGTCGTACCGATAAAGGGATTCACATAGTCTACAGGAGAAAAACTTTTCTCCGCAGCCGGAGACACAGCCAGCAGAACAAAGGCAAATACGCCGGAAAGGAATGCTCGTTTCATGGTTCTCAAAAGTTTATGTACATCAGATGATGCTTGTACGTTTGGTAAATTCTATAATTTCGGGAATATAGCCGAATGCCAGTCCGGTTACGGTATCAGCACAGCCATAGTATATGGCAATCCTGCCCGTTTCATTGTCGTGCAAAGCGGCGCACGGGAAACATACATTAGGAACATCGCCCATACATTCGTACGGTTCGCGCGGAGCAAGCAGATAAGGACCCGAGCGGAACTTTACTTTCCACGGTTCGTCCAAATCGAGCAGAGCAGAGCCGAAACTGTAAACATAACCGTTGCAGGAATGCAGCACACCGTGATAAATCAGCAGCCAGCCCTCGGGAGTCTCGACAGGGATAGGACCTGCACCGATTTTGGTGCATTGCCATGCACTTACTTCAAAAGCGGCAGGTGACATCACGTGGCGGTGGCGTCCCCAAAACTCCATATCGGGCGACTCACTGTAGAAAATATCTCCAAAGGGAGTATGCCCATTGTCGCTCGGACGGCTCAACATGGCAAAACGACCGTTTATCTTGCGCGGGAAAAGTACTCCGTTACGGTTGAAAGGAATAAAAGCGTTTTCCAACTGGTGGAACGTCTCGAAATCGAACGTATAGGCCACACCGATAGTAGGACCGTGATAGCCGTTGCACCAGGTAACATAATAGCGGTCTTCGATAAAGCACACGCGCGGGTCGTAGCCATACACCCATGTACCGATTTCCTCATCATCGCATTGGAACTTCAACGGCTCTTCCTTAATGTTCCAGTTTATGGCATCTTTACTGAACCCTACGTGCAGCCGCATGCGACGGTTAGTATCGTCGCAACGGAATACTCCTGCAAACCCGTCGCCGAAAGGTACTACCGCACTGTTGAAAATACTGTTGGAAGTGGGAAGTAAATCACGCGGAATAATGGGGTTTGCCACACTGCGCCATAATACGTCCTTGCATCCTGCCGGACGTTCTTCCCAAGGAATAATAACTTTGTTACTCATACTCATTTCATTTTCTATGTAATAACACGAAATTAAATCTATCTATAATTACTTATATAATCTGTCATAGAAACCGGGAATGTACGGGAAGCCGGCATCAATCGAAACCACTATCCGGAACACGTCCCGCCAATGTTTTTCCACCGACTATGTGGCCGCTCCGCCTTTTACCTCATCGGCATACGTAAACGGTACGAACCAGGTAATGAGGAATGCCGGAATAGTGGCGAACAGGGTGAAGATGAAGAAATTCTCATACCCCAGAAAATCGCTCACGTATCCGCTGATTGTT
>ERZ772882.4347-NODE-4347-length-10146-cov-3.768209_pt1 | contig 10146 bp, 4 predicted proteins | sample MGYA00580576_ERZ772882 | MGnify/ENA primary metagenome ERZ772882 (study PRJEB29015, sample SAMEA2737658) | human gut metagenome | biome: human gut; feature: human-associated habitat; material: faeces | place: China | collected 2012 ... | reverse complement strand
AGATAATATCTCCGAGTGAGAAATCGACTTCGTTTGTATATTTCATGGCATCAGCAGCCATATAGGTGCGTCCGAGAAGCCATGTTGCATAATAACAACCATAATAAGCTGAAGCTGTCTCTACTATTTCTCCATCTTTTCCATAATCCGGATCGGAGAATAAAACAGAAGGAGTAATCTCTACCAATAAGTTACGTTGGTACGTATGGCCGTCGGTACCTAGAACGACTACTGTAATACAGGCATTCTCTTTTAAAGAAGTAAATTTGTAAGTTGTTTCGTAATTAGTCGTTCCGTCTGCAAATGACTGGGCAGTTTCTTCTATCAGACTTCCCTGCATTCCGGTTTTGGAGTCTGCCTGATAAATTTCAAAACTCATGATTTCTCCCTGTACTTTGACGGTTGCTGTGTATTCAGCAATCCCTTTCGTTAATGATACTCTATTATTCTGATCGACACCCGCAAATTCGATTTTGACAGGTGCTTCATAATCAACTTCATATTTATCTGCACAACCGAATAATCCAAATAAACTGATTGACAGAATTAATGCAATTATACTATTTGTTTTCATGACTTTATTTTTTTAAGTAAACATTCTATTTAGATTAGTATCCTGGATTCTGGTAGATATTCGGGCAGTTATTAACTTCATCCTGTGGTATTGGAGCCAAGTTCATGCGCTCGTTATAATTACGTGTGTCTAAAGTTACCCGTTGATATTCACCGTTAATTTTCTTTATTCCGACAGCCGATAACCTCATTACATCTTTTGCTATCAGCCATCTTCTTATGTCAAAGAATCGATGATCTTCAAAACAAAGTTCTACACGGCGTTCTTTGCGTATGCGTTCCCGAAGGGTTGCCTGATTATAATCTGCGGGCAGTAAGTCTGTCGTGATACCGGCACGACGACGTATCCTGTTAAGCTGGGCTATTGCTTTTTCTCTGGCTGTATTCGTATCTTCAGCCTCATTCTCGGCTTCTGCATAATCGAGCAGGATTTCTGCATATCTCATCATTGGAAAGTCCATGTAAGTGGTACCACCTTTTCGATGATCGATACGGTCATCCAGGAACTTTGTCAGGAAGTATCCGCTTCCCCATCTATATGATTTTGACAGGTCTATTGCAGCTGGCTTACCGTTGACTAAAGGCCAGGTAGCACCATCACATAGAATACTCTGTGCCAAACGAGGATCCCTGTTAGCATAAGGAGAATTTACATTGTAACCGGAGTTTGGGTTGATGATGGCTTTCGTATTTGATTCGTAACCGAGAATGGGTTGTGAGCCGTCGAGCATATCATAACAGTCTACCAACCATTGGTTCGGACAAGTCAGTAGTTCTTTATTTACATTCCAGGGGTCAAAGGCAGGCATCATTCCGTAAAGGTCATTTGCCGGTGCACGGAGAAATCCCATGATTACCTCACCATTGGCACGGGTATTGAATAATCGTGTGTAGCTCTTTTCGGGAGTGGTCGGATCTTCATATAAACGATAGAAATCTCCATTGTCAGCATATTCAATCATATCGTAGGCAGCATCAGCCGCTTCTCTCCAAGTTACTCCAGACGCATTGTGTAAGGGACTTGCTGCATAAAGTAATGTGCGTGCCAGATAGCCTAGGGCTGCTCCCCGGGTAGCTCTTCCGTAATCTGCTGCATCGTATTTGTCGGGCAATACTCCCGGCTCTGCAAGTTCTTTGAATTCATTAGCAATCCAACGGACTGTGGTTTCTAACGATTCACGTTTGATTTCGTCATAAAGTAACGGATCGAGTTCTTTGTCTCCGATTACTAATGCTCCGTAGAAACGAAACAGTTCGTGGTGATACAATGCACGCAGAAAGCGTACTTGGTTTTTCAGGGAAATCTTCTCTGCATCCTCCAATGGTGAACGGTCTACGTTGTTCAGGAATGTGTTTGCGGAACGGATGGCCTTATAGTAGAATATCCATGGATGGTCACCGCCAATCAAACCTTTGGAAGCATCAATTCCCCCTTTGATAAATTTCTCGAGTTCGGGAATAACTGCCCCTCCGGCACGGGTTGTATTTCCGGCTCCATCGTCTGTTGCGTTGTCAAGCATACAAGGCGAACCACCAATGTTTGCCAAAAAACCAAAACTGCCAAGGCGGTCTCTTCCCATGCGCATACGTGCATACAAGTCGTATGCAACTTTGCGGGTCAATGTAATGTCCGAATAAACTTTCTCTGTATCCGTCAGATCCAGTTCGGTTTCTTTCATCAGGCTATCTGCACTACAACTGGCAAGCAGGACAGCCGTTACAAAGGATATAAATAGTTTTCTCATAAATTATTCATTTCAAACATTAGAAATTCAGGTTGATACCAAAATTTATTACTTTTTGTTGTGGATAGAATTGTCCATTACTATTGTTCGATGATTCAGGGTCTACCTTCTTTACGTTATCCCATGTAAAGAGATTGTAGGCATTCGCATATACTCTAAGTGAACGTACTCCGAATTTTTTCAATAGTTTGCGAGGTATAGTGTAACCTAACTGAATGTTTTTCAGACGTAAGTATTTGGAGTCTTTCAACCAATAGTCAGATTTATAATAATTAGGATGCGCGGCAGTGGCTGCCTTAGTGAAACGTGGGTACGTTGCTGTTGCTGCTGTTTCCGGTGTCCATCTTCCGATATGCTCTTCGTAATAATTACCCCAGAAATTATCCCATGCAATATCCTGTTGCAGATAGATGGATGAACGGGCTGCTCCCTGAAGCAATATACTAAAATCAATTCCTTTCCAGTTCAAACCGGCAGCAAGAGAGAAAGTCATTTCGGGTACCGGATTATAGCCGATAGGAGCTTGGTCGTTAGAATCGATCACTCCATCATGATTCAAGTCTTTATATTTAATATCTCCAGGTCGGCTTACTTGTCCGAATTGAACGGGAGAACTTGCTATATCTTCATAAGAGCTAAAGAAACCGTCGGAAATATAGCCGATAAACTGTCCGATAGGATTTCCCGTTTGTGACATATAGGCATAGGGCTTTACAGATTCACTTTTCTCTACAATTTCATTGTGTGCATATCCATAAATCCCTTTTATGGAATATCCAAAATCTCCTTTTTGATCTTGATAGCCTATTTCCAGATCATATCCCTGATTTGTTACGACACCATAGTTTATGGGAGCCAATCCGTTTGAACCGGCTGCTTGAGAATATCTTTCCGGTTCACATAGGATATTACTACGACGTTCTTTAAAAAAGTCGATACTGGCAGATATTTTGTCTTTCAACCATTTGGTCTCAAGTCCTAAGTTGTATTTCCGTGCAACTTCCCATGTGATATTTTCATTGGCGCTTTTTCCTTGAATCAGACCTTTAATCGCAGGATTATGTGTCTCTCCAAAAGTGTAGCCTAGTCCTTCATCGTATCCTGAACGATAATAGTAAGAGAAACCTCCCAGCTTGTCATTACCAACTTCACCATAAGAGAAGCGTAGTTTAGTAAAACTTAAGATAGGGTTTTCTTTAAAGAAAGGTTCGTTAGTCAGTACCCATCCCACTGATGCTGCAGGAAAGAGCTGATAACGGTGTCCTTCCGCGAAACGGTTTGAGCCGTTATAGCCTGCGTTAACTTCGAATAGATAGCGATTCTCATAATCATAGTTAACACGTCCTACTAAAGCCTGATAGATATGAGGTACATAAGAATAGCGTCCACCGGGAGTGGAAGTGTAACTCATATTATAAAGTACCAGTCCGGATATATTATGCCCGGAGAAAGATTGTTTATAACGAACTGCCGCTTCAGCATACTTGCGATGTGTAGCTGCCGTTTTATTGGTGGCTTTTGTTGGCAACACCATTTCAAGTCCTTGTTTATAAGTCCCGTTTACAGGATTATATTGATAGATATTGGGACGCTGCTGTATGCTTCGGTTATTGCTCCAGCCTGCATCGTAAGAGAATTTTCCGTCTATACTTAATCCTTTTAACAGTTTCCTTAGGTTATATTTAAAAGCAAAATCTGTCTCAAGTTTGTTATTGAAATTAAGAAAAAATCCTGAATAGCATAATGTCACGAGTGGATTCTGTCTCCATATACCATCGGCGGCGGCATAAGTTCCATTCGCATTTAAGATTGGGAATGCTTGAGGAGAATTGCGGTAGAACATGCCGAACAGACGCAGTGCTTCCTGTCCGTTGGCATCATAGCCATAGGGGCGGTTCTGACTTCCGAAACGATAAGCAAGATTCACGGATACCTTGAAATCTTCAGTTAGGTTGATATCGATATTCGAACGAGTGGTGAGCCTACTGTACTTATATTCCGAATTATAACCTTCTTTGTATAAGCCTTTTGCTACATCGGGTGAGGCTGCTAAAAGAGCTTGTATTGTCTCATGTTCTTTAATTTTGTCTACGTCTGTCTCAAACATACCGGTTTGAGTGAAGTATCCAACGGAAACGAAGTAACGTACTGTTTTATTTCCGCCGGATAGGTTTACATTGTATTTCTGTTGGAGACCATTTTTCGTAAACATATCTACAAAGTCATTGTCCGGGTGTGTAAACGGGCTTTTCTGGGTACGATAGAGGTAGTTGTCATATTCTGACAGGAAAAGACCGCGAGTATTACCTGTATCGGAAGGGTCAAAGCCATCATTGATAGCCCCCTCACGCATGAATCTTGAAACGGATTCTGCATTTAGGGTTTGAGATATACGATTGAAGGAAGTGACACCGGATATTCGAGTCTCTCCTTCACGACCTCGGCGGGTAGTTACCAATATCACACCATTTGCTCCTCGTACACCGTATACGGCAGTTGCAGAAGCGTCTTTTAATACAGAAATGGTTTCAATATCATCAGGGTCGATTTGCGCCATAGGTCGTTCTACCCCGTCAATCAATACTAAAGGGCTAGAGTCGTTCAATGAAGCACGACCACGAACGAACATCGTAGCCTGATCACCGCCGGGACGTCCGCTCTCTTGTCGGGTTACTAGTCCCGGGATGCGGCCACCTAAAGCGTTTGTGACACTTGATACAGGCATGCTTTTCAAATCTTCGGTCCCGACATTAGAAATAGAACCGGTCAGAGATACTTTTTTCTGTGTTCCATATCCCACCACAACAACTTCATCTAATTGTGCAATGTCTTCTTCCAAAGTGATATTGATAAAAGGATGATTCTTTTTTATGGCAATAGATTGTTCTATAAAGCCGATCATTGAGATAAGAAGTGTTTGCTCTGCTTTGTTGGACAATGTAAGAGTAAATTTGCCATCCAAACCAGTCACTATTCCATTATTAGTCCCTTTCTGAAGGACAGTAGCGCCAATCATCTCCATTCCTTGGGCATCTTTAACAATTCCGCTAACTTTGGTTTGGGCACAGACATGCCAGATGGAGGAGGTTAAGCATATGAATAATATTATTATCTTTTTCATGTTTTCTATCTATTAAATAGTTTTGATGCCCGTTACCAACCTGGATTCTGTTGGATGGAAGGGCTTTCCTTGATTACTTTCAGAGGAATAGGATGATAATACATGTAATCTTTAAAATTGCGTGCTTCATCTACTGTAATGCGTGTATAATGAAGCCCGGAAGCATTTTCTTCTACTTTCATTCCGATAATAGGTTCTCTAAGTTGATTGCCATCCATCCAACGTCGCAAATCGAAGTAACGATGTTCTTCAAAACAGAGTTCGATACGGCGTTCTTGCTTCACTTTTTCCATAAAGTTGTTATCTGTCACCCCATTAAGAAATTTATCATTTGTTCCGAATCCTGCTCTGGTACGTATTTTTTGTACGGCTTCTATTGCTGTCAAACCATAGCCTTCTGGATCCGCACTCATGCCGTAAGCGTGATGCATGGCTTCTGCGTAGGAAAGTAGGATATCAGATAAGCGAATCATCGGGAATAAGTGGAAAACGGTACCCACATTGGCCTGTCCGAAGTTCAGTGTTTTGTCCAGGAATTTAGCTAAATAATATCCCGTATTGGTCGAGCGGTTCTTCACTTGGTTGAGTCCGTCTATGGTTGTGTTATCACTAATTCGCGTATAAATGGTATTCTTTCCATAAACCGAACCGTCATATCCGATAATTGCTGCCAAACGCGGGTCTCTGTTAGTATACATGCTTGCACCGTCAGAAGAATGGGTATAATCGCTTCCATCTTTCATGGTAAATGCATCGATCAATTGCTGTGAAGGTACTGTACCTCCTCCCTGATCTTTTGAGATTGTAGGGGGATAATGTCTGTTTTCCAGAGCATTGTCCTTAGCAGCCGTATAGAATAGGATATATTCCGGATTAGGATTGGCATTGATAAAGATCTTGTCGTACGTTTTAGCAGCAGTAAGAGCTATCAGATTATATTTTTTATTTCCATTCGGAGATATTGTTCCGTCTGCATTTAGATTGATTACATCTGCACAAGCTTTGGCTGCAAGTTTCCAACGTTCCGTCACATCCGAGCCGTCAGTATAGCCTAGTAGTGGATCGTTATTATCCGTTCTGTTGTAGAGTGGGCTTGCGGCATAGAGTAAGGTCTTGGCTTTAATAGCAAGTGCCATTCCTTTAGTCATACGGCCATAAGAACCATTTCCACCTTCCGGATCAACTTTTAATACAGCGGCAGCACTCTCACATAACTGTACGATGTGATTGACGCAGTCTTTGAAAGAGTCTCTTGCCTTTGTCTGCAGTTCAGGATCGTCGACTTCGTAAATACGATCGACAATAGGAAAGCCTCCGTAGTGTCTTAACAGGTTAAACTCAAATAAGGCTTGTAAACATTCAGTTTCCGCACAATAGGTATCTTTAAATGTCTGGATGTCTTCTTCTGTCTTATTTTGTAACACCAAGTCAGCCTCACGCAAATATTTGCGGGCAAAAATGGCCTGTTGAATTCCCTTGTATGACTTATTCCAACATTCTTCAATCGGATTTGAAGAAGTGACATACCCACGAGACAACTTATGAATATCCGAATCTATGATTGTACTTATTCCATCATTGGTGGCTGCATCTAAAAAGGCATTTCCTACGTGGTTGAAGCCTTCGGGAATATATGCATACACCTGATTAATCGGTTTCAGATAGTTCTGTTCATTCGTAAAAATATCATCAGGCTGGGCCCAGTCATAGGGCATGTCATCCAGATAATCACAACCGGAAAATGTTAGTGTTGCGCTTATTGCCAAATAAATTATCGATTTTTTCATGCTATCAGAATTTTAAGGAACAACCTATACTCATGTTTCTCGTCAAAGGAGCTGCCAGTGAAGGAGCTTCAGGATCAACCCATTTATATTTTGTCCAGGTAATCAGATTCGTTCCGCTAAGGAAAAGTCTCAATCCCTTAAGATGGATTTTCTGTATCATTTTTGTAGGAAAGTCATAGGCAACTTCCAGTGTTTTTAATCTTAAGAAATCAGCATCTTTCACATTTAATGTACTTATCTGCCTGTTATTAAGATTGGCATTGTCCAGTGTTGTTAAACGTGGGAATGTTGCATTCTGGTGTTCGGGTGTCCAGTAATCAAGTTGATGCTCAAATATGGTTCCGTTATCTGTGAAAGGATTCATCACAATGTCCGAATATTGACGAGAGACTTTTGCGGCTCCCTGAAATAATGCGGTGATCGAAAATCCTTTGTAGCCGACTCCTAAGTTAATACCATACATGATTCTGGGAATGTCTCCGTAACCGATAGGTACCATATCGTTTACATCAATCTGTCCGTCTTTGTTTATATCTTCATAACGTACATCACCTGGTTGGACATCAGAGAATGTTTGTACAGGAGAGGCTGCTATTTCTTCCCAAGAATTGAAAAAGCCTTTTGCGATGTATCCTCGATTTTCTCCTAAAGGCCGTCCCTGATTCTTCAACCATTCGTATGGCTGATCTACTTCACCGTTTGCAATCAGTTCATTCGTAGAATAAGAGAATGTACCACCTATGAAATAGCTCCAGTCTGCAATATTTGAATTCCACATGGCAGATAAGTCTACTCCATGACTATTGATTTTGCCTATATTCTGCTTAAATTCCTTTACATTGCCGACAAGAGAACTGATTTTGTTATTTACTACATACATATCATGACGGTTGTCTTTAAAAAATTCTGCTGTAACAGATAACCGGTCTGAAAATAGTCGGGTATCTATTCCGATATTCAGAATTCTAGCTTTCTCCCAAGTCAATCCGGGATTTGGAAGTATATCCTGAATGTATCCTCCAAGCTTTGTTCCCATGTTTACCCCTGTGATATAGACTTCGTTTTGCGGCCACATACGTCCCCTGTAATAAAAGGCAACTACGCCGGATGAGTTGCCGACTTGTCCATAAGATGCTTTTAGCTTCAGGTAGGGCACTATTTTTTTTGCATCTTTCCAGAAAGATTCGTTAGAAACAGTCCATCCGGCAGATATTGTAGGGAAGAAACCGAATTTGTGTCCCGGACCAAATTTATGAGATCCCTGATAAGCTCCGATAACATCGATGCCATATTTTTTATCATAATTATAGCCGAACCAACCATTTACGCTTTGGAATCGGGTTGGCAATACCATTTCATCATTGCTTTCATATTGTTCATAGAAAGCTAAAGCCGAAACTCCATGTTTTCCAAAGGTACGGTTATAATCTAATTGAGCCACGATACCGGTCCGGCGGAAAGAACTGGTATTATCTTCCTTGTTTATCATTGAGTCATCTTCACGGGGCCGGCGGAGAACATTCTCATTCGTCGCATCCTTTTCGTAATATGCGAAAGTTATTGTACGTCTGATAGAAGAAATTGTGCGTGAATCCATGGATAGAGCAACAGAAGCTTTTAATCCCTCTGTTATGAAGGAAAGATCCTGTGAGAGTTTTGTGCGGAAAGAACCATACAATTGTTTGTCCTGGAAGTAGCCGGAGCGATTTAGCATTGCCCATGGATTTTCACGGAATGCATTTCCTGCTACAATTTTCCCATCTTCTGCATTGATAACATTGCCGTATTGATCTGTATATCCTTGGTCATTGTACCATTCTGGGAAGATTCCTTGCGGTAATGTGACTAGATTTTTATAGATATTTTCGGCTCCGCTGCCAGGGCCATTCTGACTTTGATACCAGCCATACAGATTTACATCCAGTTGGGTAGTGCGAGTTACGGCAAAATCGATATTGGAACGGATATTAAACCGTTCGGCAGAGTGATTGGTATTATAATCATGTGAATCATCTGTATTGAAGTAGCCATTGTTACGAGTATACATTGCATTCACGAAATATGTACTTTTTTCTGTTCCTCCTTGGATATTAAGATTATAGCGTTGGCTCCATCGGATATCCTTTAAATATTTATCAGCCCAATCTACATTGGGATATAATATGGAATTAGGATCATTCTTAGCATAATTCATTATATCATAGTTCGAATACAGGGGATCCATATTGTCATTATGACGGGCTATGTTGTGCTGTCTTGCATAATCGGCTGCGTTTAATGAATTTAATTCTTTAAGTGGTTGTTGAGCTATAATTTGAGCTGTCAATTCAACCTGCGGTTTTCCCTTTGCTCCCTTACGAGTTGTAACCAGAATAGCTCCACTGCCTGCACGCATTCCATATAAGGCTGTTGCTGCAGCATCTTTCAATACGGTAATTGATTCTACTTCGTGTGATGACAAAACAGCAAAATCCCGTTCCTGTCCATCAACCAGTACTAATACATCGGGCGAATTACTTCTTTGTCCTCTTATCCAGAATGAATTCTGTTCATTCACTAATCCACCACCTTGCACTTGTCGGGCAAAATAACCAGGTACCAGTCCGGCTAATACTGCCGAAAGATTTGTAACAGGTAGATTGCGTAACTGTTTACCCGAGATTGTGTAGGCTGAACCGTTATAATCTCCCATAGGGAGTACACGATATCCTAAATCCAAGGGTACATCTTCTTTGTTTTGGACATTTTGTGCCTGGCATATCAAATAGCCAGGAAGTAGCCCAACCAACAACATTTTCTTTAAGAACTTCATATGTACAATTTTTAAGTTAACGTCATAGTAATTTTATTGATTATTTTGAACTTTATCCATTAACACCTTCATCCAGTATCCTCCGATCACCGAACGTGCTCTAAAGCC
>ERZ772882.4338-NODE-4338-length-10168-cov-43.116088_pt1 | contig 10168 bp, 11 predicted proteins | sample MGYA00580576_ERZ772882 | MGnify/ENA primary metagenome ERZ772882 (study PRJEB29015, sample SAMEA2737658) | human gut metagenome | biome: human gut; feature: human-associated habitat; material: faeces | place: China | collected 2012 ... | reverse complement strand
TTGTGAGTGCAAAGATAAGGCACGGCAATCTAAAAACAAGCGTTTTCAATTTCTGTGGCAGTATGTTGCCGGGGTTTGCCGACTTCAACGCCAAAAACAACAAGAAAAACTTGCACGACTGCAACGAATACATGAACAATGATGAGTTGAGAAATACGTTGAAGTTCTCACAACTATCTCGGTATGCAAATAAGCAAGCCACAACTAAATTGCCACGTTACACCCAATCAGTTGCATGGCTGCACTCAGTACACTTACTTTGCACCCGACAATCGGTCAATGGTGCAAACCGTGACCACTATACTAACAAATAAAACAGCATAAGCTATGGCAAGAACAAAAGATGCAGTCTTGGCTCCTGAGCAAAAGGAGCTGATGGAAAAAGAGTATTTGGATTTTGTTAAACCATCTACGTATGGCAACAAAGCCAATCCAAGTAGTTGTAATTCTCTCTATGATGATGTAGAGAACCCAGAGTTGAGAGCAATTGTAGAGAAAGTTGCTGCAACAACTCCCTATAGAGAGGAAACATCAACGAACGAGGCTCAATCGCCACCGAATCCGCAGAAGCGCATCAGCGGCAAGCAGCGCAAGGCGACATTGGAGGAGTATCAGCAGACCTTCCTCCAGGTTCCAAGGATTGACGACCGCAAGCCAGTCTTCGTCAGTTCCGATGTACGAGACCGTCTTGATCGTGTCGTCCGCATCCTCGGAGGGAGACGCATGAGCGTATCGGGCATCATCGAGAACATCGTGCGCCACCACCTAAGCCTTTATGAAGAGGACTTCGAGGCTTGGCGCAAATTGTGAGAATTAAGGTCTGCGACCTTGGACGTGGATAGCTGAAAGGCTGTAGTTCCAACTAACGTGTTCTGAGAGGGAGCGAGGTTATGTTTTGGGAACCCCAAAACGCCTCGCTCCACCATGAGGGCGGAGAAATTTTGCTCCCGACGGTCGCAGAAAGTGAGTGTACCAACTGTAAACAGTATATCGAATGACAAGCATACAGGAACAAAACAGGAAAAAGGGCGGAAGACCGCCCACAGGCAGGGTTCGCAAGCTGTCGAAGTCTGTCACGGTGAAGTTCTCGAAGCCAAGCTACGAGGCATTGAGACTGAGGGCGAGAAAAGCCAACCGCAAGTTGGCGGAGTACATCCGTGAGTCCGCCTTGAACGGCGAGGTGGTCAGCGGACACAACGCAGAGACGGTAGCCATCGCCAAGAATCTCATTGGCATGGTGAACAACCTCAACCAACTTACCAAGCTGTCGCATCAGAGAGGTTTCCCTGAAACTCATGTGTATGTGGTGGCGCCTTGTGTCCGGCGTGACCTGGGCGGAGCGGCGCAGGCAGGCCACCCCCTCCAGCGGTTCCATCGTCAGGAAGGTCATGGCGTTGAGATCCGGGTTGCTGTGGTCAATGAAGGGCTGAGCGGCACAGCTCCAGCCGCAGCAGAGCAGCAGGGCCGCGGCCAGCAGGGGGCGGTATACCCGCCGGGCCGTGCGTGCCAAAGAGCCTAGGGGGCCCCGGCCGTACCGCCGGATGCACAGGTAGGACAGGGCCCACAGTCCCGCCAGGCCCAGCAGCCAGGTCAGGCGCATGTAGGCGGCGGAGCGGAGGATGCGGAAGTTGGAGAAATCGTCGGACAGGGCCCAGACGCAGGGGTTGAGCCAGCAGAGCTGCCAGTTGTCCCGCCAGATGGTGAGGCTCAGGGCCGCCAGAGCGGCCACCAGCACCAGGGACAGGTCAAAGCGGCGGGTGAACTGCCACGCCGCCCCGGCCAGCAGGATACACAGGGGGAGGGCCAGGCCCATGAGAATGAGGTAGGCCAGCAGATAATCCCCGCCGTCAAAGACGGCGCCCACGGTATGGGCCGTCCAGGGAAGCCAGGCCAGAAGGGTGAGGGCCAGGGTCAGCGCCGCCGTCCCCAGCAGGGCCATCAGCCTTGCCAGGGCAGCGGTCAGAGGGGACACCGCCGCGTCGCAGAGCGCCTCCACCCGGCAGCGGGAGGTACGGGCGCAGTCGCAGAGGGTAAGCAGGGCAAAGAGCAGCCCGCCCAGCACGCCCCCGGCCAGGGCGGGATTGGCCACATAGAGGGACTGCATCGTGTCGGCCGAGGCGGACCGGTACACCGTCAGCCCCGCCAGGGGGGACAGGACGGTGAGGGCGGCGGCCAGCCAGGTGAGCCGGCCCCGCAGCAGCCGCGCCAGCTCCCGCACCGAGAGAATCCAGACGTTCATGCCTCGCCCTCCCCGGAGATGAGATAGAGGTAGGCGTCCTCCAGGGTAGGCTCGGCGGGCCGGACATAGGGGGGCAGCGTCTCCGCCACCGCCCGGCAGGCCACGCCCCGGGCGGTATTCACCCGGGCGGTGATGTGCAGGCCCTGCTCCTGACCGGCTTCCCGTTCCCAGAACACGCCCACATGGCCCTCTGCCGCCTGAATCAGCTCCTCCGGCGTGCCGTCGAAGCGCAGCCGCCCCTGGTGGAGCACCAGCAGGCGGGAGCACACCGACTGCACATCCTCGATGATGTGGGTGGACAGGAGCACCAGCCGGTCCTGGGCCAGCCGGGAAAACAGGTTGCGGAAGTGAATGCGCTCCTCCGGGTCCAGTCCCACCGTGGGCTCGTCAAAGATCAAAAACGCCGGATCGCCCAGCAGGGCCTGGGCAATGCCCACCCGCTGGCGCTGGCCGCCGGAGAGGGTGCGGATTCTGGCCCGCCGCTTCTCCCCCAGATGGACGGCCTCGATCACCGCCCGAATGCTCTCCCGGCCGCTCCGCAGCCCCTTCAGCGCCCCCATGTAGTCCAGAAACTGCTCCACCGTCAGCTCGTCAAACAGACCGAAGTCCTGAGGCAGATAGCCCAGGCGGGCCTTGTAGGCCCGCTCGCATTTGGTCAGAGGCTCGCCGTCCGCCCGTATGGCGCCGCCGGTGGGCAGCAGGCCCGCCACCAGCAGCTTCATCAGGGTGGATTTGCCCGCTCCGTTGGGGCCCAGCAGGCCGATCAGGCTGGGGCTGTCCAGGGAGGCGCTCACCCCCTGGAGGGCCTTCTTGCCGTTGGGATAGGTCATGTTCAGTTCTTGCAGGGTTATTTGCATGGCTCGGCATCCTTTCTTGTTTGGGTTCGTCCCAAGGATACCGGCCCCCCGTGGAGGAGAGAGGGAGAATTTATGTGTTTTCTGTGGAGAGGCGCGGAATGAGGGCGGTGAAGCGCACCCCGTCGGCGCTGTTCTCAATGCGGCACGTCCCGCCGTGGCGCTCCACGATCATGCGCACCAGATAGAGCCCCAGGCCGCTGCCGCCGGTGGCCCGGCTGCGGGAGGGCTCGGCCCGGTAAAAGGCCTCAAACAGGTGGGGAAGGGCCTCGGCCGGGATGCGGGCCCCGGTGTTTTCCACCGTCAGCACCACCTGAGCTCCCCGGCCCGCCGCAGTCACCCGGATCTCCGCTCCCTCCGGCGAGTAGAGGGCGGCGTTGGAGAGCAGGTTTTCCACCGCACGGCCCAGCAGGGCGCGCTCCCCCTCCACCAGAAGTCCCGGCTCCAGCGCCTCCAACACGGTCATCCCCCGCTGCTCCAGCAGCTCGGCGTCCTGGGCCAGCTTCTCCGCCGTCAGGGCGGACAGCTCCACCGCCTCCCGGCGGGAGGCGCCGTCCGACTCCATGCGGGACACGGCCAGCAGCTCCCCCACCAGCGCCTCCATCCGCCCCGCCACCTGGAGGGAGCGGGCCAGATACTTCTCCCGGTCCCGGTACACCCCCACGCCGTCCAGCATACCGCTCAGTTGCCCCTTCAGGATGGTGACGGGGGTCTTGAGCTCGTGGGAGGCGGCGGAGAAGAAGGCCAGCCGCTGGCGCTCCAGCTCCCTGGCCCGCTCCATGTCGCCCCGCAGGGCCGCGTTGGCCTCCTCCAGCTCGGCCAGGGCGGCGGAGAGGCGCTCCGCCATCTCATCCAGGCTGCGGCCTAGAGCGCCGATCTCGTCCCGCCGGGTCTCGCCGCACTTCCACTGGAAGTCCAGCTCCGCCATCCGCCCCGCGATGGAGCTGATGCGGACGATGGGCCTGGCCAGATAGCGGGAGTACCCTACCGCGCACAGCAGGGAAAAGGCCAACAGGGCCAAGGCCAGGCAGGGCGCCGCCCGGTTGAGGGCCTCCACCGCCTGGTTGGCCAGGCGCATGGGAGGGACAACCAGCAGTTGATAGGTTTCCGCCCGGTCGGCAAAGGTCACCTCCGCGATCAGGGCGTCGCTGAGGGCCGTGGTCACATAGTGCCCGGCCCGTTCCCTCTGTGCCGGGCCGCCGTCGGCGCCATAGGTATAGGTGGACACCGAATCAGACTCCTGCACGGCCGTGGTGACGGACACATAGAGGGAACCCGTGTCCACACTCTCCCCGTCGGGGCTCGCCAGGGATACCGCCGCTCCGCTCTCCCGGACAAATACATCCAGGATGGGCCCGGCGTCGGCCAGCTTGGTTAGGGCCAGCCGGTCGGTGAGCTCGTTCACCTGCACCTGGAGCCGGTCGCCGACCACGGACACATAGGTGATGGGGGTGGCCCAGGCGATCAGTCCGAAGGTGAGTCCCCCCGCCCCCAGCAGCAGCAGCAGGGTGAGCAGGAAGATACGGGCCGTCAGGCTCTCACGGATGTTCCTTCGGCACACGGTAGCCCACCCCCCTCACAGTCTCAATGTAGTCCACCCCCAGCTTTTTGCGGAGGTTCTTGATGTGGCTGTCCACCACCCGCTCGTCCCCGAAAAAGTCGTAGCCCCACAGCTTGGCCAGCAGAATTTCCCGGGTAAACACCCGCCCGGGGCTGGACAGGAGCTCCCGCAGCAGCTCGAACTCCCGGGCGGTGAGCTGCTCCAGCACCCGGCCGTCCAGGCGTACCTCCACCGCGTCGGGGTCCAGGGTCAGCCCCCGGTAGCGCAGGCAGCGTCCGGGCGCGTCGCCACCCGCCCGCCGCAGCACCGCCGCCAGCTTCCGCAGCAGGATGGGCATGGAGAAGGGCTTGGTGATGTAGTCGTCGATCTCCAGATCAAAGCCCCGGAGCTGCTCAGCCTCTCCGTCCAGGGCGGTGAGCAGGACAATGGGCACCCGGGACTGGCGGCGGATAAGCTCGCACACCCCAAAGCCGTCCAGCTTGGGCAGCATCACGTCCAGCAGGACCAGGTCGAACGCCTCCTGCTGAAAGAGGCTCACCGCCTCAATGCCGTCCCCCGCCGTTGCCGTCTCATAGCCCGCGTCGCCCAGGTAGGCCTCCAGCAGCTCCTGGATGTCCTGCTCGTCCTCCACAATCAAAATGCGTTTCACTGCGAATCACTCCCGAAACAGATGGTAGCACATAATTGTGAATTTTGTATGGAGAAGGTTTCCCGCGCTGCGGCCAGAAAATACCGCTGTCCCCCTTTTCTTCTCAGGGGAATGATACGGCCCCTTCCTGCTTTTCAAGCATAGCGCAGAAAGGCCCTGGTTCCGCACGTAAGCAGATGCCCCGCCGGCAGTCCAGGCTGCCGGCGGGGCCCTCTCCCCTATTGTTTGGAAATACTTACGGCCGTTGGCGTGGAGTCCTCCTTGCCCAGCTCTCCGGTATAGGTGACGGATACGCAGTCTCCCTCCTCCAGTGCGCCTGTGTCTACTCCCGCTCCGAATTCAAAGGTCTGGTACTCCCCCTCGTCCGTCAGGAGCACCAAAAAGTCGCCGTTCCGGTTCACAACTCCCTCCACCGTGCCGCCCGCAGCGCCCTCCCTGTCCGTGCCGCAGGCCGTCAGTACGGCCAGCAGGAGCAGCGCCGATATCAGTCTCAGGTATCTCTGTCTCATGTTCCTCCGCCTTTCTCATTGGAATTTTTCGGGCAGCGTCTGTCCCGCCATAGCATAGCAGGCCGCGATCCGCTCCCAGTCCAGCCCCGCCTCATTCCCGTCCAGGAAGCCCGTCAGGCCCCGGAGCATGGTGTCCTGTACCTCGGCGGACGCGCCGGCCAGGTGTTCCTCCAGGAAAGCAAGGATAGGCTCCACCTCCACAGTAGTTTGAAGAAGATCATTGTACCCGTCCAGCAGAACCGCACTCTGGTAAGCCTCCTCCGTCTCATAGCAGACCGGCACGTTGTTGCCGGTGCGCCGCTCCACGATCAGGCCCGCCGCCCCCCGGTCACCGGCGGCCCGCTCGGCCTTCTCCCGGGTGTCATACTGGCCCAGCTCCACAAAAAGCCGACCTGCGTCGTCCCGCAGCAGGCGCGCCCCCTCCTCCGGCGCGGCCATGGCCCTGAGGGCCTCCGGGCTGTCCGCCGACAGGGTACGCAGTGAGTAGATGGTGTCCAGCCGGTTCTCTGCGGGAGTCAGGCGGATCACAATACTGCCCGGCTCCTGGTACTCCCGGAGCTGCACATCTGCATCGCTCTCCAGCTCCAGTTGGACCACGGCGGCGCTGTCCACCCACCCCTCGGCGGTGTAAACAGACTTGATGTACTGGCTGGTGTCCTGGGCGCGGGAGAGCTCCGACAGGATCTCCACCCGCTCCGTCCCGGGCAGGGTCAGCGTGACCGTCTTGGGAAAAGAGGCGAATTCGGCGTGGTAGCGCCCGGCGCTGGACTGCTCGTAGCGGAGGGTCAGCCACTCCGTATCGCCCTCCCGCTCCATGGTCAGGGCCGCCCGGCCACCTGCGGCAGTCTGTCCGCCGTCCACGCTGGGCGCATTGACCCGGAACACCTGCACCAGTCTGCCCAGAATCGGCAGCTCCTCCATGGCGGCCGCGAAGGCCGGCGAGGCGTTCACCCCTCCGGCAAACAGGCCCAGCACCAGTGCCAGGCACAGGGCCGACCGGACGGCCCCCCGCCGCACCCGCGCCCGCCGGGCCACCGTGCGCCGCCCACGCTCCAGGCCGGTGCGAATGGCGGTATCCAGCCCCTGCGGCAGGTTTCCTTCGGATGTCTGTATCATATCTGTGTCGTCCTTTCCTTCAATTGATTCATCCCCCGGTAGTAATCGGATTTCACGGTACTCTCCGGCTTGCGGAGCACCTGGGCGATCTCCCGGAAGGTCATATCCTCGTAAAATTTCAGGAGAATGACGGTTCGGCTTCGGTCATCCAGCCGCCCCAGCTCCTCCCTCAGCCAGAGGGAGTCTGCCCACCGCTCCTCACCGTCCTCAGCCGGGAGCGCGTCCCACGCCTCCTGCACAGCCCCCTGCGGGGGCCGCCGGCGGAGGAAGGACAGCGCCGTATTGGTCAGTATTCGGTAAAACCAGGGGTAAAAGCGTTCGGGGTCCCGAAGCCTCCACTTGGCGGTGTACGCCTTGCAGACGGCCTCCTGAACCACCTCCAGGGCGTCGTCCTCATTTCGTGTATACCCAAAGGCCACCCGGTAAAAGGATGCCTTTTTCTGCTCAATCCGTTCCACAAATTCCGAGTCGGAGATGGAAGGATGCGAGAATTGCAGCTGCACGTGTTTTGCTCACTCCTTTCTGCCTAATAAGACGCGGAAAGCCAGCCCTTAGTCGGCCCCACAGGAAATTTTCTCTAAAATTTTATCGTCCCTGGCCCCTCTATGTAAGGAGCCTGCCCCCTGTTTGAAAAGGGGGCAGGCTCTGTTTGATCACCGGACTATTGGGATGCTTCATCCAGGAACTGGCCTAACTGCGCCACAGGCTCCTGACTGACTACGGATGGATATGTGGGTAGCGTGGAGACATCGTTCCCCCGGATGGATGACACGCCGGAACTTCATGTTGAAACCGGCCGCCTGTTATAAAATTTGAGAAACAAAAACGGGAGGCCAGCCCCTGCGGGCCGGTCCCCCGTTCTGTTCCACTCAGTATCCCTCGGCGTGCTCGCCCTTCACCAGCTTGACGATCCGGGACGTGCCCAGGCGGTCCGCGCCCAGGGCCATGAAGTCCTCGGCGTCCTGGAGGCTGGAGATGCCGCCCGCGGCCTTGATCTTCACGCCGGGGCCGATGTGGGCCTTGAACAGGGCCACATCCTCCCGGGTGGCGCCGCCGGTGGAGAAGCCGGTGGAGGTCTTGATGTAGTCCGCGCCGGACTCGGTCACCAGCTCGCACAGCTTGATCTTCTCCGCCTCGGTGAGCAGGCAGGTTTCCACGATCACCTTGAGGATGCGGCCCTGGCAGGAGGCTTTGATGGCCTTGATCTCGGCCAGCACCTCATCCCACCGCTGATCCTTCACCCAGCCGATGTTGATCACCATGTCGATCTCGTCGGCGCCGTTGCGGATGGCGTCCTCGGTCTCAAAGACCTTGACGGCGGTGGTAGAGTAGCCGTTGGGGAAACCGATGACAGTGCAGATCTTCAGCTCGTTGCCCACGTAGTCCGCCGCCTGCTTCACAAAGGAGGCGGGAATGCACACGGAGGCGCAGCCGTACTTCAGCCCGTCGTCGCAGACCTCCTTGATCTGGGCCCAGGTGGACTCCTGTTTGAGCAGAGTGTGGTCGCAGTGGGCCAGGATGTTCTTCACGTCCATTAGATTACTCCCTTTCTACGCGTCGTGCAGTTATTTTACCTCTACCAGCTCGTAGGAGCGGGTGCCGATGCCGATTTTCTCACAGTGGGCCAGGCACACCCGCCAGTCGGTGTTCGGCATGCTGTTGATGAAGTGGTCGTGCTTGTCGCAGAAGCCCTCCCTGTGCATCTGCTCGTCCAGGTGGGAGCCGGGGATGGGGGGCTGTTTCCCGCAGGCGTCGGCGCAGGCCTGGTCCAGCGCCACCGGGTCAAAGGAGGCGAACATGCCCACGTCGGGCACGATGGGCAGGTCGTTCTCCCCGTGGCAGTCGCAGTAGGGGGACACGTCGATGACCAGCGAGATGTGGAAGCAGGGGCGGCCGTCTACCACGGCCTTGGTGTACTCGGCGATCTTCTTATTCAGAATAGCGGGCGCTTCGTCATACAGGCACTGGATGGCATCCTTGGGGCACACCGCCAGGCACCGGGCGCAGCCCACGCACTTGTCCGTGTCGATGGTGGCTTTGCCGTCGGCACCGAACTGGGGCGCGCCGTGGGCGCAGATCCTGGCGCAGGCCCGGCAGCCGATGCACTTCTTCTGCTTGACGAAGGGCTTGCCGGAGTTGTGCTGCTCCATCTTGCCGGCCCGGGAGCCGCAGCCCATGCCGATGTTTTTCAGAGCGCCGCCCATGCCGGCCTGCTCGTGGCCCTTGAAGTGGGTCAGGGAGATGAACACGTCCGCGTCCATCACCGCACGGCCGATCTTGGCGGACTTCACATACTCCCCGCCCTCCACGGGAACCTCCACCTCGTCGTTGCCCTTCAGGCCGTCGGCGATCAGGATGTGGCAGCCGGTGGAGTAGGGGGTGAAGCCGTTGATATAAGCCGATTCGATGTGGTCCAGGGCGTTTTTCCGGCCGCCCACATACAGGGTATTGCAGTCCGTCAAGAAGGGCTTGCCGCCGTGGGACTTCACCAGGTCCACCACGGCCCGGGCCCAGTTGGGGCGGAGGTAGGCCAGGTTGCCCGGCTCGCCGAAGTGCATCTTGATGGCCACGTACTTGCCGTCCATATCGATATCGCCGAAGCCGGCGGTCATCATCAGCCGGGCCAGCTTCTGGGGCAGGTTCTCCCGCCAGCTGGGGGCGCGGAAGTCCGCAAAGTAGACTTTGGATTTTTCAGCCATGATCTCGTTGCTCCTTTTTCTCTTTCTGTTCTTTGAAACAAGCCTGGAGAGAAACCTCTCCGGTGCCGGGGCGGCGTGCCTTCCGCCTTACGGCAGGTCCACAGAGATGTTGTCGGTGCCGTGCTCGTCAAACTCGGAGAGATAAGCGTCGATCCGCTCCATCAGCTCCCCATAGTTTTCACGGGTCAGGGGTTCCCCATCCATGTCCCGCAGGGCCAGCTCCTGCGCCAGTATCTCAAAGAATGTAGTGTCCTCATAGGCCATGATGGCCTCGTGGATGCCGCCCTCGGCAAAGGCCTGTGAGGGGATCAGCTGCCCCTGATACAGCTCCGTCAGCGGCGCCATCCCATGGGCCAGACACTGGGAGAACACCAGACTCTCCACCTCATCATACTGGCGGATGCGGTCGTCGCCGCGGGTAGAATTGAGGATCCAGTTGCCGATATACACCAGATCCAGCAGACGCCGGAACTGCTTCTCTGTCATTTTGATCTCCATACGGATACACCTCCACGCCGCCGAAGGGGCCTTTACTGTATGC
>ERZ772882.4336-NODE-4336-length-10174-cov-3.394011_pt1 | contig 10174 bp, 14 predicted proteins | sample MGYA00580576_ERZ772882 | MGnify/ENA primary metagenome ERZ772882 (study PRJEB29015, sample SAMEA2737658) | human gut metagenome | biome: human gut; feature: human-associated habitat; material: faeces | place: China | collected 2012 ... | reverse complement strand
GCATGACATCCGTGTCAAAATAGGCAATCATACGCTTTTCAGACGCCCGGATGGATGCGTCAATCATGGTCTGAATGGACTGTAAGTCTTTTTCGTCCAACATAATAGTGTATCTCCCTTCTATTGCTATCTGGAAAAAGTGATGATATAATTCTAATTGAGGTGAATGTCTTATGGAGAACGAACTTATCGAAAGCAGGGCTGGTATGTCCTTTCACCTTGATGGAGAAAACGAGATTGACGCAACACTGCTTTCCCACATGATCTCTGACATGGTTGGATTCACAAAAATCATAGCAAAAGAAGTGAATCCGGACGCTTACCTCAAAATGAATGTTACTGCGTTCAAAAATGGGAGTTTTGAAGTCCTATTTTCAGCCGTCTGCCAAGCTGCTGAAACGCTGTTTACTGGGGTAGGTGTTGCCGCGACAACCGCTGGCGCTGTGATTGGCGCGGTTAAGGGTGGCATTGAGATAAAAAACTCTTAAAAGGGAAAGCGCCAAAATCTTTAGAACATCTTCCGGGCGGGAAAATATCTGTTGAAGCGCAGAACGGGGAGAAAGTAACGGTCCCCTCTGCCAGTCAAGTTGTTATGTATAACATTCAGGCAGACCAGCTGATTACCAACATCTCAAACTATGCAAAAGAACATAATCCAAACGGTGGATTTACCGTTTCGGATGGAGCTGGAAATGTGTACTGCTCGTCTTGCGATATATCTGAAATGGCAAAAGCATCTGATATAACCGAAACGTCAACCTGCCAGAGGAGCCGGGTTGAAACAGACCTTTTGATCCGAAAACCTGATTTGGAGGGCTCCTCCAAATGGGGATTTACTTATAACGGAAGGATCATAAATGCTTCTATTGAGGATGACTATTTCTTGGAGTGGTTCCAAACTCACGGAACAGTAAATCGCGGCGATCATATACACGCGACGCTAGAGATATATGTTGATATTGACCCGCAAGGAAACCCAATCAAAGGAACAGAAAAATACACAGTCATAAAAGTGCATGGAGAAATTCTACACGATATAGAAAACACCAAAGGCCCGTGGACGTAGCTCTGCGGGCTTTTGTTTTACCGTTCCCCAGCGCGGCAAGTTACTAAAAATACAATTCTGTCGCTAGATTCCCGTGCGTGTACCAACAAACAGCTTTGCGCATGAAGTCCTCAGTCACACCAAAATATTCAGCCAAATCCCACAGATCTGTATGTCCATCAGCCACGGCTTGATCCAGATCATCAGCGGACAAGCGCAGTTCAATGGCTCGTTTATCCGCACGGTTCTCATGCTTTTTCCGAATATCGCAGGCGGCATACTCGTTATAGAACGACCCTGTATCACAATGTCCGATTTCGTGGAGCCCTTTTACTAACTCGTCGGCATCGGACAAGAGGGTAAAGGGGTCAATCGCAATAAAGCATTTGCAATCTGATACTCGCATAACAGATATACTTTCAAGCCCATCGCAGTCTAAATTGTACCAATAAACATCATACCCCTGCTGTTCGGCGTACTCATACAGTTCAACTACATTATTTATTTTTTTCGTTTTCTTGGGCAAATTTTGCGAACTGTCTAACGCGGTCGAGGACATCATCGTCTATCTCCCTTGTGCCCCACAAAGCAAATTTAATATCATCGTCGCTGACTTTGCGCTCACCCTCTTGGGTGGGCGCTTTTTTATTTTCGTCTCCAGTCAACAGGTAATCGGTAGTAACGCCGAAAAAGTCGGCAATTTTTAGCAAAAGTTCCTGCTTCGGGGCCTTTCCGGTATTCTTCCATACTGTTACGCTGGCACGGTTAAACCCAATTTTAGATGCTGCACCGCTCGGGGTAAGGCCATTCTTTTCGCATAGAGCACAGTATACGTCATAAAACACAAAAATCAAGCCTCCAAATTGTCACAAAAGACGATGTTTATAATTATCAACGAATTGGCTTGACATGTTTATGATTATAAGCTATACTGTAGCCGCAGTGTTGATAGTCATAAACGCAAACAAGCCGCACCCTCGTTCTGCCAAACGGGAGTGTTAAAGAAATACAACTTCTATGCTTGAATGATATCACGTCGGTTTAAGAATATCAACACAAAACGAACGGATGGAGGTGAACTTTGTATGCCTGCACAATGGACGGCGGATCTAATTGGTGAAATGCACCTAGCCCGCGTTTCCAAGAAACAGCTTGCGGAACACCTCGGGGTAACTCCTGAGTATGTGAGCATGGTTCTGAATGGACACAGAGAGCCGGACGGGGCCGCCGGGCGATTTAAGGGCGCGCTTGCACAAATCATTTCTATGCAGAGTCAGAATACCAAATCAGAAGGGCAATAAACTGGACTATTTGGAAAGGAGAACATCATGGACGACATTAAGAACTACAACCCCGCAGAAGCGGAAACCCTGGACAGCCGCGAAGTGGCTGAGATGGTAGGCAAACAGCACAAGCATCTTCTTCGAGACATCAATGGGTATATCGAAAACATGAAACAGGGCACTGAGCCCAAAGTTGGGCTGAGTGCGGCTGAGCTCAAAATTGAGCCGAGCGAATTTTTCATCCCCAGTACTTATACCGATAGCACCGGTCGGGAACTCCCTTGCTTCCTCGTTACCAAGAAGGGTTGTGAGTTCATCGCCAACAAGCTCACCGGCGAGAAGGGGACGAAGTTCACTGCCCTGTATGTAACCCGCTTCAATATCATGGAGGAGCGCGAGAAGGCCGCTATCGGCGGAAAGACCGCAAAGAACGGTAAGACCCCGGAGGAGCTGGCCGCCGCCGACAAACGGGCCACGGCGATGCTGCTCAATGCCAAGAACCGGGCGGCGAGTTTCCTTCAAAAGCTCTATGACCGGGCAGGCACCAAGCCGGAGTATCAGGCGATGGCTCTCAGCGATTTCTATTCCGAGGATGGGATTCACCTCCCCCGCATGGCCTTCCAAAATATGAAGCAGACCTATGACAAGGGCACCATCGCGGAAATGCTCGGCATCTACTCCAAAGCATCCGGCGGCAAGGTGCCCCATGCGCAGGCCATCGGTGCAATTATCTCCGCGCTGGACATCTCGGAGGACGAGCGCGAACGGCTTCCCTACTGCAACAACGGGCACGACGGCGTAGATTACCAGTATACCGAGAGCGTGGTTGAGAAGGTGCAGGCATGGATTGAGGCGCACGGCAGGCCCAGCCCGATCACGGTCAACGGGAAGAACTATGCGGTTGTCTACAAGAAGGAATGAGCATCGCAGAACAGGCTTTATGGGATAAGAAGGGCGGAGTCACTATGAACCAAAAATCAATGCTGACGGCCCAGGATCTGGCCGAACGTTTCGGAGTCAGTATTTACACCATTTATCGACTGACTACGAAGCCGAACGGGCTTCCCGGATACCGGGTTGGGCGGTGCATTCGTTTCAAAGAGGACGAAGTGGAGAGGTATCTGGCGGCTCAAGCGGTCAAGCCGGTTGAGCGCGCGGAAGTCGTTCAGATCAGAAGATTTCAGTACAAGCCGGGTATGAAGGTGGTGAGTTTATAAGAGCCCGCAATGAGAGCCGCCATCGCCCTAATCACTCCGGCTGACTGGTGACACAGCGCCTTGAGGACTGAATGGAAATGCACAAAAATTCACACATAAAAAAGGAGAGCTGAACCATGAACGAAACGATTATTCAGATCATCCCCGCCCCCTCTAACCTCATGTATGGGTATGACGGAGGGACAGCGCAGCCCGTCGCCTGCCTTGCCCTATCCGGCATCGTCAAGCGCAACTACGGATTTGCCGGACGCCGCTTTGTAGATGAACTGTATAAGTATGGGATCATCCCCCAAGTGGAGGAGCGATATAAGGACCTGTTCAAGCTCCTATCCGACCGGGATACAACTGAAAAGCAAGCTATGGCAGCGGCGGCGATCATCTGTGCGGATGAACTGGCCTGTGCCTGGGTTCTCGGCGGTACAGAGCGGCCTTTGACAGTGGACCAGATATCGGAGTTCCTGGCCTCCAAAGCCACTGTAAGCGCCGGAGACAGAGGCTACAAGTATCTTTGCGACTGGGTGACGCAGAACAGCAACAAGCTCTGCACCAAATCCGAAAACCCCAATCAGGAGGTTTTGGGCGCATTGGAAGACGGGCGCGCCTATATCATACGGTCTGTATTCGAGCGTATTCTACAGGATGCCGGATACTCCACGGCCGCTATGATATCGTATCTAAAGCAAAATAATCTGATTGTCACGAGAGGGAGGAACAACACCCGGGGTAAGCGCATCAACGGCATCCCGACCGAGTGTTTCTGCCTGGTGCTCCCACCTGTGGATCTGGACGACGAGGATGCGCTGGACGAACTGCCGCTGTGAGGGACATGTGGGAGACCGTGGGACACGCTGTCCCACACCCGCAAACCGTTGCGGCGCTAAGAGTTGAACCGTATCAAAAATAGGGCGTGGGACTGTGGGATAAAAAGCACAGCCCTATATAAGGAAATTTTGTATGGATAGAATTACCAGTAAAAAATGCCGTGGGGAATTTGCAATTTCATGTCCCACAGTCCCACGACTACCCGCAAAGCCTTGCAACTCTAAGAACTGAACCGTGGGACACGCTGTCCCACACCGTCCCACAGTCCCACAAACAGGAGGGAATATGGAACTAAGACCATACCAAAGAGAGTGCATCGAGACCATTAAGGCCCAGGCGCCCGGGGCATATCTGGCCCAGATGGCCACCGGGCTTGGGAAGACGGTGACTTTTGCAAACATCCCGCGTCACGGGGAGCGGATGCTGATCCTCTCCCACCGGGAGGAGCTGGTGGAGCAGCCACGAAAATACTTCGACTGCACCTACGGCATTGAGAGAGCATCCAGCCGCAGCCACGGGGAGGAGGTCGTCTCCGCCAGTGTGCAGAGCCTGGTACGCCGGCTTGACCGCTTCCGGCCGGATGACTTCCGTCTCATCATCTGCGACGAGGCTCACCACGCGGCGGCCAGAACCTACCGGGCTATATTCGACTATTTCCGCCCAGAAAAGCTCATCGGCTTTACAGCCACACCCAATCGGGGAGACAAGGTACGCCTAGATACGGTGTTTCAGGACATCATCTTCCAGCGTGACCTCCGATGGGGCATCCAAAATGGATACCTGTGCGACATCCATTGCCGGCGGGTGAACATCGGCTTTGACTTGTCCGCCGTCCATACCAGGCACGGCGATTATGCCCCGGGTGAGCTGGACGAGGCTATGGAGGGCACGGCGGACGCCATAGCCCAGGCATACCGGGAGATGGCCGTGGGCGCAACGCTTATTTTTGCCGTGTCTGTGCACCAGGCGGAGGAAATTGCACGGCGGATTTCGGGCGCGGTGGTAGTTACCGCCAACACAAAGGACCGGGCATCTATCATCCAGGCGTTTACCGCCGGGGAGATCCCCTGCATTGTCAACTGCATGGTGTTCACAGAGGGGACCGACATTCCACGGGTGGAGACTGTAATCGTCGCCAGACCGACGCAGAGCGAGACGTTATATGCGCAGATGGTTGGCCGGGGACTCCGACTCTATCCGGGCAAGGAACGGCTGGAGCTTATCGACTGTGTAGGAATCACTGGCCGGGCATCCCTCTGCACAGCGCCGTCCCTCTTGGGCATCGACATGGAGGCGGTGCCGGCAAAAAAGTTGGAGGAGATAGAGGGGATGCTGTTTGAACTGCCTGACCGTATTATGGCGGCGATAGACGCCCCCGAGAGCTGGATTAAAAATGTCGAGCTGGTGGACCTATGGGCCCAGGAGCAGAAATACCAGCTCCACGATGTCAACTGGTTCAAGATGCCGGACGGGTCCCTGGTTTGCAGACTGAGGGGCCGGGAGTATATTTCGATACCATGCCCGGACACTTTGGGAATGGTGATGTTCGAGAATGGCAAACGGATGAAGATGCAAGAGGCCCTGGACTCGGCTTATAGGCACCTCGTTCATGATTATCAGGATTGTAAGTATTTATGGGATCTCGGCGCCGTGCGCCGTTGGGGCCAGGGGCCAGCTACACAAAAACAACTGGAGATTATTCATAGGCGGTGTAAGGGCTTTGATGCGACTGGCCTAACCAAAGGAGCTGCATCGCAGATTTTAAACAGATTGTTCAGCGAACCGACAAAAGGGAAGGGGCGGAGACGCGCATGAAAATCAGATGCTCAAACGCAGCCGACCGGGACACGCTGGTGGTTATTCTGGCCAGAAACGGCTATACAGTCCGGCAAGTGAAGGAGAAGGCACCAGGGAAGGGCGTGTCCTCCTACTATGTGGAGGTTGTAGAGGATGGTGCATGAATCGAAGCATCAGCAGGCCGTGATTAAGTGGAGCCAGCAGTCTTCCATACGTTCCAAGTGGCCGGAGCTGGCCCTGCTGCATCACATCAAGAACGAGACCCGGGAAGGGGCAAAACAAATCGCCATCGACAAGGCTATAGGTGTCAAGAAGGGCGTGCCGGATTTGTCCTTGCCAGTACCGCGCGGCCGATATCATGGATTATACATTGAGATGAAAAATGACGCCGGCCGGGCCTCCCAAGAACAGAAATGGTGGGGGGAGCGCCTGACGGAGCAGGGATACCGATGGGAGGTATGTCACGGATGGAGGAGCGCAGTACAGACCCTGGAGTGGTATCTGACCTTGAAAGATTAGCCATGCGGGGAGAAGAGATGCCGGACGGCCTGTCGCTGGCTGATCAGGAATTTTTTCAGGGATTGGCCTACATATACGCCCGGTATCGTATGAAGGTCATAGACAGGGCAACCGGGAGCAGGGAGAAGGGAAAACTGAGACATGCCTATGAGCAGAGGAAAAACTTAGAAGAGTTTCAGAAGAAATTAGCTGATAAGCGAAGTAAAACATTGCGAGAAACGGAGTCGGCTATAACCAGATACCGGAAAGAGCGGACGCTGGAGGCTGCCGACATGCTTGCCGACATAATTGACGGGGCGACGCTATGACCGTCAGTGGGCCACCAGAAAGAGAGGGAGATATGAGTAAACCAAGATACAGATGGTGGGGGTATATAAAATCCATCATACGAAACTATCCGGCGCTGGAGGGGCGATATTGCCAGGGAACTTCATTGAAGGAGCGAATGGCGGTCCAGCGTTCCATTGAACAGACGGAACGAATGGAAAACGGAAAGGAACGGCTGCAAGTGGTGGATCTGGTGTTTTTCAAGCAGACCCACACCCTGGAGGGGGCCGCGATGATGGTACCATGCCACTATGAGACAGCCAGACATTGGCACAGCGATTTTATAAAACTGGTAGCCCAAAATTTTGGCCTGCTGGAGTAACACGCACTTAAAAAGCCAAACACTTGATGTAGGATGGAGACGTGGAGGTGTATACCTCTGCGCCTCCTTTTCTACCGCCCGGCACCGAGGCGGGTAATATCGGGCCCCTACGCTGCCGCTTACTGCACGAGGTAGGCGGTAGCACCAAGAATTGACCGAGAGGTGGTGACATGCCGAATGAACAGAATCTTGTGCCATATCAGTTTGATAGTAGCCAAAGCCGCGAGGAAGCCGCGAAAAACGGTGCTCTCGGCGGCCGTGCATCCGGCGCGTCACGGCGGCGAAAACGCAGTCTGAGAGAAGCGGCCGACCTGTACCTCTCTCTCCCGGTGGCGGGCAAGCGGGCGTGGAACAAGCTGGCTCGTGATGGCGTTGACCCGGAGGACGTGGATAACCAGATGGCGATCATTGCGGGCCTGACCCTAGGGGCGGTGGAGCGCAACATTGTGACGCCGCTTCTGGCGGTGCAGTATTTGCGGCAGAACTTCACCATTTCCTACAGCCGCTCCGGCCATGTAATTACGGCCCGGCGTGGGGTGCGGGAGAACCGCTTCTACCTGTTCGGCGGCAAGGACGAGAGCTCCTACACGCTGATTCAGGGTATCACCCTGGCGGGGGTTTTGCTGGACGAGGTGGCCCTGATGCCCCGCTCTTTTGTGGAACAGGCCATGGCTCGGTGCTCCGTGACAGGGGCAAAGCTATGGTTCAACTGCAACCCGGAGGGGCCGCAGCACTGGTTCCGGCAGGAGTGGATTCTAAAGGCGGAGGAGCACAAGGCCCTCCATCTGCACTTCACCATGGAGGACAACCCGGCGCTGGACGAGGCCACCCGGGCCAGATACCGGAGCATGTATGCCGGGGTGTTCTACCAGCGGTACATTCTGGGCCTGTGGGTCATGTCGGAGGGGCTTATCTACGACATGTTTGACCAGACAGAGAATGTCTACCGGACGCAGGAACGCCCGGTGGATCTGGAATGGGTTTCCCAGAGAACCGTGGCCTGTGACTACGGTACCGCCAACCCTACGGTGTTTCTGGACATCTATGACCACGATGGAGTGATCCGGGTGGACAGGGAGTACCGCTGGGACAGCCGGAAGGAGCGCCGGCAGAAGACCGACCAGGAGTATGCCGACGACCTTCTGGACTTTCTGGGCAGGGAATGGTGCGCGGTGATCGTAGATCCCTCGGCGGCCTCGTTTATCGAGGAACTGAGGCGGCGGGGGGTGTATGTCATCCCTGCGGAAAATGAGGTGCTGGACGGTATACGCAAGACCGGAAGCCTGTTTCACCGCAGAAAAATTCTGGTCAGTGAAGCCTGTGCCGGCCTGCTGGACGAACTGGGCACCTATTTGTGGGACGAGAAGGCGGGCCAGCGGGGGGATGAGAAGCCCCTGAAGGAGCGGGACCACGGGCCGGACGCCCTGCGCTATTACATCAATTCACTGCCGGACTGGAGGTTCGAGTAAGTGTCCAGACGCAATAAAAGCCGCCCCAGGGGCGCACAACCAAATACCGAGGCGGTGAGCGTACAAGACGCATTTTCCAACCCGCTGTTCCGGCTGGGCTATGGCTCCCAGTCGCCGCTGGAGGCCACAGAGTATCCGCTGACCCGGATGACGGACAACTACGCCCTGCTCAACTCCCTCTACCGGGACAACTGGGTAGTACAGAACGTGGTGGGCATCATCCCGGACGACATGACAAAGAAGTGGTTCGCTCCCGCCGGAGCGGTGGGGCCGGAGCACCTGAAGGAACTGGAGCGCGTTCAGCGCGTGACGGCGCTCCGGGAGCGGGTCAACGAGGGACTGCGGTGGGGCAGGCTGTACGGCGGCGCCGCCGGACTTATCATGATTCGAGGACAGGAGGGGATGCTGGGCCAGCCGCTGGAGCTGGAAAGCATTTACCCCGGTACCTTCCAAGGGCTTTACATACTCGACCGCTGGCAGGGCGTGGTACCCGGTATGGAACTGGTATTCGAGGGCGGAGAGCCGGTGCCCGCCTATTACTCCATCACCGACGCCAGGGGGAACACGGTGGCGAAGGTGCACCACTCAAGGCTGGTGCGGTTCACCGGCCGCGACCTGCCCTTCCTGGAGCGGGTGGCGGAGCTGTACTGGGGAGAGTCCGAGGTGGAGGCCCTATACAATGATGTGGTTAAGCATGACAACGTGGCCGCCAACATGGCCGCGCTCACCTTCCGGGCCAACGTGGACACCATGGAGGTGCAGAACCTGGACCAGCTCTTTTCCGTTACGTCCGGGGAGCAGCAGAGGCGGTTCTGGAACGTGATGCAGGCCCAAAGCGTGATGAAGTCCAATTTCGGCATGCAGTTGGTCAACCGGGGCGACCAGATTAAGAATACCCAGTACACCTTCACCAGGCTCCAGGAGGTCTACGACTCCATGTGCCTCGACCTGTCCGGCGCGTCCCGGATTCCGGTGACCAAGCTGTTCGGACGCTCCCCGGCGGGGATGAACGCCACCGGGGAGAGCGACCTTCGGAACTACTATGACTACGTGGACACGCTGCGGGAGGCCAAGCTTCGGCCCATTCTGGAAAAGCTGCTGCCGGTCCTGGCCATGTCAGCCTGGGGGGCGGTACCCGACGGGCTGGACATCACTTTCCCGCCCCTGTGGACTCCCACGGCGGCCGAGGTGGCGGAGATCGCGCTGAAAAAGGCCCAGGCCATCCGGGATACCTTTCAGGCGGGCCTGTTCCGGGCGGACACGGCTCAGAGGGAGCTCAAGAAGCTGGCGGACGAGACCGGGATGTTTGACAGTATTTCCGAAGAGGAGATCGCGGCCAACGCCGGGAAAACCTACCAGGATGTGACCGCCCT
>ERZ772882.4329-NODE-4329-length-10195-cov-3.161933_pt1 | contig 10195 bp, 8 predicted proteins | sample MGYA00580576_ERZ772882 | MGnify/ENA primary metagenome ERZ772882 (study PRJEB29015, sample SAMEA2737658) | human gut metagenome | biome: human gut; feature: human-associated habitat; material: faeces | place: China | collected 2012 ... | reverse complement strand
GTATGTTTCTTCCGATTATTTCCTGACTTCCTTTTCTTCCTTGATCTGTGCCTGCAAATGTACGGACAGCACCGCAAGAGATGTCGCCATGTTCTCATACTGCACCAGGATATTGGGCGGCACGTCCAGATGGGTGGGGGCAAAATTCCAGATGCCCTTGATCCCCCCGGCAATGAGCTGGTCGGCCACCTGCTGCGCCGCCTCCGCCGGGACGGTGATAATGCCCATCAGCACCTTGTGGGTGCGGCAGAAATGGGCCAGCTGGGAAATGTGATAAATGGGCTTGCCTTCCTCGGTCTTTTCCGCCTTGGGGCTTGCGTCGAAAGCCGCCAGAATGTTCAGACCGTACTCGTCAAAGCCGCTGTAGCCCATCAGCGCCTGCCCCAGCTTGCCCGCGCCGATCAGAACGGCATCGGTGGTGTTGTCGTACCCCAGAAACTGCTCAATATCGTCGATCAGAGTCTCCCGCAGATAGCCGATCTTGGGGCGTCCGCCGTCGGAGACCATAGCGAGGTCCTTACGAACCTGCACCTCTCCCATTCCCAGAGCGTTGGCCAGCGCCGTGGCGGAAATATGGGCAGGGGCATTTTCCGGCATATTTTTCAGGTACGCCAGATACCCCGGCAGACGTTTCAGAACCGATTTTGAAACCTTTTTCTCTTCCATAATAACCTCTTTGCAATCGATACAAAATCATATCGATAATTTCCTTATCGATTATACCATACCGATTCCGAAAAATCAAGCGCAGCTTGTCTGACGGAGAAATTCTTTTTTCAGCCGCAGCATGATCCGCTTTTCCAGCCGGGAAATGTAGGACTGGGAAATGCCCATTTTCTGCGCCACCTCCTTCTGGGTCAGCTCCCGCCGCCCTTCCAGACCGAAGCGCATCAGCACAATCTCCCGCTCCCGGTCGGGCAGGTCGCGCAGCGCCTGCCGCAGAACGCAGATGTCCACGTCATCTTCCAGCGGCCGCATGATCATGTCCTCGTCGGTGCCGAGAATGTCGGATAGCAGCAGCTCGTTGCCGTCGCAATCCATGTTGATGGGTTCGTCCAGAGACACCTCCGTCTTCTGGTTGGCGGTTTTGCGGATGTACATGAGGATTTCGTTTTCAATGCACCGGGAGGCGTAGGTCGCCAGCTTGATCTTCTTGTCCAGCCTGTAGGTGCTGATGGCCTTGATTAAACCAATGGTTCCGATGGAGATCAGATCTTCCAGATTGACGCCGGTGTTCTCGAACCGCCGGGCGATGTACACCACCAGTCGGAGATTGTGCTCCACCAGCCGCTGCCGCGCGTCCTCGTCCCCCTGCTCCAGCGCCTGAAGCGTCAGCAACTCCTCCGGCCCCTTCAGCGGCGGAGGAAGCACGTCGCTGCCCCCGATGTAAAAGATGCCGTTCTCCCGGATCAGTCCCAGCTTGCGCAAAATGTCCAACAGCTTCATATGACTCCTCCTGTCAGTGCCTGATATACGTCTCCTCTGCCAAGTCCTTCCGCCGCAAAAGCCACCACGGCGCTCTGCGTCCGATTGCCGATCTTCACCCCGTCAAACCGCATGGCCAGCAGCATGTCCCCCGCCTGCCCCACCGCCCGGTAGGGGATCAGGCGAAGCCCCGGAACCGGGCGGCGCATCAGCGTTTTCAGGGGCGCACGGAGCTGGTCTTGCGTCAGACCCGTCAGTCTTTCCGCCACCTCCCCCGAAACCACAAGCACCTGCTCCCCGGAAACAGGGTCGCGCAGAGTGTTCCCGGAATCCCGCAGGGCGACGATGCTGACAGTTTTCTCGCCATAGGTCAGCTCCACCGGGACGTACTCTCTGCCCCCCACCCGTCCGCCGAAGGCCACGATGCACAGCGCCCACACGCCGCCGGCGGTCAGCACCAGCGTCAGGAAATTTCCCCGGCCGATGCTCAGTGACGCGCCGCCCAGCGCCATACTGAGAAGCACGAACACGCCGCTGCGCTTCCATGCGCTTTTGTCCCAGCCGAAGGCGATGACCGCCATCCCGGCAAGGCTGACAATCCGCCACAGCAGTCCCCCGAGGAACCGCATCCGGGGCATCATGCACACCCCGCTGTAGACCGCCCCCAGCGCCGCCGCGGCCGCCGCCCGGAGGGGCGACGCCGGAAAGCCCGACAAACGGTTTGTCCCCAAAAGCAGCAAAAAATCCACCAGAAAGTTCAGAATTACCACCAGGTCCAGATAGATTTTCAACCCATCACCTCCAGCCGGTATGGCAAAAGTATACCCCCTCCCCCGGGAAAAGTCGGTCGCAACCATGTCCCCCCTTCGCCGCAAGTTTCCCCCACCCCGCCGTCCTTTCGGCGGCATCGGCGGCGGGGAACGAAAAACCTCCGACATTAGCTGTCGGAGGTCTCCTTCCGCTCCACGGAGCGGATATTTTTTTCTGCCTTGAACCGGGGTGTCATCAGCTCGTGGCCGCAGCCCAGGCACCGCAGGCGGAAGTCCGCGCCGGTGCGCAGAACCAGCCAGCGCTTTTCCCCGCAGGGGTGGGGCTTTTTCATGACGAGAATGTCGTTGACGCGAATGTCCATGTCTTACTCCTTTTTGATGCTGTCCCAGTACTGCTTCGCCGCCTGCTCCAGCTTGTTGGGGCCGTACTCGTAATAATGCGCGCCCACCAGTTCGTCCGGCAGGTACTGCTGCTTCACCCAATGGTTTGGGTAGTTGTGGGGGTAGAGATACCCCTGTTCCCGCTCCATGGTGTAGGTATCCGCGTGGACGTTCTGCAAGTGCCGGGGGAAATCCCCGGACTTTCCCTTGCGCACGTCGTCCAGCGCCGCATCAATGGCAAGATAGGCAGAATTGGACTTTGGGCTGGTGGCCATCAGCACGGCGGCATCCGCCAGCGGAAGCCGTGCCTCTGGCATTCCCAGCTTCAGCGCCATGTCCACGCAGGCGTTGACGATGGGCAGTATCTGAGGATAGGCCAGCCCCACGTCCTCCGCCGCGACGCACATCAGGCGGCGGCAGGCGGAGGGCATCTGCCCGGCTTCCAAAAGCCTTGCCAGATAGTGACAGGCGGCGTCCGGGTCGGAGCCGCGGATGGACTTGTGGAGCGCGGACAGCAGGTCATAATAGTTGTCTCCGTCCCGATCGGCGCGGAGGGCGCTTTTCTGGGTGACCTCTTTGGCGTCCGCCAGGGTCAGAGGAAGTTTTCCGTCCTGAGGAATCCCCGCGGAAAACAGCACCTCCACCGCGTTCATGGCCTTGCGCAGGTCGCCGCCGCAGGAGGATGCGATGTATTCCAGCGCCCCATCTTCGGGAACGGCGGTCAGCGCGGTGCGCTGCTCCATGAAGGAAACCGCCCGACGTACCGCCTGCAAGGCGGCGGACGCGGAGATCTGCTTAAATTCAAAGACGGTGGAGCGACTTAAGATCGCGTTGAACACATAAAAATAGGGATTTTCCGTGGTGGAAGCGATCAGGGTGATCTTGCCGTTTTCGATGTGTTCCAGCAGGGACTGCTGCTGCTTTTTGTTGAAGGACTGAATTTCGTCCAGATACAGCAGTACCCCGTTGGGAGCCATGAAGGTGTCCAGCTGCGCCACGATCTCCTTGATGTCCGCCGTGGAGGCGGTGGTGGCGTTGAGCTTGTAGAGGGTGCGGTTGGTCTGCTTGGCGATGATATTGGCGACGGTGGTCTTTCCCGTGCCGCTGGGGCCGTAGAACACCATGTTGGGGATGTTCCCGGAATCGATCAGGCGGCGCAGCACTGCGCCCTTGCCCAGAATATGCTCCTGACCGTAGACCTCGTCCAGCGTCTGCGGCCGCAAAAGATCGGCGAGTGGTTGATACATATCAATGCCCTTTCCTGCGTTAGCTGCTTTCTTTCTTACACTATACCATATTCCCGGCAAAATTGCATCAACTTTTTTGCGAAATTTTGTTCAAAAAAGTCCCCTCTAAGAAGAGGGGACTTTTTAATCAGAACGTCGCAACATCCGGGTCGGCGGGCTGGGCGTTTTTTGTGACCTCCAGCGCCGTCAGGACAGGGCCAACCTCCCCTTTGTACAGGGGGTGCTTCTCCGCCGTGATCTTTGCTGTGACCATGACCCATGAACGGGGTTCCAGCGCCCCCGCCTGATCGTACCGGCAGGGAATGCCGCAGAACTGGATGTCCTCCACACAGCAGGTCATCACGAATCGGCCGGGTGCAAACATACCGTTCTTATCCCGGCGGAGCATGGCCACCTGCCCCTTGAAGCTGACGGTCTTGCCGTCGTACTTCTTCGGTTCCTCGGACACGTCCCGGTAAAACAGGGCGTAGTCCTCGTCCTTCACCTGAATGACAGAGGCGTTGATGTCAAAGGGCAGCGGGTCTTCGATATCGTCGTAGGAGGTCGAACCGTCGGTGTAATCGTACAGAATGTCGATGCGGCGGTTGGCCGCCCGGGCCAGCTTATGCAGGGGCATGACGTCCGCGCCTTTTTCCAGCCGGTTGAACACCACCATCTGGGCGCCCACCAGCTTGTCCATCACCAGATTGCGCATATTGGCGTTGTAAGCCATGATGGTGGTGGAGTCGGCGAACATGACCTCCTGAGCAACCGCCCAGTTCTCCGGGAAGCGCATATACAGGTCGCCCACCTGCTGCATACCGTTCAGCTCAGCGACCACGCGCTGCGCCTTATACTTTTTCGCCAGCGCCTGAAGTTCCTTGGTGGTGACGGTCTGCTGATCCAGCGTTTCCAGATACACGTTCTTGTGGGGATAAGTGGAGAAATCGTACTCCTCTTCCCCTTCCTCAAACACCAGCAGCAGCGTCCGCTCGCCGGCGTTGAAGCGCTCGTCCTCCAGCGTCTCCTGAATGAACTTGGTCTTACCGGAATCCAGAAAGCCGGTAAAGGCATATACGGGAATCTGCACCATGTTTACACCCCGAACAGAGCGGCCACGCCCGCTTCATCCAGCTTGGAGCCGATGACGCAGAGCTTGCCGGTAATATCAGCGCTGCCGGTACGGACGTTGCATTCCTCGGGAACATAGTCAAAGTGAATCCAAGTGCCGTCCACGGCGGGCAGGATACCCTTCGCTCTGAGGATGGTGCCATACTTGCCGGAATCCAGCTCATGAAGCGCCGCTTCGATGGAAGCCTTGTCGAACTTCTTTGCGGTCTCTACGCCCCAGGAGGTGAACACCTCGTCGGCGTGGTGGTGATGGTGGTGGCAGGAGCACTCCGGGTCGTCGCACTCGCCGTCATGGTGATGGTGATGCTCATGCTCGTCGTGGTCATGATGGTGGTCATGTTCCTCGTGGTCATGGTGGCAGCAGCCCTCGTGATGGTGATGCTCATGTTCGTCGTCATCGTCATCATCGTCGTGGTGATGGCCGCAGCAGCAGTGGCCCTCGTCCTCGTCGTGGTCATGATGATGGTGATGCTCGTCATGGTCATCATGCTCATCATGGTCGTGGTGGTGATGGTGGTGCTCCGCCTCCTCCGCCTCGTGCTCGGCCTGCATCCTGGCCAGCAGCTCATCGGCCAGAGAGACCTTTTCCACAGCGGACAGCAGAGTCTTGCCGTCCAGCTGGTCCCACGGGGTCGTGAGGATGGCGGCGGTGGGATTCTTCTCCCGCAGCAGAGCCACGGCGGCCTCCAGCTTTTCCTGAGACAGCTTCTGGGTCCGGGAGAGGATGATGGTGCCGGCAGACTCGATCTGATTGTTGTAGAACTCACCGAAGTTCTTCATATACACCTTCACCTTGGTGGCGTCGGCCACGGTGACGAAGGAGTTCAGCTTCATATCCGGCTCGTCCCGAACGGTGTTCTCCACCGCCACGATAACGTCGGAGAGCTTACCTACGCCGGAGGGCTCGATGAGGATGCGGTCCGGGGCGAACTGCTCATGGACCTGGCGCAGAGCCTTGTTGAAGTCACCCACCAGAGAGCAGCAGATGCAGCCGGAGGACATCTCGCTGATCTGCACGCCGGAATCCTTCAGGAAGCCACCGTCGATGCTGATCTCGCCAAACTCGTTTTCAATGAGCACCAGCTTCTCGCCCTGATAGGCCTCGCTGAGCATCTTCTTGATGAGCGTGGTCTTACCGGCGCCCAGAAAGCCCGATACAATGTCGATTTTTGTCATAAAACAACCCTTCTTTTCTCCTCCGCCATGGCAGAGGACAATTTTTCTCTTATATCATACCCTATTTTTCCAAAAATGCAAGAGGGGGAGACGACCCTCCACCGCCGGGGCGGAAAACTTTTCTTGACAGGATACTCATACGGCGTTATACTGTACTCACTATAAACGAAAGGAGGCGTACACCATGACGAAGAGCAAGCTGACCAGTAAGGGGATCATTGTGTGCGCCGCCGGATCGGCCCGATAAAGGGGCCGATGTGACCGTACTCTGTGTGCGTCCCCGTCCGGGGGCGCATTTTTTGTACGCTGCCGGATGCCGGCGGCGTTTGGACAGGCGGTCTGCGGGCCGCCGGGAGAGAGAAGGAGGCTTATGGAAGAGAATCGATCGACATTCAAGCTGTCGGGGCGGGAGAAGGCCGGGCTCATCTGGCACTATCTGCGCCCCTGCTGGGGGCATTTTGCGGCGGCGCTGCTGTGTGCGTGCCTGTCCATGGCGCTCAACGCCCTGACGCCCCAGATCATCCGTATCACGGTGGACTCCATTCTGGGATCCGAGGAGGCCAAGCTGCCGGCGCTGGTGCTGCGGGTGCTGCCGCTGGAGACGCTGCGGCAGGAGCCTGTCACGGCGCTGTGGTGGGCGGCGGGGGCCGTCATGGTGACGGCGCTGCTGCGGGGCCTGTGCAGCTTCGGGCAGCGGGCGCAGCTGTCCCGTGGGTCCGAGGCCTACGTCAAGGGGCTGCGGGATGACCTGTACCGGCGCATCCAATATCTGCCCTTTGCGTGGCACAAGCAGCATCCCACCGGCGACATCATCCAGCGCTGCACCTCCGATGTGGACGTGATCCGCACCTTCGTGTGCAACCAGCTGGTGGAGGTGGTGCGGACGGTGTTCCTCATCATCCTGTATCTGTGGATCATGTTCCGCATGAACGTGAAACTGTCCCTGATCGCTCTGGCCTTTATCCCCATTGTGGGCCTGTCGTCGGGGGTATTCTACCGGAAGATTTCCTCCCGGTTCAAGACTGCCGACGAGGCCGAGGGCGAGGTGACCGCCTGCGCTCAGGAGAACCTCACCGCCGTGCGGGTGGTGCGGGCCTTTGGCCGGGAGAAGTATGAGGAGGACAAGTTTCAGGCCAAGAGCGAGCGATATGCCGGACTGTGGATCCATCTGGGGAAGCTCCTGTCGGTATACTGGGCGTCGGGGACGCTGCTGACGTGCCTGCAGGTGATGGTCATCATTCTGGCGGGCATCCACGAGAGCGTGGCCGGGGCCATGACTCTGGGTGCCTTCGTGGCCTTCGTCAGCTACAACGAGTCTCTGGCGTGGCCTGTGCGTTCTCTGGGCCGGGTGCTGTCGGATATGAGCAAGGCCGGGGTATCCATGGACCGTGTGGGCTACATCCTCCGCTCCCCGGAGGAGCAGGAGCAGCCCGATGACGTTCCCTTCCCCGGCGGGGACATCGTATTTGACCATGTGACCTTCGGCTACGAGGGGCAGCCGGTCCTGAAGGATGTGTCCTTCACCATCCGGGAGGGGGAGACCTTCGCCGTGCTGGGCGGCACCGGCTCCGGCAAGAGCACGCTGGTGCATCTGCTGGACCGGCTGTACGACGTGCCGGAGGGCTCCGGCCGCATCACCATCGGCGGTGTGGACCTGCGGCATATCCGGCGCAGCGACCTGCGGCGGCACATCGGCCTTGTTTTGCAGGAGCCCTTCCTGTTCTCCCAGACCATTGGAGAGAACATCCGGGCTGTGCGGCCCGATGCACCGGAGGATGCCATGCGCCGTGCGGCGGCCATCGCCTGCGTGGACGAGGCGGTGACCTCTTTCCCGGAGGGGTATGACACCATCGTGGGCGAACGGGGCGTGACTCTCTCCGGCGGGCAGAAGCAGCGGGTAGCCATCGCCCGGATGCTGATGCAGCAGGCCCCGGTGATGATCTTCGACGACTCCCTGTCCGCCGTGGATGCCGAGACGGACGAGAAGATCCGCACCGCCCTGCGCCGGTCCACCGGCAATGCCACGGTGCTGCTGATCTCCCACCGGGTCACCACCCTCATGCAGGCCGACCGCATTCTGGTGCTGGACGGCGGCCAGGTGGCGGAGCTGGGGACCCATGCCCAGCTGGTGGAAAAGCCCGGCATCTACCGGGATATCTACAACATTCAGATGCAGAGTGCCGACCGGGCGCTGCTGGAGGAAGGGGGGAGCGAGCATGGCAGCCATTGATGAAAAGGAATATACCCAATCCTTCGACTGGAGGATCTGGAAGCGGCTGGGGCCGTTCCTGCGGCCCTATCGGGGGGCCTTCGTGTCCATGCTGGTGTTCAACGGCATCTGCGCTCTGGTGGACGTGGTGCTGCCCCTGTTCCAGAAGTACGCCATCCAGAACTTCATCGAAAAGAACACCCTGACGGGGCTGCTGCCCTATGCACTGGCGTATCTGGCGGTGGTGGTGGTGCAGGCCCTGTCGGTGGTGGCCTTTGCCCGAAACTCCATGCACATCGAGATGAATCTGGGCAAGGATATGCGTGGGTCTCTGTTCCACCATTTGCAGACCCTGTCCTTCTCCTTTTATAATGTGACACCGGTGGGGTATCTGCTGACCCGTGTCATGAGCGACACCAACCGCATCTCCAGTATGCTGGCATGGAACTTCACGGATATCCTGTGGGCAATGTTCTATGTGCTGGGTACCTTTGCCGCCATGCTGGCGCTGAACTGGAGGCTGGCGCTGGCGGTCATCGCCATCGTTCCGGTGATGGCCATTCTGACGGGGTACTTCCAGAACCGCATCCTCCACTGGAACCGGAAGGTACGTAAGCTGAACTCCCGCATCACCGGAGCCTTCAACGAGGGCATCACCGGCGCCCGCACCACCAAGACGCTGGTGACGGAGGAGCAGACCGCCGACGCCTTCCGCAGTCTCACCCGGCAGATGCACGACTCCGGCATTCGGGCAGCCCGGCTCAATGCGGTGTTTATCCCGCTGGTGCTGTTCTTCGGCACCATGGCGGTATCCATCGTGCTGCTGCGGGGCGGCTACATGGTGCTGGATCAGGCGCTGGAGCTGGCCACTCTGTCGGCCTTTACCACCTACGCCGTCAGCATCTTCGACCCCATCCAGATGACCGCCGCCAATCTGGCGGAGTTCATCTCTCTGCAAGCCTCCATCGAGCGGGTAACCGACCTGATGGACGAACAGCCGCAAATTCAGGACACCCCGGAGGTCATCGAGAAATACGGCGATGCCTTCCACCCCAAGCGGGAGAACTGGGAGCCGCTGCGGGGCGAGATCGAATTCCGGGATGTGACCTTCCGCTATCCCGACGGTGGCGAGAACGTGCTGGAGCACTTCTCCCTCCACATCCCTCAGGGGACCACGGTGGCCATCGTGGGCGAGACGGGAGCCGGCAAGAGTACCCTCATCAATCTGGCCTGCCGTTTCTTCGAGCCTACGGAGGGACAGATCCTCATTGACGGCGTGGACTACCGCCAGCGCAGCCAGCTGTGGCTCCACTCCAACATCGGCTATGTGCTGCAGAATCCCCACCTGTTCTCCGGCAGCGTCCGGGAGAACATCCGCTACGGCAAGCTGGACGCCACCGACGAGGAGGTGGAGGCCGCCGCACGGGCCGTGTCGGCGGATACGGTGGTGTCAAAGCTGGAAAATGGCTGGGACAGCGATGTGGGGGAGGGCGGCGACCGTCTCTCCACCGGCGAGAAGCAGCTGATCTCCTTTGCCCGTGCCGTGCTGGCCGACCCCCGCATCTTCGTGCTGGATGAGGCCACCTCCTCCATCGACACCCAGACGGAGCAGCTGATCCAGAACGCCATTGACCATCTGCTGACGAACCGCACCTCCTTTCTGGTAGCCCATCGCCTCTCCACCATCCGCAAGGCGGACGTGATCCTTGTGGTGAAGGACGGCCACATCGTGGAGCAGGGCAAGCATGAGGAGCTGCTGCGGCGCAAGGGGTACTACCATGACCTGTACAGCAAGCAGTTCGCTCAGGAGAGCGCCGCCCGCATCTTGGGCGAGGGCAGCGCCCAATAAAGCACATATCAGAGCCAAAGCCCCAGCT
>ERZ772882.4327-NODE-4327-length-10203-cov-3.196788_pt1 | contig 10203 bp, 8 predicted proteins | sample MGYA00580576_ERZ772882 | MGnify/ENA primary metagenome ERZ772882 (study PRJEB29015, sample SAMEA2737658) | human gut metagenome | biome: human gut; feature: human-associated habitat; material: faeces | place: China | collected 2012 ... | reverse complement strand
CCCGCTGCATGTCGCTGAACGTGGACCGCGTCTGGCTGAAAACGCCCGGCGACGAGGTTCTGGTTCCGCTGAATCAGGTCCGCCCCGGCGATCTGGTGTGCCTTCGCATGGGAAACCTGATCCCTCTGGACGGAACCGTGGCCGAGGGCGAAGTCATGGTCAATCAGGCTTCCCTGACCGGCGAATCCGTTCCCGTTGCCAAGCGCCCCGGCGCGTCGGTTTACGCCGGCACCGTGGTGGAAGAAGGTTCGTGTACGCTGCTGGTCACACAGCAGTCCGGCGCAGGCCGGTATGACAAGATTGTCTCCATGATCGAGCAGTCCGAGAAGCTCAAGTCCGCCGCCGAGAGCCGGGCCGCCAATCTGGCTGACAAACTGGTGCCTTACACCCTGGTGGGCAGCGGCCTGGTCTATCTCCTCACCCGCAACGTCACCCGGGCCATCTCCATCTTGATGGTGGACTTCTCCTGTGCGCTGAAGCTTTCCATGCCGCTGGCGGTGCTTTCTGCCATGCGGGAGTGCGGGGAATACCACATCACCGTAAAGGGCGGCAAGTATCTGGAAGCGCTGGCAAAGGCGGACACCATCGTGTTCGATAAGACCGGCACCCTCACCCGCGCCACCCCGCAGGTGGTGCAGGTGGTGCCTTTCTCCGGCTGTGAGGAGCAGGAGGTATTGCAGCTTGCCGCCTGTCTGGAAGAGCATTTCCCTCATTCCATGGCAAACGCCGTTGTCCGCGCCGCCAGGGAGCGGGGCATCTCCCACGAGGAGATGCACTCCGAGGTGGAGTATATCGTGGCGCACGGCATTGCCAGCCGGGTGGGCGGCACGCGGGTGGTCATCGGCAGTGCCCACTTCATTTTTGAGGACGAGGGCTGCACCATCCCGGCAGGGGAACAGGCAAAATTCGATGCGCTGGACCCGCAGTATTCCCACCTGTATCTGGCTGCATCCGGGGTGCTGGCGGGGGTCATCTGCATCGCAGACCCCCTGCGCCCGGAGGCGGCACAGGTGCTGCATAAGCTCCGGAAGCTGGGCATTGCCCAGACCGTCATGATGACTGGCGACAGTGACCGCACCGCCCGCGCCATTGCAGCGCAGGTGGGGGTGGATCGCTGCTTTGCGGAGGTGCTGCCGGAGGATAAAGCCGCCTTTGTCCGTGACGCCAAGGCCGAAGGACATACGGTGGTGATGATCGGCGACGGCATCAATGATTCTCCTGCCTTGTCGGCGGCAGATATCGGCATCGCCATCCATTCCGGTGCCGCCATCGCCCGGGAAATTGCCGATGTGACCATCCGCGCGGATAGTCTGGAAGAGCTGGTGACCTTAAAAGCCATTGCCAACGCCCTGCAAAAGCGGGTGGGCAGCAATTACCGCTTTGTCCTCAGCTTCAACTCCGCGCTTATCCTTTTGGGCGCTCTGGGCATCCTGCCCCCTGCCACCAGCGCGATGCTGCATAACCTTTCCACCCTTGGCATCAGTCTGCGCAGCATGACAGACCTGTTGGAGCAGAAGCCTTTACCGTGAAAATGGAACGCCGGAGCGTCCGCAGACGCTCCGGCGTACCGAAATTATAAATAGCTTTTCCGCTGAAAATGCCCAGAGCATAGCGGAGGGCATTCAAAATCGTCTTAGCCAAAAGGGAGGCGCTGCACGATATTGTGCGGCGGCCTCCCTTTTTTGTTTCAGATAAACCGGCAGAAGCCCAGCCAGCAGCCCAGCAGGAAAAAGAGCAGTGCCTTTGCCAGTACCGGCAGCCACGGGTGCTTGCAAAGAGCCGCCAAATCCCACCGGTGGATGTTCTGCTTGGGGCAGGTGCCCACGCAGGCTTCACAGGCGATGCACTCCCCGCTGCGCAGGCTGCTTTCCTCCAGCTTCAGGCACACCGGGCACTGCTGCTTGCAGGCGTTGCAGCCCGGGATGCAGCCATCGTTCTGCCGGTGCAGCCGCGCAAAGGGCAGCACCGGCAGCAGGGCGAACACCGCACCCATGGGGCAGAGAAACTGACAGAAGAACCGGGGCTGCACTGCCATGCCCAGCAAAATGAGCACAAGCAGCGCGATGCCCACGCCGAAGCCCTCCGGCGGCAGACGCAGTGCCGTCAGGCGGGAAAATACCTCCCACGGGCTTGCGCCGGTCAGCAGCTTTTCCTGCCGGGTCACATACAGCGCCACCAGCCCTGCCAGCAGCAGATATTTGGCCTTCTGCCCCCAAAGCACCGTCCGCTCCGGCAGCCGGAGCTGCTTTTTGCGGCGGAGCAGCTTTTTCTGGATAAGGCCAGAAAGCGCCCAGACGGCATCGCCCAAGCTGCCGAAGGCGCAGGCGTACCCGCAGAAAAACCGGTCGAACAAAAGGGTGAAGCCGCACAGCCCCAGCAGGGAAAGTGTGAAGCTGTCCACAGAGAGCACCTCGCCTGCACCGATGTGCAGAAAGATCTGTTTTACCCCGGAAAAACCGGCTACGAATGCGCCCGGCATGGTCACAAAGAAGAACAGCTGCACCCCGGCGCGCAGCCATGTGCGGTGCTTTTTGTCCCGCTGACGTTGCTGCGCCGCCGTTAAAGGCTTTGTCTGTGTTTTTTCCATCATCCTGCCGCCTTTCCCAGTGCGTCCGCTACTGCACCGATAAGTCCTTCTGCCGTGAGGGTAGCGCCGGAAACAGTATCCACCTCGGCAGACTGCACTTCCAGCATCTCGTCCAGCAAAGGCAGCGCCTGTTTATAGTAGGGCTTATCTTCACCGGAAGCGTCCAGCACCGCAATATCGGTCATTTTTCCGTTCTGGATAGTCACCGACACCCGGATGACATCGCCAAAGCCAAAGGCGCTGCCCTCGTAGGTGCCGTCCCGGTAGCCGCTTTGGGTCTGCTCTGCCTGCGCTGCGCTCTGCGCCTGCAAAACGGAAGTGTTGTAGGCTTCCACCTCGGCAATTTCCTGCTTGCGCTGGCTTACCGCTGCCGCCCGGATCAGCGCCACCTGCTGGTATTGCCACAGTACCCCCAAAATTAGCAGCAGGTTCACCGCCCGGAGGAGAAAATTCTTGTATTTCATTCCGCTGCTCCTTCCGTTTCAGGTTCGGTTTCTTCCGGCGGCAGCGCCGCTTCGGATGCCGGCAGCACTTCCGCAGAAGATGCCGGCTCCGGTTCAGAGGACGCCGGTGTTTCTGCCGGGAAAAGCTGCTGCCATACTTCCTTGAGCCACGCAGGAACGGTGCGCTTTTCCTCCGGCTGCACCACCTCCACGGTGGGCGCAGTGACCGGCGTTTCCTCGGGTTCTGCGGCTTCGGATGGCGCGGCTTCTTCCGGCAGTTCTTCCGATGCTGTCTGCTCCGGGGCGGCTTCCTCTGCCGGGGCAACCGCTGCTTTTGCCAGCGCCAGCTTGACGGCGTTCAGGATGCCGGTGGAAGAGTAGGTCGCACCGGAAACGGCATCCACATTGGGGCTTTGCCCCTCCAGAATGGCGGGGATGACCCGCTTTGCCCGGGAGAGATATTCCTCCTCGTCCTCGGCGCTCAGAACCGTGATATCCGTGATCTTATCCTCTGCCACCGTGACCTGTACCGTAATTTTGTCCTCAAAGCCTATGGCTTCGGCAGTGTAGATGCCGTCAAGGTAGGTGGAGGGCGTTGTAAATTCCTTCACCACCAGCGGTGCGGCGGGCTTTGGCTGCGGCGGCAGGGGATTATTCACCACTTCGCCGGTCAGGGCGTTCTGCACCGCGCCCAGAATGCCCCGGCTGGTGTAGGTCGCCTCGGAAACGGCGTCCACCTCCCAGCTCTGGGCATCCACTACGGTGGTCAAAAGCCGCTTTGCGCGCCGCAGAAACTGCTTTGTCTCGTGGGAAGCATCCAGGATCTCCACCTCCGCGATGCTGCCGTTTTCCATGGTCACCTGTACCCGGACGGCACCGCCGTAGCCCCGGGAAGAGCCAACGTAAACGCCGTCGGCATAGGGCAGCTTGGGCAGGGCTTCTTCCTCCGCTTCAACGGAAGCGGCTTCCACCGGCTGCTCCACCACGGCCGTCAACCTTTCCGGCACGGCAGCCAGCACCGGCGCGGTGCGGGGCAGGGCAAAAAGTACAGCTGCCGCTGCCGCCACCGCTGGGAGCAGCTGCACCAGTGGCAGCAGTGTGTTGCATCGTTTTTTGTTCATTCCAACTCCTCCTGACACGGAAAAGCAAGGCCGCCTGCATAAAGCGACCTTGCTTTTTGGGTGTTCTGTTTTTTGCCGGATCAGGCAGCTTTCAGGTTCTGCACGGCATCGGTCAGGTGGGTCACCTGCTCCAGTGCAGCGGCCTTATACAGGGTCTCGCGGCTCAAAAGCTCCACGCTCTCGGCCAGCTCGGTCTCCAGATTGGCATAGCTGTCGGCGGTGTAAGCGGTCTTTGCCTTGCTCTGTGCTTCGGCGACCACAGCCTGCAGGGCGGCGCGGTCGGCATCGCTTGCCAGCTCGTGCTTGGCAAGGTTCTCGGCAGTAGTCTGGAACTTGACCACCGTGTCGGCGTAGCCCAGTGCACGGATGGTGACGGTCCAGTAGCCGGTGCCGTCAGTGCCCTCCGGCAGCTGGCAGCGGGCGGAATCGCTCAGACCCAACTGGATGCCCATGGACTTGTGCATCCAGTTGTCGGCTGCAAACTTGGTGCCGTAGGAGGCCTTGGCGTGGGTGTAGGTGCTGTCGTTGCCGTAGTAGGTCCACACCACAGACTGCATCCGGGAGCCCAGCTCGCCGTAGTTGCCGTTCAGGTCCACACGGATGAACTCGCCAAAGCTGCCCACGTCGCTGCCGCTGCGCAGGTTCACGGTAAGACCATCGGCAGCCTTCTGGGCGGCTTCTGCCACGCCGGAACCGGTGCCGGTGTGTGCAGCAGAGAAGGTGTAGCCATCGCCGCTCTTGGTTGCGTATTTCAGGCCGTTGGTGTTCTTGTCCACCGCAGCCGTCAGGGTGTAGGCGGTCAGGTTCTTTTCAGAGTAGCCGCCCACCAGCTGACCACCGTTTTCCACCACGGTGTACTTGGAGCAGAAATCTGCAAGGTCGCTGGTAGCCACGCGCACCGGCACATACTTGGTGCCCAGTACCTCGTAGTGATCCATCTGCACGGTAGAACCATCGGCCTTGGTAATGGTGCCCCGGTTCCAGCCCACGGTGGTGCCATCGGCCAGATAGATGGTCTTGCCATCGTCCGACCAGTGAGAAACGGTGTAGGTGCTGCCGTCCTTGGCGTAGATCACAGCAGTGCTCTGGAAGCTGCCACGGTGCAGACCGTAGTTGACGGTTGCGCGGGAGACCGCGTCAAACGCGCCAAGGTCCTGCTCTTCGTGGCTGTCCAGCTGTGCAGAGGAGGCGGTGCTCCCGGCAGCATAGACCTTCTCGTTTGCCCAGTACTCGTCCCAGGTCAGGGCAGCGTAGAGGTAGGTATATTTTTTGCCCAGCAGAAAATCGAAAAAGCCGTTTTCCTCCTCGGCAGGGGCTGCTGCAAAGGCGGTAGCGGTCAGCAGGCTGAACGCCATAGCTGCCGACAGCAGCAGGGAAAGAAATCTCTTTGTTCTCATGAAAAATGCTCCTTTCATCACAATGACAGAAAAGCGCTGCCATATAGTTAGCTAGACCTAACATTGCGCGCAAAGAAAAACCTGCGGGGCAAAGCCTCTCAGATGGTTAGGGTAAGCTAATTGACGGAAATTAAGATAACACGCATACAAAGGGATGTCAAGAAAAAGCAGGGATGTTTATGGAAGCTAATTTTTCGGCAGAAGAAGCCGCCCGCACCCGCTCTGCCGCAAAGCCCTTGACCTTTTTGCCGGAGCGTAGGATGCTTTTTATAGGGTTAGTTGTAAATAGCCGCAAGGAGGTACTATATGATGAAACACGCATTCTGGGGGATCTTGATCCCCAGAACATAACTGGGGATGCCAGCCGGTGGAGGGTGTTGAATCAATCATGGATGCCGCTAGGCTGCGGGCACGATTTTATTTCCATTGTATTTGAAACCTCTTGACAATGGAAACTTTTTTTGATTATAGTAAAACCAACAAATGTTAGTTAGCGAAAGGCAAAGGAAAATGGAAGATACCAAGCAGCGCATTCTGAAAAAATCTCTGGAACTGTTTTCAACCAAAGGGTATGATGCGGTCAGCGTGGGCGAAATTGCAAAGGCGGTCGGCATCAAGGCTCCGTCACTTTACAACCATTTCCCCAGTAAACAGGCCATTTTTGATGCGATTTTGGAGACAACTTCGGCGTCATCATGGAGCCGGTGGCCGTCTGGGTACGCAAAGGCGGCGAGTGGGCCATCATCCACCGCTGCAAACGCTGCGGAAAGCTCAGCTCCAACCGGGTGGCGGCAGACGACAACCCCATGAAGCTTATGAGCATTGCCATGAAGCCGCTGTGCTCTCCGCCGTTCCCGCTGGACTATATTGAGGAAATGACCGCCTTGATGGGCGGTGATGGACGGATGCGGTAAGCCGCAGGAGGAACTGCAAGATGGACTATATCAGAGTTACCAAAGAAAACATCGACAAGGAACACATCTGTTGTGCCATGTCCGGCAAACAGAGCCTTGCCAAGAAGGAATGGCTCAAGCAGCGCTTTGAGGAGGGGCTTGTTTTTTACCGCAGTGCAGAGCGCGGCAAATGCTTTATCGAGTACATCCCGGCAGAAAACGCATGGGTGCCCATTGATGCGGCAGGCTGGCTTTATATCAACTGCCTGTGGGTCTCCGGTTCCATGAAGGGTCACGGCTATTCCAGCGAACTGCTGGAAGAATGCCTTCGGGATGCCAAGGCGCAGGGCAAAAACGGCGTTTGTATTCTGTGTGCCGAGGGGCGCAAACGGGAGTTTCTCGCTGACCCCAAGTTTTTGACCCATAAGGGCTTCAAGGTTTCGGACATCTCCGATTGCGGGATCAATCTCATGTACCTGCCCCTTGCAGAGAGTGCCCAGCCGCCAAAATTCAAGGCCTGCGCCAAGCATCCCAAGGTAGAGGAAAATGGCTTTGTCCTCTACTATACCGACCAGTGCCCCTACACCTATTATTGGGTGCCAAAGGTGCAGGAGGCTGCAAAGGAACATGGAATCCCGTTCAAAACCATCCACATCACAGAGAAAGAGACGGCACAAAATGTGCCCGCACCGGTCACAACATACGCATTGTTCCGGGATGGGAAGTTTGTGACCCAGAGCATCCAGTCGGACAAGAAATTTTTGAAATTGGCGGCAGAATAGCAGAATAATTGAATCAAACCAGACGCCAGACGCAGTGCAGCCCATAGAATTGGGGTGCGCTGCGTTTTTTCGTTGGGGCTATTTTGCAATAGCCCCTTCATTTTTGCTTGTTTCCGGTGAAAGCTGCGGCGCGGGAACGTTCCATTCAGCGGGTCTTCTTGGGGTCGCTTTCGTCCGTGGCGCTGCCGCTGCCGGAGTTCAGGATCGCCACGAACTGCTGCAGCTGCTTGAGGGAGCTGACACCCAGTTTTTCGTAGATGTTCTTGTTGTGGAAGCGCAGGGTGCTGTCCTTGATGTCCAGCTGCTGCACGATCTCCCGGGTGCGCAGCCCGGCGGCGTACCCGTCAAAGATGCGGCGTTCGGTCTTGGTCAGGGTGGGGATGCCCGCCACAAAGGTCTGGAAAGCATCGGGCACCGACTCGTTGCGGCACACGTCCGCCAGCCGGGACAGCTCGGTCTGCATCTGCTGGCGTTCCAGCTGCAACTCGTCCATCCGCCGCCGGGATTCCCGCCGGTCCTCCTCGAACTGCCGGAACGCCGGCGAGAGGATGCGCCGGTGGAAGTTCATGCAGCAGAACACCACGAAAAAGGCGATGAACAGGCCGATGAGCAGCATCTGCAGATTGCCGGAAAAGACCAGTCTCCGGTAGTCTGCCATGGGGATGCACACCGCCAGCCGGTAGGACTGGCTCTCGCTCAGGCGGCACAGCTGGGAGATGCCCGCATAGGCGCTGTCGGGGCCGGTCAACTGGGTCAGCCCGCCGCCCATGCTGCGCAGCACCAGCGTGTTCCGGGGAGCATGGTAGTAGCCGCCGGTGGTGCCGCTGCTGAGGGCGGCATCGGCGGCTAGGCCGTCCCCCGCCGGGGCCAGCAGGCAGCTCAGCCGGTCAAAGCCGGTGGGCTGGGCAAAGTTCTGCTTGAAGTAGCTCTCGCTGATCTCAAAGCCGCACAGCCCGTACATTGTGCCGTCCCGCCCCCGCAGGGGCAGCAAAAACAACTGCACCTCCTCCGAGGTGCCGGGCAGCTCGAACCGCTCGGTCAGCGTGTAAGACTGGTACAGCGGGGCGCTGCCGGGGGTCATCCAGCGGGCGTAGTCCGGGAATTGGTCGGTCTGGAACTCCATGCGCCACTTGCGGTGGGGCATCACGCTGTGGGTCTTGCCCACCTCCGCACTGCCCCGGTACAGCAGCAGGGGCACGGTGGGGGTGTCGGCACCGCTTTTCTGCACATACAGCCCGGCGCGGGAATGCTCTGCTCCCTCCATGCGGGTGTTGACGGTGGCATCCAGCAGCACAAAAGCGCCGGAACAGCCGGTCTGGCGCAGACAGCGGCACAGCGGCTCGAGCATTTTCTCCTCCAGTGCGTTCAGCACCTCGGGGGAGTCGTTCAGCTGGGCAAAGGACATCTGCCGCAGAGCAAGCTCCTTGTCCACCTCTGCGCTCATGTCCTCGGACAGGTTCACGCCCATGACCGCCAGCTGGTCAAAATAGCGCTCCATATCGTTCTGGAACACCGAAAACTGGATCTGCAGACTGCGGCTGATGTCCTTTTTGGTGTTGTGTAGGCTGGCAAACAGGAACAGTGCCGCACCAAAGGTCAACACCAGCAGCACCACCAGCAGCAGGCAGGCCCACAGCAGCCGGCTGCTCATGGGGCTTTGGCGGATCTTTTCACGGTGCCGGTCAACAAAGTGCATCAAAGTCCCTCCTTTCCGGCTGAGCGGCAGGCTCAGGCATTGTCACACAGCAGCTGCCATGTTTCCTCGGCAAGGGCTTCCAGTGTTTCGCCGTCCGCAAGGCGCTGGGGGTAGTCCTTCTGGCGCTGGCGCAGGCTGTCGTACAAGGTTTTGGCCTTGGCGTGGTACCCCACGATGCCCGGTTCGGACAGGGGGGGTGTTCTGGATGCGCATTTCATTATAGACGTCGTACAGCCGCTGATAGCTCTGCTGCTCAAAGGGATAGTCCGCAATGGCGTCAAAGGCGGCGCTGGACACCGGCATGTAGCCGGTATCGGCGGCAAATTCCAGATTGCGCTGCTGTTCGGTGAGCCAGCGCAGGAACACGGCGGCGGCTTCGGCCTTCTGGTCGGTGGTCTTAAAGGCGCACAGGCCCACACCGGCCTGCGGCATCAGGGGCGTGGCGGTGCCTGCGGCGTGGGGCAGGGGAGCCAGCAGCAGGTCGGTGGGCTCGGTGGTGTTGTCCGGGTAGGTGACGAAATCATTGTAATAAAGGATGGCCGCAGAGCTGCCAAGGCCCGCCAGCGTCTCGCCGGTCATCACCTGCGTGTTGGAGTACAGGTCCGACACCAGAATATCGCCCTGCACCAGTGCCCGGGCAAACTCCATCCACGAAGCGTGGAAGGTCTCGTTGGTCAGATCGTACCAGCTGCCCTTGTACAGCTCGCCGCTGCCCTGCTCCAGCGCGTTCAGCTCCACCAGACGCAGGGGGTAATCCAGCGCGCAGAAGGGCTTGCCCTGCGACCACTGCCGGTAGGCACCCGCCATTTCAAAAAAGCCGTCCCATGTGGCAAGGGTGGAAAGCTGTGCCCCGGTGTCCGCCGCAAACCGGGCGTACTGGGAGCCGTTCAAAAAGATGAGCTGGGTGGATTTGGACACCGGGAACACCACCTGCTTCCCGTCGATGATGCCGTCCTGCACAAAGCCGGGCACATAGGCCGCCATGTCCTCGGCGGTGAACCAGTCGTTCCAGTCCACAAGGTTCTCAATGCCCAGAGCGCTGGCGTCCGCGGAATGGGCCGAGAACAGGTCCGGCAGGTCCAGCGCGCCGGGCTTGCCGGCCTTGGCGTCCTGCAGCTGGCCGCCGATGGCGGCGCTGTTGGTCATGTTGGTCACGTTGAGCAGGATGCCCTTCTCTCTGCCCACCGTGTCGTTGAACTCGGTCAGCAGGCGGTTCATGGGCGAGTCGGCCTGTTCGCCATATACATGCCAGATGCTGAGCATGGTGGGGTCCTTGGGAGAAAG
>ERZ772882.4322-NODE-4322-length-10218-cov-3.451835_pt1 | contig 10218 bp, 7 predicted proteins | sample MGYA00580576_ERZ772882 | MGnify/ENA primary metagenome ERZ772882 (study PRJEB29015, sample SAMEA2737658) | human gut metagenome | biome: human gut; feature: human-associated habitat; material: faeces | place: China | collected 2012 ... | reverse complement strand
CCCGTCGAAAACCGTAACGTCATAGGCGGCCGACATTTCCGGAGTGTAGTCCTTCCCTTCTATCAATTTCACGTTCGTGAAGTTCTTTTTCAGGAATTTAGTGAAGTGCGCCATGCGCTCTTTGACCGAAGCCGCAAGCGCTACGGAATCGACACTACCGGGGGCCATGAGCATCGGATCCATGTTGGCGGTACCGCCAACATGGATCCGATGCTCAGTTTTACTTTTGCCGACAATCCCGAAACGGCCAGCATGCCGACAAGAATCAGTGAAAAAAGTCTTTTCATTACATTTGATTTTATTGGTTTAAAAATTCTTCCTACCGGTCGGAAGATTAAATTATTCTGCAAAAATTTCGGCGAGGATTGAATCGAGCTCCTCGTCGGTCCCGATCTTGCCGATGATTGTTCCGTCAGCAGCGATCAGATATTTCGTAGGTAAATAGTGGACAGCATACTTGTCACTTTGGTCGTTCGATCTGTCGAAACCAACGAATTCGCCGTTCTCATCCGTGAGCGTTTTAAGTCCGCGCAAAATGTGGTGATAGTTCTGCATGCCTACTTTACTCCCGGCGATGAAGTTTTTCCATTCGTCTTCAGAAGAATCGTTGTCGGCCACGCAGAAAACTTCAAATCCTTTGTCATGGTATTTGTTGTAGAGTTCCTGAATGTGGGGAAGCGAAGCAACACATGGTCCGCACCAGGTGGCCCAGAAATCAACCAGAACAACCTTGCCTTTCAGATCGCTCAGCTTTATTTCCTTGCCTTCGGGATTTTTATTGATCAGGTCGGGAGCCGGTTTCCCGGGCAGCACGGCCTCGAGGGCTTCGAGTTCTTTTTTAGTCCCGGCAGCTTCGGACTGAACCTCGGGAGCAAGAGCGTCATAGAGTTCTTTCATCGTCGGGTAGTCGAGGTTTCCCTGAATCTGCATAAGAACCGAAGGAGCTACGAACGACTTGCCGTTATTGCGGATAAAGTCAATGCTTGTTTGCTGCATACTTTCCCTGAGGATCTCGAGCGAATCACGCAGGGTGGCATTGTCCGGATCGACTTTTATCGACTCATGAAGACGGGTCATCTGTTCCGTGAACGGTTGGAGTGAGTTTTCATATGCTTTTTGTTCGTCGGTCGTCGGCGAACCGGTTATGGCGACATTGGAGAAGTCCGAAACCATAAGCCCTGAAATGACGATTTCACCCGGTTCCACAAAAAGACCCACGCGAGTTTTGTTCTCCCAGTTCCGTGGGTCGCCCATCATAAGGGTCGCCCCGATTGGAGTTTCCTGAATGCCTTCGAAAATAAAACGTCCGTTCCCGATCACGGCTGTATCGACCGTTGCAGTCGAACGGTTGGCTGAAATTCTGTAAAGATAGATTTCCCGGCCGTCGGCATCGGAAATTTTGCCGCTTACGCAGAAATGGCCGGCCGGCTTTGAGTTGCAGGCACAGAACAAGGCCGTTACACCTGCAAGAAGAATGATTTTTTGTGCTTTCATTTGATTTAATTGATTTTCCGGGGGTGTGTCAAAAACTGGCACAACCCCGATATTCTGTCAGACACGGTTGTGGGTCCTATAGATCCGAACCGATCGATCATCAGTTCTGGGTAACCGGATAATTGTGTTCGAAATTACCGTTCTTTTCCATCAGATTCTTCGGGAACGGGAACACCCAGATGGTTGATTCCGGCTTCAGGGTGTAGGTTGTGCCCGAGTATGTCCAACTGATATCCTCTTTGTAGTCATCGAGCAGTGTCCAGCGTTTAAGAGTAATAAAGTCATAAATGTTGAACACATTCTCGCCATGGGCAACTTTCCTGAGCATCCCGATGGCTTCGGTTTTTGTCGTCACCGAGCCTTTCAGCGCATGATAGTCTTCCGGGAAGAAGCGGCCCACGCGGATTTTGTCGAGATAGTCCATTGCGTCGTCGATCAGGTTGTTGTTGATGGCATTCTCGGCGAGAATCAGATACATCTGCGGCACGCTCAGATTTATTCGTCCGACGCGGTCATTTCCTTGTACTCCGTAGCTCATGGAACCTTCGGTAACCCCAAACATACTTTCCAACGCCCCCTTTACCACCTGAGAGGTCGTCTCCCAGCTACCCATCCACATCATGGTGTGATAGGTGGCAAACCAGTCTTTCTGAATGTTCTTCTGTTCATAACGTTCGTAGTAGCGCGGTGTAAGCCACGAGAAAAATTCGACATCGGTATCAGTAAAATAGTCTTGGGCAAGTGCCAGTTGGGGCGTCTCGAATGTTTTTACCAGAATTCCCGCACTGCTCGGTGCCTCGGTGCAGTAGTTGGCATAGTCTGATACCGAGCTGTTAACCGCAAGCGCTTTCTGTGCCTCTTTTGCAGCTTCGCCGGGCTGCTGCATATACATCAGCACATGAGCTTTGATCGCATGCGGACATGCGGCGTTGAAGCGCATTCGGTTTACAGCCGACTGCGGAAGCGCGTTCAGCTCGATCGCAGCATCGAGGTCAGCGAGAATGTATTCGTAGACCTCTTTCTGAGTAAGCTGTTCGGTAGGTTGTTTGATATCCTGTGTTTCCAGAACATATGCGATAGATTTCTCGGAGTCAGCCGTAGCCGGATCATAGGCTTTGGTAAACTTCACGGCAGCGAGCCAGTGGAAATAGGCGCGGATCGTCAGAGCTTCGGCTTTTAGTGCCGTTTTCTTTTCTTCGGAACCTGTCGCGGCATCCACAAGACTCAGAATAGGATTGGCAACTGTTCCGATATAGTTGTAGCAATTTGCATAATAACTGTCGCTCGAAGTCAGGTCTACCTGTTCCAAAGCATGCCCCGCCTCGTCGTATTTCAGAAGGATCTGGGTTGTTGTCTTAACCGGATTGGCAAGAACAGTCCCTACATTGCCGGGATAATACTGTACCGAACCGCATACACGCTGAATATCGGCAATTCTGATATTATACTCCTGGTTGAGAAGCATCTCGAGCTGGTCAGTGGTGGAGAGAAGGTTCATTCCTTTCTGGTCGATTTCTGTGAAATCGGAACAGGAACTAAGCACCGAAGCTCCCACCAGAAAAAGACCTACGATATATCTTGTTTTCATTGTCATGTCAAAATTAAATATTACTAAATGTTAGAGACTCAGGTTCACGCCGAACATATACGATGCCTGTTTACGGATTCCGAGTGTCTCGGGGTCGATTCCGGCGTTGTTCTTAATCCAGAGGGCTTTCGGGTCGTTGATCTGAAAACGGAGTGAAATCTTACTGATACCGACTTTTTCCGTTAGGTGCTCAGGAAGATCATAACCGATAGTTATATTACGGATTTTCAGGAAATCAGCGTCATAGAGACAGTTTGTCGCCGTACGACATTCACTGCCCAGTGACGTAGAGGCATATTCGCCGATACCCGGAACATCGGAATGGTTTTCGGGAGTCCAGGAATTGAGATAGACAATGTTCAGCGGACTGTCCCATGACGATTCGAACACTTCCGATTTGGGCTGGGCGAACATTTTGTGGCCACCGTAGTAGACAAGGAGAAATCCGAGACTCAAGCCATTCCAGCGCAGCTGATTATCCATTCCGACGATCGCTTTCGGATCGGACTGACCACCGAATTCAAGAACGTCGACGCTAGCACTACTTGCGTTGTGCGATGTGTTGCCATTCTCAACGTAATACATCGACTGGCCCACCAGACCCGGCCGGTCATCGATCCCAGCGAAACGATAAGCCCATAGCGCATTTACGGGATAACCGGTCTTATAAGGTAAGCTGACGAGATCATAGGCGCGAGTGGCAGGATTCTCCACTTCGAGAACCTTGTTCTTATTGTAGGTTACGGTGAGGTTGGTTGTCCAGCTGAATCCACGGCGGTTTCCGGGAACAAACCAGTCATAGCCGATGGCAAGCTCAATACCATTGTTCCGGATTGAGGCCACGTTGGCAACCATCGATGAGAAACCGGTTGTCGGGTCAAGAGTGATCGGGGCAAAAATATCCTTACCGGTCTTCACGTAATAGTCGAGCGATCCACGCAAACGATAGCTCATAAAACCGTAGTCGAGACCGACGTTGGTCGTCCGGTTCTGCTCCCAGCGCAAGTCAGGATTGGCGGGCGATGAAATGGAGGCGACAGGCAGATTGGTCGTTGAATTTATGTCACCCGACGATGCCGTCATGTGAGAGGTAGCACCTTGATAGATATTACCGGTAACACCGTAGGAGAAACGGAGTTTCAGGAAATCCATCCAGGACAGGTCGCGGAGGAAACTCTCGTTGTGGGCGTTCCAGCCTATACCTACCGACCACAGGGGTCTGCCACGGAACTTGGCGTCGAGACCGTAGATGTCGGCATAGTCTTTTCGAAACGAACCGAAAATGTTATATTTGTTATCATAGGTGTAGGTTGCGTTGAAATAACCCGAACCATAGCGATGGCGAACTTCTTTCACGATTCCCATTCCGTTTTCAAGATAGGGTGTGAACGCGAACTGGTTGCACGGGAAAGGAGAGCCGTTCATTTGAAAGTAAGGCGAATTGCTCATCTGCGATAAAGTTCCGAAATCAACAGTATGGGTAGCACTGCTTTGAAGCTGTTCGTCATATCCGAGAACAAGCGATTTGTCACCATTGGTTTTCGTCTCCCGGAATTCCAGACCAGCGATAGCCGAAATCTCGTGCTTGCCGAAAGTGTTGGTGTAGTTCAGCTGGCCACGGGCAGTCCAAAAGTTTCCGCTGGTATGAGTAGTCTGAAGAAATCCACCGGTTTCGGGAGTCATATAAACGAGCTTGTGGCTCTCTGTATCCATTTTGGCGTACGCATTCTTGATTGTGCGTGCGGCGTGACTCTCCTGTGTCGCATGTTGCTGGACGTTCTGAGAGTTGACTTCATATACGAACTGGGTCTGAGCCGTAAGTCCGGGGATAATCTTAAAGAGAAGATCGCCATGGTAGCGCATTTCCTGACGGCGCGTCTTTGTCTGGTTATCCCTAAGCTCGTCAACGAGGTTGAATCCGAGATCTTCCATGCCTTCCTGAAGGGGCATGTATTCATTGCCGCAGTACCATGAATAGAGTTTCTTAACGGAGCCGTCGGCATTATAGAACGACTGATACTGGGCATAGGAGAACGGGTCGAGATTAACGTTGTAATCGTTGCCATACTGCTTTATATTGGCGTATACGCCGTTTACCGAGAATGTGGCCACGAGCCATTTTGCAAGGTCGCAACTACCTTTGTAGTAAACGTTGAGCCAGTTGCTCTTATGCTCTATGATGCCCATGTTGTCAGTGCGATAGTTTATCACTAAGTTGTTGCGGAACTTGTCGGAACTACCACGGAGCGAGAGGTTATACTGCTGCATGACCTGGCGACGATAGATGTTGTCGGCGAAATCCTGTGCGAAGTTGTTTTTCGACAAATCAGCGAGAATGTTGTCGAGTTCGGAGCGACCGATATTGCCCGCCGCGTGCTGATACCAGGCATAGGCCACGGGGTTTATCTGAGCGCCGTCGGTAATGTTCTTTCCGAAATTCTCTATGACTTTGTCCCGGGTCATACTCGGATCGTCGGCATACTTGCGGTTGAAATAATAGTCATAGTATTCGCTGGCGCGTTCCACCTGTTCTTCGGCGTTCATCAGGAAGTTATCATGATAATCGACATTCTTGTTTTCATACAAGGTTATGTTTGCCTGGAAGTCAATGTCGATCTTGCCTTTGTTACGGGCATTCTTGGTTGTTACAACAATGATTCCGTTTGCGGCGCGCGCACCGTAGATAGCCGACGCTGCAGCGTCTTTCAGAACGTTCACCGAAGCGATGTCATAGGGATTGAGGTCTTCGATAGAGCCTTCGACCGGAAGACCGTCCACAACGAGCAACGGAGCCGATTCGCCATAGAGCGTACCCGTTCCGCGGATAATCGGTTTGCCGCCGTAGGTCGACAGACCGGCAACGCGAGCCTCAAGATTCTGGATAAGATTCGGAGTGTAACGGTCACTAAGTTTTTCGGAGGAGATGGTGGTTACCGCCCCGGTCATTTTCTCTTTCTTGACTTCCTGGTAACCGGTAACGATAACTTCTTCCATTTGAGACACATCTTCCAGCATGACAATATGTAACACTTGCTGACCGCTTAAGACTACTTCTTGCGTTTTCATCCCCACAAACGAAAATACAAGCGTCAGTCCCGATTCCTCCGGCACTGTCAGAGTGAAATTTCCATCCACATCACTCACCACTCCCACGGCAGAACCTTTCAGCAGAATGGTTACTCCCGGCAACGGACGTCCCTCTTTGTCTTTTACATTCCCGGTAAGGGTGATTTTTTTCTGAGGAACATCAGGTTGCCTGAATTTCGGAGAAATCACAATGATATTGTCTTCCAACCGATACCATAAACCTGTATTTTTCAGGCATACAGCCATAATCTGTCCAAGATCACAATCTTGCATATCTACACTTACCTTTCCGGTCCGTTGTAACATTTCATTACTGTACACAAAATGATACCCCGTCTGTTCAGTCAGTTTTTCAAACACTTCCTGCAAGGAAACCTCGTTTACCGAAATACTGATTTTTACTTGTGAAAAAGCATTGCCATAGACAGTAGAAAATCCTATCAGAAGGAAACAAAACAGCAATTTCATAGTCAACCACATTTTCCAAACTACACCGGAAGCTTTTCCGACATCGGATTCTTGATTTTTTTTCATAGATTTGTCGTGTTTTAATTAAGTGAATAATGACCCTTCGCCAAAAGGGCGTTATTTATTATCGACAGGAAAGTGTTAGCGCGCTTTCCTGTTTTTCTTGAGTCAATCCCGTCTCACCACAACCGTCCGGCCTTTTACTTCAAATTTCACACAAGCCGCATATTCAATGATTTCCAACACCTTATCCATATTTTCGTATCTCGGTAAATTAGCTGTCAAATGTAAATTCCGGATTTCATCGTGCATGACGAACACTTCGACATCATACCAGCGTTCCAGGTCTTCCAATACCTCCCCTAATAATTTATTTTCATATACAAAACGGTGCTCCTTCCAACCGACATAATTCATGACATTCACAGAAGCCACCCGCAGTCCTTCATCCGTTTCGGCGGCCTGTTGGCCGGGCCTGATGACAACCTGCTGCCGGTGCCAATTGACCGCCACCTGCCCTTCTATCAAAGTCGTCTGACGCTTAACGCCGGGGTAAGCCGACACATTAAACGAGGTACCCAGCACCTTTACTTCCATATCCCCCAAAACGACTGAAAAAGGTCGCTTCACATCTTTCGTCACTTCGAAGTAAGCTTCCCCCTTTAACACCACTTTCCGCTGATCTGCTGAAAAATGGTCCGGATACATCAATTCCGATGCAGCATTCAACCACACCCGGGTACCGTCGGCCAAAACCAATTTGTATTCTCCTCCACGGGGTACCGACAAAGTATGCCATTGTATCCTTTTACCGTTTTCCTGTTCATGATAAACCAGTTGTTTTCCATCATTTACAAAATTCTCGCCTTTCAATTGCTGGCATCCCCTATCCACTTCTAAATCCACGCGACGTCCATCCGGTAAGACCAACTGCGCTTTTGAACTACCTGGACGAATAGTTTCACCCATCGAGACAGGCTGCTCAGATTTTCCGGTATTTTTATATTTTATCATCCAGGCAAGCCCTATCGTTATCAGTACCAATGCAGCATACGGCAATAAATACCGGAAAGGAACACGCTTCCTCCGTTTCATCGCTACTTTCACCCGTTTCCAATCTTTCCGGGAGTCGTATTTCATATATTCTTGCCATTCTGTTCCTTGATATGAACGGGCCCCGAGGCTTTCATAAAACGAGCGGTTGTCTGCACTCTCTTCCAACCATTCTTCCAGTTCGGTCATTTGCTGTTTATCTGCTTCTCCGTGCCAACAAAGCAAAATCAAACGGGCAATTTCCTGAGGAGTATATTTTTTAGAGGTCATCTTTTCTTCATTTTCTATTAAAACCGGTGAAAGAAGCAAAAGGATGACAAAAGATGAAAAAATAATCAAAATATTCCGAAAAGTTTTAGAGCGACCATTATTAATGCAATCAATAAAATATAACGTATGTACTTCGCTCCCCATTTCACACTCAACCGGGTCCCGATCCAGGCTCCCGCCATGTTACCGCAAGCCAGAATCAAACCGGTACGCCAATCTACCAAATCATACCAGATAAAAATAACGAGTGCCCCGAAAGTATAGATCAAGATAAGCAATACTTTTAAAGCATTTGCCTTGAGCAAATCGTAACCACATCCCAATACCAAACCACCCAGCATAAAAAAACCGACACCGATTTGTATAAAACCGCCATAGAAGCCGATCCCCAAAAATATCAAAAAACGTACCCAGGGCCGCCGGGCTTTTGCTTTTTCAATATTAGATTTCACCCAGGTATTGGGATCCAGCAAAATCATAAAAAACATCACCACCAATAATCCCCCGATCATTTTTTGTAAAACGGCAGCCTGGATGTCGACAGCCGTAAAAGCTCCCAAAATACTTCCCAAGGTAGTGGGGAGCAGTAAAGGATAATCCGTTTTAAAATTCAATATTTTCTTCTGTCGAAAAGTAGCTGTCGAAACGATATTTTGCAGAAGAATAGCCACTCGGTTGGTTGCGTTAGCCACATGGGGTGGCAAACCGAGAAAAATCAAAAACGGAACCACCAACATCGAGCCACCTCCGGCGAACATATTGATAAACCCGGAAGCAAAACCCAATAAAACGAGATATAACATGCTGTTATCATTCATGGAATTCAAAATTAATGGTTTTATTAGAGAAAATTCTAAGATAAAGTCATAAATTTGATCGTCGAATTATCAGGGCCAGACATGAATCCGGAGATCACAGATCAAACGCTCGTTTTACAACGACTCAAAGAGGGCGATGAAAAAACTTTCGAATTGTTATTTCATCGTTATTACGCCGCATTATGCTTTTTTGCCAATAAAATATTAAAAGATGAAGAAGCAGCAAGAGATGTCGTTCAGGAAGTGTTTATTCGTTTCTATGAGAAAAGCTATGATTTCCCAAACCTGATCGCTCTGAAATCATTCTTGTACAGCTGTGTACAATCCAAAGCCCTGAATGCTTTGGAGAAGCAAAATACCCGGACATTTTTAAAACAACGTCTGGACACTCCCAAATATGAAGAAGCCACCTATTTCCGCCACCAGATCGAAGCGGAGATATTCGAAGAAATTTTTGCTGCCATTGAAGAATTGCCTTCCGAATGCCGGCGGATTTTCAAAATGAGCTACCTGGAGCACATGGACATCCGGGAAATTACAGAAAAATTACAAATTGCCGAATCTACTGTAAAAACACAACGCCAACGGGCAAAACAATATCTCCGCAAACGCTTAAAAAACTTGTACACTTTAGTTATTTTCCTATTTTTCGAATAAAAGATCAGCCTACCGAACGCAAAATATCGATCACGATCGGTTTTAGCCCGCTAAAGAAAAATTCGACAGCAATCACCATCACGATCAGCCCCATCAACCGCATCATCACGTTATTGCCGGTTTCGCCGAGTATCTTGATAATCCGGGAGGAACTTCTTAAAATAAGATATACCAAAGTAATCACCACAGCTACGGCGATGACCATAATCATTTTGGTTTCCCAATCGGTAGCTTTGTTCCACATAACGATTGCGTTGGTAATCGCACCAGGGCCACATAACATCGGAATAGATAAAGGCGTGATCGAGATATCGTTGACATAACTCTTCACTTCCGATTCTTTCACCTTGGTTTTCACCAAACGGGCCTGCAACATATCCATCCCCATAATCAAGAAGATGATTCCTCCGACAATCCGCAGACTATCGATGGAAATACCGAAAAAACGGAATAACAAATCGCCTGAAATAGCAAAAAACATCATGATGAGAAAAGAGACCAAAGAAGCCCGGCGGGCCACTTTTCTACGTTCTTTTTCATCCAGCTCCATCGTCATGGTCATAAAAACCGGCATCGCTCCTAACGGATTGATCAACGTAAAAAACGAGGTAAAACAAAGTAATCCAAATGTAAACATCTCTATTCTATTTTATCGTGAAGAGCCGTATCCGTCTTCTTCTTTCAGTGCGACAAGATAACGTTTTTTATTGTTTTTTATAAATATAAGGTAGAATTATTTTGTTACTTATTCGTCTTCGGTGTTCGTGTTTGGAGACCCGGTCG
>ERZ772882.4310-NODE-4310-length-10239-cov-4.739886_pt1 | contig 10239 bp, 10 predicted proteins | sample MGYA00580576_ERZ772882 | MGnify/ENA primary metagenome ERZ772882 (study PRJEB29015, sample SAMEA2737658) | human gut metagenome | biome: human gut; feature: human-associated habitat; material: faeces | place: China | collected 2012 ... | reverse complement strand
TGTGAGCATTCTGCTTGTCATCCTCATCTCAATTATATGTGGTGATGTTCGGTACTCGCTTTCATTCTTGATCGGCTTTATCCCTCAGAGAATCTACATTGGTGGATATCATGCAACGTCGCACACCAGATGCTATCTGGCATTTACCGGACTGGCACTTATCTGCATTTTGCTGAGTAAAGTAATTGCAGCCAATCACCTTTTTCGTATCCTGACAACAGCAGCTCTTATGGGCATCGCTATCTTTTTCTCTCCGATAGAAGCAACGAATAAGCCTTTAGGCAAAAAGAAGCGGTTAAGCTATAAGATGGTCGCATCTGTTCTTTCGTCAATAGATTTCCTGTTTGCCATTTTCAATGTGCTTCCGGACACCCGCAGTATAACGGTATACTACATTTCAAAATGGGTTTTAGTGATTTTTGCAATCATTCCGTTTTTTCAGAAACAAGCGAAGATATCCTAAGGTACGAGGGCGTTCATGTGTTTTCAGAAGATGAATGCTCTAAAAAATATCAAACGGAGGTAACAGAAATGAAAAAGATTATGTTGCTCTTGAGCAAGGTCACTTGCATTATGGCAATGGCTCTCGCAGTCTTGAGCGTGAACAGCACCTGTGGCTTTACGGCATATCAGCCGGATGTCCCGGAATCGCTTGAGCATGACTGAAATTCATATGAAAGGTAAGATAGCGATACTCTTACGGGATATATTTCTTGATAATTTTCTAAAAGGAACTGTTCGATTATGTTGGAGCTGCTTTCATTCATTATGTTGATTGTTCGTCAGCTTTTCTATATTCTAGGCGTCCTTGCATTTGGAAAATATCTCTTGAAAAAGTGAGAGCATCGATAATCAATGTACTTCGGAGGTGTTTCCGATGCACAGATGAGAGTCCGTTGTTCTATAGGAATGCATGAAAGGAAAAAACAAAATGAAAACAAAAACATATTTGCGTTATATTTCCTGCGTGTTAGCGGTGCTGCTTTGTGTTGCTTCCATTATGCCCATTGCCTTTGCAGATTCAACAAATCATGGCAATAGCGAATCTCTTTTGACAGGATCAAATTATTCTGTTTCGTACTCGATGAATGGAAAAGATGTTGTTGAACAGCTTACAATTCGTGATGGAGGTATCACACGAATTACGCGTACGGTGCATCCTAATGATGTGATGGACATTGTTGTTGTAGGTGCATCTGGTGAATCAACAACATCAACTGCAAGAAGTGACTATAGCTTGTTCTATGAAATTTATCAAGATCAGCAAAATTACAAAAACGGACAGCTGGCACAAATTCCTGCACTCACTGGAAGCGAGGTGACAGGGTCGCAGTTCAAGCACCGCTATGTTGGCACAAGTGCAACCGATACGGTTTATGCTAGTGATTTGCGTAAATGCAAAAAAGCATCTGATGTAGCCAGTATTTTAGCAACTGCATGGGGAAGCACACCAGCAGCAGTTATTTCTTCTACAGCATCGTTTATTTTCGATCAGATGCTTCAGAGTATGTCCTCGGACTGCTATAAAGTGACAATATCTTCTATTACGTATGAAGTCCTATTTTCCTATGACAATAGCTACTATACACATTGCTATCATCAAACTGTCAAGGAATATAAGTCAAATGGCTCTTTGATTCGGTCTAAAACGGATTATTATCAGGCCATTGGTGGCTGATAGTGACTTCAAAGAACAGGGAGAACATGTAATGGGATTCTTTAAGCAAAAAGGGCCACTCCAAAGAGATTTCTGCGAAGTATTGCTATATGTTGTGGCTTTATGGGCATTGAAGCCAGCAAGCCTTCAGGATATCCTGACGGTGAATCAATGCGATGGAATGTGGTTCTTTTCCGCAGCATTTTTTGCCATTGTTTTTGTAGGAATCGTTTCAGATTATCTTCTGATTACAAATCATTTCGTTGCATGGAAAGCAATACACGGCAATGTCAATCAAACAACATTTCAGGAACTTCAGAAATTTGCGCTGTGCGAAAATCAAAAAGTTGCTATTGAGCCAAAGTTGGCAAGTTGTATTTTAGTGGTTTTGGCAGGTTGTTTAACAGCGGCATTCGTATGGTTCACATTTATTTGCCGATGAGCATACACCTGAGTTGAAAATTTGCGGCTTTATAGTGTGATGAGGTGGCTGTTAGTGATATTGCTTTTGATCACGATGATGCCAATATACTAAAATTTTGTAAGAGGTGATTCCAGTGCAGAATTAAGCGAAAAAGAATCCAAATTGTAGCTGGGTGACTTGTAACAGTCAATAAAATATAAGGAGCAAATCGACATGAAAAAGATGACCCGAAATGAATTCCTTAAAATGGCTGGAACGAGTGCTGCGTTGGTTGTTTTCAACACAGTTTTGATGCCTGCTGCTGTTGCAGTTGAACCAGGCGTTGTAGCACTTTCTTCCAAAAAATCTAGTATCGAAATTGATAAAGGAACAACTGTAAACTCTGCAACATTCAAACTTGTCCCAATTTCTCGCGAAACCTTCTGGGGCGATGCTGGTTCATGTACACTTGATTATCTGTCTGAAGGGTATATCCAATGGACGATTACCGTTCCGGGTGCAGTAATTGTTTCCTTTGAAGGTAACCTGCATTTCAATAAACTTGGTACACCCTTTGGAACCTTTGATCATGCCATTTCTGCATACGGCACAATCGGTACGGAAGATGTAAAATATGGACTCTCTAAAGGAAAATGGGAGGTTGAGTTTACTGGAATTGCTACTGCGGCTAACGGCGATATGTATAGTGTCGTTGATGGCGCAACATTAGCTTTCAGTGTCACCAAATGATTCTGCCATATAATCTACGTATTTGATTTTTACAAAATAGCTTATCACATAGAACAAGCCCCACCTGCAGTAGATTCTTCGATTTGGAATATCTATTGTAGGTGGGGCTTTTAGATAAATTTATTTATTCAAGTTTGCCTTTATGTCTTTAAGGAGTTTTTATAGAGAGATAGCTTAAAAAACGATGATATCACAATTGCTGGATTTCTTGTTCGGCCAACCAAGCGAGTTTATTCCAGTTGTTTACACGACACCGTTTGCCGATAAATTCCAATATTTTTTTGTGAGTTTCTTTTGGCAGAGTATCGCCATTATGACATGCAAGAAATGTAAAAGGTTTAGGGATGTCTTCTTTTTTATCGGCCAATAATAAAATATATCCGATATACTTTCCCTGTTCAGATATCACATAAAATTCAGGTAGACAGTTTTCTTTACTGCTCTGAACAATTTCTTTAAAAATGTCTAATGGTATTTTTTGGGGAACAGCAGAGGCATAGACGTATTGAATGGCATTATCTTCATTTTTCAACCATGTAATCTCCATACTTATCTTCTTTTCCTTTTTGCAAACACAGTTAAAGCATTAAATATATTGTTATTATACCACATTTGTTGTGTGTTGGACTATGATTTGAAATTATTTGGCATTTTAACCAGTTTATCAAATGACTTATTGTGCGAGTAAGAGAATTTTAATCATAATCATTCGCTTGACCAATTTGTAACACAAAATACGTTACAATGATTTTCGGCGGTAGCCATGAAAAAACGATGACACTCAATCCTCCGTGTCAACCCCACTGTAAAGTAGCGGGTTGAGGATGTTCTGAGGCAGTTGGGCATCCTGTTGGCGACGGCAGAGCCATCCGTGAACCGGGCTTCCACTCGGTTGGTGTCTATGTTGTAGCGGAAGGAAAGCAGTTTTTGAGAGTGATTATGGTCGAAATTCTGATTTCGTTTCATTTGAATAGCTCCTTTAATGATTTTGAAATTTGATTTTTGACGAGATGAGGTCTCTTTTTTCTTTCTCTTGAGTCACCTAACCGCACTACCCTGCATCTGGAGGGCTGGAAGGTCACCAACCCTGTGGACGAGAGCCGCAAAATCATCGATAAGATCAAGGATCAGGTGGATGTGCTGATCGGCGTCATGCACATGGATACCGAGAACGAGTACGGCGTCTATGGCTCCGGCGTCACCGATCTGGCAAATGCCTGCCCCGAGTTCGACGTCATCGTGGGCGGCCACGGCCACAGGAGCATCCCCAACATGATGATCAACAACGTGCTGGTGGTGGAGAACAAGAACGCCGGTGCCACCCTGTCCGAGATCCACGTCTATCTGGAGCGCCAGCTGGACGGCAAGTGGAAGGTCGTGAACCGCACCTCGGAGAACCTGCAGATCAAGGAGTACGAACCCGATCCGGAGCTGACCGCTCTGCTGGCTCCCTACGACACCCGCGCCAAGGAAGACGCTGTCACCCCCATCGGCGAGCTGAAGGGCGGCGATCTGGCCCCCGAAAACGAGATTGACTGCCTGCCGCAGGCCATGGTGCAGGACACCGCTCTGCTGGACTTCATCAACGAAGTGCAGATGTACTACACCGGTGCGCAGGTCTCCGCAACGGCCCTGACCTCCATGACCTCCCAGATGCGCGCAGGCACCATCCGCAAGTGCGATATGGCCAGCATCTACACCTACCAGAACACCCTGTACAAGCTGCAGATGACCGGCGAGCAGCTGCGCCGCTTTATGGAGTGGTCCGCAGCCTTCTTCAAGACATGGAAGCCGGATGAAGTGACCATCGCCTTTGACCCCTCGGTGCGCTACTACCTGTACGATGCTTTTGAGGGCGTCAACTACGAGCTGGACGTCTCCAAGGAGCCGGGCCACCGCATCAAGAACCTCAAGTGGCCGAACGGCAAGGCCGTGAAGGACACCGACACCTTTGTTGTGGCAGTGAACAACTACCGTGCCACCACCCAGCTGCTGACGGCTGCGGACATCTTCCTGCCCGGTGAGGATCTGCCCAAGCTGCTGGAGATCGATGTGCGCGGCGATGTGGGCGGCATCCGCGAGCTGCTGGGCGAGTACATCCGCACCGTGAAGGGCGGCACCATTGAGCCGCACGTGAACAACAACTGGAAGATCGTGGGCAACAACTGGAAGGCCGCCGATCACCAGAAGGCTGTGCAGCTGCTGCGCGAAGGCAAGCTGGCCCTGAATGAGAATGCCGATGCACGCACGCTGCCCGGCAAGGCCATCACCACGGCAGAGATCGCCAAGTTCTAAAAATCAGTTTCCTGTAAAAAGGGGCTTTCCGTGTTGGGACGGAAAGCCCCTTTTTTGTGTGAGAAACGGGCGGATTTTCAACCGTTTCCCGGGAATTGGTTGAAAAAACAGTACCATTCCGCAGCATTTCGTGGTACAATGAAACTGTATTGGTCTCGCTGCTGTGGGCAGATGGGAGCAAGCGGCCAGACCGGGCGCGGAAAGGAAGCCAGAAAAAACCATGCAGGAAACGACCATTGCAGCAATTGCAACAGCACCGGGTGCAGGCGGCATTGCCGTGGTGCGTCTTTCCGGCCCGGAGAGCTATGCCGTGGCGGCAAAGGTGTTCCACCCGGCCAACCCGGCAAAGCGGGTAGAAGATGCCAAGGGCTACACCGCTCTGTTTGGGCATTTCATGGAAGGGGAGGAAGCCTTTGACGAGGGCGTGGCCCTGTTTTTCCGCGCGCCCCACAGCTACACCGGCGAGGATGTGGTGGAGCTTTCCTGTCATGGCGGAAATGCGGTGGCGCGGCGGCTGGTGGAAGCCTGCCTTGCAGCGGGTGCACAGCCTGCCGCCCCCGGCGAGTACACCCGCCGCGCCTTTTTGAACGGCAAGCTGGGTCTGACCCAGGCGGAAGCGGTCATGGACCTGATCTCGGCAGACGGGCGGCAGGGGGCAGCGCTGGCAAACGCCGCGCTGGGCGGTGCGCTGGCGAAAAAGATTAACGCCCAGAAAGCCCAGCTGACCGCCCTGCAGGCGCATCTGGCCGCTTGGGTGGACTTCCCGGAGGAGGATGTGCCGGAGCTGGACCCCGCCCACCTGCGCACCGTGCTGGGCGCAGTGCGGGAGGAACTGGACGCCCTCATCCGCAGCTACGATGCCGGTGCGGTGCTGCGCGAGGGCGTGGACTGCGCCATCGTGGGACGCCCCAACGCGGGCAAGTCCACTTTGCTGAACCTGCTGGCAGGCTTCGACCGCGCCATCGTCACCCCGGTGGCGGGCACCACCCGCGATGTGGTGGAGCAGGCGGTGCAGCTGGGAGATATCCGGCTGAACCTCTTTGACACCGCCGGTCTGCGGGAGACCGAGGACGCTATTGAAGCTGAAGGCATCCGCCGCAGCTGGAAAAAACTGGAAGAAGCCGGGTTGATTTTGGCTGTCTTTGACGGCTCCGAGCCGCCCAGCCGGGAGGACTTGGCGCTGGCGCAGCGCTGCGCCGGTCGCCCCGCCATCGCCCTTGTGAACAAGGAGGACAAGCCCGCCCGGTTTGATGCGGAGCTCATCGCCCCCTATTTTGCCATGGTGCTGCCGGTCTGCTGCCGGGAAGAGGGGAGCCGCAAGGTCATCGCCGCTGCGGTGGCGCGGCTGCTGGGCACGGGCAGCATCGACCCCCACGCCGCCAGCCTGTCCGGGCAGCGGCAGCTTTCTGCTGCTCTCCGCGCCCGGGACGCCGTAGCCGGTGCACTGGATGCCGCCGCAGGAGGTTTTGGGCTGGACGCCGTCTCGGTCTGCGTGGATGACGCACTGGACGCCCTCTGCGACCTGACCGGCGAAAACGCCTCGGAAGCCGTCATCGAACAGGTGTTCGAGCGGTTCTGTGTGGGGAAATAAATTCAAATCATTGATTAGAGGAAACCCGAAAGTATATGAACCACTTAGGAGATTATGATGTCATCGTCATTGGCGCTGGCCATGCGGGCATCGAAGCCGCCCACGCAGCTGCTGTGCTGGGCGCAAAAACGGCTGTCTTTACCATGAGTCTGGACGCTATCGGCAATATGCCCTGCAACCCCAGCATCGGCGGCACCGCCAAGGGCACGCTGGTGCGGGAGGTGGACGCGCTGGGCGGCGTGATGGGTCTGGCGGCAGACGCCACCTATCTGCAAAGCCGGATGCTGAACAAGGGCAAAGGCCCCGCCGTGCACGCGCTGCGGGTGCAGACCGACCGCCGCCGCTACAACGAATACATGAAGCACGCGCTGGAACAGACCCCGGGGCTTGCCATCCATCAGGCTGAGGTGGTGGCGCTGGAAGTGGAAAACGGTCATGTGAAGGGCGTTGTCACCCAGCTGCACGGCGAATACACCGCCAAGTGCGTGGTGCTTGCCACCGGTACGAACCTCGGCGGCAAAATTTTTGTGGGCGATGCGTGGTATGCCTCCGGCCCGGATGGAATGCACGCCGCCAACGCCCTGACCGACAGCCTGAAAGCCGCCGGTCTGCCGCTGCGCCGGTTCAAGACCGGCACCCCTGCCCGGGTGCACCGCCGCAGCATTGATTTTTCCAAGCTGGAATGCCAGCCCGGCGACCCGGACAGCGAATTGCAGCCCTTCAGCTTCCTGACCGATGCACCCATGCACAACAAGGTGGAATGCTGGATCGCCTACACGAACCCGGAGACCCACAAGATCATTCTGGACAATATCCAGCGCAGCCCGCTGTACGGCGGCATGATCGAGGGTGTCGGCCCGCGCTACTGCCCCTCCATTGAGGATAAGGTGGTGCGCTTCTCCGGCAAGGATCGTCACCCGCTCTTCGTGGAGCCCTGCGGTGAGAACACCGAGGAGATGTATTTGCAGGGCGCGTCCAGCAGCCTGCCGGAGGACGTGCAGAACGCCTTTTACCACAGCATCAAAGGCTTTGAGCATCTGGAGATCATGCGCCCCGCCTACGCCATCGAGTACGACTGCGTAGACCCCACCAGTCTGGAAGCCACGCTGGAAAGTAAGGTGGTGCGGGGCTTGTACGGGGCAGGGCAGTTCAACGGCACCTCCGGCTACGAGGAAGCCGCCGCGCAGGGTCTGCTGGCGGGTCTGAACGCCGCCCGCAACGCGCTGGGCTTAGAGCAGCTGGTGCTGCCCCGGCACACCAGCTATCTGGGCACGCTGGTGGACGACCTTGTGACCAAGGGCGTCATGGACCCCTACCGCATGATGACCAGCCGCAGCGAGTACCGGCTGACCCTGCGGCAGGACAACGCCGACCAGCGCCTGACCCCCATCGGCAGGGAATACGGCCTTGTGCAGGATGACCGCTGGGCAAAGTACCAGCACACCCAGCAGATTTTGGAAGCCGAGCGCCGCCGCCTGCACGAGACGCATCTGCGCACCGCAGACCTGCGCGCCGCCATGGAAGCCGCCGGTCTTGCCCCCGCCGCCGAGGGCGGCATTGCCGAGGAGCTGCTGCGCCGTCCCGAGATCAGCTACCCGCTGGTGGCGGGCATCATCGGCTGGGGAGAGGAGATCACCCCCATGCTGGCGGAGCGGCTGGAAACGGAGATCAAGTACGCCGGTTACATCGCCCGACAGGACAGGATGATCCGGGAGGTGGCACGCCACGAAAAGACCCTCATCCCGGAGGATTTCGAGTATGCCGCCCTGACCGGCCTGACGCTGGAAGCCCGGGAAAAGCTTGCCCGCATCCGTCCCCGCAATCTGGGGCAGGCGGGGCGCATCCCCGGCGTTTCGCCCTCCGATGTGGCGCAGCTGAGCATCGCACTGGCAGGGAAACAACAAAAATAATACGAAATTGCGATAAAATAAACAATTGTGCTACCCCGACCACCTGACAGAAAGGACAACACTATGATCGACAAACAGCGGTTGGAGGAAAAGTGTTCCACATGGAACATTGCCCTCACCGGCACCCAGCTGGATCAGTTGGATGCCTTTGCCCAGATCCTTGTAGACTACAACCAGAAGGTCAACCTGACCGCCATTACCGACCCGGAGGGCATCGAGGACAAGCATTTCCTCGACAGCCTGCTGTTTGCCAGCCAGCCGGAAGTAGCCGGGCGCATGGTAGACGTGGGCGCCGGGGCAGGCTTTCCGGGCATCGTGACCAAGATCTTCAAGCCGGAGCTGGAACTGACCCTCATGGAGCCCACCGGCAAGCGGGTGGAGTTTTTGAAGTACGCCTGTGCCCAGCTGGGTTTGACCGGGGTGGAGTTTGCCAAGGAGCGCGCCGAGGAAGCTGCCCGCAAGGTGTGGCGGGAGCAGTTTGATCTGGCTTCTGCCCGCGCCGTGGCAGCCCTGCCCATGCTGGCAGAATACTGCCTGCCGCTGGTAAAGGTGGGCGGCAACTTCCTTGCCATGAAGGGTGCTTCCGGGGAAGAGGAGCTGACCGCAGCCCGGGGGGCCATCAAAAAGCTGGGCGGCGAGTACCGCGAGACCCGCACTTTGCACCTGCCCGGCGGCGACACCCGCACGCTGATTCTGTGCAAAAAGATTTCGCAAACTCCGACAGCATACCCCAGAAACGGCGGTAAAATTGCAAAAAGCCCGCTGAAATAACGCATAATTTGACACAACCTGTAAGACCCTGCCGAACGAAATTTCTGGCGGGGTCTTTCTTTGTGTGCTACACTGAAGCTGAACAGGTTTTCCACGATTTCCCGGAGAAATGTGGAAAAATCGAAGGCTTATTTCACAGGAAAGGGGCAGCATCATGTTTGAACGCAAGAAACCATCCGTGAAATTACTCTCTCTGCCCATCGACCAGATCCACCCGTCGCCCTTTCAGGCGCGGAAAAGCTTTGACGAGCAGGAGCTGACAGCGCTGGCGCAGAGCATCCGGGAAAACGGTCTGCTCCAGCCGGTCACGGTGCGCAAGGCGGCAGAAGGCTACGAGCTGGTGGCAGGGGAGCGGCGGCTGCGCGCCTGCCAGCTGGCAAAGATGACCACCATCCCCGCCATCTTGTGCAGCTACGCCGACGACCGCACCGCCGCACTGGGTCTGCTGGAAAACATCCAGCGCGCCGACCTGAACCCCTTTGAACAGGCGCAGGGGCTGCGGGATGTGATGGTGCTGTGGGACTGCACCCAAGCCGAAGCCGCCAAGCGTCTGGGCATGGCGCAGCCCACCTTTGCCAACAAGCTGCGGCTGTTGCAGCTGACGGCAGATCAGCGGCAGTTTGTGCTGGACAACAACCTCACCGAACGCCACGCCCGCGCGGTGCTGCGCCTGCCGGAGAACCGCCGCAGCGAGGCGCTCATCACCATTGCCAAGCGCCGCCTGAACGCCCGCCAGACCGACAGCTACATCGAGCAGCTGCTGAACAGCCCGCCCAAGGCCGGGCACCGCATCTCCATGGTGCGGGACGTGCGCATCTTTGTCAATACCATCGACCACGCCATCCGGCTAATGACCGACAAC
>ERZ772882.4300-NODE-4300-length-10263-cov-12.279976_pt1 | contig 10263 bp, 8 predicted proteins | sample MGYA00580576_ERZ772882 | MGnify/ENA primary metagenome ERZ772882 (study PRJEB29015, sample SAMEA2737658) | human gut metagenome | biome: human gut; feature: human-associated habitat; material: faeces | place: China | collected 2012 ... | reverse complement strand
CCACCTTTCGCATAAGGTGTCAGAAGGTCAATGACCTTAATCCCTGTCTCTAATACTTCAACAGCCGGGCTCTGTTCTTCAAAGCTTGGTGCTTTTCTGTGGATAACCCATTCTTCGCTGTCTTTAATTGGTTCTCCGTTATCGATCGTCTCTCCAAGTACATTGAACAGACGTCCCAGAGTCTTCTCACCTACCGGCACTTTGATACCAGCTCCGGTAGCGGTAACTTCCATTCCCTTCTGCAGACCTTCACTGGAAGCCAGCATGATACAACGTGCAATGTTGTTACCTACATGCTGGGCTACTTCCATGACGCAGCGTTTTCCGCCATTGTCTACTTCCAGGGCATCTTTGATAAATGGAAGTTCTTCTCTACTATTAAATTCTACGTCTACGACAGGTCCCATGACCTGTACGATTCTTCCTTTTGTCATATTACTGCTGCCCACTTTCTTTTTTATTATTTCGTGGTTATTATTTGTTCTGTATACAGTTCCGCCATTTGCGAACTTTGTATCTTACTTCCGTTTCTGCGCATTGGCTCCGCCGATGATCTCTGTCAATTCCTGTGTGATGTCTGCCTGACGGACACGGTTATAAGTAATATTTAATTCGTTCAGCATATCTGTTGCACTGTCTGTTGCATTCTGCATTGCCTGCATTCTGGCATTATGCTCACTGCAGTAGGCCTCTACCAGGCATCCATATACGATACCGTTGATGTAGTTCGGAACAATGTTCGCCATCACACTGTGCGTTGATGGCCAGAACACCATATCTTCCTGATACAGTCCGGTTCCGACAAGAGCCGGCATATCTTCCGGAAGGAAGGTCGTTTTCTTCATAGGAAGGAGCTTCTGTTCCTCAGTCTCCGCTGTCATAGCATTGATCATACGTGTGTATATGATGTGGATCTCGTCCAGATCTCCATTTCTGAACTGTTCTACCATTTCTGAAGAAATGATTCTTGATCTGTGCATCTTCATTATACAATTCTATATTAACCAGAATACTTTTCTTCCTGGTTTCATAATACGAAACAAAGAGCTACAAATATGGTGAGAGTTATACTGAAAAAGCCAAAGAAATTACAGGATATCGTTTAACATCAGATGCAACAATTACAGGCACTAAAGGTGTAGTAGGAGAAGAAATTAAATTTATTTATGAAGCTATTCCGGTAATTGTTACAATCAAAGGGAAAACAGATTCTAAAGAATATACTGGAAATCCACAGAAAGTAGAAGGCTATGATATTGAATCTATTAAAGATGATAAAGGAAATTCTATTTCTGGATATTCTAAAAAAGATGTAGCTTTAGCTGAAGGTAAAACTGCAGTTGCTACAGGTACTGATGTTGGAACATATAATATGGGACTAACAACAGAAAGTTTTGTGAATACAAATAAAAGCTTTAAGAACGTAACTTTTGTGGTTCAAGACGGATCAATGACGATCACTCAGAATACTGCGGAAGTAACAGTAACGATCACAGGATCAGAAGAAACGAAAGAATACAACGGAAGCGAACAGACATTAGAAGGTTTCCAATCAACAGTAAGCGGAGCTGAAAAAGCTCAGATTCAAGTAAGCTTGAAAGCAGGAAAAACAGCCCAAGCCAAAGGAACAAACGTTGGAAAATATTCAATGAATTTGAAGGCTGAAGATTTTGAAGCAACATCTGACAACTACAGCAACATCAAAGTGGTTGTAGCGAAAGACGGAACATTGACAATTGACAAAGCGAAAGCAAAAGTCACAGTCAAAGGAAACAAAGATTCGAAACCATACAATGGAAAGAACCAGTCAGTAAGTGGATATAGTCTGGTAAGCATCGACAACGACCTTTATAAAGAAAGCTACTTCACATTAAAAGAAGGCAAAGGTACAGCGACAAGAAAGAATGCCGGAACCACTCCAATGGGATTAAAATCTGAAGACTTCCAAAACAGAAACGATAACTTTGATGTAGAGTTTGTGGTATCTGAAGACGGATCAATGACGATCACTCAGAAATCTATCATTCCTGATGGACCTAAAACACCAGAAGAGAAGAAGACTGGTATTAAGGTGACTGCGCCTAAGGATACTACGTATAGCGGTAATGAACAGAAGAAAGAACCTGTTATTGAAGATACTAAAACTGGTAAGACATTAGACAAAGATGATTACTCATTATCTTATAGTGATGATGTAACTAATGCTGGTACAGTAACAATAACTGTAACTGGTAAAGGAAACTATACTGGTAAATTTGAAGTTACTTATAAGATTAATCCTCGTAAAGTAACATTGAAGAGTGAAACAGCTTCTAAACCATATGATGGAACAGCATTAACTAAACCAGCTGTAAAAGTAAGTGGTGATGGCTTCGTTGAAGGTGAAGTAAGTGATATCAAAGCTACTGGATCGGTAACAACTGTAAGTGAAGGTGAAGTCACAAATACAATCACATTCACTAAGGAAAATAACTATAAAGATGGTAACTACAAAATCGAAAAAGATGAAGGTAAGTTAAGTATTACAGCTCAATCAATTGATCCAGGTACAGATCCAGAAAAACCAAATCCAGACTATACAGGTGCTAAGGTAAATAGTCCTAAGGATTCAGTATATGATGGTAAGGAACACAAGTGGATCCCTACAGTAACGGATAAGGCTGATAAGAAATTAGAAGCTGGTAAAGATTACACAGTAGAATATTCAACTAAGAACTTCAAAGATGTAGGAACTATTAAAGTAACTATTACTGGTATTGGTAACTACAGTGGAACAGTTAAACGTTCTTATAAAGTAACCCCTAAGGAATACACAGTAACTACGGATAGTGCAACTAAGACTTATTCTGGTACTGCATTAACAGCTGGTGGTAAGGTAGAGGGTATTGTTTCTGGTGAAACAGTAGAATTTACTACAACTGGTAGTCAGACTGAAGTTGGTACTTCTAAGAATACTTATGAATTAGTATGGAAGTCTGCTAAGGCTACTAACTACACATTGGCTAAGGAATCTATCGGTGAATTAACTGTTAAGGCTAAGTCAATCGTTCCTGATGATTCAGACAAGACTGGTATTACAGTAAATGAACCAAGTGATTCTAAGTATGATGGTAAGGAACATAAAGAAGTATTAACTGTAACAGATACTAAGACTGGTAAAGAATTAGTAGCTGGAACAGATTACTCAGTAACTTACAGTTCAGATCTAGTAAATGCTGGTACAGTAACAATGAAGGTTGCTGGATTAGGTAACTACACAGGATCATTCACTAAGACTTATAAGATTACTAAGCGTTCTGTAACATTGACAAGTGCTACAGTAAGTAAGGTATATGATGGTAGTGCATTAACGAATACTTCTATCACAGTCAGTGGTGATGGATTCGTAGAGGGTGAAGGTGCTTCTTATGAGGTAACTGGAACTCAGACAGAGGTTGGAAATAGTGCTAACGCATTCGAATACAAATTGAATGAAAAGACATTAGCTTCTAACTACAACATTACTAAGGTTGTTGGTACATTAACAATTACAGCAGCTCCGGCTCCTGTAACTCCAGCAACACCTAGTACACCAAGTACACCAAGTACACCAAGTAGTACAACTAGGAGAACTCCTCGTACTCCAAGTGCTCCTCAGGTAACGACTCCTGCTGAAACAGTTGAAAAAGAGACAACTCCTAAGGCTGAACCTAAGAAAGAAGAAAAGGTTGAAGAAGAGTATACGCCTAAGGCATCACCTCAGTACTATTGGGCATTAATCAACTTGATTTGTGCAATCTTAACAGTATTATTCGGATTATTATTGTTGATTAGTAAACGTCATAAAGATGAAGATGATGACGAAGAAGATGATGAAACTAAAGATCAAACAACTACAAATGATGATGAAGATAAAGAACAAGAAAAGAAACGTGGATTATTCACTCGCGTACTTGCTGTTCTAATCGCAATCGTATCTGTTGTATTCTTCCTAGTAACTGAAGACTTAAGTCTTCCATGGACTTGGACAGATAAATGGACAATTTGGATGGTTGTTATTGGATTAGTACAAATCGTAGTATTCTTCGTAGGACGTAAATGGAAAAACGTTGATAACGACGATGAAGACGAAGAAGCACAACAAGCTTAACAAAAGTTAATAACACAAAAGGAGTAGCCTCGTGCTACTCCTTTACTGTCCAATACCCATTTTGATTTGAGCCTTTACGCAACCTAATTAATATGCGCTTAATAGTTGAACGGGATAGGTTGAGCTCTATTTGAGTGATTTTTGGGTTCATTTTAATGAGTTGTATGATATCGGGTTCATTGGGTTCATTTACTTTGAACCCGATTTTGTTATCATGATACTTAAAAACCCATCCTAGTGCTTGCTAGAATGGGATCTTTGTCGTTAATAGTTTCCTGTATAGTTCTACACCTTTGTATAGGATGTCTTCATCAAAGGTGAACTTATTTGAGTGTAATGGAATGGTGTCTCCCGTACCTAAAAAGAAGAAAATGGATGGGGCTACGTTTCTGTAGTAACCAAAGTCTTCACTGATAAGTACAGGGCTTTCTAGTTTGTTGACTAGATTGTTTTTGTATAGTGCATAGAATAATTCTTCGTTATTGAATACAGGTGGATAGTGGTGATTCACTTTGAAGTTGACTTGTACTTTGTATTTTTTTATTGCGTTATTCAGGTTTTGTTCAATGATATCAACAATTTGATCAAATACCTTTGGATCATAATAGCGAATCGATCCTCGTACATGAGCTTGATCAGCAATGATATTGAAGGCTTGGCCAGAATGGAAAGTGCCAAAGTGTAATAGGTGGAATGTATTGTTGTCAAAAGCTTTTTCCTCTTGTTCTAAAGACTTTTGTAGAATTTCTACACAAGCTGTTAGTGCATTGATTCCATTTTGAGGTTGGGCTGCATGACTCGCTTTTCCTTTTACTAGAAGTTCAAACTCACATCCGCCTGCCATCATTTCATTAGGACGTGTATAAACTTTTCCTTTTTCAAGTTCTGGATAGATGTGTGTTCCATAGATGGCGGCAACATTAAATTTATCGAAGAATTTAGATTCAATGATAGGTTTGGCGCCACCAGGTTTTTCTTCGCCTGGCTGAAATAACAATAAGACGTTGTAGTCGCTGTCTTTGGCGTATTTAGCGAGTTCTAAAACCATAGCCATATGGCCATCGTGCCCACAGGCGTGCATACATCCATTGGTGCTTTTGAATTCTAGGTCTGTATTTTCTTCCATAGGAAGTGCATCCATATCGGAACGGAATACGATTGTCTTTTCTTTTTGGTTATCAAAATAGGCGGTTACACTATTTTGGATGGGATGATCAATGGTGCAGTCATATAAGTCTAATACGTTTTCAATATATAGTGCTGTCTTTTGAGTTGTGAGTTCAATTTCTGGAATTTGGTGTAAATTTCTTCTGCTTTCAATGATTGTCGGCATAAAATTCTCCTTTTATTGGGTTTATTATACTAAATGTTAAATAAATTTAACATAGATTTAACATTGTAAAGATAGTATGAATTTCCATTTAAATTTATATTAAATACGAAAATATGAAAAGGTGGAAAATATGACAACAACAAATATATTGTCTTTATTGGGTGGATTAGCTTTATTCCTATATGGAATGCAGATGATGGGAAATGGTCTTGAAGCTGCGGCTGGAGATCGTTTAAAACAAATTTTAGAGAAATTAACTTCAAATCGATTTTTAGGCGTCATTGTAGGTGCGCTTGTTACGGCGGTTATTCAAAGTTCGAGTGCAACAACAGTTATGGTTGTTGGATTTGTCAACGCACAGATGATGACTTTACAACAAGCCGTATGGATTATTATGGGAGCTAACGTTGGTACAACGATTACGGGTCAGTTGATTGCGTTAGATGTAAGTGCCATTGCTCCATTAGTTGCCTTTATGGGTGTGGCATTGATTATGTTCACAAAGAGTGCCAAGGCAACTGATATTGGACAAATCATTGCAGGTTTGGGTATTCTTTTTATTGGTATGAATATGATGAGTACAGCTATGATGCCATTAAGAGAATCAAAAGAATTTGTTGAATTAGTCACACACTTCTCAAATCCATTAGTAGGTATTTTGGTGGGTGCAGGATTTACGGCTTTGATTCAGTCGAGTTCAGCTTCTGTAGGTATTTTACAAGCCCTAGCAGCCAGTGGTGTTATTGGTTTGGATGGAGCTGTATATGTATTGTTTGGACAGAATATTGGTACTTGTATTACGGCTGTTCTTGCCTCAATTGGAACAAGTCGTGAGGCTAAGCAGGCTACCGCCATTCACTTGAGCTTTAATATCATTGGTACAACGATTTTTACAATTGTATGTATGTTTACGCCATTGGTATCTTGGGTTATTCATTTAACGCCATACAATGCGACTGCACAGATTGCGAATATGCATACTATATTTAATGTTTGTACAACAATCTTGTTGCTTCCATTTGGAACATACTTGGCTGAGTTTGCGCAACACATCTTACCGGTTGAAAATAAAGAAACAGAAGATGAGCGTTTATTATATTTACAGCCACTACCTAAGTCTAAGAAGATGATTGGTGGTGCGGCTATTTCGGTTAAACAAATCAATGATGAAACAATGCACATGTTGAGTCTTGCGTATGAGAATGTAAATCAGGCTTTTGATCAATTATTGCAGTTTAGTGATAAGATAGATGAACAAATCTACAAAAGAGAGGATACAGTCAATTACTTGGATAAAGTCATTAGTGAGTATATTAGTACGGCTTTGGCTACGCCAAACTTGAATGTGAATATTTCTCAAGCCTTGTCTAGCTACTATTTAATGTTAGTGGATATTGAGCGTATTAGTGATTATGCCGTGAATATGAATCATCAGGCGACAAAACGTCTTCAAGGAGATATGACGATTTCGGAAATTGAAATTGTAGAGCACATGAAGAAGTTATGCGTGGATATGAAGAATGATTTGGATGATGTAGAAGAGGCAGAACGTAAAGATGATGTGATCGATTCACTTGTATCAAGTTGGCGTGAAGCACAGATTCAAGCTTTAAAACAAAAGAAATGTTCAAGTGAAGTCAGTATGATGTTGTCACGTATTTTTACAGACTTTGAGCGTATTAATGACCACGCTTTAAATGTATCTCAAGAACTTGACAAAATTACAGTTGAGATTCCTGATTAATAAGCAGTTTTTCTGCTTATTTTTTTCGTGGATTTTGTTATAATCTTGTTATGAATATTGAGAAGTTATTAAATACAATTATTGAAGCCGGAAAGATGTTAGTGGAGAGTGGTGCGGAAGTCAGCCGTGTCGAAGAAACAATGGTCAGAATGTGTCGTTGTTTTGAAGGTATTGAATATGCGGATAGCTATGTGACTTTAACGGGTATCATGTTTTCCTTGACGTATGACAATCAGACAATGACGCGTATTTGCAGGGTACACACGGGAGAGGTAGATTTGAATCGTATTGATCAAATTAATACGCTTTCTAGAAAAATTTGTTCAAATCCAATATCAGTGGATGAGTTAGCTAATGAATTGGATCGAATTAAGGGGATGTCTCGCTATACATTTAAAGAGACAATGCTTTTTGGTGCGGTTGGCGCTGCTGGATTTGGAATGTTCTTTAATGGGACTTTATTAGAAATTGTGATGTCCTTTTTTATTGGAATTTTGATTCGTTGTATCAGCTGTTTCTTGTCAAAACACAAACTAAATTCTTTCTTGAATAATGCGATATCGGCAGGATCTGCAGCACTGAGTGCGCAATTGATCCATCAAGTATTACCGCAGACGAATGTGGATATTATGGTTATTTCTAGCTTTATGCTTCTAGTGCCTGGGCTTGCGATTACCAATGCGATTCGTGATACGATTGCAGGAGATTATGTTTCTGGCGTCGCAAGAGCGGTAGATGCTTTTTTGTGTGCTATTGCCATTGCGGTAGGGGCTGGTTTTGTGATGTATTTTTGGATATAGGGGAATGAATTATGATATATGTGATTTTAAAAGCAGGAATCTCTTCATTCCTTGCTAGTTTAGGGTTTGGTTTCCTATTTAATATTAAAGGAAGAAATTTATGGTTTGCCGGAGTTGTAGGTGCCATTGGAGGTGTCTGTTACAAGGTGGGACTGTATTTAGATTGTTCTGAAATATTATCCAATTTCTATGGGGCTTTAGGTTTAGCCTTAGCCTCAGAAATATTGGCACGACAATGTAAGACGCCAGTCACAACATTTTTAGTTTGTGCATTGATTCCATTAGTTCCTGGAGGCGGTATGTATCGTACGATGCTTGCGGCCATTCGTGGAGATGCTCAGAACACACTAAATATGGGGCTTCAAACATTGAGTATTGCGGGTGTTTTGGCTTTGGGAATCCTATTGGTTTCCACAATTATGCGTGTGTATTATCAGGAAAAGAGAAAATTTTTAGAAAAAAAGTAAAAAAGTACTTGCAAAGATGAATATTTATGGTATTATATATGAGCGTCTTGGGGATATGGGCCTGTAGCTCAGGTGGTTAGAGCGCACCCCTGATAAGGGTGAGGTCGTTGGTTCAAGTCCATTCAGGCCCACCATTTGCTGAAGATATGGGGTGTTAGCTCAGCTGGGAGAGCACCTGCCTTGCACGCAGGGGGTCATCGGTTCGATCCCGATACGCTCCACCATTTGTAAAATTTAAACTGCAGATGCAGTTTTTTTTTATACTTTTTTTATTCTATGTTATAATCATAAGTAATCGGATGATTAGAAAGCTGAGTAGATGTATGGAAAAAGAATTTTACGAAGAATTTGAAGATATGGAAGCCGGTATTGACCAAAAACAGGCTCTTGTCGAAGAATCAAAAAAAGTTGACGAAATTGAAGATTTCAACGAAGCTGTTCGCTTTGTGAATGATTTAAAGAAAAAATGGAGAAAGACTGGATTTGGGGAGTCTTTGGCAGAAGAAAAGTTAAGGGAAGAATTTGAGGCAAATGTTGAAAAGGTTTATGAAAAACAAAAGGCATTGGCTCAAAAGGTTGTAGAGGCTAAGGAAGCTTTGATTAAGGAAGCTGAAAAAACTTCTTTATCAGATGATTTTAAGAAGGCTACTGAAAAAATGACTTCTTTAATGGATGAATGGAAAGCTTCTGGAAATGCCGGAAAGAAAACGGATGATGAATTGTGGGAACGTTTCAATGCAGCTCGTCAGAAGTTCTATGATCGTAAACATGCAAACTGGGAAAATAGAGCGGTTCAGTTTGAAAATGCCAAAAAGGTAAAAGAAGATTTAATTGAAAAAGCTAAGTCTTTACAGGATTCTGAAGAATGGCAAAAAACAAGTGCTAAATATAAAGAATTGATGGATGCATGGAAAGCAGCTGGAAATGCAGGTCGTGAATTTGATGATGATTTATGGAATGCGTTTAATGAGGCTCGCCAAAAATTCTATGCGAAACGTAATGAATTCTATGAAAAATTGCATGTTGAACATGATGAAAAATATGCAGAAAAACAAGCTTTAGTTAAGGAAGCTAAATCAATTGCTGGTTTACAGGAATATACTCGTGAACAAACGGCAATGATGAAAGAATTGTCTAACAAATGGAAATCAATTGGTTTCTGTGGAAAAGATAAAGAAGACGAAATCTGGAATGAGTTCAGAGGAGTTATGGACGAATACTTTGCAGGTTTAAAATCGGCTAGTGAAAAGCGTCGTGCTAACTGGCGTGAACACATGTCAGAAATTATTTCTCGTAAAGAAGAACAAATCGCAAACCAAAAACGTCAAATCAAACGTCTTCAGGATGATATGACTGGTTTGGTAAGTGAAGCTACAGTAGCTGACTTACAGGATCAAGTAGAAGATAAAGAAGATTTTATCAAACAACTTGAACAAGAAATCGAAGATATTGAAAAGAAATTAGCAGAGTAGTTGATCTACTCTCTTTTTCTTGGGGTTTATTATATGAATTTTCATGAATGTATGAAGCTGTTTTATCCAGAGACAAAAATAATATTATATAATCAAAAAAATGAAGTTGTATTAGAAGGCCAAGTAAAGGACATTCGTAAAGAGTGTGAAAAATATCATAATGTAGAGGTAACCTTTGTATCGGGTAGAGCGGATACAACGGGACTTAAAATTTGGCTAGATATGTAAAAGGAAGAAAGTATAGTGCTTTCTTCCTTTTCATTTTATGCTTTTGGCTTTAGCCAGTTTGAGCGAGGGATTCGAGCGAAAACAACAAAA
>ERZ772882.4292-NODE-4292-length-10277-cov-2.888769_pt1 | contig 10277 bp, 6 predicted proteins | sample MGYA00580576_ERZ772882 | MGnify/ENA primary metagenome ERZ772882 (study PRJEB29015, sample SAMEA2737658) | human gut metagenome | biome: human gut; feature: human-associated habitat; material: faeces | place: China | collected 2012 ... | reverse complement strand
ATCGCGATGCGCAAGTTGCGTGATGAGAATTCGAGCCAGACGCCGATGCGGCGCGCTTCTTCCATTTCTCGGACGACGTTGGCCGCCGTGACCATGATTTTCGTGGGGATGCAGCCGCGGTTCAGGCAGGTGCCGCCGAAGCGGTCCCGTTCGACGACGGCGATGCGCAGGCCCTGCCGCTGGGCCGCGTCAGTAATAATATTGGCAGCGCCGGTGCCAATGACGATGACATCATACTGGTTCATACGTATCGTCTCCTTTTGTATACGAATTTTGTGTGCTTTTAGTATACGGTAAATTTAAAAAGTCCGCAAGGGATTCTCCCTTTAAATTTTGTCGCTGCCAGCCCTTTATGGGAATGCGTATGGTTCTGCAGAATACGTATATCCTGAGGTCAAACCTTGAAAGGCCCGTCGGAATAGTGTATTATTTTAAAATAGATTTGTTGCTAAGTGTTAGCTTGTACAGAAAATCCGGCTTGAATGCCGACAGGGAAGTTAGGATGGAGATATATGCTGGAATTTCCGATTAAACGAACGATTATTATTGACGATACGAAGAAAAAGAAACGGGGCCGCAAGAAAAAGGACGATGGCGAAAAGATGGTCATTAACGGAACCGTGAATCTGCCGGAAAAGAAGCCGCTGAAAAAAATGGACCCCTTGCCGAAAAACGCCAAAAATCTGGTTATCGTGGAATCGCCGGCCAAGGCCAAGACGATTGAACGCTTCTTGGGCAGCTCGTACAAGGTGATGGCCAGCCGCGGCCATCTCCGCGATTTGCCGCGCAATCAGTTCGGCGTCAATATCGAAGACGGGTTTACGCCGTCGTATACGAACATGTGGGATAAGCGCAAACTCATTGAAGAGCTGCAGGACGAGTTCATCCGTTCTAAAAAAGTATATCTGGCGACTGACCCGGACCGCGAAGGCGAAGCGATTTCCTGGCACTTAGCTCATTTGCTGGAAATCGACCCGAAGGACGCCTGCCGCGTCATGTTCCACGAAATTACGAAAAAGGCCGTACTGGCCGGCATGGAAGACCCTAAGCCCATCGATTTGAAGAAGGTCGACGCCCAGCAGGCCCGCCGCGTCCTGGACCGCATCGTAGGGTACAAGTTGAGCCCCCTGCTGTGGAAAAAGGTCTGTAAGGGGCTGAGCGCCGGCCGCGTGCAGTCCGTAGCCGTGCGGCTTATCTGTGAGCGCGAAGAAGAAATCAAGGCCTTTGTGCCGGAAGAATACTGGACCTTGGATGCAAAGTTTATTCCAAAAGGCTCAAGAAAAGCATTCCCCGCTTCTTTTTACGGAGATGTTGACGGAAAAATCAAAATCTCCAACAAGGAACAAGCAGATAAAATTCTGGCAGAGTTGGAAGATGCGGAATATCAAGTGGTAAAAGTAAAAAAAGGTACCAGGAGAAAATCTCCCGCACCTCCGTTTATTACATCCACTTTACAGCAGGAGGCTTCTCGTAAACTTGGTTTTCAGGCCAGAAGAACCATGAAAGTGGCACAGGAACTGTACGAAGGTGTTGAAGTGGCTGACATGGGCGCAGTCGGTTTGATTACGTATATGAGAACTGATTCCTTGCGTATTTCCGAAGATGCAGTGAAAGAAGCTGCCGATTATATTTTAGAGCGCTGGGGTAAAAAGTATTTGCCTGATACCCCACGTAAATTTAAAGTAAAAGCAAATGCACAAGACGGACACGAAGCCATTCGTCCCACTATGCCGAATTTGTCTCCCGACCAGGTAAAAGACAGTTTAACATCAGACCAATATAAATTGTATAAACTGATTTGGGAGCGTTTCATTGCCTGCCAAATGTCAAATTGTCTGCAAAGTACAACTCAAGCGGATATTCAGGCAAAAAATTATATTTTCAAGGCTTCCGGTTATACGGTTACATTTGATGGTTATACCGTATTGTATGAAGAAGGCAAAGATGAAGAGGAAGAAGCAAAAGGCGCATTGCCTGTCTTGGAAAATGGCATGCCTTTGAAGTGTAAAGAGTTGGTTGGAAATCAGCACTTTACACAGCCGCCTCCGCGTTATACAGAAGCTTCTTTGATTAAGGCTCTGGAAGAAAACGGAATCGGACGTCCTTCCACTTATGCCACTACCATTTCTACCATTACGGCAAGAGAATATGTCACAAGGGAAAATAAAACCTTAAAGCCGACGGAGCTTGGGGAAGTGATTACAAAACTAATGAAAGAACATTTTCCGAAAATTGTGAACATCAAATTTACCGCACAAGTAGAAAGCGAACTGGATGAAGTAGAGCATGGCAAGGAAGAGTGGACACAGCAGCTGCATACCTTCTATGATGAATTTTCAGATACACTGAAAAAAGCCAAAGAGGCAATGGATGGCGTGAAAATTCAATTGGAAGAAGATAAAACAGATATTATATGTGAGTTGTGCGGCCGTCAAATGGTGGTAAAAACAGGTCGCTACGGCAAATTCATTGCATGTCCCGGTTATCCCGAATGCAAGAATATCAAAAAGATTATCAATGAAACAGGCGCGGAATGTCCAAAATGCGGCGGCCGCGTCATTGTGAAAAAGACGAAAAAGGGCCGTGTGTTTTATGGATGCAAAGAGTATCCAAACTGTGACTTTGTTTCCTGGGACGAACCTTCTATGGAAAAATGTCCGCAGTGCGGAAAAACCTTGCTGAAGAAAAAAGGGAAAAAACCAAAATTATACTGTATCACACCGGATTGTGGGTACGAAAAAGTGGAGGAAGAATGAGCATTACAGTCATAGGAGCAGGATTAGCAGGATGTGAAGCTGCATGGCAGATTGCATCAAAAGGAGAGGCAGTTACGCTATATGAAATGAAACCGAAAAAATATTCTCCTGCTCATTCCAGTGAACAGTTTGCTGAGTTGATTTGTTCCAATTCTTTCAAAGCGGATCGTATAGAAAGTGCTGCGGGTTTGCTGAAAGAAGAAATGCGTCGGTTTCATTCTCTGCTGATGGAATGTGCGGATCAATGCCGTGTACCTGCAGGCGGAGCATTGGCAGTAGACCGCGACCGATTTTCTCGCATGGTAACGGAGAAAATCAAAAATAATCCTTTGATAAAGGTGATATCTGAAGAAGTCATGGAGATTCCCAAAGAGGGCATTACTGTGATTGCAACCGGTCCGCTGACATCAGATGCATTGGCAGAACAGATTGTGTCTCTTTGCGGAGACAGCCTTAGTTTTTATGATGCCGCCGCGCCGATTGTAACAGCGGAAAGCCTTTCTATGGAAGATTGCTTTACTGCGTCCCGTTATGATAAAGGCGGAGATGATGCCTATATCAACTGTCCCATGAACAAAGAGGAGTACGAGGCGTTTTATGAGGCTCTGGTATCGGCAGAACGTGCTCCTGTGCATGACTTTGATGTTGCCAATCCAAAAGTATATGAAGGGTGTATGCCAATCGAAGTTCTGGCTCAGCGCGGAAAAGATACCATGCGCTACGGCCCTTTGAAGCCGGTTGGCTTAATCAATCCGAAAACAGGTCATCGTCCTTGGGCTGTAGTGCAGCTGCGAAGGGAAAATAGAGAAGGTACGCTTTATAATTTGGTCGGTTTTCAGACCAATTTAAAATTTGGCGAACAAAAGCGTGTATTTTCTATGATTCCGGGTTTGCAGCATGCCGAATTTATGCGTTACGGTGTGATGCACCGCAACACATTTTTGAATGCGCCTCAAGTGTTGAATCAGGATTTCAGTTTCAAACAAAATCCCAATTTATTCTTTGCAGGACAAATTACAGGTGTAGAAGGATACATGGAATCCGCCTCATCGGGCATTTTAGCCGGCATCAATGCGGTAAACCGAAAACAGGGAGCATCTGCGTTGATTTTACCGAAAGAAACCATGATGGGGGCTTTAAGCGACCATGTGGCAAATAGTGTTTCCAAAAACTTTCAGCCTATGGGGGCAAATTTTGGTGTGCTGCCTGCACTAAGTGAGCATATCAAAGATAAAAAAGAGCGTTACGCTGCCTTAGCACAGCGTTCACTGAATCTGTTGGAACAATATGTGTGAATTGAAGTAAAGGGTGTGCGAAAACATGAAAATAATTGTAGATGCATTTGGCGGAGACAATGCGCCTTTGGAAATTTTAAAGGCATGCGCCGAAGCTGTAACAGATTTTGATATTGATATTTTGCTGACAGGAGATCAAGATGAGATTCGTCGTGTTGCAAAAGAAAACAATATTTCATTAAATCGTATGGAAATTGTTCATGCTCCCGGTGTCATTACCATGGAAGATGAACCTACGGAGATTACGAAAGGAAAATCCGATTCTTCCATGGCAGAAGGCTGCCGTCAATTGGTTGCAGGTAACGGAGATGCATTTATTTCAGCCGGAAACAGTGGTGCTTTGGTCGTAGGAGCTACCTTGTTAGTAAAAAGAATCAAAGGGATTAAACGTGTTGCGTTTGCACCGATTATGCCAAAAAGCAAAGGACATTTTATGTTGCTGGATGCAGGTGCAAATAATGAATGCCGTCCCGAAATGCTGCAGCAATTTGGTGTAATGGGCAGCATTTATATGGAAAAAGTAATGCATTTACATAATCCGCGTGTGGGACTTGCCAATATCGGCGGTGAAGAAAACAAAGGCACTCAAGTACAAGTAGATGCCTATCAGATGTTGAAAGCGTCAAAATTAAACTTTGTGGGTAATGTAGAAGGCAGAGCATTGCCTGTGGATGCTGCTGACGTTGTAGTTGCAGACGGGTTTACAGGAAATATGATTTTAAAAGTATACGAAGGCGTTGCTATGGTGCTCATGAGTAAAATAAAAGGTATTTTCACAAAGAGTACAAAAAACAAACTGGCAGCCTCCGTTGTTTTAAAAGATATGAAAGAATTGAAAAAAATGTTTGATTATACGGAAGTTGGGGGTGCACCTATTTTAGGAGCTTCCAAACCTGTATTTAAAGCACACGGCAGTGCGGATGCAAGAACATTTAAAAGTGCAATTCGTTTGACCAAACAATATGTGGAATCCAATGTTGTTGGTTTGATTGCAGACAGCATTTCAGATTATCAAACAAAGGAAAATTCATAAATGTTACATTATGGGATATACCATTAAAAAATAGGAAAGGTAAGGTTTTCATGCTGCAAGAACTTGAGGATAAAATCGGCTATCACTTTAAAGATAAAAAATATTTGAAAACTGCATTAACACACTCGTCTTATGCAAATGAAAACAAAAAAGCAGGCCCAAGCAACGAGCGTTTGGAATTTTTGGGTGACTCTGTTTTGGGCGTTGTTGTGGCAGATTATCTGTTTAAGCACTGTCCGAATATGCCGGAAGGTGATTTAACCAAAACACGTGCGTCTTTGGTCTGCGAAAAAGCGCTTTGCGGCTTTGCCACTCAAATTGGCGTAGGAAATCATTTATTATTGAGCAACGGAGAAAAAAATACAGGCGGAGATACCCGTCCCTCTATTTTGGCAGATGCTTTTGAAGCAATCATTGCGGCCATTTATATGGACGGCGGTATGGAACAAGCACGCTCTTTTATTTTGCGTTTTATTGAACCGGCCATTCAAACGCCAAAGCCCAAACCATTTAAAGATTATAAAACGATGCTCCAGGAAATTATCCAGCAAAATCCTGAGGAACACTTAACGTATGTGTTAACTGGTGAAAGTGGTCCTGACCACAATAAGCACTTCACCGTTGAAGTCCACCTAAACCAGAATGTAATTGGCAAGGGTGGAGGAAGAAGCAAAAAAGATGCGGAACAACAAGCTGCCAGAGAAGCATTGGAGCTGATGGGATATTAAACACGGGAATATTGCAATTTTTGTTCCGCATAATGGATGTCCTCATCAATGCAGCTTTTGTAATCAAGTAAGTATTACAGGAATACAAAAACAACCTGCTCCCAAAGATGTCACAAATGCAATACAGGAAGCTGTCCACCATAAAAGTCATGAAACTATGCAGCTGGAACTTGCTTTTTTTGGCGGGAGTTTTACAGCGCTGAACCATTATTATATGGTTTCACTGTTAGAGGCGGCACAGCCGTTTGTAACAGGAGGAATCATAAGGGGAATTCGTATTTCTACTCGTCCCGATACAATTGATGCATCTGTATTGCAGTGTTTGAAGCAGTACGGGGTAACAGCCATTGAATTGGGAGCGCAAAGTATGCTGGATACTGTGTTAACTGCTAATCAGCGCGGACATACGGCGCAGCAGGTAAGAGTGGCGTCTGCTCTTATCAAGGTCTTTGGTTTTGAACTTGGTCTTCAAATGATGACAGGATTATATCAAGATACTGTGCAAGGTGCAAAACAAACAGCGATTGAAATAGCGAAATGTAAACCGGATACGGTGCGCATTTATCCTACCATTATCATGAAGCATACTTATTTGGGACATCTGTATGAAAGCGGGAACTATCATACGCTATCTTTAGAGGAAACAGTTGACTTATGCAGCGAACTGCTTGCATTTTTTGAAGAAGAACAAATTAGGGTCATTCGTTTGGGACTGCACAGTTCTCCCGAATTGGAGCGAGACCGTTTGGCAGGACCTTGGCATCCTGCATTGAAAGAACTTTGTGAAAGCAGAAGATACCGCACTGCCATTTTGCAAGATTTGGAATATTCTTTTGTAAAAGGAAAAAATATCAAACTTTTTATTCATCCAAAGGATTATTCCAAAGCAGTAGGGCAAAAAAAGAGCAATTTGCAATTTTTTACTTCTATGGGTTACCATATAGAGATAAAAACAAATGAGACGATACAGAGAAATCGTTTTTTATTAGCATATGCAGACAATGAACAGAAAGGAGTGGAAGTTTGCGGTTAAAGTCATTAGAAATTCACGGATTTAAAACGTTCCCTGACCGAACAAAATTAACTTTTCATCATGGATTTACTGCTGTGGTTGGTCCAAACGGAAGTGGCAAGAGCAATATCAGTGACGCAATTCGTTGGGTTTTGGGCGAGCAATCTACCAAAAATCTGCGTTGTTCCAAAATGGAAGATATTGTGTTCAGCGGAACTACAAGCCGTAAAGCCCACGGTTATGCGGAAGTTACCATGACCATTGAAAATAAGAATCGTGAACTTCCCTTTGACGGAGATTTGGTTTCCATTACACGTCGTTATTATCGTTCCGGCGATGGTGAATATTTAATCAATAATGCCACTGTTCGACTAAAAGATATTCACGAACTGTTTATGGACACCGGTCTGGGCCGTGACGGTTATTCCGTCATTGGACAAGGTAAAATCGACAGCATTGTATCTGCCCGTTCGGAGGATCGCCGTGAAATTTTTGAAGAGGCGGCGGGTATCTCCAGATATCGTTACCGCAAAGAAGAATCCGAGCGAAAATTATTTCAGGCGGAAGAAAACTTGGTTCGTCTGCATGACATTGTCTCTGAATTGGAAGACAGGGTAGAACCTCTGCGCATACAGTCGGAAAAAGCCAAAAGCTATTTGGAATTTTATGAAGAAAAACGTAATCTTGAAATCGGTCTTTGGCTCAATACATTGGAGCGTTCCGGGAATGTATTGCGTGAACAGGAAGAAAAAACTGCAATTGCGCGAAATCAGGAAGAGCAAGTTTCTGCACAACTGGAAGAAATCAGCCGCGAAATTGAGATGAGTTTTAATCGTGCTAACAGCTATACGGTACAAATGGATGAAATACGTACCAAAACATCACAGGCAGAAGCGCTTGCAGCACGTAAAGAAGGTGAAATATCCGTTTTAGAAAATGATATGCTTCATAACAATCAAAGCATTGAGCGTATCAAAAAAGAGTTAGATTTGGCTTCTTTATCACATCAATCATCAGAACAAGAGTTGATTTTAAAAAAAGATAGACTAAAAGAAACTGAGGAGCTATATTTAAATAATCGAAGAGAACAGCAATCTTATATAGAAAAATTGGAATCTATCAGAAACCATATGGATCAATCGGATTCTGAAATTGCACAGGCAACGCAAAAGTTACATAATTTAACGGAGAAAAACTCAGAGATAAAATTGCAGCAGATGGTTGCAGATTCGGAAATGAACCAGGCGGAAGAAAGAAAAAATACATTTGTACAGCAAGTAAACGCCTATCAAGCGCAAATAGAGACGTTAAAATCGGAAGAACATGATTACAACCATATGGTAGCCGATGCGAAAGTGCAGTTAGAATCTATGGCGCAAGAGATTGAAACTTGCCAGCAGCATTATCAAGACTGCCGCAGACAGCTGGAACAGGAAAAACAAATTGCCGACCGTATTTTGCTGGATATCAATGAACAGAGTAGAAAAGTCAAATTTTTAGAGAACTTGGAAAGCAGCTTGGAAGGTTTCCATCATTCTGTTAAGGCAGTTATGAATCAAGCTACAAATGGTCATTTAAACGGGATACACGGTCCTGTATCCCGCTTGATAGAAGTGCCGAAACAATATGCCGTTGCCTTAGAAACTGCGTTGGGTGCTTCTATGCAGCACATTGTAGTGGGAAATGAGCAAGATGCCAAACAGGCGATTCTCTTTTTAAAACAGAAAGAAAAAGGTCGAGCTACATTTTTGCCTATGTCTACCATAAAAGCAAATAAGTTGGCCGAATCGGGGCTGGAGACCTGTGAAGGATTTATTGGTATTGCGGAGGATTTATGTCAATGTGATGCACAGTATCGCAGCGTATTGCAGTCTTTGCTGGGACGTATTGTGGTAGCGAGGGATTTAGATGCTGCCACTCAGATTGCCAAACGATATCATTATCGTTTTCGTGTTGTGACATTAGATGGACAAGTGGTCAATGCGGGAGGTTCCATGACCGGTGGTTCCCAAGCACGCAGTGCAGGGCTATTAAGCCGCAGCGCTGATATTGCACAGGGAAAAGAAAAAATTGTCTCTTTGGAACAGCAGGCTGCAAAAGCCAAAGAGACGTTTCAGGCTACCGTACAGCGTACAGCCAAAGCAGAGCAGGCAATTGAACATGCCAAAAATGCGTTGTATCAAAGACGGGAAGAGACCGTACAAATACAAGCAGAGTATAACCGTGTTCTCAATGAGCGTAAAGCTATCGAGGAAGCTTTGCGGCAACTAAAGTCAGAACAAGAGCAGTTCTCACATCAATTGGAACAGCAAATGCAAATAAAAGAAGATACAGCGGCACAATTGTCTAAGATAACAGATGAGATTACAGCTGTGCAAACGTGGTTAACCCAATTAACAGGCAGCAAAGAATCTTTCGGCAAGGAAAGTCAATTGTTGAATGAACAGTTACAAGAACTGCGTGTTGCAGGAGTCTCTATTGAAAAAGAAAAAGAAGCGCTTCAGAAAGAGTTGGAAGACTTACGCCAGAATCGATTGAATTACGACCATAAGGCGGAAGTGCTGAACAGTGAAATTCGTGCAGTGACAGGCGCAAACCAATTGGTAGAAAAACAGATTGCTGCTTTCAAAAAAGAGGTAAATTTTTTGTGTGAGCAGGCAAAATCCTCAAAAGAAACCATTGCTAAATTAACAGAAGAACGTTTGCAGACAGAACAACATTGTGCGCATTTGAGAACGCAGGAACGTGAAAAATCTGTGGAGCGTGAAAATTTAGGTAGAGAACTGGCGCGTTTGGAAGAAAGAAAAGTCAATTTGCAAAAAGAATATGATGGTATCATCACAAAATTATGGGAAGAATATGAATTAACCAGACGAGAAGCACAGGCGCTTGACATTCAAATGGAAGACGCAGGAAAGGCACAGCGCAGATTAAATGAACTCAAATCAAAAATAAAAGCGCTGGGTACGGTAAATGTAGCGGCCATTGAAGAATATCAAGAAGTATCCGAACGTTATGAATTCTTGACTTCCCAGATTGCAGATGTAGAGAAATCGCGCAATGAGCTGAGAAAATTAATCCACGATTTAACGCATCAAATGAAAGAACTATTTTTGGAACGATCAATACAAATTTCAAAGAGACGTTCCAAACGCTGTTTGGCGGCGGAAAAGCCAATTTGGAATTGCTGGACTCTGACAATGTATTGGAAAGCGGCATTGGTATTATGGTACATCCTCCGGGCAAAATCGTGACCAATATTGAATTGCTGTCCGGCGGCGAAAAAGCCCTAGTTGCCATTGCGCTGTATTTTGCCATTATGAAAGTAAGCCCTCCGCCGTTTTGTATTTTGGATGAAATAGAAGCGGCACTGGATGATGTAAACGTATCGCGGTTTGCTTCTTATTTGCGCAAAATGAATGATAATACACAGTTTGTTACCATTACACACCG
>ERZ772882.4291-NODE-4291-length-10285-cov-4.155327_pt1 | contig 10285 bp, 7 predicted proteins | sample MGYA00580576_ERZ772882 | MGnify/ENA primary metagenome ERZ772882 (study PRJEB29015, sample SAMEA2737658) | human gut metagenome | biome: human gut; feature: human-associated habitat; material: faeces | place: China | collected 2012 ... | reverse complement strand
TCGGCGACGGCGCCAACGACCTGCCGATGCTCAACCTCGCGGGCCTGGGCATCGCATTCCATGCAAAACCCAAGGTGAAGGCCACGGCCCGCCAGTCCATTTCGACCATCGGCCTGGACGGCATCCTCTATTTCCTCGGCCTGAAGGATTCACGCATCGAACAATAACCCCATGCGACGGTTGGCGCTGCTCTGTGTGGCCCTGCTCGCGGCGGGGTGCTACGACTCCCGGTTCGGGGAGCGCGGCGACGACGCCACGCCCGAGCCCGTCACGGCGACCATCCGGCAGCTGCGTGAGAAATTCGCCGGGACGACCTTCCCCGTCACGGGGGACATCGTGGTGTCGGGGCGCGTGACCACCAGCGATTACGACGAGAATTTCTACCGCACGTTCTGCATCGAAGAGGACGGAGCGGGGATCGAAGTCATGGCGGGCATAGACCACCTGCACAACGATTTCCCGGAGGGATGCCATGTCACGCTCAGGCTCAGGGGCCTGGCGCTGGGCGAAAGCCACGGGGTATTGCAGGCCGGGCGGATGCCCGCAGGAAGCGGTTTCGCGACCGATTACATAGGGTCGAAAGCGGCGCTGGACGCAGCGGTGACCCGCAACGGGGAGGCGCTGGAACCCATAGTCCCTACCCTGCTGTCGCCCGGCGAACTGACGCCGGAGCGATGCGGCACGCTGGTGCGGATCGGGGCTCTGGGCTACACTCCCGAAGACCTTACGCCCGGGACATGGGCCGGATACAAGCGTTTCACGGACGACACAGGCGCGGCGGTCTACACTTATGTGCGCAGCTACGCCCGGTTTGCGGACGACGAGGTGCCCGTCGGCCGCCGTACGCTCACGGGAATCCTGCAATACGACGCCACCGGGGAAGGGCGTTACATCCTCAAACTGCGCGATGAAAACGATTGTACCCGTTAACCGGCTCCCGGCGATATCCCGCACGGCACTCCGCACGGCCGTGTCCGTCGTGCTGGCGCTGACGGCCCTCGCCGGGTGCGACAAGGCGTCGGGGCTGGAATTCGACGACGACACGCCGCAGGGGACGGTCACGATCGCTGCGCTCAAATCGCGTTGCACGGGAGCACAGGCCGCCGTCACGGAGGACATCACGATCGAAGGCGTGGTGACGGGCAACGACCTCTACGGAGAATTCTACAAAACGCTGGTCGTCGAAGACACGAGCGGCGGGATTTCGATAGCCGTGGACGCCACGGAACTCTACGTCGACTACCCGGTCGGCACGGCGGTCACGATCCATTGCAACGGGCTGTTCCTGTGCGACTACGGCGGCAAGGTAATGCTCGGCACGCGCCCCACGGACGAATATGCCGGGCCGGGGAGGATACCCCAGGCGGAGGCGGCGCTGTACCTGCGGCGGAAGCAGGCGGAAACCAGGCCCCTACGGCCTCGGACGTTCACGTTCGGGGAGGTAGACATGCGGCATACCGACACCTACGTGCATTTCGAAGGGGTACGGTTCGTGCAGCAGGGCAACTGGTGCGACCCCGATCCCGAGACCGGACGCCCCGCGACGACCGAACGGCGGATCGCGGATCACACGGGACGGGAATTCATCGTCCGCACGGCAGGTACGTGCACCTATGCCACGGAGCCCGTACCGCAGGGCACAGGCTCCGTATATGGGATAATCGACTATTTCAACGGGAAATACACGCTCCGCATCGCCAACCGCGAGGTGGATTTCGCTACTGTTGCAGCGCGTCCCACAGCATGTCCTTCAAGCGGGGGATATTCAGCCCCGAAACCGACGAGATAAACACCGACGGGACGCCTTCGGGCAGGTGGGATTTCATCTCTTCGATCAGTCCGTCGTCCAGCATGTCGCATTTGGTGATGGCCAGCAGCCGCTGCTTGTCGAGCAGTTCGGGGTTGTACTGCGTAAGCTCGCCCAGCAAAACCGCATAATCGCGTTTGAGGTCGTCGCTGTCGGCCGGGATCATGAACAGCAGCACCGAGTTGCGCTCGATATGGCGCAGGAAGCGTGTGCCCAGGCCGCGGCCCTCGTGCGCCCCCTCGATGATACCCGGAATGTCGGCCATGACGAACGACTTGTGGTCGCGTACCTCGACGATGCCCAGGTTGGGTTCGAGCGTGGTGAAGGCATAGTTGGCGATCTTGGGTTTGGCAGCCGAGACCACCGAGAGCAAGGTGCTCTTGCCCGCATTGGGGAACCCGACCAGCCCGACGTCGGCCAAGACCTTCAGTTCGAGGATGAAGGTGCCTTCGTCGCCCTCCTCGCCCGGCTGCGCATAGCGCGGCGTCTGGTTCGTGGCGCTCTTGAAATGCCAGTTTCCGAGGCCGCCCCGACCGCCTTTGAGCAGTACGAGCTGTTCGCCGTCGGCCTCGCCGACATCTTCGGTGAGCGTGGTGCCGTCCTCCTGTTCAACCACACGCCGGGCGACCGTGCCCAGCGGCACGGGGATGACGATGTCCCGGGCGTCCCGGCCCGACGAGCGGGCTCCCGAGCCGCACTGCCCGTCCTCGGCGAACTGGTGGCGCTGGTATTTGAGGTGGATAAGCGTCCAGTACTGGCTGTCGCCCTGCAGGACGATGCTGCCGCCCTTGCCGCCGTCACCGCCGTCGGGGCCGCCGAAAGCCACGAATTTTTCACGGCGGAAATGCGCCGAGCCGGCCCCTCCGTGTCCCGAACGGGCAAATATCTTCACGTAATCTACAAAGTTCGAACCTGCCATACCTTGATTATTTAGGTTGCAAAGATAGTGCAAGCCGAGGGCAAAAGCAAGTTTACTTGCATTTTGCCGAGGCGCCGCCTGTCTAAAACAAGGTTAAAGATAATGCAAGCCGGGGCGATGCCGGATTTATTTGGAAATGCCCGGGCATCAAAAAAGCCCGTGTCGGGGACACGGGCCTTGAAGCAGCCGGATGAAGGCTTATTTCTTACGCGTCAGCACGATGTCGGACACACCGAGGCAGTAGCGCGCATAAGCGCCCTGCTTGGGATGCCACTGGAACAGCGACGGTGTCCAGGTTTTCTCGGCGATCACGGTCGACCCCACACGCAGTTCGTCGCCGGCGACCGTGACGGGAAGTTCGCATTCGCAATCGGAGAAAGCCTTGTCATCGGCACCGCCGAGCAGGTAGACCGGGCCAAGCTCATCGGTGGTGAACCAGCTCAGGACATTGAACTTGGTAGTAGCTTCGACGACGATCGATCCGTCCTCCAGGAGTTTGAGAAACCACTTGGGGCCGAAGCCTTCGAGAGCCCGGGCTACGGAAAAGCCCTCTTCGATCAGCTGTTCGTAGGTTCGGGCACTGCCCTCTTTCTCGAAGTCCCCGAGGCCAAGGCAGATGAGATAGTTCTCCTTGCGGTATTTCCGCGAGCCGACCTGTGCCATGATTTCGACATCGAATGTCCACTCCTCGGTCGTGAAGAAAAACCCGCCCGTAGCAGGATCAAATCCCGTAGCGTATTTGACGCTCTGCTTGCCGGCCCATGAACCGACAAGTGCGTCGAACTCGGCTGACTGAATCATTCCGGAAGTATCCTCTGCGAGCGTGGTCACCTTGATCTGGGCTGCGTCGGATGCGGTATACTTCGAGTCGGAGGAGAGCGCCTTGACGGTGACCGTATACTCCGTTCCCGGATTCAGGCCGCTCAAACGGGCGGAGGTTTCGGACGTGGTCGCTTCAGCGCCGCCATCGAGCGAATAGGCATATACATTTGCATGCTCGACGGCCTGCCACGTCACTGTGAAAGCGGTCTCCTCGACCGAACTCTGGGCGAGGACGGGTGCGGCGAGCTGCGTCCCGTTGTTATCCCCGTCGTCACCGGAATCGGAATCGCTGCAAGCGGCAAAACCCAGCAACAGGGAAGCACACATTAAAATTCTGCTGATCTTTTTCATTGTTGTTCGTATTTATCGGTTATGAAATTCTTACGTGATCTTTTATTCGGCCTTTTCGGTCTTCTGTGTCTTCTCGATCCAGAAATCGGAGCCGCTCTTGCTGATCCCCAACACACAGACCGAATAGGAGGTTCCGGCTGCCAGCCCGGTCTTACGGATGGTCTGCGGCCCGGTATACTCGCCCTTGGCGGGCATCACCTCCTTCTTGAACGCCTCCAGTCCCCCGGCCATCAATACCTCCATAGCCAACGAAGAGGTCTTTGTGACATGGACGTAATATTTCTCGATGGCGGCATCGGGCGTACAGACGACATCAAACCCGTCGGACGCGACATTCTCGAACGTTACCGTCACTTCGCCCGACGCATCGGGAAGGGTCGTGGCGGGCGCCGACACGAGGACGGTCGTGAGCAGGTCGCCCGGGGCGTACCACCCTACTGCATAGACGACATAGTCGGTTTCGGGTTTCAGCCCGGTAAATTCGAAGGGGTGGTCACCCTGTACGAGTTGGGCGGCAAGATACTCCTCGAAGCTGACGCCCGCGATCAGGGCCGAAGCGCTGAGCTTGCGGCGCACCGACCCGATAAATTCCTCCGTCGAAGCGTATTTGTCGAAGTCGGACTTCAGGGCATAACCGCAGTAGTAGGTTCGCGTCTTGCTTTTGGGAGATACGGATCCGGAAATGCTGTTCATCCCGGCCTGGGCAACCGAAAGCGTAAAGGGGTTCTGTTCCAGGGCAGCAGCGACCGTCAGCTCGGCGAATTCGGAATCGAGGAACTGCACCTGTCCGGAAACGGCTTTCACACGCACGGTAGCCGGCATACCGGATTCCAGCCCGGTCACGACTGCAGACAACCCCGTAACGGTCAGCTCCTCACCGCCATCGACCGTATATACATAGGATGCCGCATCGGGAACGGCTTCCCACACGACTGTCGCGGAATTCTCCGTGGCGTCGCCCGCCGAGAGGACAGGGGCCGCCAGCTGTGTGGCCGGCAGGGTCGTCAGGGTGATTCGTGCGCACTCCGAATCCAGGTACTGCTCCTGCCCCGCGACGGCCTTTACTTCGACGGTATAACTGCGACCGGGCTCCAGTCCGTCGAAGCGCACCGACGGTTGCGTCACGATCGTCCCTGCGGCGCCGTCGAGCGTACAGGCGTAGGACGCGGCGTTCTCCACGGCATCCCAGGTCACGGCGACCGATACCTGCGTTACGGCGTCTTCCGCCAGGACGGGTGCGGCCAAAGCAACGGGATCCACGGGTTTTTCGTCATCCGAGCAACCTGCAAAAGCGGCCCCGAGGACAAAAAAAGCTGAGAAAAGTAGTTTTTTCTTCATAGCTGAAAATGTTTAGAAAAATTTGCTGCAAAAGTTCATTAACCTACTGATTCAAAGTCCATACAGCCCGAAAAAGATTGCCAGAAAAGGCTGTATGAACGAACGAATCGGTTTTTGTAAATATCGCTACGAATCGTCCATAAAGTTCTCATACCACGCCAAAAAGGCGAACAAGGCCGATAATCGGGAAAAACAAGGCGATAAAAGGGAATGACAGAATGTGACATTTTTTTACTATTTTTGCCTGCAACGTCACCCCTTCTTCATACATACGAAAACACATGGGCTATCTCGAACAGGCTGTGCGTTCACGGTGGGCCGTCCCGATGACGGCTTTCCTGATCCAACTGAGCCAATACTGGAATACGCTGGTAACGGTCACCTGGTGGTCGAAACGGGCGACCGTATCGGTCGTCTGGTTCTGCGTCCTGTGGCTGGCGACCATCCTGCTGCTGGAAATATTCCTGAACAGGCGGTTCCCATTCCCGGTACGTTGCCTGCTGGGCACGCTCGTCATCGCGGGAGTTATCCTCACGGCCATGCTGGTCATATCGCTGCAGTCCGAAAAACCGTGGCTCACACTGGGATACGACGAAGTCGGGTATCTGATCATCACGTATACGATATGCCTACTGATCGGCAGCATCGTACTGATGATCAACAAGGAACGCCGGCATGAAAAAGAGATCGAGATGCTCCGGATAGAGAACCTCAGCAGCCAGTACAACGCCATTGCCAACCAGATAAGCCCCCACTTCTTTTTCAACGCACTGAGCAACCTCTCGTCGCTCGTACGCGGCGACAAGAAACAGGAAAGCCTCGAATACATCGGCAACCTGTCGGGCATATTCCGGTACATCATCCGCTTCAAGGAGTCGTCGCTGACGACCCTGGGCGAGGAGCTGAATTTCATAAATTCGTACAAGCAACTGATGGACGTACGCTTCGCCGAAAGCTACACCTGCGAGGTCGACATCCCGCAGCAGGCGCTGAACATGCGCATGCCCAGCCTTTCGCTGCTGCCGCTGTTCGAAAATATCGTCAAACACAACGTCATCGACAGCGAGCACCACATGCGGATCACGATCTCGTTCAACGACAACAACGAACTGGTGATCGCCAACCCGGTCTATCCGAAGCTCACGCCGCCCGAATCGAACGGCATCGGGTTGACCAACCTGAGCAACAGGTACAGGCTGCTGCTGGGTAAGGAAATACGCATCGAGAAAACCGAGGGGGGGGGTGACGGGATGTTCCGGGTGTTCCTGCCGATGGTCAAGATGAACATAAAGCATACGCGATGAGGGTACTGATCATAGAAGACGAAATGGGGGCCCTCGACGACCTGAGAAGCATCCTCGCGGAATCGGCCCCGGACATCCGGATAGCGGGTACGACGGAGAGTGTCATGCAAAGCGTCGCATGGCTGGAAAAGAACCCCGTCCCGGATCTGATTTTCATGGACATCCATCTGTCCGACGGTTCGGCTTTCGAGATATTCAGGCGGACGGCCGTCGAGGCGCCCGTGATCTTCACGACCGCCTACGACGAGTACGCCATCCATGCCTTCAGGGTCAACGCCGTGGACTATCTGCTCAAACCGCTCGCCATCGACGAGGTGAAACGCGCACTGGAAAAATACCGGCGGCTCAACCGGCCGCAGGTACTCCCGGATATCGAGAAATTGTATGAAATGATTTCCTGCCAGCGGACGAATTCCCGCAGGAACATTCTGGTGGCCTACAAGGACAAACTGCTGCCGATCCCGACGGAGAAAATCGCCTTTTTCTATTCGACCAAGGAGACGTCGAGGGTATACCTCGCCGATGGCAGCAACTATGCCTACAACAGGACGCTGGAGAGCATCTGCGACGACATGGATCCCCGGGCATTCTGCCGGGTCAACAAACAATACGTCGTCGCCAGGGAGCACATCACGAGCATCGTCGTATGGTCGAACAGCCGCCTGCTGGTTTCGATGGATACCGAGACGCCCGAGCCCGTATTCCTGAGCAAAAACCGGGCTGCGGAGTTCAAAAAATGGATCACGGGATAAGTCCCGTCCCGGAAAAAACATTTACAGGCGTGCGAGGTATCCGCAGCGCACCAAATCCTCTTCGCCGCGGGTGAGGTGGGTCTGGCCGTCGGCCAGCACGTAGAGGCGGTCGGTGATATCCGTCACATGGCGGTGCATATGGTCGGTCACGAGAATGCCTTTCGAGGATTTTTCCTGCCGGATCAGCGCCTTGAGCGTCGACACGTGCAGCGGGGCGACCTGCGAAAAAGGTTCGTCGAGCATGACGAATTGCGTCGGACTGCGCAGGATCAGGTAGGATTCCAGAATACGCCGCTCGCCGCCCGACAGGGCGCGGATCTTCGTACCGCGCAGTTTGCCGAACAACGGGAACCATGCCAGCAGGTCATCCCACGGCAACCCGAAGTCGCGCAGTGCCCGGTCGACGGTCAGCCAGCCCGGGATAAATCCCTGCTGCGCGAGGTAGCGCACCTCGTCGGCCCGAAAACGGTCATGCCACACCCCGTCGATGCGCATCGACCGGAAATCCGCCCGCAGCGAACCGCACAGTATCTTCATCAGGCAGCTCTTGCCGCACCCGTTGCGGCCGAGCACCGCCGTAACGCCGCCCGTTTCAACGGCGAGGTACACTCCCGAAAGGATGCGCCGGTCGCCGAACGACAACTCCACGGAGTCGATCTCGAGGATATGTTTCTCAGAGGGGTTCATAAAGGAAGGCGGCCGTCAGTTTCAATAACACATAACACAGGATAAAGTCCACGCCGCAACTCACGCCCAGCAGTTCGCGGCGCCGCACGCCGAGGTTGCGGTAGTAGAAAAACTCGTCACCGTAACGCTGGACGATCCAGACATAGAGATAAAGCGGATAGACCGCCGCCTTGCCCAACAGGCACCACGGGACGATTGTCGGGCCGTGGCGCGAGACCACCCATGCCAACCCGATGCTCACGGCCATGCAAAAAAAGAACATGGCCGAATAATAAAAGCGGAGTATGAGCAGCAATTTCCGGATCATCGTCCAAATATACGAAAAAAGCGGGTGGAATACAGACCACCCGCTTTTTATTCGGCGTAAACGCCAAGTCGGCATCTCCGCAAGAGAACCCGCTGCGGGCAGGAAAGCCGGCGACGGCGTTACAGCGCCAGCGGCTCGCAGGGAAGCCCCCAGGCCTCGGCGACGGGCCGGTAGACCACTTTGCCCTGCACGATGTTGAGCCCCAGTTCCAGTTCGCGGTTTTCCTTGCAGGCACGGCGCCAGCCCTTGTCGGCGAGCTGGACGACGTAGGGAAGCGTGGCGTTGGTGAGCGCAAGCGTCGAGGAATAGGGCACGGCGCCGGGAATGTTGGCCACGCAATAATGGAGGATACCGTCGACATAGTAAACGGGGTCTTCGTGCGTCGTGGGACGCGAGGTCTCGAAGCAGCCGCCCTGGTCGATGGCCACGTCGACCATCACCGAGCCGGGCTCCATCTCCCGGAGCATGTCGCGCGTAACGAGCTTCGGGGCCTTGGCGCCGGGGATCAGCACCGAGCCGATCACCAGGTCGGCATGTTTGAGCTCTTCGCGGATATTGTATTCCGAAGACATCAGGGTCTTGACGTTCTTGGGCATCACGTCGGCCAGGTAGGTGAGGCGTTGCAGCGAAATGTCGCAGATCGTCACGTCGGCCCCCGTCCCGGCAGCCGTACGCGCCGCGGCCGTGCCGACCACGCCGGCACCGATGACGAAGACCTTGGCGGGTTTCACCCCCGGTACGCCGCCCAGCAGCTTGCCTTTGCCGCCGCGGGGTTTTTCGAGGAAATAACGCCCTTCCTGCGTGGACATACGGCCTGCGACCTCGGACATCGGGATCAGCAGCGGCAGCGAGCGGTCGGCACGTTCGACGGTCTCGTAGGCGCAGCATACCGCCCCGCTGTCGATCATGGCGCGGGTGAGGGGTTCGCTGCTGGCGAAATGGAAAAACGTGAAGACCAGCTGGTCTTTGCGGATCAGCTTGTACTCGGGGGCGATGGGCTCCTTGACCTTGACGATCATTTCGGCACGGGCATAGACATCCCCGATCGTGGGAAGGATCTCCGCCCCTACCGCCGTATAGGCCTCGTCGGCAAAACCGCTGTTCACACCGGCCGTAGCCTGCACATAAACCGTGTGGCCCCGTTTGACGAGCTCCTGGGCGCCTGCGGGGGTAAGGGCAACGCGATTCTCGTTGTTCTTGATCTCTTTGGGAATACCGATAATCATAAGGCTTGAAGTTTTTTAGGTTTTTTGCCTTTTAATTTACGGATTTTATCCGGAACAGCAAAATATTCCGGCTATTTTTCACTTCCGGGTCAAAATTTATAAGAGATCGTAAGATAGAACGAACGCGGATAGGCATAGGTATAGCGCGTGGCGTGGGGTGCGAAATAGAGGGCGTCGCCCGAACGGATACGCCGGACGCGCAGCGACTCGTAACCGCTGTAAACCGTATCGGCATCGCCCAGCAGGTTGCGCAGCATGAGCGAAGCAGTCAGCCGCGAACGGCCGAAATAGAAGGATTTGAAAAGCGAGGCGTCGAACGTGAAGGCGTCGCCGAGGCGCTCCTGGTGCGTGAAGGCATCGAACATCTCCCGCGTGATGCCGCCCTGCCGCGCGATGCGTGCCGTACGGCGCAGGGGCACAGGCTCGACGTAACGCAGCCCCGCATATCCCGCCGAGGCGCGGAAACCCCATCCCCGGGGGCCGAAATATGAGAGTTCGGCGCAAGCCGTAAGCTGGGGTGCGGCACCGAGCGTACAACCGCCCATGTGGCTTTCGGCACGGGTGTCGACGGCCGAATTGTCGACGTCGGAGATGACCGTGACGCGCGGGTTGCGGATATATTTGTACCGCCCGCCCGAAGCGGCGAGCGAAAGGCTCCAGCGGTATGCCAGGCGGAGGTCGGCAGCGGCCTCCACGCCGCAGGCCATGCGTCCGATGCCCGTAACGGCCATGTCGCTGTAAACACCCGCCATGTCGTCGTAATAACGGCGGG
>ERZ772882.4289-NODE-4289-length-10287-cov-2.711102_pt1 | contig 10287 bp, 9 predicted proteins | sample MGYA00580576_ERZ772882 | MGnify/ENA primary metagenome ERZ772882 (study PRJEB29015, sample SAMEA2737658) | human gut metagenome | biome: human gut; feature: human-associated habitat; material: faeces | place: China | collected 2012 ... | reverse complement strand
CATCGCTTGTCAATCCCACGTTCACAAAAACTTCGGTTTACACCGGCAGGAAAACGTGGTACACTAAATTGATATAAGCTCTATATAGATCATTCGAGGAAACATCCATGCTGAAAAGTGTGAAAAATACCATATTAGATATTATCCGTCAAGCAGATCTTCTACTGCTGGCCCTGTGTACCGTGACGTCCCTCTTCGGCGTGGTGATGATCTACAGCGCCACCCGGTATCAGGGGGGACTCAAGTGCGTCATCATCCAGCTGTGCGGCTTGGCGCTGGGCATTGTGCTGTATTTCGTGGTGTCCATGGTGGACCTGACGGAGATCAGCAAAAAGTGGCAGTGGCTGCTGGCCTTTAACCTTGGCTTCTTCCTGCTGCTGAAAACTCCGCTGGGTGTGTCGGCCAACGGCAATCTGGCGTGGCTGGGCGTCCGGGGCATCCCCATTCAGGTGCAGCCGGCAGAGGTGGTGAAGCTGACCTTTATCCTGCTGCTGGCCCGCCAGCTGGTGTGGATGAAGGGCCGGGGCGACATGAAGTCCATCCCCGCTGTGGGTTTGTTGGCGGGGAATCTGCTGGTGACCATCGGCCTTTACTACGTGATCTCCTCCGACATGGGCAGCGCACTGGTGTATGTGTGTATCTTCGCCTGCATGGCCTTTGCCGCCGGGGTAGCCCTCCGGTGGTTCGCTCTGGGCATCTTTGGCGCCGGGGCTGGCTTTTACCTACTGTGGGAGCTGGACAAGATCCCACCCTATATGAAGGAGCGCTTTCAGGTACTGGTGGACCACAGTCTCTATCCGCTGGGGGCCGGATGGCAGCAGACCCGGAGCCTGATGGCCATCGGCGGCGGTCGCCTGACGGGACAAGGGCTGCTCCACGGGGCTCAGACCCAGAGTACCTCCTCCGTGAACCTGCCCTTCCGGCACACGGACTTCATCTTCGCCGTCATCGGGGAGGAGTTGGGGATGCTGGGCTGTGTGCTGACGCTGGCGCTGCTGGCGGCCATCGTTATCCGCTGTATCGTGGCGGCCCGCAACGCCAAGAGCCAGCTGGACGCATACATCTGCGTGGGCGTAGCGGGGATGCTGGTGTTCCAGATCGTCTCCAACGTGGGGATGTGCCTGTTTGTGCTGCCGGTGGTGGGCCTGACGCTGCCCTTCATCAGCTATGGCGGCTCGTCGGTGGTGACGCTGTTCATCGCCATGGGCATGGTCTCCGGCATCCAGAAGCGCTCCCTGCCGGACTGGCTGCGTTAGCTGCATAGAGCTTTTCCAAGAACCGCCCCATGGGGCGGTTCTTTTGTCGTTGAAAATTTCCCTGCCCGGTTGTAATCGCCGGAGGGATATGCTATACTGACATACTGATATAATAGGTGGCTTGCAGTCGGCGGGCCGCCCTGTGATTCAAGGGAAAGCGAGGCAAAGCTTATGAAGATCGTTGTGTTGGCCGGTGGACTCAGCACGGAGCGTCAGGTGGCTCTGACCTCCGGCACCGGTGTGTGCCGGGCGCTGCGGGAGCGGGGACATCAGGCTATTCTGGTGGATATGTTCCTGGGGCTGGAGAGCTATGAGGGCCGGCTGGAGGATATCTTCGATGCCCCGGACGGCCTGTGCGGCGACAACCGGGTCACGGAGGAGGCTCCGGATCTGGAGGCCGTGCGCCGCAGTCGGAAGGATCAGGGGCCGTCCCTGCTGGGCAAGGACGTGCTGGCGGTGTGCGCCATGGCAGACCTGGTGTTCCTGGCTCTCCACGGCTCCTGCGGCGAGGACGGTCGTATTCAGGCCACGCTGGATCTGCTGGGAGTACCCTACACCGGCTCTGGCTATCTGGGCAGTGGCATGGCCATGGACAAATCCGTTACCAAGCGGTTTCTGGAGTCTGAGGGTATTCGCACGGCGCCGTGGCGTGACGTCCATTACACGGCCTCCGATATCCCCCGTCTGGTGGAGGAGTTGGAGGTCCCCTGCGCCGTGAAGATCGTCAACGGCGGCAGTTCCATCGGTGTGGAGCTGCCGGATACCAAGGAGCAGCTGCGGGAAGCCCTGGCCAAGCTGCTGACCTATGGCGACCACGTGGTGGTGGAGAAGAAGATCAAGGGCCGTGAGATCCAGATTGCCGTGCTGGGGGACACCTATCTGCCTGCGGTGGAGATCATCCCCCGTGGCGAATATTTCGACTACGTTTCCAAATATCAGAAGGGCGGTGCTCAGGAGATCTGCCCCGCCCCCATCACAGAGGAGGAGTGGCACCAGATCGGTGAGATGGCGCTGAAGCTCCACCGGGGACTGGGCCTGTCGGTGTATTCCCGCTCCGATTTTTTGCTGGATGAGGAGGGAAAGGCGTGGTGCCTGGAGATCAACACACTGCCGGGCATGACCCCCACCAGTCTGGTTCCGCAGGAGGCGGCGCAGGTAGGTTTGAGCTATGCCGACCTCTGTGAGAGGATCGTGGAGGAGTCTCTGAAGGCGAGAGGAGTGCGGCGGACATGATGACCTGTACGGCAAAGGAGCTGTGTGCGGCCACCGGCGGCACGCTGGTGCAGGACGGCGAGGGCTTTTCCTGCGTCAGCACCGACAGCCGCCGGGTGGAGCAGGGCTGCCTGTTCATCCCACTGGTGGGTGAGCGCTTTGACGGTCACACCTATCTGACGCAGGCGCTGGAGAGCGGCGCTGCGGGCTGCCTGTGCAGCCGCCTGCCGGAGGCGCTGGTGCCGGGGAAGTTCTATGTGCAGGTGGAGGATACCCTCCGGGCGCTGGGACAGCTGGCGGGGTGGTATCGGGAGAAATTCCCCATCCCCGTGGTGCAGATCACCGGCTCCGCCGGAAAGACCACCACCAAGGAGATGATCGCCTCGGTGCTGAGCCAGCATTTCCTTACCCTCAAGACCGAGGCCAACTACAACAACGAGATCGGTACGCCACAGACCCTGCTGCGCCTGATGCCGGAGCATCAGGCGGCGGTCATCGAGACAGGCATGGATCACTTCGGCCAGATCCGCTATCTGGGGGAGATGGTGCGTCCCACGGTGGCGGTCATCACCAACATCGGGGATGCCCACATTGAAAATCTCGGCAACACCCGTCAGGGTACCCTGCGGGCCAAGAGCGAGATATTCGAGCATCTGCAGCCCGGCGGTCTGGCGGTGCTCAACGGCGACGATGCCCTGCTGGCGGGGCTGGAGCTGCCCTTCGAGACCATCCTCTGCGGCCGGGGGGAAAACTGCACCGTCCGGGTCACGGACATCGTCACCCACGGAGTGGAGGGCCTCTCCTGCACCGTGACCACGCCCTGCGGCGTTTATCCGCTGCACATTCCGTCACCGGGAGACTACATGATCTATCCGGCATCCATGGCGGTGGCCATTGGCGAGCGGCTGGGTCTGACAGCACAGCAGATTCAGGAGGGCGTGGCGAATTATGTCTCCACAGGCTCCCGGATGCGGCGCATCCGCCTGCCGGAGGAGCGGCTCATCATCGACGACTGCTATAACGCTAATCCGCAGGCTATGGCGGCGGCGCTGACCATTCTGGCGGACACCGACTGCCGTCGCCGGGTGGCGGTGATGGGAGACATGGGCGAGCTGGGCCGACTCAGCAGCGACGCCCACCGAGAGGCCGGTGCGCTGGCGGCCCGGCTGGGGCTGGATCAGGTCATCGCCATCGGTGAAAAGGCCCGGCTTATGGCGCAGGGAGCGGGGGATATCGCTCTGCACTTTGACACGGTGGAGCAGGCAATGCCCGCCATCCAGGAGACGCTTACCCCCGGCACGGCCATGCTGGTAAAGGCGTCTCACGCCATGGAGTTCCACCGCATCGTGGAGGCCCTTACTCACGAAGCATAGTATACATCTGAAAATAACGAAACGGACGAAATATCCATGATCGATATCAGCGTGAACCGGCTGGTCAAGTCCTTTGACCTGGAAAAGAAAATATTGGATGGCATCACCTTCCAGATCGACACCGGGGAGCGGGTGGGCCTGCTGGGGAAAAACGGCGCCGGTAAGACCACCTTATTTCGTATCCTCACCGGAGAACTGGACTACGATGAGGGACAGGTAATGGTGGCCCCCGACCGCCGGGTGGGTCTGATCTCCCAGATCCCAGTGTATCCCGACGGATACACCGTGGAGGATGTGCTGCGCTCTGCCTTTGAACGGATGTTCCGGATGAAGGAGGAGATGGACCGCCTTACCGAGCAGATGGCGGCGGGAGACAGCTCTTCCCAGACCCTGAAGCGGTACGGTGAGCTGACGGCCCGGTTCGAGGGGCTGGGCGGCTACGATACGGATACCGCCGTCAACAAGGTGGCCAACGGCCTCTCCATCGATACCGAGATGCGCCAGCGGCTCTTTGACCAACTCTCCGGCGGGGAAAAGACACGGGTGAATTTGGGCCGTCTGATCTTAGAGGACACGGATATCCTGCTGCTGGACGAGCCCACCAACCATCTGGACCTTCAGGCCACGGAGTGGCTGGAGGAATACATCCGCACCTTCCGTGGCACGGTGGTGACCATCTCCCACGACCGGTATTTTCTGGACCGCACCGTTACCCGCATCATCGAGGTGCTGGACGGAAAGGCGGAGTTTTACAGCGGGAATTACAGCTTCTACGCCGTGGAGAAGGAGCGCCGCTACCAGGAGCGCCTGAAGCAGTATCTCAAGGAGCAGGCCAAGATCCAGCAGCTGGAAAAGGCTGCCGAGCAGATGCACCTGTGGGCCTTCATGGGCAATGACGCCCTCCATAAGCGGGCCTTCTCCATGGAAAAGCGCATCCAGCGGATGCGTACTACGGAGAAGCCCACCAAGGCCAAAAAAATGGATGCCCGCTTTGCCAGCCGCCAGTTCAAGGGCGACGAGGTGCTGCAGGTGAAGGGGGTTTCCAAGGCCTTCGACGGACGGACACTGTTCTCCGACATCTATTTGCGGGTGGAGGACGGTGAGCGCATCGCCCTGATCGGCGAAAACGGCACCGGAAAGACGACGCTGCTGAATATGCTGCTGGGGATAGAGCCCACAGACAGTGGGATCTTTAAGCTGGGGCCATCTGTAAAGGCAGCGTACTTGCCGCAGATCATTCACTTTGACCACCCGGAGCGCAGCATTTTGGATACTATGCTGTACGAGAAAAAGGGTATGACGGCCCAAAGCGCCCGGAACCGGCTGGCCGCCTACCAGTTTCAGGGGGAGGATGTGTTTAAGCCGGTGTCGGTGCTGTCCGGCGGCGAGCTGAGCCGCCTGCGACTGTGTATGCTGATGGACGAGGAGATCAACCTCCTCATTTTGGACGAGCCGACCAACCATTTGGACATTGCCGCACGGGAGTGGATCGAGGAGGCGGTGGAGGCCTTTGACGGCACGCTGCTGTTCGTCTCCCACGACCGCTACTTCATCCAGCGGTTTGCCACCCGTATCTGGGAGCTGGCGGACGGCACCATCACCGACTATCCCATGGGTTTTGCCCAGTACCGGGCAGTGAAGGCGCAGGAGAAAAAGGGGGACACCCGACCGCCCCGCGGCAACCGCAGCCAGCAGGCCGCCCGGCGGCAGCTGACCATCTGCGAAACAGGGATCAGCAAGCTGGAGGCGGAGTGCCGCCGGCTGGACGAGGAGATGGCGGCCCACGCCTGCGATGCCGGGGAGCTGAACCGGCTCTATCAGGAGAAGCAGGAGGTAGAGGCCCGGCTGGAGCAGGAAATGGCCCGCTGGGAGGAGCTTTCTCTGCAGATTGAGGAGTAACACGCCTTGAAAAAGCTGAGAAGTATTATCACTTTACAGATATTGTAATAACAAGGAAATTCTACTCTGGCCTGCTCCGGCAGGCCATCAGGAGGCACCATAGATGAGCGACATTTTGTGTTTATACTATTCCCGCAGCGGCAATACCCGTCAGACTATGGCGGAGATCGCCGAGGCGCTGGAAGCCGAACTGGTGGAGTTCACCGACGGCGTGGACCGGCAGGGGCGGAAGGGATATTTCCGCTCCGGGCTGGATGCCATGCGGCGCTCCACCCATCCGCTGGAGAAATTCGAGACGGCTAAGCCCTTGGAAGAGTACCGACTGGTAATTTTGGGCAGCCCCGTGTGGGCCGGACGGTGTGCCAGCCCCGTGCGTGGGCTGCTGAAGCGCCGTGGGCAAGAGCTGAGTCGGGGGGCCTATGTGCTGACCAGAGGCGGCGATAGGCGGTATGAGGAGGTCTATCGGCAGATGGACAGCTACACCGCCCAGCCCCATCTGCTGGAGGCATCCCTGCGGCCTGGCTCCGTGGGCTATGTGTTCTGGCGGGATAAATTCATTCAGGACGTGCAGCGCTATCTGGCGGAGCAGACGTAAGGAGGCCCCATGGAAGATCGGCTGAATCAAATTGCGGAGCGGCTGCGGCAGGTGGAGCGTGAGCTGGCCGATCCGGCGGTGTACAGCGACCAGCAGCGGCTGAAGAACCTGAGCAGGGAGCAGAAGGAGCTGACGCCTGTGGTGGAAACCTTTACTGCTTTACAGCAGACGGAGCAAGCCATCGCAGAGGCACGGGAGATGCTGTCGGACCCGGAGCTGAGGGAGCTGGCCCAAGAGGAGCTGACACGGACCAAGGAGCAGCGGGAGCGGCTGGCCGAGGAGCTGAAGCGCCTGCTGCTGCCCAGAGACCCCAACGATGAAAAAAGTGTGGTTCTGGAGATTCGGGGCGGTGTCGGCGGCGAGGAGGGCGCTCTATTTGCGGCGGACCTGCTGCGGATGTACACCATGTACGCCGAGCGCCGGGGCTGGCAGCTGGAGATCGTCAGTCAGAACGTCACGGAGCTGGGCGGCGTGAAGGAGGTCTGTGCCACGGTGGAGGGCGACGGAGCGTGGTCCCGGCTGAAATTCGAGGCCGGTACCCACCGGGTGCAGCGGGTGCCGGAGACGGAATCCGGCGGACGCATCCAGACCTCCGCCGCCACGGTGGCGGTGATGCCGGAGGCGGAGGAGACGGAGCTTTCCATCGACCCCAAGGATCTGCAGATCGACACCTTCCGCTCCAGCGGCGCAGGAGGACAACACGTCAACAAGACGGAATCCGCCATCCGCATCACGCACCTGCCCACCGGTACGGTGGTGGAGTGTCAGGACGAGCGGAGCCAGTATAAGAACAAGGATCGGGCCATGAAGATCCTGCGAAGCAAGCTCTACGAGGCGGAGCAGGCCCGGCAGAACGCCGAGATCGCTGCCACCCGGCGCAGTCAGGTGGGGACCGGTGACCGCAGCGGCAAGATACGTACCTATAATTTTCCCCAGAACCGTGTGACGGACCACCGCCTCACGGGGGACAGTAAAAATTTCAACCTCGCCGCCGTCATCAACGGCGACTTGGATGCCCTCATCGATGCGCTGACGCTGGCCGATCAGACCCGGCGGCTGCAGGAGGGTTATGAGAAAGGAGAATGAGCCATGGATGCAAACACGAAGAAGCGGTACGACAAGGCTGGTCCGCAGGTGGTGAAGGCGCTGGAAAAGCGCCACTTCGAGGCCTACTACGTCTCCGCGGCGGCAGAGGCTGTGGAGAAAGTGGTGGAGCTGATCCCCAAGGAGCACACGGTGTCCTGGGGCGGCACCGCCACGGTGGACGCACTGGGGATCAAGCAAGCAATGCTTAACTAAAAATTTCCCTTATTTCCCTTGCGGATTCCGCATCGCCCTCATTGACCGGGATACGGCCCAGACGCCGCAGGAGCGGCAGGAGATGCTGAAGAAGGCGCTGACCTGCGGCACCTTCCTGATGAGCAGCAACGCCATCTCCGCCGACGGTCAGTTGGTGAACATTGACGGCACCGGTAACCGTGTGGCAGCTCTGTGCTTCGGACCGGAGCAGGTCATTGTGGTGGCGGGCATGAACAAGGTGGCCGGAGATCTGGAGGGAGCCATGCGCCAGAGAGGTCGCCGCTCCCGTCAACGCCCAGCGGTTTGCCGGGCTCAAGACTCCATGTTCCGTCACCGGCCTGTGCGCCGACTGTACGGGGCCTGACAGCATCTGCTGCCAGATCGTCACCACCCGCATCTGTCGCCCGGCAGGCCGCATCAAGGTGGTGCTGGTGGGCGAGGAGCTGGGTTTCTGAGAAATACGCCGCAAAAGGGAAGGATCGCAGTGAAAACCATTCTATTCCATCCGGAGAGGGATGCAGATGCCATCCCGCAGGCCGCCGCTATCCTGCGGCGGGGCGGGCTGCTGGGCATCCCCACGGAGACGGTATACGGTCTGGGGGCGGACGCCCTCAACGAGACGGCGGTGCGCCATATTTTCGAGGCCAAGGGCCGTCCGCAGGATAATCCCCTCATCATCCATGTGCCGGATGCCTCGTGGCTGGAGCGGTACTGCCGGGAGGTACCGGAGACGGCCTACCGTCTGGCGGAGCGGTTCTGGCCGGGGCCGCTGACCATGATCCTGCCCCGGCGGGAGATTGTTCCCTTGCAAACTACCGGCGGGCTTGAGACGGTGGGTGTGCGCTGTCCGGATCATCCGGTGACACGGGCCATCATCGAGGCCGCCGGCGTGCCGGTGGCAGCCCCCAGCGGTAATACCTCCGGGCGGCCCAGCCCCACCACGGCAGGCCACATGGCGGAGGACATGGACGGCAAGATCGACGGTATCGTGGACGGCGGGCCGTGTGCGGTGGGGGTGGAGTCCACCATCATCGACCTGACGGTGACGCCGCCCCGGCTGCTGCGCCCCGGCGGACTGCCGTTGGAGGCGCTGGAGGAGGTGCTGGGTACGGTGGCGGTAGATAAGGCCGTCACCGGGCTTCCGAAGGACGGGGAAAAGCCCCGTGCGCCGGGGATGAAGTACCGTCACTACGCTCCCAAGGCGCCGGTGACGGCAGTGACCGGAGACCCGGCCCACAGCGCTCTGGTGATCCGGGGCTTGCTGCGGGAAAAGGCGGGAGTCATCTGCTTTGACGAGTTCGCCGGGTATTTTGAAGGTCATATCGTTCATCGGCTGGGGCCGTTCACGGACAAGCTGGCGCAGGCCCAGCGGGTGTTCGACGCTCTGCGCACCTTCGACGGAACGGACGTGACGGAGATTTTCGCCCAGTGTCCCGATGATGCGGGGCTGGGTCTGGCGGTAGGGAATCGGCTGAAAAAAGCGGCGGGCTTCCACCTCATTGACGGAGATGCCCCAGTGGTCATCGGCATCACCGGCGGCACCGGGTCCGGAAAGACCAGCGCCCTGCAGGCGCTGGAGACGCTGGGCGGCACGGTATTAGACTGCGATGCCGTGTATCATCAGGCCCTGCGGGAGGACGAAGCCCTGTGCAGCCGCATCCGGGACGCCTTTGGCGAGGTGTTCCGGGGAACGGAGCTGGACCGGCAGAAGCTGGGGAGTCTCGTCTTTTCCGATCCGCAGGCACTGGAGCGGCTCAACGGCATCATTTTCGACTATCTCCCCGGCGTGCTGCGGCGGAGGATGGAGGGAAAGGTGCTGGTGGGGCTGGATGCCATCAACCTCATGGAGAGCGGGCTGGGGGAACTGTGCTGCCGGACGGTGGCGGTACTGGCCCCCGGCGAGCAGCGGGTTCGGCGGATCATGCAGCGGGACCATATCCCGGAGGAGTACGCACGGCTGCGCATTCAGGCCCAGAAGCCGGACAGCTATTATCGTGAGCACTGCACAGATGTGCTGGAAAATCAGGAGGAGACGCCGGAGGCGTTCCGGGAGAAGGCGGAGATTTTTTTCCGGGATCTGCTGCGGCAGCTCCACCATATCACCGAAGGAGGACATGAACGATGACCGATGAAATGAAGGCCAAAAGAGAGCTGCTGTTTTCCGGCAGCAAGAACGGCTATGACCGGGTGGACCAGCAGACGCTGGACGCCATGGAGGCCTATTGCCGGGACTACAAGAGCTTTTTGGACCACAGCAAGACCGAGCGGGAGTGCACGGCCCACACCGTGGCGCTGGCGGAGGCGGCGGGCTTTATCCCCTATGAGCGGGGCATGGCCCTGCAGCCCGGCGACCGGGTGTACCGGGTGAACCGGAAGAAGAGCGTGATGCTGGCCGTGATCGGCCGGGAGAGCCTGTCCGAGGGCGCACAGATCGTGGCCTGCCACATCGACTCTCCCCGTCTGGACCTGAAGCCCCATCCCATTTATGAGGACAGCGAGCTGGCCTTTTTCAAGACCCATTACTACGGCGGCATCCGCAAGTATCAGTGGGTGACCATCCCCCTGGAGCTCCACGGCGTGGTGGCCAAGAAGGACGGCACCGTGGTGCCCGTGAGGCTGGGTGAGGGGGACGAGGCCAAGTTTGTCATCACCG
>ERZ772882.4286-NODE-4286-length-10300-cov-3.277696_pt1 | contig 10300 bp, 8 predicted proteins | sample MGYA00580576_ERZ772882 | MGnify/ENA primary metagenome ERZ772882 (study PRJEB29015, sample SAMEA2737658) | human gut metagenome | biome: human gut; feature: human-associated habitat; material: faeces | place: China | collected 2012 ... | reverse complement strand
GCGTAGTCGTGCCGATATCCACTGCGGCTCCGCAGACGGAAAAGATTGGGTCATGCACAAAATCCGGCATCTCGCCGGCCAAACGGATCTGGCTGGCGGCAGCACCCTCCAGCGTTACCGTACAGTCGCCCTCCACACGGGCACAGCAGGCCAGACGCACGCCCCGGGAGATATCCTGCGGGGAAAGGTGTTCCCGCTCTGCGTCTGAAAGGGCGCTCAGCGCGCCGTGGGCGACGACGCGGCACTTGCCGCAGCGGCCGTATCCGGCGCAGGGCATTTCCAGTGCATGGTGCGGCAGAATGACGCTGCTCAGCAGCGCACCCATCTGCGCTTCAAGGTGTGTTCCGTTGACGCTCACTTTTGCCAAAGCGTTCCCTCCCACAGTTGACTGCCGCCCGCCGGCGCTCATGCCTCGCAGAACAGCAGCGCGCCGAAATAAGTTACGGTGTTCTGCCCGTTGATGTACTTCATGCCGCTGGAGGCGGCAAGCTCTGAGACGTTGATGCCGTAAGTCTCCAGAGAGGGCATCGCAAGCTCCGGATGCCGGCAGGGTTCATTCGTGCGTTTGGCGCACACCCCACACATGTGGCAGCCGCCCGCACCCAGATGCAGCTTTTTGGCGAAAGGCAGCGTGGCGAACCATTTGGCAAGTGCCCGCGAAAGCTCGTTGTGCAGCCGCGCCGCCTCCATCATGCCCTCAAAATCATAGCTGTCCTCCAGCGTCCCCACCGTTTGGTATACAAGCGCTTTTTGGTAGCTTTGGGCTTCGTTCATCAGCGCATCGATATCCCCGGCGTCCGGCGGGCACATCCAGCATTTTCCGTAGTTGCCGCAGGCGTTCGTTTCGCACATTGCGCGGAACGCGCGGTCGAAGCGGACATCCTGCAAATCGACCACGCCTGCCTTATAGGCGCCCAACCCGCGCACCTGCTCGGCCAGTGCGGAGTAATCCATTTCATCACATCCTTGTTTTAAGGCCCGGTTCAGCCGCGGCCTGCGGCAGTACCGGCGTAAAATTCATTCACGGCGGCGAAAAACGCGTCGATGTTTTCCCAGCGGGAGAGCGGCGGGATATCGCAGCCGGAGGAGATCACAAAGTTGGGATACTTGCAGCATGCGTCCATCACGCCAAGCGTGGCGGCACGAATGGATTCCGGCGTGCCGTTCCGGAACTCCCCGGCGGGGTCCACGTTGCCCATAGCCACCGTGCCGGCCGGAATATGGGTCATCATTTCGGCCATATCAATGGCGTTGCCGAAATGATAAGCGGCGGAGCCGGTTTCCAGAATGGAATCGATCATCTGGATGGTGCTGTTGCCGCAGTTGTGATAGATGACGAGGAACGAATCGTCCTGAACAGCATCCACGATCTGCTTGACATAAGGGCCGGAGAATTCTGCCGAAAGAGCGGGCGAGAGCAGCCCGGCCACGGGCTCTGCGATGACGACGCCGTTCGCGCCTGCTTCTTTGTAGGCTTTGCAATATTCCGTGATGAACTGTGTGGCCTTTTCCAGCAGGACGTGGACCATGTCCGGTTCTTCGTAGCAATAGATCATGATCTCGGTCACGTCCAGCAGACGTGCGGCCAGTGAGAATGGCCCGATAACGCCGGCGAACACGGGGCGGTCGGTGATCAGGCCGACCGCTTTTTCAATGGCCTCGATGTATAACCCGGTGCGCCCGGCGCCCACGGGAGGGACGGCCAGCGCGCGTGCTTCTTCTTCGGTGGAAACGATGCTGCGCACAACGGTGGGAACTTCCTCGTCCGAAACGCGGATCGCGGAACCGAAGCATTCGGCCTCCACGGAAAGATCCATCAGGCTCACGCTCGCGGCCGCGTCTGTGCGCTGGGCCACGAGCTGCATTCCGCGCGCCTGGGCGTCGCTGCTGGAGATCAGCTCCCGCACGCTGATTCCCATAAGCTGGATGGCCGGGAAAGAAAGCACGGGCATTGCCTTTTTAACAGGAGCGCCGCGCAGCTCTTCCAGCCAGCGTTTCATGTCTCTTTTCATTCGCCTGCCTCTTTTCTGTTTTCTGAGTTTCAGCCTTCCCCGTTCATGCGGAGGCGCGGCAGAGAGCGACGGCGGCGTCGGCGGCGCTGGCGGCGTCGGCGGTGTATTTGTCCGCGCCGATCTGCTCACAGAAAGCCTCGGTGACAGGCGCGCCGCCAACCATGATCTTCACCTTGTCGCGGATGCCCGCTTCCTCGGCCTTTTTCACAACTTCTTCCATCATGCCCATGGTCGTCGTCAGCAGCGCCGAGCAGCAGATGATCTGACAGCCCTGCTCCACAGCCGTCTGCACGTAGGTCTCGGGGGCAACGTCCGTGCCCAGGTCCACGACCTCCAGCCCCTTGCCCTCCATCATCATTTTCACAAGGTTCTTGCCGATGTCGTGCAGGTCGCCCTTGACCGTGCCGATGCACACCTTGCCCGCGGCTTCCACACCCGCGTCGGCCATCAGCGGCTTCAGCAGCTGGGCGCCCATGTTCATGGCGCGGGCCGCCACCAGCACCTCGGGCACGAACACTTCGTTGTTCTTGAACTTCTCGCCGATGACGCCCATGCCGCTGAGCAGCCCCTCGTCCAGGATCTGCTGCACCGGAATGCCTTCGTCGATGGCCTGCTGAACCAATTCTTTCACGATCTTGGCTTTGCCCCGCTGGAGGTTTTCGGAAATGTCTGTCAGAATGCTCATACTGCTTTCCCCTTTTTGATTATTCTCGGTTGAAAATGCCTTTCGGCCTTACTTACAATATATCCTTTCGCTCTGCTTTTCTCTTGTACTAAAATGTTGCTTTTGGAACTTTTTTGCCCTGATTTTTTGAATGTTCCAATTTGAGCTTTTCTGTCGGCCGGGGACGGAATAAAAACTGCTTTCAGGGAAAGAATTAATTATTTTAATTATCTATTGACAATAAATATTATTTAATATATAATTAAATTAACTCAAAAGACATCCTGCCCAAAGAACAGCCGGAGCCTATACATACAGGCGTCTGGGACGCGGCGGAAGCAAGGACATGGTATCACGCGAAAAGATGCGCATACGGGCGCGGAGACCCCCGTAAATAATATAAAAAGAAGAAGGAGAGTAAGTTATGAGAAGCATTACAACATTAGATCTGCAATATGCACACCGCTTTTATGGGTTCAAGGGCGAAGCCCAGTACCTGCACGGCCATACGGGTGTTCTGACCATTGAAGTGGAGGACAGCGTGAATGCCGGCGTGAACATGGTGTTCCCCTGCAATGAAATTCAGAAAACCGCATGGGACGTTCTGAAAAACTTTGACCACGCGCTGATCCTGCGGGAGGATGACCCCCTGCTGCCTGCGATCCTTGACGTATACGAGAAACAGGGCATCAAAAACGGACATCCCAACAACGTTATGAAGGGCGAGGCGTTTAAGACAGAGCTTGCCACCGCATATCCGGACTGCCGTTTGGTCGTCACTAAGGAGACCATGACCGTTGAGGGCATGATCAAGATCGTTTATGACCTGCTGAAGGATAAGCTGAACATTGCGAAGCTCACTTTTACCAGCGGCGTAAACGCTGCCAGCGCGGAATTTGACACGAAAAATGAAATTGACCGCTGCCCGCTGTGCGGCATCGCGCTGAATGAAAACGGCGTCTGCCCGAAGTGCGGATACAAAAAGCAATAAATCCTCCGGCCGTCCGCGGCTGAAGTGAGGCAAGCGCCCTATGCTGAAAAGCATAGGGCGCTTGCCTGTTTGGGGTGTGTATGCCGCCCGGCGGAGCAGACGGGACGCTGGGGGCTGAATGCAGCATCACCGTACCCTGTTTTGTATGGAGCGGGAGCCGAGCGCCTGCTCTGCTCCTGCTTCCGCTGCGGAAAAGCGCCGCTCAGAAGCCGTATTCGATGGTTTCCTCCCGGTGGGTCTGCGCCGCGCGCCGCGCTGCAAGACATGCGGCTGCGCTGGCGAGCCCGTGCTCCAGCCCAAGCGGGCTGGGCGCGCCTTCCAGCATTTCCGCAAAGCCGCGGGCCAGCGCCTCGTCGCCGCCGAAGTGCACCAGTCCTTCCGGATAATGAAATTGATGGACGGCGGTATGGCGTTCGTCGTAATAGTCCACACGGAGCTGTGCTGTGTAAAAATCAAACTCCGCGCTGGCTCTTGTGCCGATAAAGCGCGCGCCGCGCCGCCCGGCGTCGTTTTTTACAAGAAATGTCTGATGGTATGAAATGAGCGTGCCGTCTTCGCAGGTGAACAGCGCCGCGCCCACATCTTCGTTTCCGGTGTCCCTGGCAAAGCAGCACAGCTCGCCAGAGGGCTCTTCCTTGCGGAGGTGTTCCATAACAAAGCTGCTTTCCGGGCAGGTGCGGTATTCAGGGCAGTCCGGGCAATGCAGCCCCGCAGGCTTGTTGCCTTTGAAATACATTTTGGAGGTGAGGGCGGCCACCGAGACGGGACGCTTGCCCAGGATGTGAGTAATATAGTCGATGTCGTGGGTGCTTTTTTGCAGAAACAGCCCGCCGGTGAGGGCGGCGTCCCGGTACCAGCTGTGATAGTAAACGCCGCCGTAAGGCACATTGTTGACGGCCTGCACGGAAACGACGTCACCCAGCGCGCCGCTGTCCACAAGGCGCTTCATCTCCTGTACGATGCAGGTGACGTGCAGCGGGAAAGAGACCATAACGCGGCCTCGCAGCGCGGGCGGCGCGGCCAGCAGCCGGGCGTACTGCGCTTCATCGATGCATACGGGCTTTTCCAGGAACAGGGGCAGGCCGCGTTCCATCACAAGGGCGGCGTACCGGGCGTGCAGGCCGCACCGGGTGCCGATGAACACGGCATCCAGCGCCTCACGGTCCAGCATCTCCTCCGCGTCCGCGTAATAGCGGGTGTCTGCAAAGCGGCCGTCACGGGCCAGCTGCGGCTGCAGCGTTTCCAGGCGCGGGTCCGCGACAGCGGCCGGCGCGAGAGGAAGGCCCGCGCCGGTAAATGCTTTCATCATGGTCTCGCTGCGCAGGCCGTAGCCGATAAAGCCGATTTTTTTCATGGTGATTCCTTCTTTCAGGTGTTTTTTGACGCGCATGCCCGGACGGCATTGCACTTATTATAGAAAGCAGGATGCCCGCAGTCAAACAAACGGACCAAAGATGCAAAAAAAGAACGAAAAAGATAAAACGGCGGCCGCAGCCGGACGTGAATTGAGAAACGGTATTGTGCTTTTTGATGCGGTACTTTTGCCGAAAAATGGCGCAAAAAAGCAAAACAGGTGATTTTTAACCGAGAAATGCGTCTGAAAAGACAAAAAATGCGTCTGATTTTTTTTGCGGTTTGCGGTATGATAAAAAAGAACAATACAGGACAGGAGGGACCATGGCAGTGCGGATCTATCTGGAAGAAAGCGCGCGGCGGTTTGAGACGGGTGTGCGGGAGCTGGAGGTGCTGGGCGGCTTTAAGCTGGCCGGGGACGGCGTACCTGTGCGCTGGAGTGAAGCCGGTGTGCCGGGCATTTCCTGGGACGGCAGCAGGGCGCAGCTCTCTGGTGCGGGCGAAGCGCAGTTTTTTCGCGGGCTGGGCCTGCTGCGGGAGCGCCTGGCAGGCGGCACGGCTCCCTTTGAACAGACCGAGGCGCCGGTGTTCCGCGGCCTGGGCGCCAGTTTTGACCTTTCCCGTAATGCAGTGATGACGGTGGATGCGCTCAAGCGGATGCTGTGCCGCATGGCGCTGATGGGCTACAACGAGGCTTACTTATATACGGAGGATACCTATGCGCTGCCGGAATATCCGTTTTTCGGCTACCAGCGGGGAAGGTACGGCGCCGAGGATCTGCGTGCGCTGGACGGTTGGGCGGCGGCGCTGGGCATCGAACTGATCCCCTGCATCCAGACGCTGGGGCATCTGGAACGTTTTCTGCATTGGGAAAGCAGCGCGCCTCTGCGGGATACGCCGGATGTGCTGCTGGCCGGGGACGAGGAAACCTACCGGCTGATCGAGGCCATGCTGCGCCGGTGCCGCGCATGCTACCGCACGAAAAAAATACACCTGGGCATGGACGAAGCCATGAATCTGGGCTTGGGCGGGTACTTGAAAAAGAACGGCTATCACGAGAGCTTTGACATTATGCTGCGCCATGTGGAGCGCGTGGGCGCGCTGGCCCGAAAGCACGGCTTTGAGCCAATGATGTGGAGCGACATGTATTTCCGCTGCGCCAGCCCCAACGATGATTACTACGAGGACGACATCGAGATCCCCCAGACGGTAATAGACGCCGCGCCCGCGGACATGACGCTGGTATATTGGGATTATTACCACGACGACGAGGCGTTCTACGACAGATACATCCGCCTGCACCAGAAATTTGCCGCGCCGCTGCGGTTTGCGGGCGGTATGTGGACGTGGCTGGGCCCGGCCGTTGACTATGACGTGTTTTTCAAAAAAGCGGAGCCCGCGCTGCGTGCCTGCCTCGGAAACGGCGTGACGGATGTGATGATCACCACATGGGGCGACGACGGCGGAGAGACGAGCCCTCAGGCGATGCTGCTGGGCCTGCAGGCCTGGGCGGAGTTCTGCTATACCGGCGGGATGGACCGCGGGCACATCTGCCGCAGGCTCGCCGCCTGCACGGGCGCGGACGGGCGGGCGCTGGCGCGCATCAGCGCGTTCAACAAAACGCCGCTTCTGGACGCTGAAAGCGATCTGCCCAATGCCGCAAAATTTCTGCTGTATCAAGACCCGCTTTTGGGCCTGTACGATTTGGATATCGAAGGGCTGGGCTTTGCGCAGCACTACGCCTCGCTGGAGGCGGAGTTTGCCGCGTATGCGCAGGAGGGCGGCCAGTGGACGCTGCTGTACCGTTTTTATGAGCTGCTGGCCCGCGTGCTGAAAAACAAGGCGGAATTGGGCCTTGGGCTGTACCGCGCTTACCAAAAGCAGGACCGCGCCCGGCTGGCAGCGCTGGCCGGACAGGCGCGGCAGGCCGCAGAGGACTGCGGAGCGCTGCGCACATGCTGGCGGCAGCTGTGGATGGCGGAATGCCGTCCGCAGGGGTTTGAAGTGCTGGAGCTGCGGCTGGCCGGCGTACAGGCCCGCCTGGAAGCGGCCGCCGCTCGAACGGAAGACTGGTGCGCAGGCAGCGTGCAGCGCCTGGAGGAGCTGGAGGAGGGGCGGCTGCTCCTGCTGCGCACACCCGGCACCAGCCGCCTGCACGGCGTGTATTTCTGGCGCGAGATCGCAAGCGCATCCAAATGCTTTTGAGAACAGGCGCCCCCGCGCCGCGGCCCGCGAAAGAGCCGGAACGGGGAAAAGGGAAAGGGATGGTTATGCAATGAAAAGAATCACGATGGTCATCGCAGGCCTGGGCGGCCGCGGCCACGACATTTACGGCAACTATGCCATGGAGCACCCGGATGAGGTGGAGATCGCTGCAGTGGCGGACCCGCGTCCCGAGCGGCTGGAGCTGGCGCAAAGGGAGAGGAACATCCCGGCGGAGCGCTGTTTCGCAACGGCGGAGGAACTGTTTGCGCAGCCGCAGCTGGCGGACGCGGCGGTCATCGCCACGCAGGACCGGCAGCATGTCGTCCATGCGGAGGCCGCGCTGAAAGGGGGGTACCATTTGCTGCTGGAAAAACCAGTGGCGGTGGACATTGAGGGCTGCCTGGAGGTACTGCGTTTGGCGCGGAGGTATCAGCGCCATGTGGTGGTGTGCCATGTGCTGCGCTATACGCCTTTTTACAATGCCATCAAGCGGATCATCGAGGACGGCCGCATCGGCGAGGTGGTAACCATCCAGGCCATGGAACAGGTGGGCTACTGGCATCAGGCGCACAGCTATGTGCGCGGCAACTGGCGCCGAGCGGACGAATCCAGCCCGATGATCCTGGCAAAGTGCTGCCACGATATGGACATTCTCATCTGGCTTACGGGCAAGCGGGCGCGCTATGTAAGCTCTTACGGCAACAATTATCTGTTCCGTGCGGAAAAAGCCCCCGCGGGCGCGGCGCAGCGCTGCATGGACTGCGCTGTGCGCGCCGGCTGTCCCTACGACGCGGTGCGGTATTATCTGGAGAGCGGCCGCACCAGCGTACGCGCGGGGCGCGTGCACTGGCCCATTAACGTGCTGGACCCTCACCCCACACCCGAGAACATCGAGCAGGCGCTGCGCACCGGCCCCTACGGCCGCTGTGTTTATCACTGCGACAACGACGTTGTGGACCACCAGGTGGTAAATATCGAGCTGGACGGCGGCACCACCATCAATTTTACCATGTCCGCGTTCACCGAACGGTGCTACCGCACCATCAAGGTGATGGGTACCCACGGCTGTGTGGAGGGAAATATGGACCTCTCTCACCTGGTGTGGCACGACTTCTTCGGCCACAGCGAAGAAATGGACCTGAATGTAACGGACGGTTCCATGGCCGGGCATGGCGGAGGAGACGCCGTTATGGTGAAACAGTTTGTAGAACTGCTGGCCAGCGGGCGGGACGACGAGATGCTCTCTTCTGTGGAACACTCCATCGAAAGCCATCTGGTGGCGCTTCTGGCCGAGCGCTCCCGCCTGGAACATGGCCGCAGCCTGCCCGTGGAGCTGTGAGCATAGTTCGGAATTTGTCTTTTTTGTTAAGGAGATCGTTTTTTGATGCTTCCATATTGAAAACAGAATGAATAAAAAAGGACTCTGTTTTGCAAATGATTTAAATTTCTTTGTTCATTTTGCTGCAAAAATATGATAATATTTTTTGATGGTGCCGGAAAACAGTAAAACAAGCGCCGAAAAAGACAAATACATTGCGCGGCGTCCTTGTTATACTGAAAGTGCAGAACAGGAAGGGCGACGCAGCCTTTTCCAAAGGATCTTTTAGGAGGAAAACGCAAATGAAAAAAATATTGGCACTCTGTCTTGCGCTGACGATGGCACTGGCTGTGTTCGCCGGATGCTCGGGCGCAGCTTCTTCTTCAGCGCCGGCCGCCGGCTCCGCCAGCGGCTCTGCTTCCACAGGCGGCTCTGCCACCGGCAAGCAGCTTTCGGGCAAGGTCGTGTACTGGTCCATGTACAACGAGGGAGAGCCCGAGGCAATGGCCATCCAAAAGGCCGCTGATATGTTCATGGAGGACTACCCCGACTGCGAGGTGGAGATCCAGTGGATCGGCCGTTCCAACCAGGACATCACCGGCCCGGCGCTGGAGGGCGGCGAGCAGCTGGACATCCTGGACAATTTTTCGTATGATAAGAGCACGGACCGTTATCTTGACATCACGGACATGATGAACGGGCCGGCCCTCGGCCAGGAGGATATGACCGTGGCCGAGAGCATTCTGCCGGTGCTGAATCTCGCCAACGCCCAGGGACAGGAAAAGGCCGGGCTGGAGACGGACAAATACTACGGCGTGCAGATGTTCCCCTGGGTGGTGGGCTTCTTCTACAACAAGGATCTGTTCCAGCAGGCGGGCATCACCGAAACGCCCGAGACCTGGACGGAATTCATGGAAGCATGCCAGAAGCTGAAGGACGCGGGCATCAATGCCGTCACCTGTGATGACGCATACATGACGCTGATCCCCAACAACTATCTGGCCCGCCTGGTGGGCAGCGATACCATCGCAGCCATGAGTGCCAGCGCGTCCGACCCGGCGTGGCAGTCCGAGGAAGTGAAGCAGGCGTTTGCCGCCATGGAGACGCTGTCGCCGTTTATGTCCCCGCAGACAGCCACCAATAAGTATCCCGCCGGCCAGCAGGAATTCGCGCTGGGCGAGGCGGCCATGTACCTGAACGCCAGCTGGATGCCTTCCGAGGTGGCCGACACGGCGGGCGAGGACTTCCCCTGGGGGTTCTTCGCGTTCCCGCAGGTGGAAGACGGAGCTGAGGGCAGCGGCTATGTTTCCGTCGGAGGTGTTCCCCTGGCCGTATACAGCGGCTCCCCGAACCCCGAGGCGGCGAAGGAGTTCCTGCGCTATGTGGCGTCCAAGGAAGTGCAGGACTATCTGGCCGAGCAGGGCGGCGCTCCGGCGACCGTCGGCTCCGAGTGGCCCGGCGCCCGTGCCGAATGCACGGATGTGATCGCTGCTGCGGACAAGGTGGCCAGCCTGAACTGCGACCTTTCCAGCGAGTTTGTGAGCGCAGTGTTTACAATGGAGATGAACAAGGTGCTCACCCAGCAGACGACGGCCGACAAGGCGGTATCCACCCTGACGGGCGAAGCTTCCAAATATTGACGCCGGCCGGATAAAACAAGGAAACAGGATAGGGATGCCGGCCGCGCACAAATGCGCGCCGGCATCCGCTTTTTCAAATGATACAGCCGGGGGGGCAGGCTTCCCGGCAAAGCAACA
>ERZ772882.4269-NODE-4269-length-10362-cov-2.746095_pt1 | contig 10362 bp, 10 predicted proteins | sample MGYA00580576_ERZ772882 | MGnify/ENA primary metagenome ERZ772882 (study PRJEB29015, sample SAMEA2737658) | human gut metagenome | biome: human gut; feature: human-associated habitat; material: faeces | place: China | collected 2012 ... | reverse complement strand
CCCCTCTGCGATATGCAGCGCTATGCCCTCGGCGATGGCCGTCTTGCCCACGCCCGCCTCACCGATGAGGCAGGGATTGTTCTTCTGGCGGCGGGAAAGGATCTGGACGGTGCGGTAAATTTCCCTGTCGCGGCCCACGATGCGGTCCAGCTTTCCGTCCCGCGCCTTGCGGGTGAGGTTCTCGCAGTAATTGTCCAGAAACTTGCGTTTCTTGCCGCGGTCGTTCTTACTCTTTGCTTCCTTCTCCGGCGCTTCTTCCGCTTTCCTGCGGCCGCCGAAAATACCGAAGGGGAACGTTGCGTTGCCGCCGGGCGTAAAATCGCCGTCGCCGCCTTCGTCCGTATCGTCGTCCGGCGCTTCATCCCCGTCCGCATCGTCCTGCGGCGCCATCATCCCAAGCTGCTGCATCATGGCGGCGGGGTCCATATCTCCGTTTTCCATCATGCCGGCGAAGCGTTCTTCCATGGCCTCCAGATCCTGATCGGAGATGCCGAACTGTTTCATAATATCGTCCACGGGCTTGATGCCAAGCTCCCGCGCACACGAAAGGCAGTAGCCCTCGCTTTTCGCCTCGCCCGCCTCCAGCTTCTGTACAAAAACAATGGCGGGGCGTTTTTTGCATCTAACACAAAGCATTCAGATTATTTCCTTTCCTGTTCTCCGCATCTTACAGAAACGGATTATACGCGGAGAAAAATGAGTAAAAATAGCTGCCCGAAAGCGACGAATCGTTGACGAACGGCAGATTTCCGTTTGTGATGACCACCACGGCCCACAGCAGGCACAGGATGAGCAGCACGTTGATGAACCCGGCCACCACGCCGATGCACACGCCCAAAATGCGGTTCACGCCGCCCAGAAGCGGAATCTTATTGATATTGGTGAGCACAGTGACAAGGAATGCAATGACGACACGGCACAGCACAAATGTGGCAAAAAACACCACTACAGTGATGAGCGGCACCACCAGCGGCGCAATGATCTTTTCCACCACCTGCTGAGCAATATCCGGAGCGCCGGAATCCAGCATGCCGGCCGCAGAAGCCGTGATATCGTCGATGAACTTCTGCGGCAGGATGCCCGAAAGGCCGTCCAGAATGACGGACAGGTTCACCCCGCCCTGCTGCTGGATGGTACGGGCCGTCTGTTCGATGAGGCCCGATTTGAAAAAGTTTTCAAACACCGTGGGCGAAAGCTTGCCGGATACCACCCAGGCCAGCGCCAAAGACGCGAGGTTGCCCACAAGGTCCATCAAGCCCGCCACAAAGCCTTTGCGGGCGTAATGGAACACGGACACGACGATCACCGCGATGAGCGCGACGTCGATGATGATTGCCGGTGAGATATTCATAAGTATGTCCTTTCCTGCGGGATGCATTCCCCCGCATATGCTTCGGTTGCGGTGGCCGGCGTCATCCCGCGGACGCCGACGGCGGCGCGGGCGGCTCGAACACGCTCACTTCCCCCTGCTCCAGCAAAAGCAGCTTTCGGCCGTTCACCATCGCCAGCGGCTTTGCCTCCGTCACGGTTGCGCCGTAAAACACGCCGTCCAGGCCATAGCTCAGCACACCGTCATTTGTCAGAACAAACGCACCGGTACGGCTGGCTGCCACGCCGCTTGCGCGCTCGTTCACGTCGGCACTGCCCGCCTCGGACAGGGTCGCGTCCAGAATCGTAAGCTGCGTCAATGCGCCGTGTACGCCGTCGCCAAACAGCAGCACCGCATTCTTGCCCGCGCTGATGGCCGCGCTCTGCAGCGTGCGCCCACCATAGGAATAGCGGTACAACTCTGTTCCGTCGGCCGTATCGTACACCGCGGCATAAGTATCGTACAGCACCAGCACCTCGGCATTGGTGAGGTACTGGATCTTCACGGGCATGCCCTCGGTATTGCGAATGGTGACATATTCGTCTTTACGTGTATCCATCAGGTACACGGTACCGCCCAGCGCGCCGCCTTCGGCGTAAGGGCACCCCGCTGCGAACTGCCGGTTGTCGCCGGCAAACGCGAGAGCTGTAGGCAGGTCCTGCGTCTGGAAGGTATAGATGTTCTCAAACATCGGGTCATAAACATACAGCTTTGACTTTGTAAAAACCGCCAGCGTGCCGTTGGGGCTCATAGCGCAGAGCTGGATGGCGTCATCAAATTTGTTTTCGAACAGCGTGCGGCTGCGGCTCTCCACCCGCAGCTCCTTGCCAGCGCGGTTGTATACACACACACGTGTGTTGCCCGCCGTAATGGCCGGCCTGCCGTAACCGTGCTGGATGCGCCGCACCTCGTTGCCGCCCGCGGAATAGATGGCCAGGTCCTTATCGCCTACCGCCACGAAGCCGCCTGCCAGCGGCAGCGCATTCTGATACCCGGACAGCGTAAATGAAACGGGATAGCCGGGGCTGGGCGTCAGCGCGATGCCGATGGAGTCCACCGCATCGCCCAGCAGCGCCAGCGACGCGCCGTAAATGCCGGTGAAATAGGCCAGTACCGTAGCCAAAAGCACCGCGCACACCGCAGCCGCGCGGATACGGCGCATGCGCTTGCGCCGCCGGATACGTTCAATACGTGCCGCGCTGCTCCGAGGCGGCACGGGCTCCGCGCCGGGCGCCTGCTCTTGGACGGCGCGCGGCTCGCCCGCATCGGGACGCACCGCACTCCGCGCAGGGGCGCCGGGCCTCTGCGGAGTTGTATTTTCCTGTTCGCGCCCGTCTGGTTCGCGTGGCATCAGTTCCATAAATCGTATACTCTCTTTTGCGTTTCGTTATTCCTGTTTCGCCGTTATTTCCTGCGCGGCCTGTGTATTGTCGGCTTCTTCTTCGGAGTAATTCACCTTGTAAAGGAAAAGCCCCTGCGCCGGAGCGGTATCCCCCGCCAGCGAACGCTTTTTTTCTTCCAGAATATCCCGCACGCGCTCCGGCGGCATGCGCCCCGCGCCCGCTTCCACCAGCGTGCCCACAAAAATGCGCACCATATTGTACAGGTAGCCGTCCGCGCACACATGGAACGTGATATCGTCCCCCTCACGCCGCACATGGGCGAAATACACCGTGCGCACCGTATCGGCGATATCGCTGCCGGAGGACATGAACGACACAAAATCGTGTTTTCCCACAAGGTACTGCGCCGCGCGTTCCATCCTGCCGGCATCCAAAGGCCCTGGGAAACGCCAGCACAACCCGTTCTGAAACGGGTCCGCCACGGCGCTGTTATGAATGCGGTAGATATATTCTTTGCTTTTCGCACTGTAACGGGCGTGGAAATCCTCCGGCACCCGGTGCGCCTCCGTCACTCGTACATCGTCCGGCAAAAAGCGGTTGACAGCAAGCGGAAGCTTGCGCGGCGGAATCGGCTTGGGCTGCGTATAACTGACACAGTACCCAAGCGCGTGCACACCGGAATCCGTGCGCGAACACCCTTTCACCGGCGGCCGCACGCCGTACAGGCTTTCCAGCGCGTTCTGCAGCACCTCGCACACCGAAAGCGCATTTTTCTGCACCTGGAACCCGTGGTAGCGCGTGCCGGCAAAGCGCAGCGTAATGCAGACGTGCATAAAATTCCTCCCGGACGATTTTAACACAAACCCCTTTTACCCAATGCGTGCAAAAAACAGGTTGCTCATACCAATGGCGACAAACACCAGCACCGCCACAACAGCAATGAGGATGTCGGAACGGTGCATGTGCAGCTGCTTCAGGCGGGTGCGCCCCTCGCCGCCATGATAGCAGCGGCACTCCATGGCCATGGCCAGCTCGTCTGCCCGGCGGAACGCCGAAATAAACAGAGGAATCAACACCGGAATCAACGCCTTTACACGCTGGCGCAGATTGCCGGAATCCAGCTGCGCGCCGCGCGCCTTCTGGGCGTTCATAATCTTGTCCGTCTCTTCGATCAGCGTGGGAATGAACCGCAGAGCAATGGTCATCATCATGGCAAGCTCATGCACCGGCAAGTGCAGCTTTGCCAGCGGATGCAGAAGCTGCTCGATGGCGTCGGTCAGCACAATAGGGCTGGTTGTGTATGTCAGCAAGCTCGTGCCCGCGATCAGACAGATGATGCGCACAGCCATAATGACGGCGTAATAGATACCCTCTTTGTATATTTTCAATATCCACCAGGACACCAGCGGCTCGGATGTTCCCGTCATAAAAAACAGATTCAGCACGGCCGTAAACAGAATGATGGGCAGGATCGGCTTGATGCTTTTTCCCACGATTTTGAGCGGTATCTTCGCCACAAGGTACAAAACAGTGAGGAACACGATGGAAATAACGAGTCCCGCCGGATTCGAACCAACAAACAGCATCACGATATAGGCGATGGTGAGCAGCAGCTTCACGCGGGGGTCCATTGTATGCAGGATGGAATTGCCCGGGAAATGCTGGCCAATGGTGATGTCACGCAGCATTTACATACCCTCCTTTGCTGCCGCACGGGCGGCAAGGATGGTCTTAACAGCGTATTTTACCGTATATACGTCGGTGTCGATGTCCAGCCCCATCTCACGCAGGCGCAAAAATATCTTCGTCACCTCGGGCACCGAAAGGCCCAGCTCCAGCAGCTCCGGCGCGCGGGCAAACACCTTATCTGTGGCGTCGTACATCGCAATGCGTCCCGCGTTCATCACCAGCACGCGGTCTGCATATTTGGCGATATCCTCCATGGAGTGGCTGACAAGGACGATGGTGGACCCGGTCTGCTTATGGTATTCCCGTATCTGTCCGAGGATCATATCCCGGCCCTCCGGGTCCAGCCCGGCGGCGGGTTCGTCCAACACCAGAAGCCGCGGTTCCATGGCAAGCACACCTGCAATGGCCACACGGCGCTTCTGCCCGCCGGAAAGCTCAAAGGGGCTGCGCTGCAAAAAGCAGCTGTCAATGCCGCAGAACGCGGCCGCACGCTGCACGCGCCGGTCGATCTCCTCCGCAGAAAGCCCCATATTCGCGGGGCCGAAAGCGATGTCCTTATATACCGTTTCTTCAAAAAGCTGATACTCCGGGTACTGGAACACCAGACCTGCCATAAAACGAAAACGGCGGATGTCTTTGGGGTCCGCCCACATATCCTCACCGGCAATGTACACCTTGCCGGAGGTAGGCTTGTTGATACCGTTGAAGTGCGTGATGAGCGTGGATTTGCCGCAGCCGGTGGAACCGATGACACCCACGAACTCGCCTTCTTCGATTTCGAAGCTGACGTGATCCAGAGCCACAGTCTCGTCCGGCATGCCCTGGTTATAGATATAGGTGAGGTCTTCCACCTTCACGATTGCGGACATGCGGACACCTCCTCTGCTTTTTCCTGTGCGGCTCCGGGCGCTTTTTTTCCTGTAAGCAGTTCATACAGCGCCGCGGCGCACTCTTCCACATCAATGATGTCATCCGCCATCGGGCAGCCCGCAGCCGTGAGGGCATGGCACAGCTCGGCGGCCTGCGGCACATCCAGGTGCAGCGCGCGCAGCTCCTCCACATTACGGAACACCTCTTTCGGCGTGCCCTCCATAACCACTCTGCCTGCGCTCATTACCACCACACGGTCGGCTGTGGCGGCCTCTTCCATATAATGCGTGATCTGGACGACGGTGATGCCGTAGTCGTCGTTGAGTCTGTGTACCGTGCGCATGACCTTTTCGCGGCCGATGGGGTCCAGCATCGCGGTGGCTTCATCCAGCACAAGGCAATCCGGCCGCATTGCGATCACGCCCGCGATGGCCACGCGCTGCTTCTGCCCGCCGGACAGCTTGTGCGGGCCCTTTTCCCTGTATTTATAGATCCCGGCCATCTGCATGGCCTCGTCCACACGCGCCCGCATTTCCGCAGGGGGGACACCCAGATTTTCCAACGCAAAAGCGACGTCCTCCTCCACTACGGTGGCGACGATCTGGTTATCCGGGTTCTGGAACACCATACCCACCTTCTGGCGGATGTCGAACAGCTTGTCCTCGTCCGCAGTGGACATATCCTCCACGTATACTGTGCCCGCCTGCGGCAGCAGGATGGCGTTAAAATGCTTGGCCAGCGTGGATTTGCCGCACCCGTTCGCCCCCAACACGGCCACATATTCGCCGCGCTTTACGCGCAGCGAAAGGCCGTCCACAGCGCGGTGCTGATCGTCCGTATAGCTGAATGTGATATTGTCTGCTCTGAGCATTTCTTCCATGCTTTCCCGTCCGTTCCTGATCCTTTGTCCCGCGGCCCTTTGCCGCGCGGCCCCTCTTCTCAAACAACAGCTTTCCCTGTTTTTCGATACATGTTTTATGCCCGCGGCATTACAGCCCTGCGTTTCGTGCCAGCCACCACGCCGTAGCCCCACAGGGCACCACGCCGCCCGTAGCCGTTACCGGCAGGCCGATCTCGTCGCAGGCTGTGTGCCCGCCCCACCTGGGACATACCCGCGCCCGGAGCATATACTCCATCACACTGGGCGAAAGGCCCGTAGTATAACTGTTTACCGCGACGAACAGCGGCTCGTCGCTCAAAACGCCCGCGCACAGGTCAATGAAATCGTAGATGCTGTCCTCCAGCTTCCACACCTCGCCGCCCGGGCCGCGGCCGTAGCTGGGCGGGTCCATAATGATGCCGTCGTACCGCACCCCGCGGCGGATCTCCCGCGCCACAAATTTCGCGCAGTCATCCACGATCCAGCGTACCGGCTTGTCCGCAAGGCCGCTGGCTGCGGCATTCTCCCTCCCCCAGGCCACCATCCCCTTGCTGGCGTCCACATGGCATACACTGGCGCCTGCCGCCGCGCACGCAAGCGTGGCGCCGCCTGTATAGCCGAACAGGTTCAGGACCCGGATGGGCCGCTCCGCCGCCGCGATGAGCCGCGCATAGGCGTCCCAGTTCACAGCCTGCTCCGGAAATACACCCGTATGCTTGAAGCCTGTAGGAGACACCACCATGCAGATATCTCCATAGGTGATCTGCCATTTTTCCGGCATCCTGCGCCGGTATTCCCACTGTCCGCCGCCCGAAGCGGAACGGTGATACACCGCATTCGCGCTTTTCCACAGCGGGCTGCTTTCTCCGGTTTTCCAGATGACCTGAGGGTCAGGCCGCACCAGGATGGTTTTGCCCCAGCGCTCCAGACGATTGCCGTCCGTTGCGTCGATGAGCTCATAATCTTTCCAGTTGTCCGCTGCCCGCATAAAAACCTCCGGTCCAATTCTGCGGCAAGGCCCGGCGCTGCATGCGCCGGGCACGCCCGCCGTTCGTTTTACTGTTAATGAATGCGCTCGTTGATCTTCACTGCAATGCGTTCGGCGCTGGCGGCGATGGCCGCCTCGTCTCTTCCCTCCACCATGATGCGGATGAGCGGCTCTGTTCCCGAAACCCGAACCAACACGCGTCCCAGGCCCATCAGGCTCTGCTGCTGGCTCTCAATGAAGCCCGCAATGTATTCATCCTCTTTATAGCGCGCCTTTTCCTCCGGTGTGGCCTTGATATTGACCATCACCTGCGGAAAACGGGCATATACGTCGTTCAACTCGCTCATCCTGCATTTTTTCTCAGCCATCGTACGCAGCAGCATGCCCGCCGTCAGTTCGCCGTCTCCGGTGGTGGAATGCGCCAGCAGGATGATGTGTCCGCTTTGCTCACCGCCGATGACATAGCCTTTGTCGCGCATCTCCTCCAGCACATAGCGGTCGCCCACGGCGGTGACAGCTGTTTTCATGCCGTTCTGCTTCATATACTCGATAAAGCCCAGGTTGCTCATTACGGTAACGACCGCCGTATCCTCGGGCAGCTTACCGGCATCCTTCAGGTCTTTCGCAAGAATGGCGATGATCTTGTCGCCGTCGATCTCACGCCCCTTTTCGTCTACAGCCAGGCAGCGGTCTGCGTCGCCGTCAAAGGCCACGCCGCAGTCCAGCCCGTTGTCCACCACGTATTTTGCCAGCTTATCAAGGTGGGTGGAGCCGCAGCCCTCGTTGATATTGCCGCCGTCCGGATCCGTGCCGATGAAGCGGCACGCCGCGCCCAGACGCGGAAACAGCAGCCCGGCTGCTTCACTGGCCGCTCCGTTGGCACAGTCGATGGCGATATTCAGCCCCGTCAGGTCTGCGCCGATCGCCTTTGCCAGATAATCGACATAATCCGACAAAGCCGTGTCCACGCGCCGGACGGTCCCGATGGCTGTACCGGTGCACAGCGTCAGCTCTGCGCCGTTGTTGAACACATGGTGCTCGATCTCCTCTTCCACTTCGTCCGGCAGCTTATAGCCTTCGCCGCCGAACAGCTTGATCCCGTTGAACTCCACCGGATTGTGCGAGGCTGAGATAACAACACCCGCATCCGCGCCGTATTTGCGCACCAGATGCGCCACAGCAGGCGTGGGGATGACGCCCAGCAGCTCCACGTCCGCGCCGACGCTGCAAAGGCCGGCGGCCAGTGCGCTTTCCAGCATATCTCCGGAAATACGGGTGTCCTTGCCGATGATAAAGCGGGGGCGGTGCTGCGTCTTGCCCGCCAGCACAGCCGCCGCCGCGCGGCCGATCTGCATCGCGAGCTCCGGAGTCAGGTCTTTTCCGGCAACGCCGCGCGCGCCGTCGGTTCCGAACAACTTTCCCATTGTGTCATCCTCCTCGTAAATGTTCCCTCTTAGGATAGCGAAAAAATGTGAACAAATCTAGTGTGCTTTTCCCGGCATTGTGCCCAAATCCATTTTCCGCGCAACGCCTGTTTTACAGGTCGTCCAGCGTCTGCTGGCCGCTGGCCTCAGCGGTGCCGGGCGCTTTCATGCCCAGATGCTCATAAGCATACCGCGTCACACATCTGCCGCGGGGGGTTCGCGTCAGATAGCCGAGCTGCATCAGGTACGGTTCGCATACGTCCTCCAGCGTCACGGCTTCCTCTCCCAGCGCGGCGGCAATGGTCTCCAAACCAACCGGGCCGCCGCCATACATTTCAATGATGGCCCGCAGCAGGCCCCGGTCCATCTCGTCCAGGCCCGTGTCGTCGATGCCCATACGCTGCAGCGCTTCCCGGGCGATGGATTCGTCGATCACGCCGTCGCCCAGCACAGCGGCAAAATCCCGCGCGCGCTTGAGCAGACGGTTCGCCACGCGCGGCGTGCCGCGGCTGCACTTCGCCATTTCCAGAGCGCCGCCCTCCTCGCAGGGAACATTCAAAATAGAAGCGGAACGGCGGATGATCTTTGCCAGTTCCTGCGGAGAGTAAAGTTCCAGCTTGAGCAGCACGCCGAAGCGGTCGCGCAGCGGGCTGGTGATCTGGCCCGCGCGGGTCGTCGCTCCCACCAGCGTAAAGCGCGGCAGGTTGATGCGGATGGATTGTGCGGACGGCCCCTTGCCGATCATAATGTCCAGCGCATAATCCTCCAGCGCAGGATACAGCACCTCCTCCACCTGCCGGGACAGGCGGTGGATCTCGTCGATGAACAGCACATCGCCCTCCTGCAGATTGGTCAGCAGGGCGGCAAGGTCGCCGGGCTTTTCAATAGCCGGGCCGCTGGTGATGCGGATCTGCACCCCCATCTCGTTGGCAATGATGCCCGCCAGCGTAGTCTTGCCCAGACCCGGCGGGCCGTAGAGCAGAATGTGGTCGAGCGAATCCCGCCGCTGCCGGGCGGCCTGAATGTAGATGTTCAGGCTGTCCTTCACCGCCTGCTGCCCGACGTATTCGCGCAGGGTTTTGGGGCGGAGGCTGCTCTCCTGATCGTCCTCTTCCTCGCGGAAGCCGCTCATCACAAGTCGTTCTTCTTCCATCTTCTTACCTCATGCCGGTTTAAGCGAAGCGATTTTCCTTCGCGTTATAGAAATAGCCGATCTCGCCGAGCTTATCTTCAAGGGCGGCGCGCGGCGCATCCAGATCGTCGCAGAGCGCGTCGAGCGACGCGTATTGATCGCGCAGCTTTGTGTTGACAAAGCTCAGCAGCATCACGGGATCCTCGGGCAGTTTCATGTTCGTTCTGTCTCCTTTTGCGGACGGATTAAAGGGAGCCGATCTGGCGCAGCGCCAGCATAATCAGCGCATCGACGGTATCCGCCTGATCGCGCACGAGGTTGATGGCGCGCGCCGCCTCGGCGGAGGTGTAGCCCAGCGCCTGCAAAGCCGCCTGCGCCTCCCGCTGCGCGTCGCCGACGACAGGCGAAACCGGCGCGGTGCTTCCGGCGGGGGCGGATACGTCCTGCTGCTCGACCTTATCCTTGAGCTCCAGAACGATGCGCTGCGCCGTCTTTTTGCCGATGCCCGGCGCGCGGGAGAGCGCCGCGATATCCCCGGTGACAATCGCCACGGAGAGCTCGCGCACCGGCAGCGCGGAGAGAACGCCCAGCGCCGTCTTCGCGCCCACGCCCGTCACCTGACAGAGCTTTTTGAACATCGCGCGCTCCTGCCGGGAGGCGAAGCCGA
>ERZ772882.4268-NODE-4268-length-10369-cov-2.527826_pt1 | contig 10369 bp, 22 predicted proteins | sample MGYA00580576_ERZ772882 | MGnify/ENA primary metagenome ERZ772882 (study PRJEB29015, sample SAMEA2737658) | human gut metagenome | biome: human gut; feature: human-associated habitat; material: faeces | place: China | collected 2012 ... | reverse complement strand
CCCCACAAAACGGGCACGGTTTTAATTCATCCATTGTTTTCCCTCTGTTTTCCCCCACAACAATATGGGCTGTCAATTCGCGCAATCCGGAATGTATCTTCCGTCAAACAATTGCCATGCGATACACAGTCTTTGCACCTCACCACTTCCACCGCGTCCACGGCGGGGACGCTATGAATATGCCGAAACACCATGCTCAAAGTGAATGGGGCCACATCGGTTCTGATAGCCTCTAATAATGCCTCCCGGCTTATCAGGTCGTTATTCATCTGTTTCTCCTTTCTTCTCTGCTTTAAATAAAATATTTCCGCAGTTATCATACAGCATAGTCATTCCTTGAATATCCAAAAGGATTTTATACGCCTTTCGTAGTTGGTGAATGTCAAAATATCCAAAATGGCAATATTCAACTGGTATATCCATTTGTTTGGAAAGCCACTTATATAGGTCTTTCCTTTTCTTATTTGCTTTTGGCTTTCCTTCCCATATGGGGTCGAACAATGAGTGGCACATCATTTTCCCTTTCCTCATGCTCTCATCCGCCAGTAACCCTAGCGCCTCTTTGGGTCTAGGCTTATGAGTGCCTACATAAGCCCCGCAATTTTTGCACAAGTAACAATATCCGCTACCATATTTCCTGCCATATACACGATCATTTGAGACATAGATTACTGGGCCGCCACAAATATTGCATTTGGTTGGGTGGGTATCAATCATGGGCATCGGCTTCTTCCTCCGGCGGCTCTGGCAGCGGCATCCAGTGGGTGACCGTAATTAGATCAATTGTCCCCCAGTGTTGTGTACGCCAGTGGGGGCAAAGTGTCCCGTGCCAGTATTGTGCTATGTCCATATAGTCATCCCAAGCTATAACCACTGGTACGCCAAACTCCGGCAACCTCTCCTTGACGCTGATCCACTGGGGCCTCAGCTTGTCCATGCACCCGGCGCACACGCAGTACATCACCGGCTCCTTGTTTCCGCAAATTTTACAGCTTGCCATTTGGGTTTCCTCCTTCTCCATTTCACAGAGAAATGCCATATTGCAGGCCATGTGCTTGTAGTGGGGTAGGCCAGATTCGGTGTCCAACCCCTTTGGATCCTCCAGATAGGCCAAGGTGTGGCGCAGGAGGGCATCCAGATACCGCCCCTTCTCCACCCGCCGCCAATTGTCTGGATCGCCATACTTCTCACATCCATACATCCGCACCTGGGCGATGTCCCGGATGATCTGGGGCGGCACAAGGGAGAGCCGCAACTTCCCCCCATCCGCCTTGATGGTCTGGTCATTCGTTGTCAGCATTGGCTTCCCCTCTCCCCGCCTGGATCAGCGCTTCCACCGACACCGGCAGCAGGCGGATGTCCCGCTCCAGGATGGCATCCGCCTCATCCTCCCAGGTATCGTTGCCCTGGACTTCCGTGGCCAGCTGGTCAAAGGCGGTGAAAAACTCCATAATCCGTTTCTCCCCCCACCCCAGGCGGCGCAGGGTGAGAAAGGAGAGTTTCAGCCAGCGGACGGTATACTCCAGTGGCTGCCGCTCCAGCAGCGCCCGCAGGGCCCCGATCTCCCGCCGCAGCAGGATGTTTTCTTTGGCTGGGTTCATCGGCCTTCCCTCCTTTCCCCGTAGCTGCAAAAGTCGTGGTCCTGGGGGTCTGGGAGGCCAAAGGCGTGCTCGCACACCCAGCTCTCCACCCCCCGGTTCTGGGGGTAATAATATTTGCACTCCCGGCAGCGAACCACGGGCTCCAACCGTTCCGGCCTATCCGGGATATGTACGGTCACTTGTTCCATGGTGATTTTCATCGGTCTATTTCCTCCTTTTGACAGAGCCGGGGGAAGATTTCCTCCCCGGTCATGGCGGCGATGCAGTCTAAGGCTAGGGGCAATATCTCCTTTGCCGGTTTGCCCGCCTGGAAGGCCAGGACGATCTCACTCTTTTTTGTCCCCGCCCGCCGGATGGCCTCCTGGTACTGGGCATAGGCGGTTCTGGAGAGATCCCGCTGGCGCTGGGCCCCGGCATAGGCTTTGGCAAGATCCCCCTTGCGGCTTTTGGCCGTCTCCTCCGGCAGCAGGCCCGCCCGGTGGAGCTGGTACACCCCCCGCAGCGCCTCATAGCACAACAGGGCGCAGGGTTCCAGGCCCTTGGGGGCGGGGGCATTCTGGTAAGCCAGGGCGGATAGCTCCTCTGTAGTCATTCCCTCCACCCCCTAAAACGGCAGGTCGGGCAGGAGGGGCTCTTCTTCTGGGTTGGCCTCCCAGCCGTAATGGCGCAGGCTGCTCCCCTTGCTGGAGATCCGCTTGGTGGAAGCACTATAAAAGAGCTTCACTTCCTCCCCTTTGCGGGTCAAGCGGCCAAACAGCCGGTTTTTGGTGACCCGCAGGAGGCCGTCGCAGTCCGCCCCCTCCTCCGGCCGGGCGTAGAGCAGCACCGTGTCCACCCGGTTGGTGATGTCCCCCGACCCCATGATGGTGTCGTTGTCGTCCACCGGGGCGCCTTTCTGCTGGGCGCTCCCTTTCCTCTGGTGGGCCACCAGCACCACCGCCACATCCTGCCGCACAGCCAGCAGCTTCAAACGGTGGACAAACCGGCTTTGCTGGCGGTACAGGTCGCTTTTTGGGTCGTCGCTCATGGCGGTCATCAGGTTGTCTAAGAACACCGCCTTGATGCCGTACCGCTTCACCGCCTTCTCCACCGTCTCCAAAAGGCCCTCCATCTCCTCCCCTTCCAGGGCGTTGTTGTCGTAGAGATACGCCCGGCCCCGGTACCAGCCGTTGATCCGCTCAATGGTGGAGGCGTCCAGGGAATACCGGGGCTCCCCATAGGCGTCGAAGGAGGTCCTGACCCAGTCCGGCCCGGCCACCTGGAAATCCAGCCACCGTTTGAAATGGTAGTCGGTCAGCTCGCCGGAGTAGACGAACACCGGCCAGCCCTGTTCCAGGCTTTCGGCCACCAGCTGGCTCATGAAGGTGGACTTGCCCTCCCCCCGCTTGCCGGTGAGCAGTGCCACCTGGCCGGGGAAGATCCCTCCAATCAGCTTGTCCACCTCCGGCAGGCTGGTGCGGATGCGGGGCAGGCTGTTCAGGTCCACCGCTTTTACGTCGGCCAGCTCCACCACCTTGGGCAGCGGCACCTCCCGGGCGTTTTCCACGGCGGTGGCCAGGGCCTGGGGGCCGTACTTTCGCAGGATGTCGTTGGCGTCCTTCTCCCCCAGGTAGTCCTCCGGCCGCACCACCTTCACCCGGATGGGGGATTTTTTCTGCATCTCCGGGGCCAGGGTGATCTCTCCCCCCTCGTTGTCCCCAAAGACTACCACCTCGCTGTAGGCCTCTAGAAAGCCCCAGCAGGGGCCCAGCCAGGTAAAGCCATTCTTCCCGTTGGGCACGCTGACAGCGTTTTCTAGGCCCGCCTGGGCCAGCGAGAGGCTGTCTATCTGGCCTTCGGTGAGGATGAGCCGCCCGGAGCCGGTGCACCGGTCCATCCCGAACAGGATGGGCTTGCCGTCCTTCTCGCACCACTCCTTGTTCCCCTGGCCTGGCTGATGGCGGGTGTTACGGTACTTAATGAATTGCATCACCCCGTGCTCGTCGTAGAAGGGGAAGGCCAGGATGGAGGGGTCGTCCTTGCGGCAGGTGACCCGGTACTTCCGGGCGACTTCCTCCCCGATGCCCCGGGATTTTAAATACTCCACCGCCGGCTCCCGGACCTCCACCGGCTTCTGGGGGAACTTGCGGTACTGCCTGCCCTGCTTCTCCCCAAAGTCCAGGGGGTAGCCGAAGTCCCGGCACAGCTCCACAAAGTGGCCTTTCTTCCCGCAGCCAGAGCGGAAGCAGCTGAACGCCCCCGATTTGAGGTTCACCGAGAAGGTGTCCTTGTCCCGGCTCTCACCCCCGTGGCAGTAGGGGCACAGCTGGAAGAACAGCTCCTCCCCACGCCGCCGCACCGTGGCTCCCACCTGTTGGGCCAGGCCATATACGTCCGATTCCCGCAGCTCGTAGCCCACGGCCTCACCTCCTCAGATACGCGATGTATTCTTCCTCGCTCACGAACCCCTCCGGCAGGCCCGAAGGGCTCGCGGCGCAGCCGCTGTTTTCTTCTTTCTTTTCTTTCTTTATTTCTTTATTTCTTATTCTGGTGCCCTCATCGTGCCCCGACCGTGCCCCGATGGTGCCCAGTTCCGTGCCCTTTTGTTGCCCGCCACCGTGCCCTCTCGTCTGGTATTTATCCCAGTTAAGTACCGTGATCACAGTGATTTTCCCATGGTGCGACCGTGCCACGCACCCTGCCCTTTCCAGCTTGTCCAGGCTGCCCCGAATTTGCTTTTTCGTCAGCGTTGCCTCCCGGCTGAGTGTTTCCAGGCTGGCCACCCGGGAACCGGCCGGGATATCCACCCCGTGCCATACATCCCCATTGAGGTTGACCGTCAGCAGCAGGTGGATGAACAGCCGGCAGGTGGGCAGGTCGTCGTACCACTCCCAGGCCAAAATGCTGCGGAAAAACTTGACATACCCTTCTGTGTACATGCCTTACACCCGCTCCCCGTTTTGGTCGAAGATCCGCACTACATCCCGGCGGAACCCTTTCCCCCATTTGCGGTAGGCGGAGATCACCCCGTCCTGGTACACCGCGTGGTCGTAAATGTAGATACCATTGGCACACAGCCACCGCTGTGCGTCGATGAGGCCCCGTTTCAGGGCGCAGTCATAGCAGTAGTTGTTTTCCCCTGCTTGTATGTAGGGATGGCCGTCCTGGTTGCCCAGGGGCTCCCCGCAGCCGTCGCATAGGTATTCCCGCACAATGTGTTCGATGTATTTCACCCTTCTCCCTCCAATCTCACCTTCAAGGCATACCGCAGGATTTTGTGGAGCAGCACCCCGGTGGTCTCCCGCCGGCAGAAGACCACCCGCAGGTCGTACCGCTCCTGCCAGGCCAAGAGGCTGGCTAAGAGGGCCGCCGGTTTCATCCGGCTTCGGTAGCGGCCATGGAGGACATCCTCCCAGCTGGCGTCTTCCACCAAAAGATAGAGCCTGGCCCCTGCCTCTTTCGCCCGCTGGAACTCCCGCTCGAACCGGGGCCGGTCCTTGCCAAAGCAGAGGCACAGCTCGTCCAGGGACATTTTCCGCTCAATGGCCACCACACCGGCCAGGGATTGCTCTTCCCCATCCTGGCTGAGATAGGCGCAGGAGTAGTCCCCAAAGTCCAGCTTCTCCCGCCGGTGGGGCAGGCCGCAGGAGCGCAGCCGCTCCCGCAGGGCCGGGGTATCCTGCTCCCTTGTGTCTACCAGGAGGGTGAGGCTGGAGAGGGCCTTTTCCAAGGCAAATGGGCTGTACTTCCCCATGGCTTAAAACGGCAGGGCGCCGTCGTCCGGGATGGGCAGGTAGTCGTTTGCCGGGGCCGCAGGGGCTGCCTTCTGGGCCAGGGGTTTGGGCTTGGGCGTCTGGAAGCGGTTCTCCCGGATGTCCTCCACGCTGGTGAAGGCGCAGCACTCGGTAAACCAGCCGGTGTTGCCGTTCATCTCCCACTCTTTTTCCCGGTACAGCACCCCCACCAGCTTGCCCTTCAGGCCGGCCTCGTTCCAGTCCCAGTGGTACCCTTGGTTGGAATTTTCAATTGCCCACATGGCCCCGCCAAAGGTCCGCTTGCTGCGGCCGTCGTTCTCGCTGCCGTCGTCCTTGGGCACGGTGAGCCGGTAGGTGCCACGCCACTTTTTGTCCTCCTGCTGCTGGCTGCGGTAGTCCGCCGCGAAGAACCCCTTTTTCTCCCCCTCCGCGATGTCGAAGGAGACCACCAGCACCCTTCCCCAGCTGTATTCCACCTCTTTGGCGTCCTTGATCTCCGCCACATACCCACCGGCGGGAAGGTGCTCCCGGGGGGCGGCTTTCTCCGCTTTGTATCCGTTAAATGGTTTCATTGTCTCATTCTCCTCTGTTAAAATTCGTCCAAGGCTTTGAGTACCTTGGCCATGTCGTTGTCGATCTCAAAGGTTTCAAAGGCCCCCATGGGGGATTTTGCCGTGCTGTTCTTGGCCTGGGTTTCGAACACATACCGGCCGTCCTCGGTGCGCTTGGCCAGCAGCACTGTGCCGAACAGGCTTTCCAGCACCACCTTTTCCAACTTGCGCCCATTGGTCTTGATCCGGGTGAAGCTGTATCCGAAGTCATCCCGGATGGTCTCGCTGTGCATTACGATGAGCACCGTCAGATCCTCCCGCAGCTTCCCGGCCAGGCTACACACCTCCCACACAAACTGGGTCAAATCCACCCATTTCCCATAGCCGCCGTTCTTCATCTCCTTGATCTCGTGATCCAGCATGCAGGTGTTCAGGGTATCGATGACCACCGTTTTCACCTGGGGTGCTTTGTCGCTGATCCCAGATAAAATCCCTTGGATTTGCTGGATATCCCGCACCTTTTTGTAGTTTTTGTGTTCGGCGTTGTAGGCGGTTTTCCAGCCTTTCCAGGCCAGGCCCTTGCCATCGCAGTCGATGTAATAGGTCGTTTGGGGGTCCAGTGTCCGCATGGCTGTGGTTTTGCCGGAACCGCTTTCCCCCATGATGCAAATCACCTTACTCACTCTCTTCACCCCCTGGGAACTCCACTGGGCACTCATTCCCCCGCCCTTGGAAGGGGTACACCAGGTATTCCCCGGTCAGGAGGCACTTCCACCGCCGCAGGCTGTCCTCGTTCCGGCAATAGGGGCACCACTGGCAGACCACACGGTCCTCCGGGAAGTTTACCACCACGGTAGCTACCCCGGTGGTGTAGTACAGCACCTCCCCTTTAACCCCTCCCATAGATCTGGTCCTCCGTATAATACCCCTGGTCGTTGAGCCACTCCCGGATGGAGAGCCGCTCCTCGTCTAGGGCTGCCCTTTCCTCCATGATCTCCTCATACCGGGCAAAGGCCAAGCCTATGCGGGGATTTTTGGGTTCCGGCGGCTCCAAATGCCGGTCCGAGTTCAGAACCCCGTGGGGGTCGTGGTTAAAATGGTCACAGAACACTTGCTTTTTCCCTCTCTTTCTGGTATCCTAAAAATGATTTATTATCCTTTGCGCCTCTCCCGGTCTTGTCCACCGGTGGGGCGCTTTTTTATGCCTATCTTGGTCATCCGGGTGGATATGGCCCCCACAGTGCGGCCTGGAAAATGGCTGGCCAGCTCTTCCCTTGTGAGCCCTTCCTGGGCCAATTGGAGGAGCAGCCTGTCCTCTTCCGGGCTCCAGGGCTTCCCTAGGGTGCGGGGAACTTTGGGTTTGGGCTTGTACACCCCATGCCGCTCCAGAATGGCCTCTATTTTCTTCCGGCCGCAGCTGTAGGTCTGCCCCAGGATGGGGATGATCTTCTTTTTGCTTTTGGCCAGCCGGTAATCCCGGACAACTTCCAATTCCGGCACATTCATGGCCGCCTCCGCCCCCGTTCCTCCAGCCACTCTAAAATGGCGATGGGCACCATGCAGAGCATGGTCGCTCCCCATGGCAGCGCCATAACGGCCACGAAATCGGCTAGGTTATTGGCCATCTATGACCTCCCCTTTCCCTCGAGAATTTTCCAGGAGGGTTTGCAGGGCTTCCTCCTTGCCTTGCCGTTTGGCCCGTAGTTTCTCCAGCTGCCGTACCTTCTCTTTTATCTGCAAGTCCAATTTTTCAATCTGGTACCGCATCGCCTCCGCTTGCTCCTGTTTTGCTGGGCTGAGGGGCTTGGGCGGACGGCTGGGCGGGTTCTGTTTACGGATCGCACCACGGATGGCAATATCCACTGCCTGGCGGGATACCCCGTACTGCTCTGCAATCTCTGCGAAGGTCTTTCCTTGCAGACGCAGGGATACATAGGCCGCTTGGGTCTCGGTTAGCTGAGATAGATCCAGCCCGCCCAATTGGTTCAGCAAACTCGCTTTCTTTTCCGCGGCCCTTTGCTGCCGCTTCCACTGGGGTTTGCACTGAGGGCAGATTCCATCCCAGGCGCGGGTAAACGCCCCGCATATCTTGCATGGCTGGGCCGTTGCCATCGGGGTTCCCCGTTCCAGCGCCCGCTGGATGCTTTCGGTACGGGTTGTCCAGCACAAGTTCTCCACCCGGTTGTCCCACAGATCCCCATTTTTATGGCCTACTTCCCGCTTATTTTCCGGGTTAGGGAGGAAGGCCGACGCCACAAGCCGGTGGACATAGGCGTGCTTCTGCACCCCTTGATCCCGGTAGGTCACCACCGCATACTGCCGGTTGGAGCCACCGCTGCTGATCTGCACTGGCACCCGTTCCCCTTTCCGCAGCCGGTATACCTCCCCTGCGGTATTCACCACAAACCGGCCCCCCAGCACAATTTTTTCCTCCAAAACCTCCTGAGGGGACCTTTGGTTATTGGCCACCGCTTCTGCCCCCTTTCGGGATGGATGGTGGAAAGTATTCCAGCGCTTCCCCGACAGGGATGCTCAAAAGTTTACACAATACATACACATCATCCACGGTGAACGCCCTTCTTCCAAGCATCCGATCCGTCACGTAGGGCTCTGTGCGGCCGATCTTCTTGGCGAGGTATTTTTGGTTGATCCCACATTCGGCCATTCTGGCTCTCAGTTTCCCCATATAGACTGTCTGCATGATCTTTCCTCCCCTCTACTTCTCTTTTTTCTGGGCCACCAGCTCATCCAAGGCGGCATGGAACCGCTCCTTCGCCCCCTTGGGCTCCCGGTGGCCGTTGAGCACGGCGCTCACATACTTGGGGTTGTACCCTAGGCAGTCAGCCAGCTGTTTGCAGGTGATGCCCTTTACATGCATTTCGCCCAGCAATTTACCAGTCCATTGTGCAGGCATACAAATTATTCACTCCTTTCATCATTTCAGTTGATTTTGGTTATCAAAAATGGTATTATAAAGTTGCTGAACAATTACAACACCGTATTTTTGTTTACCAAATTCTTTTTTGTTCACTGAATTCATCAACTGTGCCCTTATTATATGATGAATTTTGTTTACAGTCAATGGTTTTTTGTGAATTTGGTGAACATCTGTGTTATGCACAAAAAGGATGGTTTTTTATTGTGTTTTATGACATATATGTTGACCTTTGCACCCAAAAAGGTGTAAGTCCCTCTAAGGCTGCTGAGGAAAACGGGCTAAGTCGGACTTCTGTGGTAAAATGGAAAAATGGCTCTGTTCCAAGTGGTGCTACCCTTCAAAAGCTGGCCCAATATTTTGGTGTATCTCTTGATTGCTTTCTCGAAGAAAGCTCAAAAAAAGAAAAAACGCCCGTCCTCACAAAGAAGGACGAGCGGGATATTGCCAAGCGGCTGGACGCCATTTTGGGTGAGATGGAGGGCGGCGGCAAAGACGGGCTTATGTTTGATGGGGAGCCCCTGGACGACGATACCCGGGAGCTATTGCGGGCCAGCCTGCAAAACCAGCTGGAAATGGCAAAGCGCCTGGCCAAGCAAAAGTACACCCCTAAAAAGTACCGCAAATAGGAGGTCATCGCTTGCGTATCACCGAAACAGTGGAACGGCTTTGCCGGCGATACGGCACCCGGGACCCTTTCGAGATAGCTGATCAGCGCCGCATCCTTATTATCTTTGAATCTTTGGGGGAAATTCGAGGCTATTGCAGCACCGCTTACCGGCAAAAATTCATTCACATCAATCAGGACCTCACCGAGGAACAGCAGCGCTTTACCTGCTGCCACGAGCTGGGGCATATCATATTGCATCCCGGCCTCAACACCCCTTTCCTGCGTGAAAATACGTTGTTTTCTGTAAGCAAGCTGGAAACCGAAGCCAACCGGTTCGCCATCTGTATGTTCTGCGCCCAAGATGCCGCCCAGGAGATGATTCAGGACGGCCGCCAGGTTTCCAACATCCCCACCCCTTGGCGAGATCTGGTGCAGTGGCGGCTGGAACAACTCTCTTGTGGAAAAAAATGAATGGAGGCGCAGCGTCTTGTTTGGTCTTTCCGTGGAAGAAATGGTTCTGAAAGAGCTGGATGAAATCCGCCAAGAGCTTTCCATCTCTCTCATTCCTCCCATGCGGGAACTGGCTTCCCAAACAGATACAGTGGAGAAAGCCAAAGATACGGCCGCGTCCTTCACCGCATGCTGCGGCAAAGCCTGCTCGAGGAGGTAACCGCGAAGATTGCAACAGCCTCCCCAAAAGTGCAGCAGCGGTTCCAAGAGGCTATGGCCGATCCTTCCCTGGCCGGATTGCCAGTGCCCTTTATTCCAGGATTTGGGAGCTTATACGCCGTCTGGCTTTACGCTCTGGGCCATACGCCATCAGATAATAAAGGGTTGGCTTGTACTGCGGCGTTGGAGATGAAATTGATCACCACAATTGATGAGCAAATTGGGCCTTATTTTCCTTGGCCCAAAGAGCCGGAGGATGCCCCATCGCC
>ERZ772882.4250-NODE-4250-length-10420-cov-2.937192_pt1 | contig 10420 bp, 9 predicted proteins | sample MGYA00580576_ERZ772882 | MGnify/ENA primary metagenome ERZ772882 (study PRJEB29015, sample SAMEA2737658) | human gut metagenome | biome: human gut; feature: human-associated habitat; material: faeces | place: China | collected 2012 ... | reverse complement strand
ATCCACATTGGTCTTCTGGATGGATGGGGCAATGTACTTCCTCAGGAAGGGCCGCAGCAGCGCCAGCAGCGCACCGCACACCTCCAGCGGCGAAACCAAAATCAGCTTTTGCCCGATGCAGACGCTGGCCGCCTGCCAGGCACAAAGCCAGAAGCAGACAGCCAGTGTGTTTGCGATTCGGTTTTTCCGTTTGTTACGCGCCATAATAGAATGCGTCGTCGGGCAGCGTGCCGCCCACGGCCTCGGGGTTCTGGTCGTACAGCACCTTCAGGTAACCGCTCACCTTCGCTTTCATATCCGCGCCGCTGATGAAAGTGATATTGCACTCCGGCAGCGCCTTTTGCGCGATGGGCTCCTTGGGCACGATCTCATAGCCCGCCACCAGCGCGGCAGCCTCGTCCACATTGGCGTTCACGAACTCGGTGCTGGCCTTGTAATCCTCCAAAAACTCGTTAAATGCGGCCTCGTTCTGCTCCACAAACTCTTTGCGTGCTACCACAACGCCTGTCACCAGCGCGGAATCCGGCGAGACCTTGTCCCATTCCTCAGTCATATCCAGCGCCACCTTCAGGCCTTCCATCTGCATCTGGGCAGTGGTCACATAGGGCTGAGGCAGCATGGCAACGGGATAGCCGCTGGACGCCTGCATCGCCGCCAGCACCTCGGTGGCCTCGCTCATGTATTCGATGGTCACGTCCTCGCCCGGGGTAAGGCCATTCTGCGTCAGCACATAGTTGAGCACATACTCCGGCGTGGTCCCCTTGCCCGTGGTGTAAATGGTTTTGCCCGCCAAATCGGCCACGCTGGTGATGTCGTCGCCTGTGGTGACGACATACAGCACGCCCAGTGTGTTGACGGCGGCCACTTCGACGGCGCCCCCGGTCTTGTTGTACAGCACGCCGGCCAGGTTGCACGGCACCAGCGCCACGTCGATATCGCCCTTTATAAGCTGCGGGGCGATCTCATCCGCCGCGCCGTACATGGTCACTTCATAATCGTGGCGGGCCTCGCCCTTGTCGGCTTCGTCCATCAGCTTTACAAGGCCCATGGTCGTGGGCCCTTTCAGGCTGGCGATGCGGAAAGCCGTGCGCTCGGCCGCAGGCGTGCCTGTGCTCTCGGGCGCGGCGCTGCCTGCGGCGGCAGAGGACGAAACAGCGGGCGCACCGGAGACGGACGCCGCAGAAGAAGCGGGCGCACCGCTGCAGCCGGCCAAAAGGCCCAGCGCAACTGCCAGCGCCAGCGCGGCAGAAAGCATTTTTTTCATGTTTTTCATAACTCCTTTTCCCTTGCCGGATCTGCCCGGCCATTCCCGCGCGCACAAATTCATACAGCGCGCTTGCGGTCTGTGCCCTATTCTACTATAATAGAGCAAGGAATACTGTTGCAGCAGCAACAAAAGGTGAAAAAGATGGAAGAAAATTTAACGATCTTACGGCGCTGCAGTCTGTTTGCCGGCCTTTCGGACACGCAGACAGCCGCTTTGCTGCAAAGCCTGCATCCGGTGCGCCGCAGCTTTTCAAAGGGCGAGGTGCTGCTGCTGGCCGGGTACGAGACGCAGGAGCTGGGCGTGGTGCTCTGCGGACAGATCGAGGCGGAAAAACAGACGGCGGACGGCGTGACGCTTACGCTGACGCGCATGGGGCCGGGCGGCATCTTCGCGGACATTCTGGCGGGCAGCCGGGGAGCAAAAAGCCCGGTGACCGTGACGGCCGCAACGGACGTGACGGTACTGCTCATCCCCTACAAAAGCCTGCTGCGGCCGGGCGTTCCGCTGGACGCCGCCCACGCGGCAGTGCTGCAAAACCTCGTGGCGGCCATGGCGGACAAATACTTCGCGCTGGACCGGCGGGTGGAGCTTCTGGTGCGCAATGAAAAGGTGCTGCACTATCTGCGCACCGAGGCTCTGCCCGCGCCGGGCGGCGCTGTGCGCACGCCGTACACCCGCGCCGGGCTGGCGGCATATCTGGGCTGCGAGCGCAGCGCTCTGTGCCGGGAGCTTTCGCGCATGCGGCGGGACGGAATATTACAAATCGACGGGCGCGTGTTTCGGCTTCTGCCGGGCGTTCCGCCCCGTCAAAACGGCAGGCCCGTGCGGGCAGACAGGGAGGAAAACGATGGAATGTAAACATTCAAGCGGTGTGACACAGCGTCTTGCGCGTATCGCGGGGCAGGTAAACGGCATCCGCGACATGGTGGAGGAGGGCCGCCCCTGCGACGACCTGCTGGTACAGCTCTCCAGTGCGTCCAGCGCGCTGACGCAGGTGGCGCGGCTCATCATGGCGGAGCATCTGGAGCACTGTGTGCTGGCGGGCTTTGAAACGGGCGACCGGGAAACCACTGTGGAAAATCTGAAAAAAGCGCTGGAGCAATTTTCAAAAATGAAATAGCAAAAGGGCGGGGAACTCCCCGCCCTTTTTGTGTTCCGCCGTCAGGTACGCTCTGCCTCCTGGCGTGCGATGGCTTTCTCCAGCCGCTCGCACCAGGCGGCATGCTCCTCCTCGCGGGCCGCATCCGGCTGCGCGGGTAACTGCTTTTCGCATTCCTCCAGCTGCAGGCGCAGGCCGTCGGCCTTATCCGTGAAATACCGGATGGCTGTGATCGTCCCGGCCTCATCCCGAACATACATGCGTGGATACCAGTTCCACGTCTCGCCAAAGTCTTCGGAAACAAGCGACACATTCTCCAGCGTGATTCCATTCAGCGGCGTAAAGCAGCGAATCTCCGTTGTCGTCCCCTGCATGAAAATGCAGCAGCCAAGATACCCGCCATAGGGCGCATCGTGCAGCGCGGCGCGAAAGTCCAGCCGCTGCCACGTTTGGCCGCCGTCCACCGTGCGCAGCACGTTGGGCTGCGGAGTAAACCGCTCGCCCATTTCATACCCGGCGGTGATATATCCCACAGAAGCGTTCACAAAACGCGCCCGGCTCACGTGCGTGCCCTCTGAAAGCGGGATGGGCCACCCCTGCACCGCCCCCCGCTCCAGCGGCTTGTCGGGCGCGCCCTCGCAGCGCCAGAGCCAGAGCTTTGCGGTTTGGCTTTCACCCGTTCCGGCATATACGCCCGTGATCAGATAGAACAGGTCGTCCCGAACGACCTCCATGCAGTATATGTTTTCAATCGGTGTGTTCTGCCCTTCACCCACCAGGTCCAGCGGTTGAGCCGTCCACTGTGCGCCGCCGTCGCGGGAGGTGTACAGCGTCACGCGGCCGGGGTGCTCCTCATCCGCATCACACGCTGCGGTAAACCATGCATCTTCCCGGGGCCAGTAACTGCCGCCGTACAGGATATTGCGTTTTCCCTCCCACCGGGGCGCGGGCGCGTACACCTCGCTGCCGTCAGCGCTGTTGTAAGCCATCACGCATTCGCCGTCCCGCCCCGGATAAACCGATGCGCCGTAAACCAGCCAGTGCTCCTTCACGTTTTCCATGGACCCGGCCTGCGCGGGCAGCGCCGCGGCCTTGGGCTCGCTTTCCGCGGATTTAACGGAAACCGGCGGCTGTTCGGCACTGCATGCCACAAAGCTGCCTGCCAGCGCAGCCAGGCAGAGGATGCAGGCCAGTGCCGCGCGGCCCGCGCGCTTTCCCGTCTTGCTGAAAATGGCCGAAAAGCGGCGCAGCATCATTTTTTTACCGGGCGCAAAGCAGGTGGTGAACGGCGCGGGCCTGCCTGCTCCCGCCTTCAAAGCGGCCAGCAGAGCTTCACCATAAGCCGCCCGGACAGGTGCTCCCAGCTTTGTTCCGTGCAGCACGGCTTCATCACAGGCGAATTCCAGGTCCTTTTCGCACCGGCGCGCCAGCAGCCATACCGCCGGGTTATACCAATGTACGGCGCACGCAGACAGCAGCACCGCTTTGCAGACGATATGTCCGCGCTTTATGTGCGTCAATTCATGGCGGAGCATCCATTCCAGAAGCGGGCTTTCATACAGGGCCTCCGGGACCAGCACCACCGGACGCAGCACGCCCACGGCCATAGGGCACGGCACGGCGGCATTGGCATATATCCCCGGTGCGCGGCGCATACGCACCGCCCGGCAGGCCGCGGCGTGAGCCTTTTGCGCCGCAGAGCTTTCCATCGGCCGGTTCCAATGGAACGTGCGGGCGCGCCATACCGCATAATGCGCAAGGTGCCACAGCGCACATACGCCCACGCCCGCCAGCCACACAAAGCCGGCCAGCCGCGCCGGCGCAGGAAGAAGGATCTCTCCGGAGCGGAGAACGGGAGTTTTGCGTGATGCTCCGGAAGCCTCCGTCCGCCCTTCCTCCTGTGCAGACGGCACGCCGGCAGCCGGTTCCCGCGGCGCCGCCTGTGCCGTTCCAAAGGCTTCCTTTATTTCCGGTCCCGTATTTCTGCCGGATGCCTGCGGTACGGAGGCTACGCTTTCCCCCGTCCCCGCAGCCTAGCCCGTGGGCGCGCCGGCTGCCTGTGTTTCCCCTGCCCGCGCCGTATCCGGCAGCGAGGCGGGCAGCTCCAGCAGCAGCGGCTGAGGCGCGGCCGCAGGCAGCGGCGCCGCAAACGGAACCAGCAGGCGTACAGCCAGCGCCAGCCATACAATGCACCGAAACCGCGCGGCATACCGCTTTTCCAAAAAAGGAGTCAACGCCAGAAGTGCCAGCGCCGCTGCGCCCGTGGCAAGCCCCACGCCCGCGTATGCGAACAAAAGCCGTTCCATCACACGTCACCCCGCTTTGCCTTTTCCAGGTAATCCTCCAGTTCCGCGATGTCGTTGGGCGTCAGCGCGTCTGCGTCGTGCAGGGCTGCGATAAAATTGCGCGGCCTGCCGCCATACAGCGTCCCCAGCAGTGTCCGGCTCTCGGCGGCAAGGTATGCGTCCTGCGTTACCAGCGCCCGGTACAGGTAACCCCTTCCCTGTTTTTCGCGGGCGATGAAGCCCTTTCCCTCCAGCCGAGCCAACAGAGCCACTACCGTTGTGGCCGCCCATTCCCTATGCGTCAGCGCCGCGTCCAGCTCCGGCCGCGTGAGCGGCGCGTCCGCGCGCCAAAGCGCCTGCATCACCGCCAGCTCGGAATCCGGCAGACGGCGCAGCTTTTCTTTCATTTTTTCGCCCCCTTCAGCATGCGGCAGATAACGCCGCTTTTACTACATTTGTAGAAGACAATTTTATACTACACTTGTAGCAGATAAAAGTCAAGCCCTGCCCACAAAAAAGCGGCGGAAGCACGCAGATGCTTCCGCCGCATATGTCATTGAGCCTGTACTTTACGCCCGCGGCTGTAAACCGTCATGTCCACTCCCGCGTCCCGCACAAGAATGTCCGGTGGCATTGCGGCAAAGCGCCATACCACATAAAAGTCTCCGGCCGCGCCCGCGATGTTGCCGATCTGGATCAAATAGACCGTCCAAAACCACGGCGCGGGCACAAGCATGCACAGCGCCAGCAGCACCACGCCCCAAACGGCCACCGGCGCGAGCGCGATGATAAAATAGCACTTCTTTGTAAAATAAGCTTCGCTGCCCGCATACGCGTACAGCCCGGTGAAGCCGTAGCGCACGGGCGCGCCGCTGAAATATTTCATACAGACGCCATGCACCAGTTCATGCAGGACAACATATGCCGCATACCCGGCCGTCAGCATACCCAGGCGCAGAAAATAAAAGCCGAAGCCATCGTCCATACTGAACCGCGTGCGCAGCGGCACGATCCGGTTGCCCAAAAAGACCAACGGCAGCGCGATGAGCAGCGCCAGCCCGTTGATCAGCAGCGCCAGCCGCTTGTCCTTTTGCAGGTCGATGCTGCACAGCCCCGCATAGCCGTCGGGCAGCGTCAATGTTCCTCGCATGCTGCTCCTCTCTTTCCGCGCGGCGCCTCAGCCGCCGCCCTTGCAGGCATACAGCGCGTCCTCCGTCAGTACAAAATCCGCACGCACGTCGTGGCATTCCCGGGGCAACACAGGCTCCAGCAGCACCGCGCGGCACAGGGCGATCTTCACTGCGTTGCATGCCAACGGCAGAAAGCGGTCGTAATACCCGCCGCCATAACCCAGGCGCGTTCCATCCGGCGCGGCGGCAAGGCAGGGCAGCACGCACAGCGCCAATCGCTGCGGAGGCACCTCCGGCGCACCGGCAGGCGGCTCCGGAATGCCGTAAGGCCCCGCCGGCGCAAGCTCCTCCAGGCTCCGCACGGCCCGCGCCTGCATCATGCCCGGCCCCATGCACAGCGGTACGGCCAGCGTTTTGCCCTCCTCCAGCGCGGCGCGCAGAAGGGGCCGCGTGTCGATCTCGCCCCTGCGGCCCACATAACAGAACACGGAATCCGCCGCGGCCCAGGCGGGATGGGCCGTCAGCCGCCGGACGATGCCCTCGCCCGCCGCCTTATCATAAGCGGCGTCCAGCGCGGCGATGCGCGCTTTCATCACGCGGCGCAGCGCCGCCTTGGCGCTATCCACGGGCCGGGACGCCCGGCACAGGGTCGTCCTTGGGCAGAGCGTCGCTCTCGGAAAAATCCTCCCGGTCCAGCGTCAGATTTGGGTTATAGAACGGGTCGCGCAGCAGGCTTTCGCCGTAGCGCCGCTTCATGCGGCGGCGCTCGCCCTCAAAGCGTTCCCTGGCCGGGCCTTTCGTGTCAAGGCCCCGGCTCTTGCTCTCATAGTGGTACAGCTCGGCATAAGGCGTGAACAATACCCGATAGCCCAGCGCCCGCACGCGCAGGCAGAAATCCACGTCGTTGAACGCCACCGCAAAGCCCTCGTCCAAACCGCCCGCTTCATCGTACACCGCGGCCTTCACCAGCAGGCACGCGGCCGTAACGGCGGAAAGATCCTGCACCGTAGCCGCGCGGAACATATAGCCGCTTCCGCCGCGCTTTGCGTATTTGTGGCTGTGGCCCGCATAGCCGCCCAGCCCCACAATCACGCCCGCGTGCTGGATGGTATCGTCCGGATAATACAGCTTCGCGCCCACGATGCCCACGCCCGGCTGCGCGCACAGGGCCAGCATCTCGCCCAGCCATGTGCCGTTGATGACTTCCACGTCATTGTTGAGCAGCAGCAGATATTCGCCCCGGGCGGCCTTACGGCCGAAATTGTTGATGGCGCTGAAATTGAAACCGCCCTCGTACGTCACGACGCGGCAGTTGGGATGCTGCTTTTGCAGCTCCCGATAATAGTCAAAGGTGGCGGGCTCCACGGAATTGTTCTCGACGACAAGGACCTCATAGTTGGGATACGCCGTTTTGGTGAAGATGGACGTCAGCGCCTTGCGCAGATCGTCCGCGTGGTCCTTGTTCGGGATGAGGATGGAGACAAGCGGATTTCCCTCGACGGCATACTCCACCTTGTAGGTGCTTGGAAACAAGCCGTCCACCACCGCGCCCTTTGCGCCCGTGCGCGCCAGATGCCCCGCAACGGCGCGTTTGGCCGCCGCAGCCACATAGGGCTTCGCCCCTGTGCCGCCGGAGGTGGAGCCCTCGTGCACACGCCAGTAATACAGCACCTTGGGAACATGCACAGGCACGGCCCGCTCGCTCAGCTTCAGGAACAGGTCGTGGTCCTGGCTGCCGTCACAGGCAGGGTCCAGCCCGCCCACAGCGTCGAACAGAGCCTTTCGGAACACGGAAAAATGGCAGATGTAATTGCAGCAGTTGAGGTAATCCGGCGCAAAATCCGGTTTGAAGTGGCCTGCCGTGGGCCGGCGCACGTCCGAAGTGAACAACGCCTCGTCGCTGTACAGAAACGCCGCGCCCGTCTCGTGAGCGGCCTTCATCATCTCGTATACCGCATGAGGCGCCAGCACGTCGTCGTGGTCGGCAAGGGCCAGGTACTCCCCGGCGGCCAGCGCGGCGGCGGCGTTGGTGTTGGCCGAGATGCCTTTGTTTTCCACCTTCGTATATACGATACGCGCGTCCCGGGCCTGATAGGCGCGCACCGTTTGCGCCACATCACCGTGGGCCGCGTCGCTGGCGTCGGCCAGGCAGAGCTGCCAATTCGGGCAGGTCTGGCCCAACACGCTGTCCAGCAGCTGGCGCAGGTATTTCTGCGGCGTATTGTACAGAGGTACGCAGATGCTCACCGCAGGCCAGCCCAGCGCGCCGTAATCCAGCGCGCGCTGGGCCGCCAGCGTTTCCTTTTTGGGCAGAAAACGCCCTTTTTTGCTGCCGAAGCGCCGCTTCAAAAATGCCGCCGAACGCTTGAGCGTGGGGCCGAAGCCATCCGTGCGCACCGTCTGGGCAAAGAAGCCCGCCAGCTCCCGCATGCGCTTGATTTTCAAATTCATGGATAATCTCCTTTTTAACAATGGCCAGCCTTGCCTTTTATGCGCCGCCGTGAAGCGCTTTGCGCGGCCGTTCAAACAGCGCTGCGGGCCAAAGGCCGTCCCTTTATGAACTATGAACGCGCCCCGAACCGGCGCGGCACAAAGACGCACGCGGCCCGGTTCCCGCATCCGCCGCTGCGCAGGCAATGCCGCAAGCGGGGCCCTGCGGCTCTTTCAGGTCGCGTATTTTGTATAATTTTCTTTATTTATACCCATAGTTTTCATATAGGAGCGTAAAATGCGGATTATAATACGGGTCGCCCTGCTGCATCAGTCCAGCGTATCTGGCACAAAAGCGCGCTTTTTCCCTTTCGTACCGGGCCTGCTTCTCGCCGCCCGCGCGGGTATCGTCGCCCCGGCTCTTGCTCTCATGGTGCACCGCCGCCGCAAAGGGCGTCATTACGTTCAGCAGCCCGCTCTGCCACAGCCGCAGGCAAAAGTCCACGTCATTGTACGCTACGGCGAAATTTTCTTCGTCCAGCCCGCCGAAGCGGTCGTAAAGCTCTTTTTTCACCATCAGGCACGCGCCCGTCACCGCGCACATATTCTGCGTAGTCGCAAGGCGGTACATATCGCCGCCGCTGTCCCGCGGGTGGCCCTTATGGCTGTGTCCGGCGCTGCCGCCCAAACCGATGAATACGCCCGCGTGCTGGATGGTTCCGTCGGGGTAAAAAAGCTTCGCGCCCACGGCGCCCACGTCCGGCCGCTGGGAATAAGAAAGCAGCTCCCGCACGAAGCCGGGCGTTTCCACCTGGATGTCGTTATTCAGCAGCAGCAGGTGTGCGCCCGTGGCATGCCGCGCGCCGAAATTGTTGATGGCGCTGAAATTGAAGCCGCCTTTGTAGGTGAGCACGCGGCAGTTCGGGTACTGCTGCTGTGCCCGCCCGTAACAGGCGAACGTTTCGGCCTGTGTGGAATTATTTTCCAGCACCAGCACCTCCAGATCGTCCCAGCCGGCGTTCCGGTACAGGCTTTCCAGACAGCGGGCCAAGTCCTCCGAATGGTCCTTGTTGGGGATAAGCACCGTCACGCGGCCGGGCCGCGTGACGTCATACCGGGTGCGGTATGCGCCGGGGCTGCCGGGAATGGGTTCCACTCGGCCGGGCATGCCCAGGCGCAGAAGCTGGGCCTCCACCGCCGCCGCGCCCGCCGCCAGCGCATAAGGCTTTGCCTGCATGCCGCTGGCGGTGGAGCCGCCGTGCCCGCGCCACCAATACAGCACTTTGGGAACGTGCGCCACCTTTTGGGCGCGCTCCGTCAAGCGCAGGATCAGGTCGAAATCCTGCGCGCCGTCAAATTCCGCGCGTTCGCCGCCGCCCGCCGCCGCCAGCAGCGCACGGCTGAATACGGCCAGATGCGTGATGTAATTGCAGCCGCGCAGCGTGTCGGGGGAAAAGTCCGGCTTGAAATGGTATTCGCCCAGCTTTTTCAGCGTGGAATCCAGCACGATCTCATCCGAATAAACAAAGTCCGCCCCCTGCTCGTTGACGGCTTTCACCGCCTCGTACAGCGCATTGGGGGTGAGCACGTCGTCGTGGTCCAGCAAAGCGATATACTCTCCCTGTGCCGCCGCAAGGGCCGCGTTGGTGTTTTCGGCAATGCCGCCGTTTTTGGCAAGGCGGATATAACGCACGCGCGCGTCCCGCACGGCACGCACAGCCTTTTCCACCTCGCCGTGGGCCGCGTCGGATGCGTCCGCCAGCACCAGCTCCAGGCCGGCGTAGGTCTGGCCCAGCACGCTCCGCATCATTTCGCGCAAAAATTTAGGCGGCGTATTGTACAACGGCACCACCACCGACACAAGCGGCATGCGGGCAAAGCGCGCCGCGCGCTGGGCCTTAAGCTCCCGGCGCAGCGGGATGTCGGCGCGGAAACGCCACACCTCGCCCTTTGTCATCAGGCTGATGCGGAACGACGCCTCGCGCCACAGCGCCTCGGCGCCGCGCTCCCGCAGGCAGGCGGCGGCGCGGCGGGCAAGGCTTGCAAAATGAGCCGGGCGCGCCGTGCGGCGCAGAGCTTTTGCAAAGGAATCGTGCTCCGCCGGGTTTTTGGGGGTATTTTCTTCTGGCATACGGCTTATCCCTTTCCGGTTTCATCGAAGACAGACCGCACAATTTACACCCTGAGCTTCAGGCACTGTGCCGCCATG